>Ga0194132_10008582_pt1 | contig 14535 bp, 12 predicted proteins | sample TA2KigOf80mmetaG_FD_148612 | JGI IMG/M metagenome (GOLD analysis project Ga0194132, IMG submission 148612) | Freshwater microbial communities from Lake Tanganyika, Tanzania - TA2015054 Kigoma Offshore 80m | ecosystem: Environmental > Aquatic > Freshwater > Lake | place: Tanzania: Lake... | reverse complement strand
CGGTCGCCTGACCGGCCTGGCCGATATCGTGACTGCCCGCGGCGACCACCTGGGTGGTATGGACCGAGCCGTTACCCGGCTCGAACGTCACGTTGACGCCTTCCTCCTTGTACCAGCCCTTCGCTTCGGCCAGGAAATACCAAGTGTGGATGACGATCGGCGACCACTCGAGCCGCATTTTGAGGTCGGCCTGCGCCGGCGTCGCGAGGAGCGCGTTCGCGCCCACGACCGCCCCGGCAAGACCGAGAACGAGCTTCCGAACAACCATATGAAAACCTCCCTTAGTGAAGCCGGCTTAGGCTACTGGGAATCGGACCGCCCGACAATGCCGCCTCCCTTTGCTCCCGGTTATGCCGCACAATAGATGGTGGAGAACGGCCCATGGCGACGGGCCGCTGCCGATCCGTGAGCATGAGCCTGACATGATCGAGGTAATCGTCGACCGCTGGAGTAAGGCCGGGAAAACCGACTTTCCGTGGTCGGTTTGGCGGGACGGCAAGCGCATCTACCAGGGCAATGCGCAAGCGAGCGCCGCGGAAGCCGAGCGCGTCGCGCGAAGCTATTGCAAGCTCGAACTCAAGTGCGAGCCCGACCGCGTCACGCATTTGTGACGATGACGGCGTTCCGCTGCTCACGATGACCACGCTCCGCTACCTGGCGCTCGGCATCGCCGCGGTCCTCGGATCGGCGGCCACGGCGCCCGCCGGCCCGGCCGGGTACCAGCTCCAGGGGCTCTACCTCGATCACGGCGTTGCGCGGGTGTTCAGCGACCGCAAATGGGGTGTCCTGGTCGAAGACCGCCGCGGCGGCCTCCACCGGGTCTTGGGCTGGCCGCTGATGGTGCTGCCGCTCGGCGCTACCCGCTACACGCCGCCGGCCCCGGCGCTCGAGCCCGACCTCGTGCCCGGGGCGCGCGTTGCCCGCGGTCATCGCAATATCCGAGCGGCGTATCTGGCGCGCCCGACCGAGCGCTACCGCCACGGCGTGTTCGGGTCGACGGTCGAGGCCGGCGCCCTGGTCGCGGTCGATGCCGTCGGTACGGTCCACACGCTCGAACTCGCGGCCGATGCGGTGTTCGAGGATCGCGACGCGCGTATCGTCGATGTCGATGGCGATCGCCGCGACGAAATCGTCGTGGTCAAGGCGTATGCTGACCGCGGCGCGGCGCTCGCGGTCTACCGGCTCGATCGCGCCGGGCTGGCGCTCGCCGCCGAGACCCCGCCGATCGGGCGGCCGCAGCGCTGGCTCAATCCGATCGGGGTCGCCGATCTCGACGGCGACGGCAGGCCTGGGCTCGCGCTCGTCGAAACGCCGCACATCGGCGGGAGCATCGTCGTTTACCGCTACGAGCGCGGCGTTCTTCGCGAGCTCGCGCGCCGGCCCGGCTATTCAAACCACGCCATGGGCAGCCCATACCAGGGGCTCGCCACCATCGCCCATTTCGACGGCGACGGCGTCGCTGATCTGGTGGTCCCGACCGCCGACCGGCGCGCGCTCGAAGTGCTGTCGTTCAAGGGCGGCGCGTTCCGCACGCTTTACAAGACCGACTACACCCTGGGCGAGGTCGTGACCGACGTCATCGCCGCCGACATCGATCGCGACGAGCGGCTCGATCTCGCATTCGGGCTTTCGAACCGCGCCGTCATGGTCGTGTTCAACCGGATCGCGGCCGAATGAACGCGATTGCCGCCCGGCTGGCTTGGACCCTCACCGCGCTCGCGCTGTGGGCGGCGCCGGCCCAGGCTTCGCCCAAGGCCGAGCTGTGGCCGCGGTGGACGGCCCACGACGCGGCCGCGACGACCGCGATCGACCATCGCGCCTGGGATGCGTGGCTCGCGCGCTACCTTGTCCGCGATGCCGACGGGGTCAACCGCGTCGGCTACGGCACGGTGAGCGCGGACGATCGCGCCGTGCTCGATCGCTACGTCGCGGCGCTCGCCGCCGAGCGGATCGGCGGCTACGCCCGGCCCGAGCAGATGGCCTACTGGATCAACCTCTACAACGCGCTCACCGTCCAGGTCGTGCTCGCCCGCTTTCCGGTTGCGAGCATCATGGACATCAAGATTTCGCCCGGCCTGTTCGCGGCGGGGCCGTGGGGCAAGAAGTTGGTCGCGGTCGAAGGCGAGATGCTCTCGCTCGACGACATCGAGCACCGCATCCTGCGGCCGATCTGGCGCGATCCGCGCATCCATTACGTCGTCAATTGCGCGTCGATCGGCTGCCCGAACCTGGCACCGCGCGCCTACACCGCGGCCCGGCTCGAGGCGATGCTCGACGAGGCTGCCCGCGACTACGTCAATCACCCGCGCGGCGCCGCGATCGTCGAGGGCAAGCTCGTGCTGTCCCGGATTTACGACTGGTATCGCGATGACTTCGGCACGACAGACGCCGCGGTGATCCAACATCTCGCGGGCTACGCGAGCGGCGGGCTCGCGGCCAAACTTCGCAGTTTCAAACGGATTAGCGACTACCGCTACGATTGGGGGTTGAACGTCGCACGGTAACGGCTACGCGGCCAACTGATCGTCGCTCGTCTCGCAGGCGCGCGCCGACACGACGAATCGCTCGCCCAACGGGACAGTACGGCCCTTAAGAGGAGGCCGTCTGCTTGCCCTACGCCGCCCCCTTGCCGAGATAGGCCTCGCGCACGCGCGGATCGTTGCGGATCGCGTCGGGCGGCCCTTCGGCGATCTTGGTGCCGGCGTCGATCACGATGATGCGCTGGCAGAGCCCCATCACCACCCGCATGTTGTGCTCGATGATGAGGATGGTCATGCCGCGCGCGTGCAGTGACTGCACCAGTTCCATCAGCGCCACCGCCTCGCGCGGGTTGAGCCCGGCTGCCGGCTCGTCGAGCATCAGGATTTCCGGATTCATACTGAGCGCGCGGGCGATCTCGAGCCGCTTGATCGCGCCGTAGGGCATGTTGCGGGCGATTTCGTCGGCGCGGCCGGCGAGCCCGACCGTTTCCAGGTGCGCGAGCGCTGCCGTCCGCGCCGCTTCCTCGCGCCGCCGCGCCTCGCGCGTGCCGACGATTACTTGCAAGAGCGGCAGCTCGGCATGGATATGGCTGCCGACCAGGACGTTCTCGAGCGCCGAGGCGTTGGCGAATACGCGGGTGTTCTGAAAGGTGCGCGCGATTCCGCGCGCCGCGACCCGGTGCGCCGCCCAGTCGGTGATCGGCTCCCCGCGGTGACGCACTTCGCCGGCCGAAACCGGATAGACGCCGTTGACGACGTTGAAGAACGTGGTCTTGCCCGAGCCGTTCGGGCCGATCAGCCCGAGCACTTCACGCGCGCGGAGCGCTACATCTAGTCCGTTGACGGCGGTCAGCCCGGCGAACCGCTTGGTGACGCCGCGGGCCTCGAACACGATCGCGCCTTCGCTCATGCCCGCGCTCCCGGCGGTGGCGCCGCGCCTGCGCGTGCTTTGAGCCAGGCGAGCCCGGGCAGCCCGCCCGAAAACAGCCCTTGCGGCCGCAAGATCGGGATCAGAATCATGATCAGGCCGATCAACATGTCGCGCGCTTGCGGCACCGGACGCAGCAGCTCAACGGCGCCCACCATGATCGTCGCCCCGACCAGCGATCCCCACAGGTTCCCGAGCCCGCCGAGAACCAGCATGATGATCACCAGGATCGACAAGTCGGCGCCGAACGTCGGCGGCGCAATGTAGCGGAAGAACGGCGCCATATAGGCGCCGGCGACGCCGCCCAGGAAACACGCGAGCCCAAACGCGATTATCTTGTAACGCGCGGTGTTGATGCCCATCGCCTCGGCCGCCGTCTCGTCCTCGTAGATCGCCTTCCAGGCGCGGCCGGCGAACGAGCGGGTGACGCGGTAGCAAAGGAGGTACGACAGCACGAGCAGAACGAGGCCGAGATAGTAGAACTTGACGTTGTCGTCGATCGCATAGCCGAAGATCTCAGGCTGCGGGATGCCGGGAATACCGCGTGGGCCGCGGCTGAACTCGGAATTCTGGACGAACAAGCGCACGATCTCGCCGAAGGCGAACGTCACCAGCGCGAGATAGTCGCTGCGGACCCGGATCGCCGGGATGCCGATCAGAATCCCGAACACGAACGCGAGCGCACCCGAGACCGCGAGGGCAGCCAGGAACGAAACGTCGAAATCGAGCGTCAAGATCGCGGTGGTGTAAGCGCCGATCGCGACGAACCCCGCTTGCCCGAAATGGAACTGGCCGCAGTAACCGAGCACGATGTTCATGCCGAGCACGGCAATACCGTAGATCATGATCAGGTTGGCGATCCGAAGCAGGTAGGGATTGCTCATTACCTGAGGGAGCAGCACGAGCGCCGCGACCACCGCCAACCACAGCGCCGCGCGCGGCACTTCGACGCCGAGGATCATCACGGTCTTCCGGGCCGCGGCCGAGTAGCCCATGCTCGCGGCGGCGCCGACATCGGTGGTAGCGACCCGCGTACCCATGAGCCCGGTCGGTTTGAACAACAGGAAGATCACGAGCAACACGAACGAGACGCCATCGCGGTATCCCGGCGGCATGCCCAGCCAGTCGGCGCCGTAGACCACGACCAGCGTCTCGATCACGCCGAGGAATAACCCGGCATAAAGCGCGCCCGTCAGATTGCCGATACCGCCGATGATCGCGGCGATGAACGCCTTCATCGTCCCGGGAAAGCCCATCGCCGGGAAGGCGACGCCGTAGATCGAGCCGTAGAGGATGCCGCCCAACGCGCCGAGCGCCCCGCCCAACGCATAAACCAGGACCACTGTCCGATTGATCGGGATGCCCATCAGGCTCGAGGTCGGGATGTCCTGCGCGACCAGGAGGATCCCCTGGCCGAGCCGCGAACGGCGGAGAAACAGATTGAAGGCCGCGATCGAAGCCAGCGTGATCGCCAAGACGATGAAGCCGGTCAGTGGAAAATTGACTCCGCCGACCGCGATCTGGACCTGACCCAAGAGCAATGGAAAGGGCGACGGCCGCACGCCAAACAGGAGCTCGGCGCCGCTCCGTAGGATTACGGCGGCGCCGAGCGCCGAGATCATCGACACCGAGCGGTCGACGAAGCGGAGCGGCCGGTAGCACGTGCGCTCGATCACCGCCGCGATCAGGCCGCCGGCCGCCACGCCGACCGCCAAAGCAATCGGGATCGGCCAGAGATCGGCGAGCATGGCGGCGATGAAGATCGTGGTGAAGGCGTAAAGGTCGCCATGCGCGAAGTTCATCATCCGTAAGATGCCGTAAATCATGGAGAAGCCGATCGCGAGGAGCGCGTAGACGCTCCCCAGCGCCAAGCCGTTCACGACCTGCTGGAGAAAGAAAAGCAGCGTTTCCATGGGCGACGGTCAAGCGCGTCGACGAACGGCCCGGCTGCCGCCGACAGCCGGGCCGTTCAAATCAAACGCTTAGCGACTACGGCTTGTAGTCGACGAACTTGCCACCCTTCACGGTCTTCAAGAAGTAGTACTGATCCATCTTGTCGAGCGGCACGATGAGCGTGCCTTCGGGCGAGAGCTTGAGGTCATAGTTCAAGCCCTTGATCGACACGGCCCGCATCGACGCGTTGACGTCTTCGTGCGACTTGCTCTTCGCCCCCTCGAGCCCGGCGGCGACGAAGTTCATCACGTCGTAGCCGTTGCGGTGATAGAGATTGAGTTGCTCTTTGAAGCCGTCCTTGACCCGCTTCTCGAGTTCCTGGAGCTTGGGCGAGTTCATCGACTCCTGCATGAAGTCCATGACGATCACGCCTTCGACGTCCTTGCCGCCGAGTTTGATGAACTCCGGGCTGACGACGCCGGGCCCGGCGAAGAAGGGCACGTTGAGGCCGACTTCCTTGGCCTGGCGGGCCTGAAGTGCGGCTTCGGTGTAGAAACCCAAGTGCGTTATCTGATCGACGCCGGCCGCCTTAAAGCGGTTCAAGATGGCTTTGAAGTCGGTCTCTTTCTCGTTGTAGGGTTCGGCCACGAACTGGATGTTGTTCTTCTTGGCGTGCGCCGACGCGATCTCGAATAGGCCCTTGCCGAAGTCCTGATTGGCCCATAGGAACCCGAGCTTTTTGCCCTTGAGCGACTTGGTCGCGAGTTCGACCTGCGCCACGCCATTCGCGTTTTCGTCCTGCGTGACGCGCGCGACATACTTGAAGCCCGACTGCGTCACTTTCGGGTTCGAGCAGATCGGCGTAGCCATCGTCACCTTGGCCTTCTCGTAGATCGGCAACGCCGAGAGGCAGTTGCCGCTGAAGATGTGGCCGATCAACACGGTTAAATCTTTGTTGAGGATGAGCTTCTGCGCGATGTTGGCCGACTCTTGGGGATCGCCGCGATCGTCGTACTGCTCGATCTTGATCTGAACGCCCTTCCACGGACCCGCCTTCAAGCCGCCGGCCTTGTTGATATCCTCGGCCGCGAGCATCGCGCCATGCAGCGGTTCGAGGCCGTAGGTCGCGATCGGTCCGGTGAGCGGCCCGGCGAACGGCACGACCAAGGTCTGCTGCGCCTGCGCACTCGCGAACGCCGCCGCCAGAACGAGCGCGACGGCAGTGCCGCCGGCTCCCTTCAGTAACGCCCGTAGTGTCATGATAACCTCCCTGTTGGTCTGTCCCGCCGTCCACGGACGGCGGCGCGGGCGCACAGCCCGCCTCCACGCGGGAGAGTAGCGAGCCGGCGAGCCGGCGACAACCGCAGGGAATCGCCTAACCTCGAGCGGGTGTCCCGAGAAAGTCGAAGATTAGCCGGTGGAACGCGTCGGGATGCTCGAGGTGCGGAAAGTGGCCGCAGCCGTCGATGGTTACGGCCCGGCCGTGCGGTACCTTGGCCATCGCCGCCGCTTCCCAGGTCGGGTTGGTGCGCGGATCCTCGCGCCCGGCAATCGCGAGCATCGGCGCGTGAACGTCGGATAGCCGGTGCGATACCCAGGCGGTCGGATTGCCGTCAAGTGAGGCGATCAGCCCCTGCAGCCGGCGCTCGTAGGCTTCGCGCGCGCCGGGGAGCGCATAGGCGCAAAGCTGCATCATTAGCACCGCTTCGGGGAGGCTCGCCGGATCGACCACGATATTGGTTAAACGCTGGCGGTTGGTGGCGAGCGAGTTGTCGGCAAAGGCGCGGATGCCGTTCCGGTAGGAAGCCTCGAATACCGCGCGGAGCTCCGCTGGCGGTGCCGCCAAGAGCGCGGCCGAGCCGACCACTGCGAGCGCGCGAACCCGTTCGGGCATCGCGAAATAGAGGAGCGTTGCGATCAGGCCGCCCAACGAGCTCCCGACGACGGCAAAGCGCTCGATCGCGAGCCGGTCGATCAGCTTGGTGAGATGTTTGACGATCGCGCGTTGGGGCGCCTCGGGGCCGGCCGGCCCAGCGCCGGTGAAGCCGCTCCCCAAGAGATCGGGGGCGAAGACCGCATACCGTTCGGCCAACGCCGGGATATTCTTGACCCACGAATCGGCTGCCATGCCGACGCCATGCAGGAGGAGGATCGGAAACCCCGCCCCGGCATGGAAATAGCGGGTCGGAATGCCGTCGATCTCGATGAAAGTCGCTCGCAATGCCCCCTCCCCCGCGGACCGCCGCCGATTAGAAGCGGTTGTCGCACCCGAAAGCTAGCCATACTGTTGAGCCCGACGCGAGCACGAAACGAGGAATTCCACCGATGAGCCGACGACGCTTTCTAGCCGAGCCCTACGGCGCCTATCGCCAGGCGGTGCTGCCGCCGCCCGACGACTATCTGACCCGGGTCGGACCGGGAACGCCGGCGGGCGAGTATTTGCGGCGGTTCTGGCATCCGGTCGCGCAGAGCGCCATGCTGAAAGACCTCCCGGTCGCGATCCGCATTTTGGGCGAGGACCTGGTCATTTTCCGCGACCGCTCGGCCCGCATCGGCCTCCTACACCGCCACTGTGCCCACCGCGGCACCTCGCTCGAGTTCGGCAAGATCGAGGAGCGCGGTATCCGTTGCTGCTATCACGGCTGGCAATTCGACGTCGACGGCGCGCTGATCGATACGCCAGCCGAGCCCGAAGGCAACCCTTACAAGGGCAAGCTCTACCACGGCGCCTACCCGACCGTCGAAGACAGCGGCCTGATCTTCGCCTACTTCGGCCCGCCTGAAAAAAAGCCGCCGTTCCGGCGTTTCGCGAGTTACGAAGCCCCCGGCGCGCGCTTGGGCCTGGCCGAGCACATTGGCGGCAACGTCAAGCCATGCAACTGGTTACAGATCATGGATAACGTCGCCGACCCGGTGCACGAGGCGTACCTGCACGCGCAGATTTCCGGGCCGCAGTTCCTGAACGACGACGGCGAGCCGCTGGTCGCGCTCGGCATTTCCGGCAAGGACGACTATTGGGAATCGCCGAACGGCATCCTCTGCAACGAGGCCCGCCGGGTTGGCGGCTTCGTCTGGGTGCGCTCGCTCGAGTACATGTGCCCGAACGTGATCCAACTCTGCAAAGCGCCGCACTTCCCGCTCGAGGAATCGAACAGCGACGAGTGGGAAACGCCGACCGTGCTGACGCGCTGGCGGGTGCCGATCGATGACGAGCACACGATCGAGTTCGGCTATATCTACGCTTACGCCAGCGATACCCGACCCTATTTCAACAAAGTGTGGCCGGCCGATCTCTCGAACGCCGGCGGCCGACCCTACGAAACGATGCAGCGCGACCCCGGCGACTACGAGGCGCAAGTAAGTCAGGGTCCGATCACCCGCCATGCGACCGAACACCTCGCCACCAGCGATCGCGGCCTCGCCTTGATGCGGCGGATGGTGCGCGAGGGGATCGAGGCGGTCGCGCGCGGCGAAGACCCGCGCGCCCTGGCCCGCGACGGCCAGCCGCTCAAAGTCGCGGCGCGCGAGACGGTGTGGCGGATTCCGGAAGGGCCAACGCCGCAGGACGACGAGGCGTTGCTCCGCAAGCTCTCACGCACCGTCGCGGAGCGTTCGCTGGGGAAGCTGCCGGCCTAACGCGGCCTCCGGCCCCCAGCCATGACGCTCTCGCGTCAGTCGAACTTGCGCGGGCCGGCGTCGCGCCAGATTTGCATCGTCGCACTCGCGAGACCCGCACTGAGGGCGCCGCATTCGATGGGAATCACCTCGACGCCCGCTTTTCGTACCGCAGCGATCGTACCTTTGGCCGCCGCGTTGATCGCAACGAGACCCGGTTCGATGATAACGGCGTTGCACGGGCGGTCGCGGATCTGTTCCTCATGGGGAACCTCGACGATCTTATAGCCGTTGCTCCACAGCCACCAATTCGAGTCCTTATCGAGTCCGGCCGGATAGACCAGCACCTTGTCGACATCGAGCGGTGCAATGAGGTTGTTGGCATAGGCGCTGACGCCGGACTCGGCATCGAACCCGGACCAGCCGGGCGTCAGGATGCGGAGCACGCGAACGCCCTCGCTCACAACGCTCTTGATCTTGGGAAGCACCTGGTTGAGCCCGTCCTCGTTGGTGCCGACACCCACCGCCTGGCAGTAGACATCCTCAGCCAGGAACACACCCGGGGCCCAGACGCCCTTGCCGTTGATCGTCACGAGCGGCGGCATGCCGAGATTCCAGAAAACCCAACGCGCGAGGTACTCGGGCCGACCGAAGCCCGCAATTGACGCGAGCGCCGATCCGTACTTGGGCACGATGGTGCCGCCGGGCAGGAACAGGAGGTCGCCGGCGGAATGGGCGTCACCCATCGGCCCGTAGGCGCCGCGGAACCCATCTGGAAAATCGATCCAATAGACCTTAACGCCGTGTTGCTGCAAGTTCTCCGCGTATGCCGCCTGCTGATCGCGCAACCGCGCACGATCGACTTTCCTGAGGCCCTCGCGCCGAGCAAAGTCGGGGTCTTCCTTGAGGAAGGGGTGTTCCACGGCGGCGCCCTCTTTCACCCGAACCAGACCGACATCCTTGAGCTTGCCGATACCGGCGGCGCCGCATTGCCGGCCATACACTTGGTCGTAGTACTTCAGGAAATCGTGATGGTGCCAATTGAACGGGTTGTGCTCGGCGTGGTGCCCCTTGCCCTTGTAAAACGGCACTTGGTCAAGGGTCCAATTGCGCCCGCGCTGCCGCTCCTGCCAAGCGTCGTACTCGTTAAGAACGAATTCGTGGCTCCTCCGCTCGGGTGGCAACGCAGCCTTCCTCCGCCCGCTGACCCGAGGTTTTTGTTGCTGCTTCTTCCGCGCCATCGAAGAACTCCTAAAAAAGGCTTTCTCGGCTACGAAAACTTCCGGGGCCCCGGGTCGCGATCCAGGAGCATCGTCGCGCAGGTGATGGCCGCGCCGTACTTGTTGTACTCGTCGTAGTCGATCGCCACGACCTCTACGCCGGCCTTGCGCACCGCCGCGATGGTTTTCCTGGCGCGTGCATGCATCATGACGATGCCGGGCCCCAGCGAGACGATCGCCGCTGCCGAGTGCTTGATCTGCTCTTCGAGATCGGCCTCGATAATCCGGTAGCCGTTCTTCTTCAGCCACGCGAGCGTGTTGAAATCGACGCCGGGTGTATGGACCAGCACTTTGTTTAGGTCGAGGCCGCTCACCACCATGCCGGCGTGGGTATTGGCGCCCGTGTGTTTGTCGAAATATTTCCAGCTCGGTGCCACGCAGGAGATGATTTGCAACTCTTCGCCGCAGGCCCGCTTGAGCACCGGCGCGACCTGTTCGAGGCCGCGCCAGTCGCCTTCGATTCCTATTCCGTTGATGAACACATCGTCGGCGAGCCAGTTGCCCATCACCCAGCACGCTTCGCCGGTGACGGTGTAGAGCACCGGAATGCCGAGGTTCCACAACGCCCAGCGGGCGAAGTACTCGGTACGCCCGTAGCCCGCGGTCGGCGAAAGCGCGTAGCTCTTCTTGCCGATGATGCCGCCACCCGGAACGACCATCAGCTCCGCCGCCGAATGCATGTTCATCATCGGTCCATACGCTGCCATCGGCTTCTCCGGGAAACGGAGCCAGTGGACCTTGACACCATTCTCTTCAAACTTCGCCCCGAACGCGGCCGCTTCGTCCTTGAGCTTCTCGATGTCGAGCTTGTCCGACAGCAGGAAAAAGCCGTCGCGATTCATGTATTCCTTGTCCTGGTGGAAATACGGATGATTGGAGTATTCATCGTCCGGGCCCGGCACCACGATGGCGACTTCGCGCAGTTTGCCGATGCCAGCGGAGCCGCAGCGCCGGCCATACACCTTCTGGTAGACGTCGAGATAGTCGAAGTCGTGCCATGCCAACGGGTCCTGCGGCTTGCCCTTGCCGCGATAGAACGGAACGTCCTTGAGCGACCAGTTGGATTTCTTCCGCAGGTTCTCCTGGTGCTCGTCGTACTCGGTAATCGGATAGCTCTGACTGCGCCGATTTTCGGGTAGGGCTGGCCCCTCGTCGCCAAAGATCTCGGTCATCGTCTTCACTCCTTTCGGCCGGTCAGTCGCGGTAACGTCAACCTGATCGCGTCATCCTTCAGTCGAACTTGCGCGGTCCGGGGTCGCGCAGGATCTGCATCGTCGCGCAGTGAATGCCGCCGCCGAAGCGGTTGTACTCGTCGTAGTCGACCTCGATCACCTCGACGCCGGCCTTGCGCACCGCCTTGATCGTCTCCTTGGCGCCGCGGTGCATGATGACGAGGCCGGGTTCGACCGTGACCAGGTTGCAGGCACAGGCGTTGACCTGCTCCTCGACCGGCGCTTCGATGATCTTCCAGCCGTTGCTCCACAGGAAGTTGCAGGTATCGACGTCGAGCCCGGCGGGATAGGCCACTACCTTATCGACGTCGACCGGAGCGATGATCATGTCGGTGTGGGCGCTGATCCCGGCCTTGTGGTCGAAATAGCCGGCGCCCGGCGTATAAATCCGCTGCACCCGTACATTGTCGCCGCACTGGCGGCGCAGCACCGGCAGGAACTGCTGCATGCCCTCTTCGTTGGTCTCGACGCTCATGGCGTGGACATAGACGTCGTCGGCCAAGAAGATGCCCTGGATCCATACGCCCTTGCCGGTAATGGTGAGGAGCACCGGAATCGACAGGTTCCAGAACGCCCACCGCGCCAGGTACTCGGTCCGGCCGAAGCCCGAGAGCGGCGCCAGCGCGTAGCCCTTCTTCGGGATGATCGAGCCGCCGGGAAGGATCGTGAGCTCGCTCGCCGAGTGCTGGTTGGTCATCGGCCCGTACGCCGCCATCGGCTTCTCCGGGTAGTCGAGCCAATAGACCTTGACCCCGCACTGCTCGAGCGCGGCGGCGTAGGACTGCTGCTGGTCGCGAAGCTTGCCGACATCGAACTTGCGCTCGGTCAGGAGGCCGTCGCGGACGATGTAGTCCGGGTCCTCCTTCATGTAAGGGTGGTTGGCGTAGTCGTCGTCGGCCGAAACCGCGGTAACGGCCGCCTCGCGCAAGCGGCCGATCCCGGCCGAGCCGCATTTGCGCCCGTACACCTGGTCGTAATAGTTCAGGTAGTCGTAGTTGTGCCAGTCGAACGGGTTCTGTTCGAGACTGTTGCCCTTGCCCTTGTAGAAGGGAACGTCGTTCAAGGTCCAATTACGGCCGCGCTGGCGCTCCTGCCAGGCGTCGTATTCGGTGAGGGTGAACTCCTGGCTCCGCCGTGGTCCGGGTAGCGGCTTGCCTTCGCGTCCGTCGATCTGCGCCATTTCCGCCTCCTTACGAGAATTTCCGCGGCCCGGGGTCGCGATCGATCAGCATGGTCGCGCAGGTGATAGCGGCGCCGTACTTGTTGTACTCGTCGTAATCGATCGGTGTGACCTGGACGCCGGCGCGCTCGACCGCCGCGATCGTCTTCTTGGCGCGGGCGTGCATCATCACGTGACCGGGCTCGAGGTTCACGATCGCTGCCGCCGAATGCTTGATCTGCTCTTCGAGATCGGCCTCGACGATGGTGTAGCCGCTCTTGCGCAGCCACACGTGGGTGTCGATGTCGATGCCGGCGGTGTGGACCAGGACTTTGTTGGTGTCGAGCCCGCCGATCACCATCCCGGCGTGGGTATTGGCGCCGGTGTATTTGTCGAAGTACTTCCAGCCCGGCGTCCGGATCGGTTGAATGTGGAGATTCTCGCCGCAGACGCGCTTCAGGACCGGCGCCACCTGGTTGAGCCCCTCCCAATTGGTCTCGACGCCCATGCCCTGGCAATAGACGTCGTCGGCGATGAAGACGCCGGTGACCCATACGCCCTTGCCGGTAACGGTGAGAAGCGGCGGGATCCCCAAATTCCAAAACGCCCACCGCGCCAGGTATTCGGCGCGGCCCAAGCCCGCCGTCGGCGCAAGCGCGTAGCCTTTCTTCGGAATGATCGAGCCGCCCGGCAGCACCAGGAGCTCGGCCGCCGAGTGCATGTTCATCATCGGCCCGAACGCCGCGATTGGCTTTTCCGGGTACTCGACCCAGTAAACCTTGACGCCGTTCTTCTCGAAGGCATCGGCGAACGCGGCCGCCTCGTCGGCAAGCTTGGCGATGTCGACCTTGTCCGAGAGCAGGAAAAACCCGTCGCGGTTCATATACGCCTTGTCTTCGTGGAAGTACGGGTGGTTCGAGTACTCATCGTCGGGCGAAGGCCGGACGATTCCGACTTCGCGGAGCTTGCCGATCCCGCCCGAGCCGCAGCGGCGGCCGTAAACCTGCTGGTAGGCATCGAGATAATCGAGGTTGGCCCAGTCGAACGGATCGTGCTGTTTGCCCTTACCTTTGTAGAAGGGGACGTCCTTGAGCTTCCAGTCGCGCTGGCGCAGCACCTCCTGGTGGCGGTCGTACTCGGTAACCGCGAAGCTATGGCTACGCCGCTTTTCGGAAAGCGCTTCGCCTTCGGTGCCTTTGATCTGAGCCATCGGGGTCCCTCCTCCGCCACGCTTGTTCGCGAATAGTAGGCACCGGCGCAAAGCCGACGCAAGGACGGGTGCCAACCCGCGCGGCGCGGTCGACAGCGGCGGACGAATGCGTCACCTTTACCGGCGACGCATTTCACACCATCGAGCATGACGTTGTCACACGGTCGGACATGACGCTGCGCGAGCCGCCCGGCGCCGCCGCGAAACTCAATTACGCGATCGGACTCCACAAGCAGGGCCGCCTGGTCGAGGCGGTCGAGGCTTATCGCGCAACGCTCGCGGCGGCGCCGGGGCTCCCGCCCGCGCACTACAATTTCGCCCTCCTGTTGCGCGCGCTCGGCCGCGGGCCGGAGGCGTTGCGAAACGCTGCGGCCGCGCTCAAAGCCGATCCCGGCTACGTTCGCGCCGCGGTCCTCATCGCCGACCTCCATGCCGATGCCGGCGATTCAGTCGCGGCGGTCGGCGCGCTCCTCGCCGCTCGCCGCCGCCTTGGTGCCGACCCCACGTTCGGCCGCCGGCTCGAGCGTGCGTTCGGCGCGGCGACCTTCACTGCGCCCGATCGCGCCGCCGAGACCGCGATCGGCGAGCTGCTGGCCAGCGACCGCGTCGATCACCAGGCGCTCGCCAACGCCGGTCTAAGCCTGCTTCGCACCAAACCGCTATTCGCGCGACTCGCCGCCGCCGTCGCGGACGGCGGTATATTGACGGACAAGGACGTCGATCGTCTCGCCGGCTTGC
>Ga0194132_10008578_pt1 | contig 14539 bp, 9 predicted proteins | sample TA2KigOf80mmetaG_FD_148612 | JGI IMG/M metagenome (GOLD analysis project Ga0194132, IMG submission 148612) | Freshwater microbial communities from Lake Tanganyika, Tanzania - TA2015054 Kigoma Offshore 80m | ecosystem: Environmental > Aquatic > Freshwater > Lake | place: Tanzania: Lake Tanganyika... | reverse complement strand
GTCTCCATCGCCGGGAACGCGCCGATTCACCGATCTGATGTCCCGTCGTTAACAGCATGTGGTTTTGACTATCTCGAAACCCAGTCCGCCATTCACCTGAACGCGCATTGAGAGTTGCCAATTTCGAAGACGCCGACAATGCCCAAGTTCACACCTGATAACCACGCCACGCGAGGTCCTTCCGGGCAAACTCCGGCAGTGTTTCCCAAGTCGAATATTCGTTCTCGCCGATGAACAGCGCGACGAGTCCCACCTCCAACCATTTCGGGGTGCACGATGTTCACAGAGCCGATGAACCGTTCGGGTTGACCAGTAGCTCATCCACAAACAACCAGGCTTTCGCGCCAGCCGCCGAATGTCCGACCGGAATCTGGCCGAGGTTCGTGGCGCGGATACGGACAAAGCGAGCGCGCGTCTGGATCGCCGGCGTACTGAACATGTGAACGAGCGGACCGGGTTCTGAAGTCGGGACGGATTGTTTCACTGTGGCCAGGGTGCGGAAATTCTTCCCGTTCTCATCCGCGACGGCGAAATCGACTTCCGTCGGCAGGTAGATGCCGCCGGCCGTGTCCTGCAGGAAGTGGGCAGCCAGTCGCTCGATGGGGATCGACGAGGCCAGGTCGATGGTTGCATCCAGACCAATGCCCTCGAAACCGAGGCACCCGCGACGTCCTTGCAGGGCGTCCATCCGGCCATCAGTCAGCACGGCCGCACCGCCGGTTGCGTAAACTGGAGCTGGATCGGTCTTCAACTTCACCGTCCTGCCGACGGCTTGGTGAAGCTTCTCCGGCGGGATCCACGTTGCGCCCGGTTTCAGAGTGAATCCGGCGTCCACCCACTGCACCAGCTCACCCGGGTTGAACTCGCCGGCATGCGCGGCGGCCAGGCTGATCATCCGGCTGCCCGGCGGGATCGGCACGTTGAAACGCCAGGGCTCCTGCGAAATGCGCATCACGGGACTCTCCGCCGCGACGTGTCCATCGATCGACACCTTGAAGACCACGTGCGGATACATCGCCCGTTCGCGGCCCAGGTCGTTCTTCAACAGGCCTTCGTCCACGCCGGCACGGGCGACGAAGCGGTCGAACTCCGGCTTCACCTCGTAGATCAGATGGGACGGAGCCCGCAGTCCCATTCCCTTCTTGTAGTTCACGCCACGGAGGCGAAGAGGCCCGCCGTCATAAGCGCGATCCGGACGGGGATCCGGCCGCGACGCCTCGGCGTACCATTCGCTCCAAATGGCCATGTTCATTTTGTGCGGCCTGAGGTCGGAGATGAAGACATCCGGCTGCGGCGGCTTCGGAGGCATGAGGACGAAATAGCCCTCACTTTCCAGACCGATCCGTCGTCCGTTTCGAAACGGCGCACAGCGCAGCGTTGTTGTGTCATTCAAGCGGAGCGTTCCGGCGTAAAGCGGCGACTCAGCGGTGGGCTCGGTGGCGTCGACGGTGTAGCGAATCTCCGCGCCCGGCAACCGCGGGATGGACAGGCTGACGGCGAGGGCGGTGTCGAAGAACTTGGGCCGCAGCTTGAAACCCCAGGGGACGAGGATCGGTGCGTCCACCAGTGCCTGTTCCTCCCAGGAACCGGCCTTGCGCAGCTCGTCGATCAGATGAATGGACGGGCCGATGAGTTTCTCGATGTATTCGACCGACTTCTCCGTGGCGCGGTCGGCGGAACCCGGGGCGGTAAACTCGCTGTGCGCCTCGGTGATGTCGCGAGCCACCATTCCGTGATAGCCGTGCCGGATCATGGCCAGCATGGCCTCCTGCTTCTGGAGGAGACACATGTTGGCCGCGCCACCGCAGTAGATGACGTGCTTGATCCCCCGGGCCACGCAGAGGTTGTTCAACTCGTGCGGGCCGCTGGAAACGAAATCCGTCGCGGCAATGAGCAGTCGCGGGTCCTGGCGAGTCCAGCCGTAATTCGCCGCGCATGTGTAGGGACCGCCGCACATGCAGCCGCCGCCGAAACCGAGGCCCCACGGCGCCGGCGGATTAAAGTCGCTCGGCTTGGGTAGAGGCTGGGGCGCGAGCCCGGCCATGGCCTCGCGCTGGGGTGTCCCCGCATGGCCGCTGGAACAATCCGTGGGCGCGTGAACCACGGTGATACCCAGCTTGCGGGCCTCGATCAACGCCTGGTTCATGCGCGGAATCATCACCCCGGCACGGCCCACCCACGTGGCGCACCAATGATAGTTCCAGAAATCGATCATCACGATGGCCACGTTGGTCGAGGCCACCCGCTCAGTGGTGATCGACACGGCGCCCGACTTGGGATCACGGCGTTGCAGTTGCAGTTCAAGAATGCGCGGGCCGGACGCGCCTTCAGCATCGAGGATTCCGAGAGGCAGCCACCCAAGGAGCACCGCCGCAATCAACCAGCACGAGGCCGACTGCGGGCGATGGGGTTGGCCTTGCGACGTGCCGATGTTCATCGTTCGGGGAATTCTGTTGTCATTCGAATAAAGCTTTCGCCCGCGATCTGGCCGGCGTCGTCGGCGAAAAAGTGGCAGTACCGGTGTAAATCGAGCGCAGCTTCCAGCCTTTGACTTCCTTCACGCGGATGGGATCGCTTTCGCTGAAAAGACTGACGCCGAGATTTTGCGGGATGTAACGATGAGGAGCCAGCGCGGCCAAACGATCGTTGGCAAAGACCTCGATGATGCTTTTGTCCAGGAACACCCGCAGCGCGAGGCCTTCGGCCGACATCAATGAGAACGGAATCCTTGTTTCTCCCACGGTCAGTGTTTTTGCCTCCGGCTCGAACGTGATGGGAAAACCGTTTCGGCCCTCCGCATCGCAATAGACCTGAACCCCGAACTTCCCGGCTGAACCCCTCTGGAAAACAATCCTCAACTCGAGCGTATCCCCGGTGATCCGGTTGAGTCGATGGACCGCGTTCGCGGGGACGCGGATATTTCGTACGGTGCGGGCACCGGAACGGAGTTGTTCGAGTTCCCGGAGCGGTTTGATGCGCAGCACTCCATCCGCCGGCAAACTCAACTCACGCGGAAGGCATTGGATGCTGCTCTGAATGGGAACGTCCTTGAGTCGTTGTTTCATTCGCGACCAGGCCCACATCACACGACGGCCATCGGGAGTCAGGAGACTCTCCGGGGCGAACAGGTCAGCGTCCTCATGCCCCTGGTTGAACGCGCACATCCAGTTCATCCGACCATGCGATTCGGGGAGGAATTTTTCGCCCTCGAACCGGCCAAGGTAATAGCGGCTCCCAATCCAGTGACTGAGGCAAAGCAACATCCACTTGTCCCCGATCCGAAACATGTTCGGGCAGGAGATGTCCTCGTCGCGCGGCACATCGAGGATGGGCATGTTGTCGTGAAGCAGGCGGCCGAGATACTCCCAGTTTCGCAAATCCGCGGACTTCATCAGGTGCGGATCCTTCCCTCCGGAGACCGCGTAATAGGTCTCCCCGTCGAGCCAGCAGTCGGGATCCCAGTGTCGCATCTTGGGTAATTCCCCGGATCGCGTTTTGGGATTCACCGGCACCGGCTTCGACCAGCGCTCCAGCAGATCATCCTCCGCGAACGCGATCTGGTTACGGCCGGAACCTTCGCCATGATAAATGATCGCCGGCCGGCCTTCCTTGGTGACGAAGCCGGTCCCGCTGAACAGACCGTGCCCCATGCTGGCGGGGGTAAGCGTGGTGGGATGCCATTTCCAATGGACCATGTCCGTGCTGGACACATGCGCCCACGACGTACCTGCCCTGGCTTCGTAGATGTAGAAAAGATGGTAACGCCCCTTCCAGTGGAACGCGGCGTTTGGGTCGCCCGGCGCCGTCGTTCCCGGGTGAGCCAGATGATACGTCAACCACGTCGACGGCGGATCGGATGGAACGGTCGGTATTTCGGGTTGCGCATGGGTTTGGGATTGCGCGAGGGCAGGCGCGGTGAAGGTCGCCGCGACAATGACGATGAAACACGATGCGGCCGTTTCCTTTGTTCTCATGCTTCCAGCCAGTCAGCGTCTGGCGCTGGGTCGTGGCGGTTCGCCGACGAGGGGCTGGGTGCTGCGGAGATACGCAAACAACGCGCGCGTTTGTTCGTCGTTGAATCCATCCATCAATCCGTCGGGCATCAACGACATCCCGGCGATCTTGAGCTCGTCCAGGTCGGCCCGGGCCAGCGTCACGTTCTGATTGTCCAAACCGCGCAGGACGATCGTGCGTTCGTCTTGCTCGATCAGAAATCCGGCCAGCGAACGGCCGTCCTTGGTTTCCACAGAGTAATTCTCAAAACCTTCCCGGATCTCTGCGCTCGGGTTCACAATGGCCAGGAGCATGGACTCCAGGTCCGTCCGGTTGAAGACCGTCAGATCCGGTCCGGCATCAGCCCCCTGACCGAAGAGTTTGTGGCAACTGGCGCAGGTGTTTTGAAACAGCGTTCGCCCCAGATACGGATCGCCGGTTCCCCCGCGAACCACCGCCGCGAGATGCTCGATCTTTTTTTCCATCTCCGCTGTGGTCGGGCTGCCGGTGTTGGGCCAGTGCTTCTCCAACAGGCCCGCCAGCTCGGGATGGCGCTGCTGTTTCAGTTTTCGAACGATGTTCAGCGGGATGGTGTCTGGCTTGATGCCAAACCCCGACCACGACGTCCCCTCGCGGCGGATGGATTGGGCCAGTTTGAGGGCCCAGGCCGGGCGACTGGCCAGAAGCGTCAGCGCCGTTGGCTGCGACTCCCGGCCCAGCGCGGGATAGGCGCTCAGGATGATGTCAGCGACTTCCGGCTCCTCGTAGTTTTGAAAGGTGGAGAGGATCGCCTTGCGTAACGCGTCATCCTTGTAGACGCCGCGGTAGGCGCGGGTCAGCGCGGGGAGGGCGCCCGGGACTTTGACTTCGCCCATGACGCTGAGGAATTCCATCCGCTCGGTGCGGGTTGCGGTCTCGTCCGCGACCACCTGAATCGCCTTTTTCGCCGTGCGCGGATCTCCCTGGCGCAGGGCGAAGGCGGCGGACCCCACGCCGTGTCGCGCCATGGCTCGAACCAGTTCATTGGGCAACCCCGTCAGGGTGCGCCCTTTGTAGGCGGCTTCAAAGCCGGTCATCAGGCGGCGGCTATGTTCCACTGAGGGCGAGAGTTCAAAGAGCCGGGCGCAACTCAGCAGGTCACGGCGCGAGCCAGCCTGGGCGAACCGGCGAGCGACGCGATCCAGCAGATGCGCCTCCACCAGGGCGTTTTGCCAGAAGCTCGTGTCCTGAAAGAGACCGACGACTTCATCCCGATTCTTGTCGCAGTGGGCTTCGATGGCCCACCAAAGCAGCAGCGGCATCCGGTTGTCCGTGCTGTCCTCGGCGCGCCGGGCGAGGGCCTGAACCAGCGCGAGGCTGTCCCGCGCGGGCAATCGTTTGGCGGTGGCGGCGAGCTGATTGCGCACTTCCAAGTTCGGTTCCCGGGCCGCCAACGTCGCCAGTTTCCCGGCGACTTCCGCCGGGACACGCGTCCCGTCACCCAGCAGGCGCGCGGTCCAGAGCCGGACGAACGGATCGGCATGATCGAGGGCTCGAAGGGCTTCAACCTCGGTCAAGCCACCGGAGAGGTTCAACGCCCACAAGGTTTCCAGCGCGGTTTGACCGGAGTTCCGCTGGAGTGCCGCGGAAAGTGTCGGAGCGAGCGAAGCCTCGCGGCGATCGCCCAGCAGGCGCAACGCCGTCTGGCGCACCCAGCGGTTGGGTTGGTTGAGTCGCTCCAGCAACTGGGGCGAGGTCAGACGAGCAAGGTCTTCCATCCGTTGCGGAGAGGCCCCTTTGCTTCTCAGCCGGTAGATTCGGCCGTTGTTGGTGTCCATCCTGCCTTCGTGATTGCGATAGTGGTTCACCTGTTGGTCATACCAATCGCAAACGTAGATGGCGCCGTCGGGCCCGACCTTGATGTCCACCGGGCGGAACCAGCGATCGGCGCTTGTCACCGGACGGGAAAGGTCGCGTGTGCGATAGGTGGATCGGTCGGGAATCACTTCGCTTTGCACGATCCGGCCTTGTATGGGTTCGACTCCGAACAGTTTGCCGGTGTAGGACGCGGGCAACGCCCCATGATCGTAAATGATGAAATTGTGGGTGAAACGCGGTTCGCTGCCGTGCGCCATGGCCGGGAAATAGCCATAGGCATAGGGATTGGAGAGCGGGCCGTGCTTCTCAAACCCCTTTTGCAGGTAACCGCCTTGCACATAGTGGAACCCGCGGGTGTCACCGCCATTGTGTCCGGAGAAAATTCGCCCCTGACTGTCGATCTCACAGCCGAACGCGTTGCCGCCGCCTTCGGAGAAGACTTCGTAAATCCGTCGCTCCGGGTGATAGCGCCAGATGTTCTGTCCCTGGGAATAAATCGGCGTCGTGTTCTTCGGTTTTCCATCGGCTCCGGCAACCACGATGTTGGCGGTGACGGTGCTGCCCTGGGCGGCATAGAGCCATCCGTCGGGCCCCCAGCGGAGCGAGTTCGCCACGCTGTGCGTGTCCTCCAAACCAAAGCCGGACAAGCGCACTTCTGGATCGCCGTCCGGCACGTCGTCGTTGTTGGCATCCGGATAGAAAAGCAGGTAAGGCGGATTCAAGACCCATACTCCGCCGCGGCCGCGCTCCACCGCGGTGGCGATGTTGAGTCCGTCGACGAAGGTTTTATGACGATCGTAGGTTCCGTCGCCATCGGAGTCCTCGTGAATCGTGATCCGGTCAGCGCCCTTGAAGTGGTGGGGCGGCGGGGGCGGCACGCGGTCATAGACCGCGCGCCAGACACTGTCGCGGCTGACCATCTTTAATCCCGCCGGCCAGGGATACTGCCGATACTCCACCACCCACATCCGGCCGCGTTCATCGAAATTGAGAAAGACGGGCTGGGAGATCCGTGGTTCGGCCAGCACCTGTTCCCACTCCAGATCGTCCGCAACTTTAAAATGGGCCATCGCCTCCTGGGGACTCAGGGCGGGAGCCTTGGTTTCCTGCGGCAAATCCAGAATTGTGGTTGGGGCAGCGGTCGACGGGGCCGCCCGTGGCGGAGCAACGACCGGAGCCGGTGTTGAAGATCTCGCAGGTGCCGGTGCGGCAGCGGGAGCGGTGGGCGGCGGGCTGGAAGCTGTCGCGGAAGCGGCTGCCATCTCAAACGCGGCAGGCGGGACAGGATCATGGAGGCACCACAAGATGCCATTGAGCAGCAGGCGGCGGAAGGCGGGCAGATTGAAGTCGTCCACGTTTCCCAGCGACGTGTAGAACACGCGCCGATCCGGTCCGGGATTCACCCAGGCGACCGGTTCGACGACATCCTGACCTTCGACGCGTCCTTGCAAGAGAGGAACCGCCGCAGGCGCGAGGCGGCGGTTCTTGTACAGGTGCGAGGTCACGCGGAACGGAGCCGCCTTCACCCCGGTGAGAACGAGATGAGCGGCATTGGATCGGACGACTTCGATCAAGCTGTGCGGGGCCGCGGGCGGCTTGTTGTTGTAGTGACCTTCATAGCGCCCGCCGAGCACGTCCGAATCAAAGGAGTTCCACGACGCGAAGTCCGCGCTGGCCGGTGTTGCCTGAAACGCATGACTGGCCGTGCGCAGACCGACGACGGGTTTGCCCGCGGCCACGTGCGCGCGCAGCAGATCCATCATCGCCTTGGGCGGTGTGCGCCGCCGGACGCTCACCACGATCAGATCCGCGTCGCGAATCGCCTCATGGTTCTGGAAATTCGGATCGCCGTCCCTGGGCGAGGCCGCCACGGTCGACACTTGATAACCGCGCCACGCGAGCTCTTTCCGGGCAAACTCCGGAAGTGTTTCCCAAGTTGAATACTCGTTCTCGCCGATGATCAGCGCGATCCGCTTTTTGACGTCGCCCTGGAACCGGAACGGTTCGCCGCCCAGGAAATCCGCGCTGGTGATGCTGGGGCACCAGTATTGCTCGATGTGTTCCACCACCATCTCGGTGCCGCGAAAGTGCGACACGTAGGGACGCATCCGATGATTATACATCGAGTCGGTCAGGTCCCGCACCAGCAGGACGTTTTGTCCCTGGGCAACCATCTGTCGGATGGCGAAGGAGCGGCCGAGCACGCACATGTTGATATGCACGCCCATGATGACGACATTGGTGATGCCGCGCTGGCGCATGAGATAAAACGCCTCGGCCGAATCGGTGATCGCATCGCCGTCCATGATTTCCAAGGCGGGATGCTGCCGCTTCCACGCGCCATAGCCGGGGCATTCCGGGCAGCCGTCGCAGCCGCCGTCTGAGTCATCGATGGGCAGAGGCGGTTCCTTGACGCCATTGAGCGAGCACCAGCCCTGCAAGGGCACCTTCGTTTCCACCTTGGGCGCGGCCTGGGCGAGCTTGCGTCCGGGATGATCCTTGTAGAATCCCATGGTATCGCTGGGACAATGAATGATGAGCATTCCCCGGGCGCGGGCGGCCTTCAGCACCTCGTTCATTCGGGGCGCCATTTCGCCCACGCGCTCGGTCGCATCCGGACAATGATGTTTGTCCCACATGTCGCAGATCACCACGGCGGTGCGGGTTGGATCCCATTGCACCCGCTTCTCGATGACTTCGACCTTGTTCGTGTCGGTTGCTGCCCGCGCGCGGGCGCGCGTGTGGAAGGCCATGGGTTCAGCGGCTGCGACCCCTAGCAGAGCGGACAGGAGGACCGCGGCTGGAGGGATCATGGAATAGCTCGTTCTCATGAAGTCATATTTCCGCTCATGCAAGAATGGCATTCACGACATGCCCATGAATGTCGGTCGCTTCGGGCACGGCCATCTGCATCCGGTAGGCCAGCTCGGCATTGCGAATGGACGCCTCCAGCGCGTCCGGCCGGCCGAGATCGGCGATCGCGCCGGCGTCGAGCGCGCGCACCGCGGCGAGTTTGTTCTGTTGCCACCGCGCCTGCGCCTCCATCGGTTGCACGTTGGCCAGCGCCGGCGACTGATTGCGCAGCAGCGACGCCTGATAGCTCGCCGGCAGGAAGCCCGCCGCAAAACAATCCACGCCCCCGGACGGAATCAACCCGCCGTCGAGCACGACATATCCCGGCAGGTCCCGATTCTCCGAACCCAACCCGTAGGTGGCCCAGGCGCCCATGCTTGGCCGGCCCGCCATGCCGCTGCCGCAGTGCAGGAAATAGTTGGCGGCGTTGTGCTCGGAAAAGTTGGAAACCATGGAACGGATCACGCACAGATCATCCGCGCAACCGCCGACGAACGGAAACAAATCGCTCACCGGCAGACCACTTCGCCCATACGTCTTGAAGTCCCAGAGGTTGCCCAGCACCGCGCCGTTGTCTTCGAACTGGGTCGGCTCCATCTTCAGCCCGAACCGCTTTCCATTTTCGCGCCTGAGCCTGGGTTTCGGATCGAAGCTCTCGACCTGCGACACCCCGCCATCCATGTAGAGAAAGATCGCGTTCCTGGCCCGGGGCCGGTGATGCGATCCGCCGACCGGGTGACGGTGGGTCCCGCCGGAGGCGCCCTGGCTCTGGTCCGCAAGCAAGGCCGTCAACGCGATGGCTCCAAAACCAAGCGACCTTTCGCGCAACATTTGGCGCCGGGTCATCGTGCGGAAAGGCCTTCGTGCGTCAGGGAACATGGACGAACTCCTTCATCATGAAAACAACATGGCAGGCATCGGCCCACAAGGCCGGATCCAATCGAGCGGCGGCCCCGGACAAATCACGCGCGGCTGCTTGCGTCCGGAGAAGGGCGAGCATCTGCTCGAGTTCCGCCGCCTTGGGCGGGCGCGCCAGGGCGCCGAGGAACAATTGCTCGATCCGTTCGCGGTCGGTGAGATCGGACTGCTTCAGGCTCTCCCGGGCCCAGGCGGCGGCCAGTTGCTGAACCAACGGATCATTCATCAAGGCCAGCGCCTGGCCGGGGACGTTGGACCGGTTCCGCTGCCCCACGGTGGTGTCCGGCAACGGCAGATCGAACGTCAGCATCCAGGACGAGAGACTGATAGGCATTTGCTTTTTCGACGTGGCTGGAGTGTGCCTGGCTGGGGGTGGCCATTCAAGGCGAAACGCGGCAGAATTGTCGCCCCTGGCGGGTGCTTGGTCGGCCTTCGGGGCTGCTGGGCGGCCGCCCGCCCGCCTCGAAGGCGGTCGCAGCCTCCAGCAAGGCCGCTCAGGGCACCACAGCGGCTGGAAACGGTGTTGGTGCTGACCGTCCAGGGTGCAGTTCACCGTCGAGCAGATGCCCCGCCGCGCGCGCGGCGCCACTGCTCCACCGGTTCCGCTGGCCCTGAGCCTCAGCCCGCAACCGAGGCCTTCGCCAAGGGCGGGGCGCGTGCCGCTTGCTCCTCCCACAGTCCGCAGTGGCGCAGAATCTTTTCAATCACGTCGCCCTGATCTCGCTCGATGAACGCGATGATATTCATTGCCGAGCCGCATTTGGGACAGGACAGCGGGTCGGTTTCGTAAGCCTGCTTGATAAGGGCAGCCCAGCGTTTGCGAGCCTCCCGCGCCGAGGGGGAACGGGCGGGAATCCCCGTTCCGCCCGGCGTCGGTTGCCGTTGCGCCCGCTGGCCCCGCGTCTTGTTCGAGTACCCTCCGTAGTGGCGCACCAGATGGCTGCCCGGGTCCGGGATGTGTTGGGTCACTTCCGCCAGGAAGTCCAGCGGATCGAACACCTGGAAGTTGCGGGAGGGGCCGGCCAGGAGTTGAACTGAGCCGACACCTATCGGTTCAGCCAACTGATCATGGTGCGTGTCACCAATTCGGCTGCATCCTGCTGCACCCAATGGTCGGCATCCGGCACGGTCACAAGCGTCAGATCCTTCTCGAGGTATTGCCAGTTGCCGTTCAGCGCAGCATGGCCGAGCGCCTTGTCTTTCAACCCGTGAATCATCAGCACCGGGCATTGCACCTTCACCAGCGGCGAGGTGTCCTCGACGTATGGCTGGCGCGGATAGTTGCGCTGGTAATAGTTCAGCATCGCCTCGAAGTCCGACCGGCGGAATGCTTCCAGGTAACGTGGTTTGGCGGCGGCATCTTTGATCCAGAATGTCAGCCCTTCTGCGGTCAGGTTTGTGTGCGCGCCTTCCTGCTGGAAGCGGCGGGCGTAGGCGGAGTTCTTCTGCTGCTCGGGATTGTTCGCCAGTTCGCGATTCAACCCGCGTGGATGGGGCAGGTTCAGAACGATCAATTTCTCGATCATCTCGGGCCGCGTCATGGCGAAGGTCCAGGCCACCATGCCGCCCCAATCGTGACCGACGACGATCGCTTTCTCGCGAGCGCGCGCGCGAATCACGGCGGCGACATCGGCCACGAGAAGCTTCATGTCGTAGCTCTCCACGCCCTTGGGGCGATCGCTGAGGTTGTAACCGCGCTGGTCGATGGCCACTACCTCGTGATCTTTGGCCAGCGCCGGCATCTGCGCGCGCCAGGTGAGCCAGCAATCCGGAAAGCCGTGAATCAACACCATCAACGGCCCCTGACCAAGCCGCGCGTAGTGGATGCGCACGCCGTCATTGGTGGCGTGGGCATGCGTCACCTTCCGTTCGATATCGAGTAACGCAGGATCATTGGCGGCGCGAACGCCCGTGCTCGCCAGGAGCGAAGTGCCGAGAAGAGCAGCAGCGGTGAATTTCATCTTCGAGGTCATTGTGCGAATCAAGGATTGCCCGTCGATTGCAGGGATGTTGAAGCGCCCGCGGTCCTCTTTTCACCCGCAGGTTTGCCGTCCGGGTAAACGTAGCGGCAGGAGGCGAAGAACATTTCGTTAAACGTCTGATCACCCCAGCCGACGGTCTTGGTTGGATCGGGGTTGTTGAGGTTGAGCGGCGAGTTGTCCCATGCCGCCTCGACGATCAACTCGGTGCCCTTGGGCAGACGCTTGGGTTCTTTCAACTCGTAGTTGCGCTGCCAGCCGAAGTGATAGTTGGGCACGTTGAGCAGAACTTCCTCCGTGCCGTCCGGGTAACGCGCTGTGTAACGCATCCATTTTCCCCGAAGATGCATGTGCGGGTTCATGGTATAGAGCAGCGTGTCCTTGTCGAAACGGCGCGACTTCTTCGCCACATGTTCGTGTGCGCCGGGCGGAATCGAAAACTTGTAATTAATCAGCACGCTGGACCGCAGTTCGTGCCGGGGTGGTTCCTTGGCCAGATAAAGGCCAAGCCGTGAGCGATCGGTCTCTGCCTTGCCGGAGGCGGTGTAGTGCAGCTGAAATACGATCCTGGAACCGGCCTTCAACCGGATGCCGACTCCCGCCGGCAACAGATCCGGCCCCATGCCCGGCGCATAGCCGGTGAGGGACTTCCCGTTCCTGTCCCGATCCTCCCCGGGCATGATCGTGGTGGCGATGATGTGATGCAGCACGCGCGTGTTGCCTGGAACGATCTCGGTCGCGCGCAACCAGACGTCCTCCGTGTTAGGCGCGTCCACCGTGACGTAGCGATAATCGAACACGCCTTCGGCGGCGACGGATTGTTCGGGAATGTCCACCACGTAATCGGGCTTGCCCAGCTTCCACTCCGGGAGTTCCGGCTGGTAACCGGCCAGCGGATCCTCTCCGGTGCCGCGCGGCGCTCCGGCGTCGATCCATTGCACCAGCGTCCGGATGTTCTCGGTGGAAAGAGAGAAGTCGTTGCCGAACTTGCCCACATGCGGGTCGGCCTGCCAGGGCGGCATGCGGCGGGTGACCAGCACCTCGCGGATCATCTCCGTCCAGCCACGCACTTTCTCGTAGCTCGACATGGCGAAGGGGCCGATGCCGCCGCGCGTGTGACACTGGACGCAATTGGCCTTGAGTATGGGCCCGATGGTCTGGGAGTAGGAAGCGACGGCCGCCTGCCGGTAGGTCACGACGCAACCCGGCGCCGAAGTCACCTCGGTCTTGACGGCTTTGCCGGCCAGCAGCGCGTCGAGCGCGTCCTTGAGGTACGAATGGCGGGCCTCGGGCTTTTGCGTCTCGTAGCTCAACCGGTCGTCGATGGCACCGCGGTAGCGAAGGCGCCAGCTATTCGGCTCGATGACGATCGCTTCGCCCGTGCGGGTGATGTTGAGCGCCCGTGCGGTGAGCTGCGTTTCGTCGAGCAGGATGGGGATGTCGATGCCGAACTCGGCGGCTTCCTTGGCGACTTCAGTCCGGCTGTCCTGCGTATTGGCGTTGATCATCCAGAAGACCACGCCGTTCGTGCCGTAGGCGTCGCGCAACCGCTTCAACTCGGGCACGCGCTTGCGGACGAGCGGGCAGCCGTTGCCCTGCACGAATAAAACGATGGCCTTCGTCGCCGGATCCTTCGCGTAATAATACAGTTGGCGGAAGGCACCCTGGTGATCGAGGAGCGCAAAGTCCTTCACCGCGCCGGCCCTGGCAAATTCAAGCGCGTTCTCGCGCGGAAGTTTCTCCTGTGCGCCGGCGAGGGCGAGGCTGGCGATCAAGGCGAGTAGGCTATGGATTGGTTTCATGTGTTCGATGTCGTCTGCGCACTATATAACGCTACGGCACTGGCCGCGGTTACACATGTCGGTGAATTCTATTTCGGAGCCGTTCCGCTGTCACGCCCAACAGGAGGGAGATGCAGAACTTCCAAACCCAATTCCGACGGCTTCGGTTTCATGGTGCGGAAGGCCTGCTGCTGTTCAGGGGTCAGCTCGCGATCCACCTTGCCGGCGAGACGCCAGATGACATTGGTGCTGCGGGAGATGGTGTCGCGGCGAATCTCCTGTAACTCCCGGACAGCGTAGGCGAGGTAAACCTGGATGCGTGCCGCTTGTTCCGGCGTGGGCTTGACGATGCGATTGGACTCGCGCGTGACATGCTTGTTCCACGTCTCCGGGTTGTTGCGCGCCTCGAGTTGTTTTCGGGCAAGGCGATGGCCGACGAGAGCGCCGGTCAATGCGCTGATCGCGACCAACGTGACGAGGCCAAGACCGATTTTCCACGACCTCCCGCGCTGATTCGGGAGACGACTCGGGCAATTCCGCTTCGTCCACGAGCAGAAACTCGAGCACCGCCACCTGTCCAAGGGCGACAGCTGCCGTTTCACCGAACAGCCTGACTGGTTCTTTATCGCCCAATCTAGCCCGACTGGAAGCAACGCCCCACCCAAAACCCAGTGGAAGTCGGACCGCCGTGATCAACCGTCTGCATATGAGGCGCGGGAATTAAGTGCAACGTGCAGGTTGACTTGGTTTACCGGTTCGCGCGCCTCGCGTGCAGCCGAAGTCCCTGCTTCAACGTAAGCGGGCCGAGCACGCGAACCACGAACGCGAGTGCACGGCTCTTTCATCTGGAAAGACAGGCTGTTCGCCCGGAAAAGCCGGATGAGATTTGACTAAACTTTTGGAACGGGCTTTGGCATGCGCTTGGGATGCCAAAAGTACAAATTCCTTCCGAAACCGACGTGCTGGAGCGCGTCTCTGTGCGGCTGCTGCTCCCTGAGGAGCGGGAACGATTGGATCAATTGCTGGAGCAGGAACATTATCTGCACAGCGCTCGGCTTGGCGGCCAAAGCCTCCGGTATGTGGCCGAACTGGATGGCCAATGGGTCGCTCTGCTTAGCTTCAGCGCCCCGGCCCTCCAGATCAAAGCGCGCGAAAAGT
>Ga0194132_10008574_pt1 | contig 14547 bp, 18 predicted proteins | sample TA2KigOf80mmetaG_FD_148612 | JGI IMG/M metagenome (GOLD analysis project Ga0194132, IMG submission 148612) | Freshwater microbial communities from Lake Tanganyika, Tanzania - TA2015054 Kigoma Offshore 80m | ecosystem: Environmental > Aquatic > Freshwater > Lake | place: Tanzania: Lake... | reverse complement strand
GCTCACGGGCGTCGCCGTCGCCTCGGCGAAGGCCGGGCTGCCATGGCGCGTCAATAGCGTGTTCGACGAAGCCACCCGCGCCGCCGCCGCCGCCGCGCGCCTCGACGAACGGATGAGCGGGCAGATGCATATCGCCCGGGCTCGCGCCGAGGCCGGCGACTTCGCTGGGGCCGAACAATCCGCGCGGGCGATTCCCGACGGGCGCGAACGGTTTCTCGCCCTCAGCGCGCTCGCCCGCGCCAAGAACGATCACATCGGCGCCGAAATTTACCGCTGGACCGCGTTGGCGCTGGAAGCGGACGCGCGGATCGGGCCGAGCGACATCAACAGGCTGCTGAAGGCGGCGCAAGGCCAATCGCCGGCATCGGCGGCCATCGCGCTTGCGAAGGCTGCGGAAGAGCGCGCTCGGCTGCTTAGGGCGTTCCGCAAAACGTCGTAAAAATATTCAGGTTGCCGCCGCGCCGCCGGGACTTGCCCCTGCGCCTTGACCCTGCTGTTTGGCCAGTTCGGCCATGCGCGCTTGATAGAGCGCGGCGAAATCCATCAGCCCCAGCATCAACGGCGGGAATCCCCCGTCGCGGGTCACGTCGGCGAGGATGTTGCGCGCAAACGGGAACAGGAGACGCGGGCATTCGATCAACAGCACCGGCTGCAGGTGTTCCTTGGGGACGTTGACGGTAAACAAACCGGCGTAGGCGAGTTCGGCGATGAAACCGACCATGTCGTCGATCTTGCATTCCGCCTTGACGTGCAGCGCCACCTCGTTGGTGTTGGGCGGGTCCTGGAAGGTTGTCGCCTGCACGTCGAGATTGACCGTGATCATCGGCTGGGTCTTCTGCATGGCGAGGAAGACCCTCGGCCCGTTCGGGGCCTCGAAGGACAAATCCTTGATGTACTGGCTGTTGATCCCGAGCATGGGCTGTTGCGCGCCGGGTTGGGTGGCGGCGGGATCGTTTCCGGGTTTGTCGGCGGGATTCATGTATGCGGCTCTCGGGACAGGTGGTGATTTCGAGCGCGGCCGGACCCGCCGCGCGGAAGCACGGCCTAGCACGGAACGGACCGGGAAACAACGCCGCCAACCGCCCGACGTCACGGCTGGCATTGCCGCCGCGACGATATGTGCCTATGTAACCGGAAGGCGCCCGCTCGACTAGCGGCGCAAACATCCGGATTTTCGTCCTGGCGGCGCGCGCCGCCGGGAGGTAGGGTAACCAAAAGGCCGGTATTCCGGGGCTGGATGCGCGACCGACATGGGCAACGGATTTCAATTCATCGACATCATCTTTCTCGCCATGGTGGCGGTCTTTTTGGCGTTGCGCCTGCGCAACGTGCTCGGCCGTCGCGACGGCCACGAAGGCGGCTACCGCGATCCGTTTCGTCCCGCGCCCGCGCCGGAACGACGCACGGATTCGCCCGCGAGCGAATCCGATGACGTCATCCGGCCGCCCAACCGCAGCGAAGAAGTGGAAGCCGCCGAGCGGATCGCCAAGGCCGCTCACGGCAACGCGACCCTTGCCGACGGTTTGACGCAGATCAAGCTCGCCGATCCCGGCTTCGATCCCGAAGCCTTCGCCAAGGGTGCGCGCGGCGCGTTCGAAATGATTCTTGAGGCTTTCGCCAAGGGCAAGCTTGATGGCGTGAAACCGATCTTGAGCCCCGACGTCCTCGCCAACTTCGAACAAGAGGTTAAAGCGCGCCATGAAGCGGGCGAAACGCTCGAGAACACTCTGGTCGGCATTCGTTCGGCCGAAATCGCCGAAGCTTACATGGATGGCCGCAACGCAGTCGCCGCCGTCCGTTTCACCAGCGACCAGATCAACGTCACGCGCGACCGCGAAGGCCGGGTCGTTTCCGGCGACGCGTCGGCGGTGACGGCGGTCGTCGATTTGTGGACATTCCAGCGGGATACGCGCTCGCGCGATCCTAATTGGATGCTGGTCGCGACCGAAAGCGTCGAATAAGACCGCGATGCCGGGACGCGTCGCCGGCCATTTATTTTCCGCGATCCTGCTTTTCCTCGGGGCCTGCGCCGCGCCGGCGCCGCCCGCGCCCAAGCTTTTGTTGACCGGCGTCGAGTTCTCCGGTCTCGCGGGGTGGTCCGACGACACGGTCGGCACCGCGATACCGGCGCTGCTGAAGTCGTGCGATCGGATCGGCAGGCTTGCGCCCGATAAGATTTTGGATTCGGCCAACCTGATGGGGCGCGCGGGCGACTGGCGCGCGCCGTGCGCCGCCGCCCGCCGCGTGGCCGCGCGCGATTCCACGTCCGCCCGCCGGTTCTTCGAAACCGAATTTCGTGCGTTTCGCGCGAGCGATGCGGCCGGCGGCGCGGGCTTCGCCACCGGTTATTACGAAGCGGAACTCAGGGGCGCGCGCAAACCGGACGCGCGGTATCGCTTTCCCATTTACCGGCCGCCGCCCGGCCCGGTCGCCCACGACCGCGCGGCGATCGAAACCGGCGCGCTCGCGGGCAAGGGCCTCGAAATCCTGTGGGTCGACGACGCCCGCGACGCGTTTTTTCTTCACGTCCAGGGTTCCGGCCGGGTGACGATGAACGATGGCACCTTGGTTCGGCTCGGCTTCGCTGGCCGCAACGATCACGCGTATACCGCCATCGGCCGTATCTTGGTCGAGCGCGGGATCATGGCCCGCGAGGACGTCACGATGAAGACCATCCGCGATTGGATCGCCGCCCACCCCGAGGATGGCGCCGCGCTGATGCGCGAAAACCGCTCGTACATCTTTTTTCGCGAACTTGCCGGCGAAGGCCCGCTCGGGGCCGAAGGGGTCGCCTTGACGCCCGAACGTAGCGTCGCGGTCGACCCGAACCACCTGCCGTTCGGGTTGCCGCTCTACGTGGCAACCCGCGATCCGCTGGATCCATCCCGTCCGCTCCGCCGTCTGGTCGTGGCCCAAGACCAGGGCAGCGCCATCAAAGGTCCGCTCAGGGTCGATCTCTTTTTCGGCGCCGGAGCCAAGGCCGAAGCCCGCGCCGGGGCGCTCAAGCACCCGGCTGAGCTATTCGTGTTAAGACCGAAGGGACTTCCCGTTCCCTGAACTTGCCTTTGGGCCGGGCAAAAGCCAATCTTCCGGTCATGCCCGCTTCACCCCCTCCAGCGCTAATCTCGCCCAAAGTCGGGTTGTTCGTTACATGCTTGGTCGACCTGATGCGCCCGAGCGTCGGCTTCGCCGCCGTCAAGCTGCTCGAGGACGCGGGCTGCCGGGTCGAAGTGCCGTCGGCGCAGACGTGCTGCGGCCAGCCGGCGTGGAATTCCGGCGATTCCGCCAACGCCGCGACCGTTGCGCGCGGCCTGATCGCCGCCTTCGAGCCGTTCGACTATGTGGTTGCGCCGTCGGGCTCGTGCGCCGGGATGATCCGCGTCCATTACCCCGAGCTGTTTGCCGACGATCCGGACTGGGCGCCGCGTGCCCGCGCGCTCGCCGCCAAGACCCATGAACTGATTTCCTTTCTGGTCGACGTGCGCGGCCTGACCCGGGTCGCGGCGCGCCTGGCGGCGAGGGCGACCTATCACGATTCCTGCTCGGGCTTGCGCGAACTCGGCGTCAAGCGCCAGCCGCGCGCGCTGCTCGCCACCGTCGCCGGCATCGAATTGCGCGAAGGCAAGGAAGCGGAAACCTGTTGCGGCTTCGGCGGGCTCTTTTGCGTCAAGTATCCGGATGTTTCGACGGGAATCGCGGACGTCAAAACCGCCGACATCGCCGCGACTGGCGCCGATTTGGTGCTCGGCGGCGATATGGGTTGTTTGATGAACATCGCCGGGCGCCTCAGGCGCCAGGGCTCTACCGCCGCCGTCCGCCACGTGGCCGAAGTGTTGGCGGACATTACCGCCGTTCCGCCCATTGCCGGGACGTGAACGGCCATGGACAGCACCACCCGCCGCTTCGAGGACAACGCCCGCGCGGCGCTGGATTCGCCGACGCTGCAGGCCGCGCTCGCCAAGCTCGCCGACGGGTTTCCCAGGCGCCGGCGCGAGGCCGCCGAACGCTTGCCCGAATTCGAGGAACTCCGCGACGCCGCGCGCGCGATCAAGGAGCATGTTCTCGACCACCTCGACCTCTATCTCGAAACGTTCGAGCGGCGCGTGACGGAGAACGGCGGCGAAGTCCATTGGTGCCGCGACGCGCAGGAAGCCCGCGAAAAGATCCTCGATATTTGTCGTCGCGTCGGCGCGCGCACCGTCATCAAGGGCAAAACCATGATCGGCGAGGAAATCGCCATCAACGATTATCTCGAACAAAACGGTATCCGCCCGGTGGAAACGGATCTCGGCGAATACATCATCCAGCTTCGGCGCGAGCCGCCGAGCCACATCATTGCGCCAGCGATTCATCTGTCGCTCGGCGAAGTCGCGGAAACATTCCGCAAGTCGCACACGCACCTCGCCCCCGAACGGATGCTCAACGAGCCGGATGCCCTGCTTGCCGAGGCGCGCGCGAAACTCAGGCCCGACTTTCTTACCGCCGACGTCGGCATAACCGGGGCCAACATGTTGATCGCCGAGACCGGCAGCAACGTGCTGGTGACCAACGAGGGCAACGCCGATCTCACCCACACGCTGCCGCGCGTCCATATTGTCATCGCCTCGATCGAAAAAATCGTGCCGACGTTGGAAGACGCAACCACGGTGTTGCGCGTGCTTGCGCGCTCCGCCACAGGCCAGGATGTCACCGTCTATACTTCCTTTTGTTCGGGTCCGCGCCGTCCCGGGGATCCGGACGGCCCCGACGAGTACCATGTCGTTCTGCTCGACAACGGCCGCGCGCGACTGCTCGAAACCGAATTTCGCGACATACTCCGCTGCATCCGGTGCGGCGCCTGCCTCAACCATTGTCCGGTCTATAGCGCAGTCGGCGGTCAAGCCTACGGTTGGGTCTACTCGGGGCCGATGGGGGCGGTATTGATCCCGGCTCTGCTCGGCACGAACGAGGCGCGGCATCTGCCCAACGCGTCGACGCTGTGCGGCCGCTGCGAGAGCGTTTGCCCGATGCGCATTCCGCTGCCTCGGATGTTGCGCGCCTGGCGCGAACAGCTGCACCGGGAACGCCGAACCGGATGGCGCGCCCGGATCGGTCTCGCGGCCTGGGCTTTCGTCGCCGCGCGGCCCCGGCTTTACCGGCGCCTCACCGCGCCGCTGGTCCGCGCTCTCGGCAACCTCGCCGGCGCGCGGCGGCGATTCCGCGCGTTGCCGTTCCTCGGCGGCTGGACCGCGACCCGCGACTTTCCCGCGCCCGAAGGCGAAACCTTCATGACCTTGTGGGCCGAATCGGACAGGGGCCGGACAAAGCCATGAGCCGCGTCAGCCGCCAGGCTATTCTCGTCGACGTTCGGCGCGCCTGCACCCAACGACGGGGAAAATCCGGCCTTGCCGAAGTGGAGGCGCGCCTTGCCAGCTGCGCGCCGGGCCCAGTTCCGGCTCGCGGCCGGATCGAACGGGACCGCCAAGCCGCGTTGTTCATTGCCGAAGCGGAGCGGGTTCAAGCCGGCGTCATTCGCGTGAAACGACTGGCCGATGTTCCGGAGGCGGTGGCGCAATACCTTGCGCGCCATAACATCGAACCCAGCTTGAGGTGCGCGCCCGACCCCCTTCTCCGATCTATTCCCTGGTCGAAACATTCGGCAATTTCCGTGACCGAGGGCAAAGGCGAACGGGACGATCCGGTGGGGGTGACAAGCGCGGCCGTGGCTGTCGCCGAAACCGGCACCCTCGTGCTCGCTTCCGGGCCCGAAAGTCCGACGACGCTGGCGCTGGTGCCGCCGGTTCACATCGCGGTCGTTCCCGTTGCCCGCCTGGTCGGCACCTACGAGGAAGCCTGGGGCGCCCTGCGCGCGAAGTCGGCGCGGGCCGGCACGGCATTCGCCATGCCGCGCGCCGTCAACTGGATTACCGGCCCATCGCGCACCGCCGATATCGAGCAGACCCTGCTGCTCGGGGCGCACGGGCCGCAACGCATGTTCGTCGTGCTGGTGGATGAAGACGTCGAAAAAACCTGAGGCCGACGCATTGATGGATGCGCATTTGTGGCGCGCCATCACCGAAAGCGCACGCCCGTTGCGCCATAAGCGCGCGCGAACGAGCCTTCAGCGCAAAGAAGAGCCCGAGGACGTGAAGACGGAGACGCCCGCGCCAAAACATCCGCCCCGCGTTATGGCTGGGAACGCGCGCAAACCTGCGCTTACGTCAGCGCTTCCGACGCTTCATCCGGGCGCCGCGCCGGGGGTCGATCGAGCCACGGCGGCACGCTTGCGCAGGGGTGAAATCACCATCGACGGGACACTGGACCTCCACGGCATGACCCAAAAGGAGGCCCATGCCGCGCTGCTCGGCCGGATCGCCCGCGCACACACGCTCGGGCAACGCTGCCTTCTTGTCATTACCGGCAAGGGCGAGCGCGCCGACCAGGATGGGCGCGAAACAGGCGTCCTGCGCGCCAACGTGCCGCGCTGGCTGAACGAAACGCCGGTGCGCGCCCACATCCTCGCCTTCGCGCCCGCGCGCCTACGGCACGGCGGCGCAGGTGCGCTTTATGTCCTTCTGCGCCGCGCGCGCCCAGACCGATGACTCCATTCGGCAAGCGGTTGCGCGAGCTACGTCGGCTGAAGGGCGTCACGCAGAAAACCATGGCCGCCGAACTCGGGCTTTCGGCCGCGTATCTTTCGAGCCTCGAGCACGGCCGGCGCGGACGACCCTCGCCCAACTTTGTGCGCCAAACGTGCGCCTATTTCGGATTGTTCTGGGACGACGCCGAGGCGCTGAAACGGCTGGCCGAAATGTCCCATCCGCGCGTCAAGATCGTGACCTCCGGCCTAAGCCCGCGCGCGACCGAGCTTGCGAACCTTATCGCGGCGTCGATCGAAATCCTGGACGACGATACGATCGCTTGGATCATCGCGGAGATTCGCGGCCGGCTCGGCGGCCGGCGCCCGCGCGAGCCATAGGGACGCCGGGCACCCGAAACATCGGTCGCCATCGGAACGCAAATTTGGGACAAATAGTTTAATCGGAGCTTGCTTATTTGACGGTAATTATATGATACTATTGTATTTTTAAGATGTTTTTGGTCGTGGCGGCGATGTGGAAAAACCTGGGGACAGTCCGGGGCTAATCCGGTTCCGGTGCGCGCTCAAGCCCCTGAATCGGTTTGAGAAAAAACCGCGGCATCCGTCCCGCCCCTCGCTGGTTTCCGGGCGCTCGTGCTGCTACAACGGGCCGATTCGAACATGAAAGCAACGCTTTCGGGCCGGAATTCGACACCATGCGCAAAGCGACGGTGGAGCGGAAAACCAAGGAGACTTCGGTCAAAGTCTCCGTCAACCTGGACGGAACCGGGGCCTTTCGCGTCGCCACCGGCATCGGCTTTCTCGACCATATGCTCGAGCAGCTCTCGCGCCACAGCCTGATCGACCTCGAGGTCGAGGCGAAGGGCGACCTGCACATCGATTACCACCACACCACCGAGGACGTCGGCATCGCCGTGGGCGAGGCCGTCGCCAAGGCGCTCGGCGACCGCAAGGGTATCGCTCGTTTCGGCCAGGCGCTCTCGCCCATGGACGAAACGTTGACCGAGGTGGCCCTGGACGCCTCCAACCGTCCCTATCTGGTGTGGAAGGTCGCGTTTTCGAAGCCGAAGCTCGGCGAAATGGACACCGAACTGTTTCGCGAGTGGTTCCAGGCGTTCGCCCAGGCCGCCGGGGTGACGTTGCACGTGCGCAACGCCTATGGCGAGAACAACCACCATATCGTCGAGTCCTGCTTCAAGGGACTTGCCCGCGCACTGCGCCAGGCGGTGGCGATCGATTCGCGCCGGCCCGATGCGGTGCCGTCGACCAAGGGCGTTCTCGGCGGCTCGTTGTAGCCGGGTCGGGAACGACGCGACCGATGCGAATGTACACGGCCTACGTGCGTCACGGCGGCCTCGATCCCGACCGGGACGTGGCGTTGGTCAAGGAAGGGTTTTCCTGGCCGGCGTTCGTGTTCGGCCCGCTGTGGGCCCTGACCCGGCGGCTGTGGCTGGCCGCCGCCGCGGTTGCCCTCGTTCTCATCGGGCTGGAAGCGGCGATGCGGGCGTTCGCGTTCGACGGGGTCGTTTCGGCGACCTTGACCCTGGTCCTATCGGCGGCGTTCGGCTGGATGGGCAACGATCTCCGGCGCCGGAAGCTCGAACGCCGGGGATTCGTGTTCCGGGGCGTGGTCACGGGCGGCGACATCGACGCGGCGCTCGCCCGATTCCTCGACACCGCACCCGGGCTGGCGCGCGACCTCGCCTCGACGGTTCGGCCATGAAAGTGGCCATCATCGACTACGGCTCCGGCAACCTCCACTCGGCGGCCAAGGCGTTCGAGCGCGCGGCGAGTGAGAGGGGCGTTTCCGCCGACATCCGCGTCGTCGCGGATGCCGCCGAAGTCGCGCGCGCCGACCGCATCGTCCTGCCCGGGGTCGGCGCGTTCGCCGACTGCAAAAGGGGCCTCGAATCGCTGCCCGGCATGGTTGCGGCCATGGGCAAGGCGGTGCGGGAGCAGGGCCGCCCGTTTCTCGGCACCTGCGTCGGAATGCAACTGCTCGCGAGCCTGGGCCACGAACACGGCGCGCATGCGGGCCTGGACTGGATTCCGGGCGAAGTCGCGGCGCTGAAGCCATCCGATCCAACCCTGAAAATCCCGCACATGGGCTGGAACGCGCTCGAATTTCGCGCCGGACACCCGCTGCTTACAGGCATAGCGCCAAGCCGGAACGCTTATTTCGTGCATTCCTATGCCATGATTTGCCGCGATCCCGCCGACGTCGTCGCCACCGCCGATTACGGCGGGCCGGTGGCGGCGCTGGTGGCGCGCGACAACATCGCCGGGGTTCAATTCCATCCCGAGAAAAGCCAGACGACTGGGCTTCGCCTGATCGCCAATTTTCTCGCCTGGTCGCCGTGAGGTTCCGCTCCTTGATTTTCTTTCCCGCCATCGACCTCAAGGACGGCCGCTGCGTACGCCTGGTGCAGGGCGACATGGCGCGCTCGACCGTGTTCGCCGACGATCCGGCCGAACAGGCGCGCGCCTTCGCCAACGCGGGCGCCGAATGGCTGCATGTGGTCGATTTGAACGGGGCTTTCGCCGGTAAGCCGGTCAACGACAAGGCGGTCCAGAAAATCCTCTGGAACGTGAATATTCCGGTCCAACTCGGGGGCGGCATCCGGACCATGGCGCTGGTCGATTTCTGGTTCGACCATGGCGTGGCGCGGATCGTGTTCGGCACGGTCGCGCTCAAGGACCCGGCGCTGGTGCGCGAGGCTTGCCGCAAGTACCCCGGCCAGATTGCCGTCGGCCTCGATGCGCGCGACGGTCGTGTCGCGACCGCAGGCTGGGGGAACGTTTCCGATGTCACCGTGCTCGATCTCGCCAAGCGTTACGAGGACGTCGGCGTCGCAGTGCTGATCCACACCGACATCGAACGCGATGGCGCCATGAAGGGCCCCAACGTCGCGGCCACCGTCGCGCTGGCCCAGGCGGTGTCGATCCCGGTGATTCTGTCAGGCGGCGTGTCCTCGCTTGAAAATCTGAAAGCCATCCGCGACGCAAGCCGCAAGGCGGAGCGGCCGCTCGCCGGCGTGATCAGCGGCCGAGCGCTCTACGACGGCAAGCTCGATGTCGCGAGCGCAATCGCGACGCTGAAAGGCTGAGATTCGAACGATGCTCAAAGTCCGCGTCATTCCCTGTCTCGACGTCGACCGCGGCCGCGTGGTCAAGGGCGTTCGCTTCGTCGATTTAGTCGACGCGGGCGATCCGGTCGAACAGGCGCGGGCCTACGACCGTGCCGACGCCGACGAGCTTTGTTTTCTCGACATCACCGCCAGCCACGAAAACCGGGACACCATTTATGACGTCGTTACCCGCACCGCCGAGCAATGCTTCATGCCGCTGACGGTAGGCGGCGGCGTGCGCACGATTGAGGACATCCGCAAACTGCTGCTCGCCGGCGCGGACAAGGTTTCGATCAACACTCAGGCGGTCAAGGAACCGGAATTCGTGCGCCGGGCGGCGGAAAAATTCGGCAGCCAATGCATCGTCGTCGCCATCGACGCCAAGTCCGTCGCGCCGGACACATTCGAGGTCTTCACCCACGGCGGGCGCAAGGCGACTGGGTTGGACGCGGTTCAATGGGCCAAGCGCATGGCCGAGTACGGCGCGGGCGAAATTCTGCTCACGTCCATGGACCGCGACGGCACCAAGGCCGGCTTCGATATTCCGCTCACCCGCGCCATCGCCGACGCGGTGCCGGTGCCGGTGATCGCCTCGGGCGGGGTCGGCACCCTCGATCATCTGGTCGAGGGCGTCCGCGACGGCCATGCCTCGGCCGTGCTCGCCGCCTCTATTTTTCATTTCGGCACTTATACGATCGCGCAAGCCAAGGCCCACATGAAGGCCGCCGGCATACCGATTCGGAACGACCCCCCGATCGAGATATAGGAAACCGCCCATGACCAAGCCCAAAGGCCATCCCGATGCCCGCGTACTCGACCAGCTTTACGCGACCGTCGCCAAAAGGCGACGCGCCGACCCGCGCGTCTCCTACACCGCGAAACTGCTCGCGGGCGGCGTCGGCAAGATCGGCGGCAAGGTGATCGAGGAGGCGGCGGAAACGGTCGCCGCCGCCCTCAACGAGGGCCCCCGGCGCGTCGCCGCGGAAAGCGCGGACGTGCTTTATCACCTGCTGGTGTTGTGGGCCGCAGCCGAAATTCGGCCCGCGCGCGTCTGGGCCGAACTGGCCCGGCGCGAGGGGATTTCCGGCATCGCCGAAAAAGATTCGCGCGGCCGAACGAAAAAGAAGGGACGAAAAAAATGAGCCGGCACGCGTACGACGCCGACAATCCGTTCGCTAAAATCCTGCGTGGCGAGCTGCCGTGCCAGAAAGTGCACGAAACCAAACACGCGCTGGCGTTTCACGACATCCGGCCGCAGGCGCCGGTGCACGTGCTGGTGATCCCGAAGGGCGCTTACGTCGACATGGACGATTTTACCGCGCGCGCGAGCGACGCCGAAGTCGCCGGCTTCTTCCGCGCGGTGGGCGAAACCGCGCGCAAGCTGGGCGTGGTCGAGGCCGGCTACCGTATTCTCTCCAACCTCGGCGCCGACGCCCGTCAGGAAGTTTTCCACCTTCATGTCCACATCTTCGCCGGGCGGGACCTGGGGGGGATGATCGGCCGCCCGCGCTGATTGTTTCGTTTTCGCATCGAATGGCGTTGCCGATTTTTCCACAACATATAGAGGTTGGCCGTATAGCGGCCCCGATATCTAGGTTATAATTTTCCCCCATTCGGGGGACGGAATGTCCGCGCCGCAGACCCAGACGCTTGCCGAAACAGCCCGGGCGCCCGGGCGAATTGCCGTGCTCGACGCTTTCCGGGGCGATTTGCTCGACATCCCCGGGGGCTATCTTCTGCTTGGCGCGCGTTACGTGCGCGAAGGCGGTGATCTTTGGCTGATCGGGCCATCGGGCGAGGCGGTGCTTGTGCGCGGCTACTTCACGCGCGATCCGCGCCCCAACCTCATCAACGCCGATGGGTCCGTGCTGACCCCCGACGTGGTCGAGGCGCTCACCGCGCTGCCGGCGGCGTCGGTCCGTCCGACCCTCGGGCCGTCGGATCCGGTCGGCTTGGTGGACGGCGTTGCGGGCGAGGTCTATTTCGGCCGCGCCGACGGCACCATCGTCGCCGCCGAAAAAGATACACCCCTTTACGCCGGCGACGTCATTCAAACCGGTGCCGGCCGCGTCGCGCTCGCTTTTGCGGATGGCGCCCGGGTGTCGCTCAGCGAGCAAACCGACTTCGGGATCGAACGGGTTCTCTACGACCCCATCCGCAAATCCGGCGAAATGGTGTTGACGGTCGAACGCGGCGCGGTGTCGTTCGTCGCCGGCGATATCGCGCACGGCAACCTCGACGCCTTCACGCTGCACGCGCCTTCGGCCATGGTCGGCGTGCGCGAGGCCGCGGGCGCGGTCCGCGTCGGCGCGAACGGCGAAACCATCGCTGTCCTGCTGCCGCGCGCGCAAGGATCGCTCGGCGAAATCGCCCTCGCCAACGGCGGCGGCATGAAGACGCTCGACCAGGCGAACGAAGGCGCAAGCGCCGCCGGCTACGAGATCGCGCCGTCGACGCCCTTCCTGATGACCGTGCGCCAGGTCGGCCTGCAATTCGGCGACGCCGTCACCGCGCTCGCCGACGCCGCGCGCGAATTCGCGCCGGCCTACGTTGAGGCGCTGACGCGCGCGCACCGGGAAAACCCGAGCGCCTTCGCCGCCCCGACGCCGCCTACGGAAGATCCCGCCTTCGCCGCCTGGCGTCCCCGCACCGAAATTGCCGAAGCGCGCGAGCAGGCGGCGACCGAAACCGCGCCCTCCGCGCGCGAGGCAGATGCGTGGGCGGCGCGAACGCGGCCCGATCTCGGCGCGAGCGAAGTTTTGGCGGCGGCCGACAGCTGGCGGGCCGTCGCGGTGCCGGCCCCGACCGTTTCGGAAGCTGAACAATGGGCGGCGCGGACGGAAGGCGGCCCTGACGCGGTCGAGGCCCGCCGCCCAGCAACGGGATGGGAAGCGGCCCTCGAGGTCGCGTCCGCCGACCCCGCGCTCGCGGCCGGGCCCGGTCGCGCCGGCGCCGGCGAAGGATGGATCACGACCATCGCGCGCGAGTGGGCCTCGCGGGTCGATCGCGGCGAACTGCTCGCCGATGCGCGCGGCTGGATCGCGGAGGTCACCACCAACGTTACCGGACCGCAGCAAGCGTTCGCCGCCGTAATCGCCGATTCCATCATTACCCAGGCCGGTCGGGCGGCGACCTCCGTCGAGCTTGCGGCCGGCCAGGCGGCGGCCGAGAACGCCTTCAACGGCGCGCTGGCCGCGGGCGATTCGCCCGATCAGGTGCTGGCGCGCGCGTTCGCCGCCGCGCGGAACGAAGCCGAAGCCTGGGGCTCGCCGCAGATCGCCGGATCGTCCGGCGAGCGTTTTCTCGCCGGTTCGGGCGACGCGCCGTCGCCGGTGCGCATTTCCCTCGCGTCCGACCCGGTGTTCGGCTTCAAGCCGGCGATCGGTTATATCCCGGCCTCCATCGAGCCGCCGCCGCCCGCGCCGGTCACTGAGACGCGCGACGATCCGATTCCCGCGCCGGTCGAAAATCTGACCCTGATCGGCGGCGCGGGCGCCGACACGCTAATCGGCGGTCCCGGCGCCGATACGCTCCAGGGCGGACAAGGCGCCGATACCCTGACCGGCGGCGCGGGCGCCGATCAGTTCGTGTTTTCAGGGGGAACCGGCGCCACGATCGCCGACAAGGTGCAATCGCTCGGTTCCGACCATGTCGTCGATTTCCAACCGGGCCAGGACCGTTTCGTGCTTGGCAACGCAGATTTCGGTTTCGGCAATTCGGGCTTTCTCGATCCGGCGCAGTACTTCGAAACGGCGACCATCCTCGGCGGCGCGCCGGTCGACTTGTCCTCCGGCAACGCGGTCAGCGGCATTGTCGTGATCGGCGCGCAAACCGGCTCGGGCGGGGTCGATATTTATTACACGTCGGACGCCAGCAACGCCTCCAACACGAACTCCTATCAGATCGCCCACGTGGACGGCGTCAATGCCGGCCAGTTTTCCGCCACCGACTTCGCGCTCAGAAGTTAAGCGAACTTACGCCGCCACCCGATTGGGCGCGATGCGGCGGAAAGAAAGCGCCTCCATCGTGAGCGCGACGATGGCGTCAACGGATGAGCCGCTGCCGCAGTAGGGTCTGCATATCCCGTCGCCCGTCGAGAACGCCGTAGACAACGACCTTGCGGCCGACAATCCGGTAGATCGCCCGATACGGCTTGTAGTGAACCTCGCGGAATTCGGTCATGCCCAGGGACGAAAGTTCCTTCGGTACATTGCCGCGCTCCGGAAATTCGGACAATCCGAGGCAAGTTTCCTCAAGCGCAACGAGCAGGCGATCCGCTTTATCAATCGTGTCGCGCCGGGCGACGTAGCGGTAAATATCCTCGATATCCCGCTCCGCGTCCTCGGACAACAGAACCTCGAACGGCACGTCGGACCTATTTCTTCACGTTGTTTTTTTCACGCGGGCACGAACGCGGGCGAAAGCTTCACGGGCCGGGCGGACCTTGCCCCGCTCGACGGCCTTGTGGGTCAGAGCCAGCATCTTGAGCAGGGCCATGGTTTCCTGGGTCAGCTCGTAGCTGGCGATGTCCTGCAAGACAGCCTTGGCTTCGCCGTGCAGCGTGATGATGACCGGGTCTTGGCCCCTAGCCAGGTCACGGATCACCTCCGGCGCGTGGGCCTTGAGATAGCTGATCGACTTGACCTGTTCCGAAAGTTTCATCGCCGGCCTCCTCGCCCGATTTCGACCTGAATATAGACCGAATTTAGTCCGAAGGGAAGAATAGGTGTTTTCAGTGTCAACGCCGGAGTAAAAATGCATCGGCTGGCCGGAGTAAAAATGCATCACGGCTGACGGCATGAAGGCCCCCGCGGGGGGCCTTCCTGCGCCCTGGTTTAT
>Ga0194132_10008573_pt1 | contig 14548 bp, 17 predicted proteins | sample TA2KigOf80mmetaG_FD_148612 | JGI IMG/M metagenome (GOLD analysis project Ga0194132, IMG submission 148612) | Freshwater microbial communities from Lake Tanganyika, Tanzania - TA2015054 Kigoma Offshore 80m | ecosystem: Environmental > Aquatic > Freshwater > Lake | place: Tanzania: Lake... | reverse complement strand
ATGGGCAACTGGGAATCTCCAACCCTTACGAGGGAACGAGGGTCCCTAACGCCGATTAATGCGGCAGCCTCCGGGTCCGATTTTGCGAACTCCACCATTTGAGAGGCATTACGAAAAACGCCAGTTTCGGTGTCCTTGAATTGCTGTGAGATCACCCCGGCTTTGTTAACGAAGTCGTAAACTTCGAACCGTCCATACCGCCTAACACTAGGCGGTCCCGTACCCTCCTTTTGTTCCTGACGAATCAGACTTTCGGTGCGTTGGGCGGTCGCTAACTTGCCCCTCTCCGTCAGTTCCCTCGCCTTGTACGACTCTTTCCACATTGCCAAATATTGATTCTTATTGATCTCGGGGACGTATTTAGAAATCTCGGCGATACGAACGTCCCCTCCGGGGAGCCCTTGTTGAGCAAGACGCTCTGCCTCTGTCCGCTTTTCGGCTACGCGCCGGTTGTATTCGGTGAGGTCTTTTTTGCTGCCGACGCCGGCCAGCAGGCCCATAGCCTGAATTTCCAAGTCGTCTAGTTCCTGGATGTTCTTTGCGGCCCAAACCCTCGCTAGAATTTCATTGGCCAGTCTTCCGGTTTCCCCGCTAATCTTAAGCGGTTCATTCAGCTTGCTGAATACCAGTTCCCTTTTGGTCCTGAACGCGGCAGTATCCTCTTGTTCCTTACGAATTACGTCCGCTTGGTATCGATGTCTTCCGATATCACCTTTCAGTCGTGCCCACTCTACCGTAAGCAATTTTACGTTTCCGCCTGAGTGAACCTGCCTCAGAAGATCCTCCACTCGATTTTGGAACTGTTCAGGCATCCCCTGCTCATTGAGGTTGCCGAGTTCCCTCGCGAGGTTCGTGCGGGCGGTATCGTCCGCAATACGCGCCCGTTCCTGCCGATCCAAAAACACTCTATACGGAATCTGTTCCGTCTTGGGCGTTCCACTTTCGTCTGTCGTTTTAAAGTCAACGAGGCGGTTCATATGCTGTTCCGCTTCCCAGTTCTTGTCCCTGTAAGCAGGCAACAAAGCCATAGCGGCTTTGATCTCATCTTCACTCACTCCAGCCGCCTTCGCGGCAGCCGAGACTACTGGCAGGTCGGCTTCGTTGACTTTGGCCCAATCTTTCGCCAAACCAAAAATCTTTTGCTGCCTCTTTTCCCGTCTATCTTTCTGGTAGGAAAGAATCCCGCCAGCCAATCCGACGCCAGCCCCCGGACGGGACCCCTCCAAAAATGGTGCGGCCAAAAGGAGGAACGGCAAAGCATCCTCGAAGTTGAAGCCCTGCTTAGAATCCGCCAATTTTTCCCCCTACTTTTGCAGGAATACGCCCAAAAGGTCCGTCCACGAAGGACCCCTCAATGCAACTTCTGCTTGCTGCTTGCTGGACTGAAGGGCTCTGCGCCTGAGGGCTTCTTGAACAATAGGGCTGTTTGGGTCAATCTGTAGCCCTCTGTCAGAAAAGTTCTGGATTGCCCCGCCGATAATCTGCTCGTCCGTCTCAATCGGCGTAGCGAGTGTTTGGGCTGCGCTGCTGCGGTTCATGAGGTTTAGCAACGCCGTAGCTCCAAGAATCAGGTTGATGAACCCCACAATGGGGACAAACAGCGACAGATTCAACCCATCAGATGGAATGGCGAGAATCATAACGCCTCCTACAAAAGTTTCCATGAGATCCCGTAACTGCCGGCCCGGACATTTACTGACCCCACGCCGCTTTCTCGCTTGATTCTTGCGATAATCGGCCCAGGTGCTGCCCCGCCCGTTGTGTTGACGATCCCGCGCACACGAAATAAGCGTTTGGATGTCCCGCAGCTATCCGTAGATCCGGTGTTGTTGTCGTATGCAATACTGCCCGCAATCGCCCGGCCGGTCGCAGAAATCCAATACAACTGATCGTAAACGACTGAGCCGGGGCCGTTGCAGGCAACATCAATACCCGTCGTCGTCGCGTCAGCGTCGCAAATTAGCACAAACTCGAAGGCGTGAACGCTGTCGGTTAGGATGGTAATTCCTGTGTTCGTTACGTCGGTATAGGCGTCGGACGTAATACCGGTTTGGTCGGTGGTTTTTAGTTGCGTTGAAAACGGGAGATATACACTGTCAATTATCGATGAGGCGTTGAGGGGGACGTAGCCACCGGCCGCCCCCTTTTCGGACTCCTTTTGGTATTGCGTGTGATCATCGTTTCCTAGGCCGGACAAAGCACTGTGCGCGGTTGTGGTGAGAATTTGGGAAATCACGTTGTCGAATGAAACGTCTCCCCCAGGGAGATACTCCCTAGCCATCCTTGGGCTCCTTTCGCTTGGGACCCCAATCCCACTGAACCGCAAGACACTCAAACCCCGACCCCGAGGATCCGGAGAATCCCACTTGAAGCACTGAACCAAGCGCATCTTGCGACGGGCCGTAGGAGTTAACCGAGTAGACAGAGGAGTAGGCTGCAATGTTTTTCTCACTTACCGCAGTCGATGATAAATCCTTGTATACCTTGTGAGTAACACTTCCCACATTAGTCCTGGTAACTGTGCGAAACTCACTGAGGTTCTTAGTAACGCCGGGTTCGTCCACTCCATACGCCTTGCTTTTCCACTCGTAAGGAATGGCAACCGTCAGGTCGCGAGTGCCAGTCTCGAACTCCCGGATAATGCCGATGCCGGAGTCGCCGTAGTAAATGCCCAACTCGTCCGACTGTCCGTTTGTCACCTGAAAAATGTTTCCGCCAAGGGTAGCTGCATTAGACTCGTGCTTTGTCCAACCCGAACGGACGACTCGCTCCTTATCGGATTCCAGCGTTTCGGTGATGATTCGCATGTCCATTGACCAAAGCTGGTCGTTCTTCGTCCCGCCGGACGAGGCAAACGAGAACCAAAACTTACGGTCGAAATATGCCCCGCAAGCCTCTTCAAGCAGGCCGCTCGGGATGTTTTTCGTCAGGTCCTCAAGAGGCATACCTAAGTTAGAAAGGATTCTCCTGGAGGGGCCGTGGAAATAACGGAGCAACCCGTCTGAGTCGAGGAACATCAATCCGTTCTCGACAGTCACAACCGAACGAGGAGATCGAGTCCCTGTGCCCTTCGCAACTTGAACCCGTCGAAACTCTTCAGACCCCGTAAACGAGGTCCCAAGAAGCATGTGAATAGACCTCTCCTTAAAAATGAACTTGATAGACCCCAGGGTCCCAATCCCCCTAATACGGTCTCCGTCGCCCTTGCTGATTTCTACGAATCCGCCGTCAGTAGCCGTAGCTGAAGAGTCTTGTTCGCGAAAAACGTCGGTGTTATTCGTGTCCGAAAAATATACACGCCCGAAGTTGTTAAGGTCATTCAGGTACAGGCGGTTGTCCGAAAAAATTCCTATCGAAGCTTTGGGGCAATCTGCGTCAGGGTGATTCGTTGTACCGCCAGCGGTCCCGTCTGACTTTTGTACTTTGTCGGTGGTATTGGCGGGAAGGATCCAAACACTCCCGCCGCCCTCCACAAATCCCACTCCCTTGTTGCTTTCTGACAGGGTCTTTATGTCAGCCCAAGACCCGGTTTTGTCGCTTTTTACCTTGTCCCCGGTAGATGCAAACCAGTAGGGGGAACCGTCAACAAGATAGGACCTGTGCAAGCCCCAAACCGGGTCTGCCCCGAACGACGTGTTTGCGTTCTGCATGCCTTTCCGCAAAGATAGGGAGGATCCGCTGATGTGCATATTAACCAGCGTGACGCACTCGGAATCATTTATTTCCGTCGGGGAGTCCAGGCCGTTGCGTCCAAAGAATTTGCTAACAGTCGGCATTAGGGCCTCAGTTCGGTCTTGAGCCTCACTCGCGCACGAGAAGCAGTCGGCGTGTTCGAGCTGGTGGCGGAAACTGCAATCTTGTCTCCGGCCGCCAGTGTGGTAACGGTCGTGTAACTTTGTACCCCGGACTGTGCGGCAGTGTATGAGACCACGGCCGACGTATCCGCGCCGTTCTTTCTGAGCGTGAAGGTCCTAGTCGCCGTACCACCGGGTACCGTGTCTAGGTCCACGGAGAAAGCAATCACCGCAGACTTCTCTACAGTGGCCTGTACGTTGGCTTCAGTACTGTTCAACAGCGGCGCAAAGCAAGAGATAAACTCTGTGCCCGATGTCGCAAGCGTGGATGTTCCAGTAGATCCGTGAAGCATCTGCGAAACGCCTGTGATTTCGCCGAAGAATTGGCCGTCATACCCCAGACCAAACGACTTCGGGAGGTCTGGAATGGTCTGGCCATCCTCGACAGAATATGGGAGAAAGATTGCGCCAGCGTTCACGGGGGACCATCCACCCGCGCTTTCAACGGTGCCACACAAAGGGCAGTTAATGAACGTAATTTCTTTGGGGAACGCAGGAACGGCCGGGGGGGCGTTAAACTTTACCCCAATGCCGTTATTGGTTCCATAAAGTCCTGGCGTGAAGCAGTTGATGAATGTCATGTTGTCGGCAAAGCCGATGTCGATTGAGACCGTGCTCGTCCCATACCGGGAGAAGTCGCACTGGAGGAACGTCTGCCGGTTTACGTCGAAGACCTCGCCATTGGTCGTGGTCTCTCCGATCTTGATTCCACCGTAGGCAGTCCCAGAACCCAGCCGGACCTTGACGTTTTCCCAAACGCCATCACTGAACCCCACCGCCATCCCCGGAGGGGCTGGGTCGTAGACCCCGACAAGGATGCCGTATCCCGTGTGGCCGATAACCTGCACATGCCGGCAGGTAAACTGGAGGATGTGGACAGCGTTAAGTCCATTAGCGGCAAGACCGTTTGCGTCTAGCGTAAGGCCCTCAATCCTTACGCTAGAGATTGGGCCGGCCACTTTCAGTACCGCGTCTCCGCTGTTGGTGATGCGCTTAATGCGTGATCCGTATGTCGAGCTGCCCATTTCTGCTGCATCTGAGCCTGTCCCTGCTCCCAATAGCGTGATGTTGCGCTTCGTGGACAACGATGCCGAGGTGCCGTTGCCAATCACGACTTGCCCGCTTACCGCGTAATCCCCGCGTGGAAAAAAGACGATCCCGCCAGAGTTGGGCAACGATGCAATCGCGGAGTTGATTGCCGTTAGGTCGTCAGTGGTTCCATCTCCCTTCGCTCCGTAAGCCATTACATCGGCCCAAGGATGCGGACCCTTGACATACACGTCCGCCACGAAAGTCGTGTCGTCAGTTGAAGTTCCCCCGAGAATTGTTCGAGTGAAAGCCATTTATCGCTCCCTAATAGCTAAGATTTACGCGCGGGCCGTGTCGTGAGATTTGACGCCACGAGATTTCGTCACCAACCGACCCCGCTACTCGTACCCCGCCGGACTTGCTTACGTTGCGCCTAATGCTCTTGCGGTTCTCCATATCAATGTCTTTCTTCATGCGTTGGTACATGGAGGAGTCTGCGCCCTTGCTGCGATTTGCGTCCCGCTCAATCGCCCACACGTAGGCCCGCTTTGCTATTGTCAACCCGTCGGGCTCAGAAATCATAAACGGATCATTATCGTTGGTGATTTCATCTGGGACAATCGGCCCAATGACGCGAAAAGTTACATCGTCCGCAGGGATCGGGTGAAACCGAATCGCGTACCCGTTAAGGGTCGCGTAGGCATGGGGTTTTCCGGTCGTGGATTGCGAGATGTACTGATCCCCAAACAATACGCTAAACTCCTCGAAGGATGCACTGACGACCTCTTGCTTGTCCGTGCCGTAGTCAACTCTACGAATCTCAATCAGTTCGCTTGGGAGTACCCAGTCACGGGTACTCCCATCGCCGGTCTCCTCAAACTGCGCCATTGGACCCGCCAATGTATCGGCGCAGAACTGACGGTATTCTTGATTGATTAGCTCGTTGATCGTGTCCTCGGTAAAAAAGTCTGACTCGGATGACTCGGCGAGCCAATTCATTATCCGAGACCTTGCCTGTGCCCGGTTCATCGACGCCTCCGATAGTGTGTAGGCTTTGCGCCTCGGCCCCCTTCTTCGGCAGCCGGAGGGGCGTATTCCAAACGGTACGCCCGGTTCCCGGACGGATAGTACGCGAGCGAAGGTATGACGGGAACAACCAGCCTAATTAAGTAAGCTTCTGAAGGAAGATCGAAGCAGACACGTTGCCAGTGACCGAAGCGTTGGGTCGAATCCGCAACAAATGAGAAGAAGAGTCGGCCCTAAACGGGATGCTAAACTTGTCACGTGATGCGCCGCTGTAATAGAGACGTTGTGTTTTCTCGACCGCACCGTCAAGTACAAGTTGGATATTGATAACGCATGCCGCATCAGCGGAAACCACGCACTCCGCAAGGTAGTCGCCAGCCTTGCCAACATCGCTTGTCGTTGCAAGGTCCGTGGTATCGGACGGATTGCTCTTTGCACCCTCCGTATACCACCGGTGATTCTCACCGGGCGTCTTTGTCGCCATTTAGCTTCACCGCCTTCCGTTCCGGTTTAAGCGCCATAGACTTGTCTTTCGGGGCGGGCTTGGCGGGCTTGGCGGGCGTGTCCTCGGCTCCATAAGCGTCAAGGTACGGGTGCAGCCTGAGCCCGTCGTCGAACACTCGGATTCCTTCCATGAAAACCTCCAGGGCAGAAGGGCCGAGTTTCCCCGGCCCCGCGCTACGTTCCAATCGCGAAAATACGTACAGACGCTGTTGACAAATCTGTGCCATTTGGAACCTGCAAACCCGTACCGGGTACCTCGTTTCCGGAAGAGGATATGGTCGAGGTAGACGTTACCAGGCCAGACCATAAGGCGACTAACTTCTCATTGGAACGGTCCCACCAGAACGAGATAGTGGGACCAACAATATTGTTGTTCTCTACGGACATGAATTCCACCGTCTTGAGGCCCAACGTAGAAGCCAAAAGCGCTTCCCCGCCAGTGGAGTACGAGGAGTCAAAGGTCGCCGTAGCAACGATGACCCTTTTGGGGCCGAACAACGAAGGGTAGTCGTCCAGGAAATCGATAGTTAAAGCCATATAAAACCTCCAAAGGGATAGGGCCGGGTTTCCCCGGCCCTATCCCCGATGGACCATAGTAACCTCTGTTACCGGATGAAAAGGAGAGCGTCAACCGTGTTGTTTGCGTCTACGTCTGCCGCCAATGCGATTCCGACTACCGCGTGCGTGGAAGCCGTTCCGGCCGCCACGCTATCAACCGTGCCGTCTACGCTCGGGTCGACGATAATTGTGTCGTTGGCCGCAATGTCGTCCCCACCGTCTGTCTTGAGCGTGGAGTATCGGCCCCCCGTCTGCACGAAGGTGTAATACTGATCGGTTACGACATTCTGCAGAACCCCGGCGGGCAGGTTCGTAGCCCCATCCGAGATGTCGTTTGTGACTACTTTGGAAGCGTAGGTCTTCCAAGTCACGACTTGACCAGCGGCAGCGGTTACGTTGCCGGCGCCGTTGTCAAACTGGACATAGCGATACTCCTTGTCATTGTCGGCATCGAAATAATAATGCCCGACGGTGAACACAGGTTCAGCGTCGTTGCGAGAAGTAAAGTCCGAGACTACCGCATCAGCGTGCTTAGGCATTGTTCCTCCCTTGATTAGGCCGTGACTTTAGGCCGTGCGGCCATCCAAGCAACCCAGCCGGCGACGTTGCTTAACGCCCCACTGGCCCATCCACCACAACTTGCTATAGATGCCGACACCCTTGGGTAGATTAGAAAACGGCTCGACCCTTGGGCCGTTCTTGAACTCGGGCTGAACGTAAAGGTTCAGAGAGTTCCAGTCGATGAACCACATCTCGTCTGAGATCATTAGCTCATCGAAAATGACGTTTGCGTTGTGGAACCGAAGCGACAAGAATCCCACGTTGCCAATGTCTGTCTGCATTGTCCGCAGGTGCGGAAGAATCAAGCTATCGTACTTCTCGTATAGCGCCTGGCTCGTGACAATCGTCTGGGGCGTGTTGGGACCGGAAGACCCCTTGCCAGCCGTGAAGAACGCGGTCCGCATGTCATCGACGGTCAGCGGCTCGACCGTGTTGTCGTAGTACGCGGCCCACCACGAGTACGTCGCGGGGTCGATTCCACCGATAGAACCGGTGGATCGGAAGACCGACTGAAGGTTGAGGATGTCGTTAACACCCTGACTTGTCGCGAACGTCTTCGTGACGATCTCCTCGCGGAACGAGGCAATCGCGTTGTCCGCGTGCTCTGCCATCAAGTCCAACCTCTCGGCATCGCCCCGGTTCCGCAGCAGGTCATACTGATAGAGCGTCACCGCGCCGGCAGCCAACTTCCAGTTGAATTCAGCCGCCGACAAAACATCCTGCTCTACCAGGTCAATTTCTGCGGCCTTGCCGATAAACTGCACCGTGCTGTTCTTTGCGTACTGAACCGGAACACGGAGCCGCTCGCCGCCCGCCTTGGTCTTGAGTCTGTCTCCCTTTGTGGCCTCCATCATAAAAGAGGTCACCTTGAAGATGTTGTCTACCGCCTTGTTCCCGACATACGCTTGCAGCGTTGCCGTCAGGTCTTGCGAGATAGGACCAGCCATGTTTGTTACCTCCGTCTATCGTTGAGACTGAACCCACCTGAAGATTTCATGAATATCATTCGTCTTCGGTGGGGCTGACGTGTTGGGCGTTGAACCACCGCCGGGGACGGGAAGCGTTGAAGCCTTCCGCGTTTCTAGGCGCTTGCGTTCAGACGCTTTTGCGGATTCGAGGATTTCATCACGGTACGCGACGTGATAAGCGGACTTCACGTCCCTGAGGTTGTGTTTCAAGTCTGCCTCTAGGACCCGCTTATAATCAAACGGGAGGCCGTTGCTTTCGGCCCACGCCTTGGTGTCAGCCAACTCTTTTTCGATTTGGGCTCGCGCAATTTGTTCTTGGGACTGGCGCGTATAAGACGCAAGGGGCTCTACGGTCTGCTGCATTTGCGTGATTTGGTTACGCATTGCTTGGAACAATTGCCCCAACCCTGGCGCTACGATATCGACCGATTCCCAATCCACTGCTTGGAATGGGTCAACAGGGGTTTCCTGTTGAACCTGTTCCTCACTGTGGATCAGATTAGCAACGTGCCGGAGTTGTTGTGCTGCCAGCGACTTTTGTTTCGGGTCGTCGCTTTTGCTCAACTCCTGGATTTGCCGCGCCCAGTTGTACCGGGCCTCGTTAACTTCACGTTCGTGGGCGTCCTTCTGCCGCATCCTTGTAATGACGGCATCTACTTCCTTCCGCGCTACCTCGTTTAGCGCAGAGTAGCCCGTGTCGTCGCTTTCAGGTGCGTTGGCCTGAGTTTCTTCCGCCTGTGCTTCTTCTTGCGGTTGCACCGCCGCATCGGTGTCCCCGAAGTTGTCTGTAACAGCCTCCTGTCCCTGGACAACAGAAAGGTCGGCGTCTCCGCCGACCACATCAATACTCATAAGGCCTCCAAAATTAATAATCCCCCGAGTAATTGGGGGATTAGGTATTTTTAATCAGCGAGTTGATTTAGAATCCGAACCGGCCACGCCGTGTGTTGTCCACCCTCGGGCTCACAATGTCTTCAATGCGCTGCTTTACGGCCTGGATGATTGACTGAGTATCTACGTCGATGCCCGCCGGGGATCCTCTCCCACCGCCCGTAATTATGGAGCTAACGCCATCTGGAAGGAATCGCTCACGGTACCTATCAACCGCACCGCCAAACCCATAAGCTTCAAGAAGTCTACGTGCGGCAGTGTTTCGGGGATCAACCAAATCGTCAACGAATCCGCCCCTTACGTTCGGCATGGTGACGCCGGGGTCTTGGATGACCTCGCTTGGGAGATCAGGCGGTGCAGGGTAATTTGGTGGTGGCGCAACACTGGGCCCGAGGTTGGACCCTGGCATATTCTCATTGGGATTAGAAAGCGTATACCGACCCAGGTCTCCACCGAAGTCGAATGGGGCCCGCATAGATACCGCCCTGTCAATAAGTGACCCTACCGCCGGGTCTCCATAGGGAAGCTCAATACTTGTACCATCTCCCAATTCCAATCGTGGCATTTACGGTTGACCTCCCATAGCAGCCCCGCTACCGGGAACCGCAGATTGCAGGACTGACTTCAACATACTTTGCATGTCAGTTGGCTCTTGAGTTGGAGCCCCACCTCCGGGCTGTACTCCCGGCGGCAGCGGCTTTGGGGCTTGGAAAAACCGTTCGGTCGTGTTGGTTCCAAAAGACCTATAAATTTCCTTGGCAACTTCTTGCGGATTTACGCCAATTGCCTGCAGGAACTGGCCTGCCATCGCGACTTCTACAGAAACCTTGACCGCGTTAATCATCTGCTGCCTTTCTACGGCCTCTTCCTTAGCGCCCATCGAGCCCGCAAGGACTTCCACTTCGCTTTCATCTGCAATCTGCTGCGGTGTAAATCCGACCCAGACATAACCCTCAGTACGAGACACGTCAAGAACACCAGGGATTGGCTGAACGCCTTGAGCAACTTCCGGAGAAACAGCTGCCACTCTGCGAGAATCCCCGAACTGTTCCACAAGGGCTTTCGCCTTTCTCGCAACTCTGCGGTTGTAGTCTTCCCATTCTGCCTGATCGTCCCTGTCTCCAATAGACGACTGGCTAACCAAGCTTGCAGTCTCTGTGGCCGTGTCCAGACCCATTTCAATAGTGCCCCTCCGAAGAGCCGTGATTCCAGAAATCTCTGTAAAGTCGCGCATATTAGAGCCTTCGAACTGGATAAACTCGGGAGGGAACCCCGCCGTATTGACTTCGCGCGGCATAGTTCCCGTAGACCCTCCTCTAACAATTGTCTTGTCGGCGTTGCTTTCCAGGGCCTGGATGTCCTCTTCCGTGATGTCGTTCGGTACGGCCACAAACCGCTTGCTATTACGAATCATCGTGGCCTGCTTACTGCGAATCAGGTTAAAGAGGCGCTGCCAGTGCTCCAGGTTTTCGACGTCGCCAATGCAATCCAATTCGTCGGGCTGGGGCCTCTGCCACATTGGCTCTAGGTGATACCCCTCGTAGCGGTAGGGGTTGTCCATGACCAGAAGTGGCTCGTCGTCGGCCTCTTGGGCAATGTAGACGACTAACCCACGTTCGCGCTCGTGGTAGCGGTATACGCAAGCCTTCTTGCCCGCGTTCCCGTATTCGTCTTTTCTGGCATTGAACTCGTACATTGTCTCATTGCGGTACTTGCTTTCGGGGACTCTTTCGCCCTTGACTTTATCGGCAACCCGCTTGTTGACTCTTTTGTCGGACTTGGCCCACTTCCTGAACTGATCTATCGGCCACTCTTGTTGAACCACGACAAACTGAGCATCTTCCCAATTTAAGGCATCTACGGTGGGGTCCAGGAAGACTTTCTGGGGTGCGATTCTCTTCACTAGCGGGTTGTCGTAGAGAACTCGTTCCTCCGTTTCCCTGCGATCTCCGTCAAGCAGTACCTCGTCTGTCTCGAAACGCCAATCTACGGAAACCCATCCCCGACCATAGATAAAACGGTCTTTCAAAGCCGCCTTCATTTGCCGGTGTACCTGCCCTTCGCGCCAAACGTAGGGCATATAAACTTCCCAAACCTTGGAGAGTTCCTCGAATTCGGGCTTAGAGGGCCTAAATCTCAAGGAGGGCGGCTGCGCCGCAAGGCCCGCAGATTTTAAATCAACGATTCTGCCGACGTAGTTGTGGACAACGTAATCAGTGACCGAAGCGCCGGTAAATTCCACGGGATGTTTGCCTTTGTAATACTTTGCCCACTTTTCGTCCCGAGTGCCCCAAGTGTCCTCGGCATATTTGCGGGCAAGTCTGATCCGATCGTTTACCTCTTTTGTGTCGTCTGTCGAGAATCGGACCTTTTTTGCCATCAAACCCACCTTGTAACGGGCACGACAGCCCCGCTTTTCAAGTCCGCCTCGTGTTGCTCTCTCGTAGCCGATCCCGGCGGGCCGTAGATATCAGAAACCGAGACCGCAAAAGACGCCGGAACCCTAAATTGCAGGCTCCGGAAATGCGAAAGCCTGCGGAGTGGGTGGCCTCCGTCGTCTACTTGATTGTCCTTTTCGTTCGGATTGACGTTTCGGGACTCTACCCGACCGTCGGGGTGCTCGTAGTCGTAGATCATCACGCCCTCCTACGAAATCATCTGTGGACCGGTAGGAGGACTCCAATTCTCGACATGATCTTCATCCGCCCGATCCCTCACGAAGACCTCCTGAATCATTGCTCCGCCAACCTCGCACTCGTAGATAGCTTGGGATACCACATCCGGTTCATCGTCGCATGAATAGCGATTAGCAAACTTCATTGCATCCCCAGAGGACTCGAAGATTGCGAAGGGGTGCATGGTAATGCCGTAGTTAACGAGCAAGTACACCTTCATCGCTGCAACTCAGCCCCTATCCCGGAGATTTTTCTTCGACCAGCGACCAGTTTCTTAAACATTTCGCTAAAACTTGACGAAACTGGGTCGGGCAAATCTGGTCTTGGCACCGGCCGGCTCATTAACCCCAACCTAAGTGCTTCCGCGTAGTGGTCGTCAGCCCTGTCGTGGATATCATCGGGGTTATTCTCGTCGTGGGGAAGTGTGGGAATGGTTTCTAAAAGCCTTGGACATTCCGATGCCACGACTTGGAGGAGGGCCGTCTGTTTTCCGTCCGGCCCCACGTACGGTCTCAAATAGTCCCGCACTCTCCTCCATCCCATAACCCTGTTGTTGTCGGCCATTATAAGGCGAGTAGGAAAAGCCAAATCGGCCCAAACCTTCTGGTACGTTTCCGCAGTAGAAACTGCCTTAGCGCCCTTGCCGCTCTTGTTCCAAAGGTCCGGGCCAGCAGTAACGTATTCAGGTGGGTGCCCCCAGTATGTCTTTGCGAACAACTCGGCTTGCTCCTGGTCCGTCAACCTTGTTCGGCTAATTTCGTGCCTGACATAGAGTTTCTTGTCCGGACCCACATAAATCATGTAGGCAACCCAGGGTGCCGCAAAACCGTAGTCGATTGTCGCGAACCGCCGCCAGTGATTAGGGGTTTCGAAAGAATGGACACAGTGAATCTCGGGCCGCCATTCCGTGAAGAACTGGCCCTCGTAGAAATCCCATGATCCGTCGAGGTACGCCTTTCTTTCCTGCTCAGGCAGGAGCATAAGCCTTGCGATGTACGTCGGGTCGTTGTCTACAAGCTGTGGATTGTCGGTTGCCTTCGCCGGAATGAAAATCCGGTCAAGCTCCAGAACCTTCCCATTGGCGCCCTTAACTCGGTCAACCTGCCTGTTAAACGCGCCCGCATCAACAAACCTCTGTTTTACCCAGGCATGACCAATACCCCTTGGGTTGCTTGTTGCCCTGATCCTTGCCGGGATTTCCCTGATTGACGACCGTACCCAAATCTTGATCTTGTCGTATTGGCTTTGCTCAAACTGGGTTAACTCGTCAAACCCGGAGAACTGCATTTCGTGCCCTTGGTACTTCTGCCAGTCCTTGCTGTGTTCCATGTGGCGAAACCGGATGATAGCCCCACTGGGGAAGTGATACTCCGACTTCGCCTCCTTTAGTTGCCCCCCGTAGATTGCCGGGTAATATCGAGCAGCCTTGTCCATTAGATCAGCTAGCTGCGGAGATTCTCGTCGGAAAATGTAGGCCCTGTAAGCAGGATGCTTCACGTACCGGGCCGCTTCGTGAATCAAGAACTCTGACTTGCCCCCGCCCGCCGCTCCCCCATAGAGGAGTTCGTATTCAGACCTTTTGAACGCCTCGGTTTGGGGTCCGGGGTTCGGCTTCCATACAAAACTCACGCATCAACCGTCCCCACTGTCCCCTCGGGGATTTCCCCAATGCCGTTGCTGGGAAGTTCTGCCGTCGCCTGGGGCATCACTGGAATCTCAACCGGGTCCTTGCCTGCCAGGGCAATAGCAGCCCTGGAAATCGCGGAATACTCCTTGAAAGCCATCTTCCAAATTTCCTCGTTAACCTTCAGCCGCCACTCTCGTTCGTCCGATAGCGTTGCCCGAGCCCAGGTGTCCCAGTAGGCGTTCTTGTCCCGCTTAGGCTCCCCTGTCTCCTCTCCAGTCGCAGGGTCTAGCTTCGGCTCACCTTTGCTGGCATGGGGGGAGCACCGAATAATGGCGTCTAGCATCTTTAGGTAGTCCGGGACGCTACGCTCCAAATACCGCGTAATCGAAGCAAACCGCCCCATCTTGTTCCCAGGATGGTTCTTGTTCTTCATGTCGTCTCCTTAAGTAGGTCAGTACCAATCCTAGAGTGAAGGGGAGGAGCCCCCCTTCTAGGTCTAAGTGCTTATGTCAAGCCGGCGAACGGGCACTTGTGCGTCGGATGTCCTGCTGCCTCGTCCGCCGCAATGAACAGACAGAACCCGATAACGTCTACTGCCGCTCGATTAATAGGTCCACATTTCGGGGAGCGATGTTTGCGCTGCTTTTTGTCATCGAACCGTTTTCATTACGGCGCTTCCCTCTGGCCCCGCTAGGTCATCTTAGACCCCCCCTATTGCGTGGGGCAGCCCTTATTTTCCCGCAAGGAAGGGGGGATTTGTCCAATCTGCCCCGCCGTGCGAGCGGTATATAAATATGGGGCAGGGGGGAGGGTGGCGACCCCCCCCCGCCACCGCCCGCCCCCGCGCGCCCCCGC
>Ga0194132_10008570_pt1 | contig 14550 bp, 14 predicted proteins | sample TA2KigOf80mmetaG_FD_148612 | JGI IMG/M metagenome (GOLD analysis project Ga0194132, IMG submission 148612) | Freshwater microbial communities from Lake Tanganyika, Tanzania - TA2015054 Kigoma Offshore 80m | ecosystem: Environmental > Aquatic > Freshwater > Lake | place: Tanzania: Lake... | reverse complement strand
CCGGGCCGGACAGCGCCTTCTCCCTGGAGCCTGAAGAATTCGCCGCGATGGTTACGGCCATCCGCACGACGGAGAAGGCGTTGGGCCGGGTGAACTACCAAGTCAGCGCGAACGAAGCGAAGAGCCGGCAGTTCCGCCGTTCGCTCTTCGTGGTGAAGGACATCCAGAAGGGTGAACCGTTCACCGACCAAAATGTTCGCGCAATCCGGCCCGGCCACGGCCTGCACACGCGGCATTTTGCCGAAATAATCGGACGGGTCGCGGCGGACAAGCTGGAGCGCGGAACACCTTTGGAATGGCGGCACGTTGCGTAACCCGCGGCCCGATCAAAACCCATCCGCCCATCGCTCGCATTCCGCCCTAAACCGTGCGGGCTGCGGCTTCAAGCCGCTCATGGTAGGGGTTGAAGGTCACCACGTCGCGCTTCGGCGCAGGGAGGCGATCCAGATCCTGTGCCTGAACTTTGATTTGCTTGAAGTGCCGCTTGGTGACGTAGCAGAACGTCAACGTGTCGCGCGTCGCCACCTCATTCCGGTTTCCGGAGTGAAGCCCGTTTGAATCGAAAATCGCGACCGTCCCGGCGGGACCGGTTACTTCAAGTATCCGGTTTTTCGCGTCGCCCGCGCATACAACTTCGTGCTCAAACCTGGAGCCTTCGGCCAGCCCCCGGTAATGGTCGTAGTAGCGCAGATGAGACTGGCGCAGGTAAGACATGCGTTGCCCGTCGGCTGAGACGTCCGTGAGCAGCACCATCACATGCACCTGCCGGCCCCGCGCGTCGTGATGCCACATGAACGATCCGTAGCGGTTTGCCGGCGTGGGCAGGATGCGGAGGGCGCTGGCGCGACCGATGGCGAATTTACGACCGCAATACCCGGCGATGATTTCCAGCAGAAAATCATCCAGTGCCGCCTCCAAAAAAGCAGGACTGGTGTGCATGAAGTCAGTGTTCCCGAAGGAATCGGGATTGCCGGGGCTGGGACGCGCGTCAATGATGGATCCAAAGGCGGTCTGAAGGCGGCCAAGTTGCTCTCCCTTGAAGTATCCCGGGAGGAGGACGATCCCCTCCCTTTGGAAAGTCTCAGCGTGGTGCTCAGCCTCAGATTGGCGCGGGGGATCGATAAAGTGCCAGTCGAAGTTAGCGTCCCTGCGGCGATGAAAGTATTCCTTGAGGACGAAGGCTTCACGCTGCGGTTCTGGTATTACGTCCATCTCCGCCGCCGGATCCGGTCGTATGACAACCAGAAGGGTGTGCTGGCGCACGATTACAGCGTGGAGCGCATCCGGCTCAATCGTCCCAGCGACCGCATCCTCCGCTTGATTCAGCCCCTGGCCGCCATAGACCGGATGACGCCTGAATCCCGCGTGCTGGCCATCGGGTGTCGCTTCGAGGCGGATATGCTTTATCTCGCCGCCTACGGGTTCGATCCGAAGAACATCCGCGGTCTGGATATGGTTTCCTACTCGCCGTGGATTGACTGCGGCAATATGCATCAGATGAGCTACGCGGACGGGAGTTGGGATGCGATCCTTCTGGGCTGGACCCTGGCCTATAGCGACCAGCCGACGGTGGCCGCGCGGGAGATTGTCCGTGTTACTCGAGATGGCGGCCTGGTCGCGATCGGTGTGACTTATTATCCGCCCCAAGTAATCAAGCAGATGCAGGAAAAGGGCGAACTCATCGGGAGCGCCACGGTCCGGATTCAGACCGTCCAAGGGATTTTGGACCTGTTCCAGCCGTATGTTGATCGCGTCTATTTCAACCACGACGTTTCAGACCTCACACGGCAGGGACCATGCATGGTCATTTTCTCGATCAAGAAGGGTTGAGCGTTGCGGGGTTGCGCTATAGGGTTGCTGTGTGCAAGGTCTCTGTGTTGACACTCTCTCGGCGCTCAAGGAGCGCTCAGTCTGCGGTGTCACCACAAATGCTTTCACGCAACTGCCCATGGAATTAAGACGCTGCACCCGCTGTGTCCTACCGGAAACCCACGAAACCATCGTTTTCGATGGAGCTGGAGTCTGCAACGTCTGCCACCAGCAGGAGTTCAAGCAGACCCAGGTGGATTGGACCGCCAAGAAGAAGGAACTGGATGCGCTGGTCGAAGCGCACCGGGGCAAGCACGACTACGACTGTCTGGTGCCTTTCAGCGGGGGCAAGGACAGCACTTGGACACTGTACTATTTGGTGAAGGAATACGGCCTCAAGCCGCTCGTGGTGCGCTTTGACCACGGCTTTCTGCGTCCGGGTGTTGAGGAAAACACCAAGCGCGTGTTGCGCGAGTTGGGGTGCGACTTCCATCACTTCACACCGAACTGGAAAGTCGTCCGCAAGCTCATGCTCCAGACCTTCCTGGAGAAGGGGGATTTCTGCTGGCACTGCCACACGGGGATTTTCTCGTATCCCATGTGGGTAGCGCTTCGTTACCAAGTGCCGCTGATTTTCTGGGGCGAGCCGTCCGCCGAATACACTGCGTATTACAGCTATGATCAGGCGGAGGAGGTGGATGAGAAACGGTTCAATCGCTACGTGAACCTTGGCATCAATGCTCAGGACATGATTTTGCGGCTGGGAGGCACAGTGGAAGAGCGCGACCTGCGACCGTTCACCTATCCGCCGCTCAAAGAATTGAGGAAACTCAACTACCGCTCTGTTTGTCTGGGTTCCTATGTGGCTTGGGATGTGAAGAGGCAGTCGGAGACCATCGAGCGCGAGTTGGGATGGAAAGGGGACCAAGTGGAGAACGTGCCGTCAGAATACAGCTACGAGAAGATCGAGTGCTACCTTCAGGGCGTCCGCGATTACATTAAATACATCAAGCGCGGTTACACCCGTCCCGCGCACCTCGCCTCTATTGATATTCGGAACCATCGGCTGACGCGTGATCAGGGGCTGGACATGGTGAAGCAATACGAGGGCAAACGGCCACCGAGTCTCGATCTCTTCCTGGAATTTGTCGGTCTATCCGAGCAGGAGTTCCTGCAAATTGCCATGAGTCATGGCGTCTCTCCGTATCAGCACAATCCGGTCAGCATCCAGCCGGGACGCACACTGCCGGACTTTAACACTTGGGCGCGCTTTGGGCCGATGCCACGCAGTGAGAGTGAGGCACAGGTGAATCGTTGGAAGGCGCGGCAGGCAGGCTGACCCCGTGCGTTATGGTGGGCATCATTGACTATGGCATGGGCAACCTGCTCTCCGTGTTCCACGCTGTGGAGCATCTGGGCTATGAGGCTAGTTTTTGCCGTTCTGCGGAGGAAATTGCGGACATGGAACGCCTCATCCTACCGGGCGTCGGCGCGTTCCGGGACTGCATGGCCAACCTACGCGGGCGGGGATTGGTGGAGGCTTTGAACAACGCGGTGTTGTGTCGGAACATCCCCATCCTCGGGATCTGCTTGGGAATGCAAGCGATGGCCCGGCGCAGTTACGAGGGGGGCGAGCACTCGGGACTCGGATGGTTCGCCGCTGACGTGGTGCGGCTGGAGCCGGGGGATCCCAGTCTGCGCGTGCCGCACATGGGTTGGAATTCCCTTTCCCGCCGCACGCCCCATCCCCTCTTCGCAGGAGTGCCCGATCAGGCTGATTTCTACTTTGTCCACTCATTCCATATGCGCTGCGATCATCCCAGCGAAGTGGCTGCAAGCAGCGACTACGGTGGGCCGGTCACAGCTGCGGTAGGTCGCGGCAACATCTTCGCCACGCAGTTCCATCCAGAGAAAAGCCAAGAGCATGGCTTGCGTCTGTTGGAGAATTTTCTCAACTGGACTCCCTGAAAATATGCTCCAGCGGCGGCTTATTCCCAAACTCCAGCTCAAAGCCGTCCAGCTCGGTGGCCGCGAGCGCATGGCGCTGGTCACGACCGTGCAATTCGGCCGGGTGCGGGAGGTGGGCGACCCCATTTCGCAGGCGAAAATCTACGAAGCGCAGGCCGCCGACGAACTGGTATTCCTGGATCTGGACGCCACCGCCCACCAGCGCGGCACGATGCTGCAAGTGGTCCGACAGGCGGCGGAACAAATCTTCATGCCCATCACTGTCGGCGGTGGGGTGCAAACCGTCGCGGACTTCCGCGAACTGCTCGCCAACGGGGCAGACAAGGTCAGCATCAATACAGCCGCGCTTCAGAATCCCACGCTCATCACCGAGGCCGCAGGTATCTTCGGAGCGCAGTGCGTCGTGGTCAGCGTGGATTTCAAGCGGACGGAAGGCGGGGATGTCCGTGTGTGGGCGGGTGGGCGGCAGCCGACGACATGGGAGTTGGTGGACTGGGCCCGGGAGGCGGAACGGCGCGGTGCGGGGGAGCTACTGCTCACTTCGGTGGATCGCGATGGAACGGAGCAGGGGCTTGACGTGGAAGCCGTCCGCCGCGTGACCCAAGCGGTGTCCATCCCCGTGATTGCCTCCGGCGGCTGCGGGCTGGCGCGGCACTTTGTCGAAGGCTTTGCAGCGGCAGGCGCGGACGCGGTGGCAGCGGGCACTTTCTTTTGCTTTAAGGACCAGAATCCGATGCAGACCCGCGCCCACATCCGCAACGCGGGCATTCCCATCCGGCTCCACACCTGACACCCTCCCGCCATGTCTTCAGCCGAAGTTCTCCTGCAAGGTCCGCGCCTGCGCCTGCGCCCCGTGCGCGTGGTAGATGCCACGGAATGCTACGCGGGCTGGATGAATGATCCGCAGGTGAACTGTTTTTTGGAATCCCGCTTCGAGCATCATTCAACCGAGGATTTGCGGCGCTTCATCACAGTCGTCCAAGCCGATCCAGACGTGGTTTTTCTCGCGATCGAGCTCAATGCTTCACACCGCCACATTGGGAACATCAAGCTGGGGCCCATCAACCGGAGACACCGGTTTGCGGACATCGGATTGGTCATTGGGGAAAAGGATTGCTGGGGGCAGGGGTTCGCGACAGAGGCCATCCAACTACTTACGGAGCACGCTTTTGGTGACCTTGATCTACATAAACTTACGGCCAGTTGCTACGCGAACAACGCCGGTTCCGAGCGCGCCTTTCTCAAGGCGGGCTTTGTTGCCGAGGGCGTTCGCAAAAGGCATTTCCTTTGCGCCGGCGTCTTTGTGGACGCCACGCTGCTGGGCAAACTGAACCCGAACGAAAATCCTTCCTGAATGCGTGTTGCTGCCATCATCGAGAGCCGCATGACGTCCCGGCGGTTGCCGGGGAAAAACCTCAGGCCCATTGCCGGTCGGCCCATGCTCGGACGCCTGATTGATCGGCTCAAACGCGCGCAGACACTGGATGTCATCTGCCTCGCGACGAGTGTGGACCCCTCGGATGCTCCATTGGAGGACTTTGCGCGGAGCGAGGGCATCGCGCGCCACCGTGGCTCGCTGGAGGATGTGCTGGACCGCGTATTATCTGCGGCGAAATCAGTGCGGGCGGACCTTCTCGTGGAGGTCACCGGCGACTGCCCGCTGATGGATCCCGGAATCATTGATGCTGCCGTGCGGCGGTTTCAACATGGGGGGGTGGATTACCTCATCAACGTGCTGGACAAGCTTTCCTTTCCCATTGGCTTTGACGTGCAAGTCTACCCGGTCGCTCTGCTGGAGGAGGTTGCACGCCTCACGCAGGATCCTGAAGACCGCGTGAACGTGACGCCCTTCATCTACCACAACGCAGATCGCTACCGGGTGGTAAATCTCCTAGCACCTCCGGCGCTGGATCGTCCGGGCTACCGGCTGTGTGTGGATTATCCCGAAGACTTCGCAATCGTTTCTGCCATTTACGAGGCGTTGTTGCCCGTTAAGCCTGATTTCACCGCCTTCGATATTGTCGCCTTTCTCGACGCGCATCCGGAATTGGCGGCTATGAACACAGCTTTGCCCGGGGCTTTTGGCTTTCCGGTGTCCCGGGGTGGAGCAAGGCACGAGAGGTTGGAAATCCATGCCGATTGATGCTGTCATCGTGGGGTGCGGACGCATCGCTGGCGGCTTCAACGAAGCCTCCGAAGCGGACGTGCTCACCCATGCGGTGGCATTCCGTCGCTTGGGCGTGCGTTTGGCCGGCTGCTGTGACCGCGACGCCCTACGCGCGGCGGCATTTGCCCGACGTTGGAGTGCGGGCACTCATGGCCCGGACCTTCAGCGTGTGCTGACCGAGGCCAAGCCACAAATCGTGAGCCTTTGCACGCCCCCCGCCGAACGGCTTGCGCTCCTAGAGATCATTCTCTCATGCCCTTCCGTGCGTGCGGTGCTCGTTGAAAAACCTTTGGCGCTCACGGGCACAGAGGCCCGCGCCATTGCCAAGCTGGCCGCCGCAGTGCCTCTGCTCGTGAACTACCAGCGGGCGTTCGATCCGTTTCACCTCGAACTGGAGCGATCCACCGCCACCAACGAACTGGGTCCATTGCGAACCCTCACCGCACGCTATTACGGCGCAGCACAGGCCACCGCATCCCACTGGCTGGAGCGGGTGCTGGCGCTGCTGGGAAGCCAAACGCAAGCCCGGCGGCTTGGCGGCACGGTGGAATCGCCGATTTTTGAAGTCTGCTCCTCCTCCGCCAGCGCCCTGTTCCTGCCTTCGGAAGGTTGCGCGCACTCGCCGTTTGAACTGGATTTGATTTTTGAACGAGGCCGGGTGCGTGTCGTGGACTCCGAGCGACGCGCAGAGTGGTTTCGCTCCGTGCCGGACCCCCAGTATCCCGGCTATTTCACGCTCGCCCCAGTGGACGCATCCTTGCAGCCCGGCACGGAGTCCGTGCTACTTTCGGTGCAGGCGGCCATGTCGGCTGCGAGCGGCCAGCCGGTGGAATGGCGGGCGCTCCTAGCTCGCGCAGTGAAAGTGACCGAACTGTTGGACTCCCTGAAATGAGCTTTGTGAATCAAACCCTCGCGTTGGCGGGCGGCCCCAAGGCCGTGCCGCATCCCGTCCCTCCCTACAATTCCCTCGGCCCGGAGGAGGTGGAAGCGGCACGTCGCGTTGTCGCCAGCGGGCACTTGAGCCAGTTCTTCGGCTCGTGGGGGGACAACTTCCTCGGAGGGCCGGAAGTGCGGGCCTTTGAGCGGGAGTGGTCCGAGTATTTCCAAGTGCCGCACAGTATCTCGATGAACAGCGCCACCAGTGGGTTGATCGCCGCAGTGGGCGCGTGTGGCGTGGGACCAGGCGATGAAGTGATCGTGTCGCCCTTCACCATGACGGCCTCCGCCAGTTGCGTGCGGGTGTTCGGCGGAACCCCGGTCTTTGCGGACATCTGCGAGCGCACCTTCAATCTCGACGTGGCCTCTGTCGCTCGGCTCATCACACCCCGCACGCGGGCCATCATCGCGGTGGATCTCGCGGGCCAACCGGCTGACATCCAAGAATTGCTCGCCCTAGCGCGTCCCCGGGGCATCCGTGTGATTGAAGACAGCGCGCAGGCTCCCGGTGCGAAGTATCAAGGCCGGTTCGCCGGCACCGTGGCTGACATCGGCATCTTCAGCCTGAACTGCCACAAAACCATCCAGACCGGTGAAGGCGGTATGTGCTGCACGCACGATGTGGATCTGGCCGCGCGGCTCCAGTTGATCCGCAACCACGGCGAAGCGGTGGTCGAGGAAATGGGTTTGCGCTGCGCTCCGGAGCAGGTGCTTGGTTTTAATTTCCGCTTGGGCGAAGTCGAGGCGGCCATTGGCCGGGAGCAGTTACGCAAACTCGATGCCCTGACGAAGCCCAGGCAGGAAATTGCGCGCTACTTCGATGAGCGCTTGGGCCGACTGCCTGGCCTCATCGTCCCGGCAGTCTGTCCCGACCGCACCCATGTCTATTACACCTACATGATGCGGCTGGATGAAGCGGCAGCAGGAGTGACCCGGCGACAAGTGGTGCGCGCGCTCGAAGCCGAAGGGGCCCCCTGCTACGAGGGTTACTGCCGCCCGCTCTATCTACAGCCGCTTTATCAGGCGGATTGGCCGGAGAAGGGCGGACGCTGTTATGGTCCCGGCCTCTGTCCGGTGACGGAGCGACTCTTCGAGCGCGAACTGTTTTACCATATGTATCTCTACTCAGCGCTACGGGAACCGTGGGTAGAACAGGTTTGCAACGCTTTTGAAAAAGTGTGGGCGCAGCGCGACCAACTCAAGTCCCTCTCCGATGATGGCGCCCGTGCGATTCGCCGCGCGTGACCCTGGGGGCGCGAACGTGCTGGCGACGCTGCTCGCCCGGCACGGGACACTTTTCTCGCACGATGTGTGGACGCTGCCGCGCGCGACGCCGGTGTTCCGCCAGTCCGGCTGCGCTCCGCTTGAATTTGCAGAAAATTTCACCCCTGCCGCGTTGGCGGCGGCCTGGCGCAACACCCCCGCTGCGCTGCTACTCACCGGCACGAGCCATTACGAAAGCTTCGAGCCTGCCTTATGGAGTCTTGCCCGAACTCACGGCGTTCGCTCTATAGCCGTGCTCGACTCATGGATCAACCTCACGCCCCGCTTCGCAGCGGGCCGCCCCGACTGCGTTGGTGCCGTGGACGAAGGCCAGCGTGCTGAACTAGTCGAGCTGGGATTTCCGCCTGATCGCATCTTGCTCGCCGGGCATCCGTGGCTGGCGCGGGTTGCGGCGACACGCTCGGAGCGCCTCGCCAACCCGCCGCCACCGCATCCAGCTCCACCGGGCGGGGTGAATGTGCTCTTCGTGAGTGAGTGCATCGCCGCCGATGTGGCCCAAGGCGTGAACGCTCCCTTTGGCTTCGATGAATTTGATTCTTTCCAGTGCCTGCACGAAGCCGCGTGCGACGCGGCCATACCGGTGAACCTCGCTGTCAAATTTCATCCCTACGAGGATCCCGCTTGTTTCCAAAAACGGCTCCGAGAATTGCGTCCCACACCCGCCGTGCGCGTCATTCCGCTGCCGCCGGAAACCAACCCTTCGGGCGCGGTGGCTTGGGCGGATTTGGTGGCGGGCATCAGTTCCATGCTGTTGCTGGAAGCGATGGTGTTGGGCCGCCCCGTGGTCAGCGTGCAGCCAGGGCTGATGCGTGAGGAGACATTCATCGCCACGCGACGCGGGTTTGCGGACACCTTGACGGACCGGGCGGCAGGAAAGATTCGCCTCCGTGAACTCATCGCTAACCCGGCGGCGCGACAGCGCGAAATGGAGCGGCAGGCAAGCTTTGGCAAGGGGACTGCGCTGGATGGGGACAGGACGATTCTGGATTGGATTCGCAGCCAACTGCCTGCTTAATCACGCGCCGTGGCGACTTCACCCGTCATCCCCACTCCCCGGCTCCGCTTGGAACCGTTTGCCCAGCGGCACCTGACTGCGCGCTATGTCGCGTGGCTGAATCATCCGGAGACCACGCGCTTCAGCGAGCAACGCCACCGCACGCACACGCTGGAAAGTTGCCGCGCCTACTGGCAGTCCTTCGAGAATTCGCCCCACTACTTTTGGGCCCTCGTGGCAATGGACGATGCCTTCGGCCACATCGGGAACATGAACGCATATCTCGATCCCGCCAACGGCGTGGCGGACATCGGCATCCTCGTGGGGGAAGCGTCCGCGCGTGGACACGGCCTAGCGACGGAAGCGTGGCTGGGCGTCTGCGACTGGCTCCTGCGGGGCGCGGGTGTCCGGAAAGTCACCGCTGGCACCTTGGTCACAAATGCCCCCATGCTGGCCATCATGCGCCGCGCGGGCATGGCGGAGGACGGTGTGCGTCGGAGGCAGTATGTTTATAGCGGCGAAGAAGTAGACATGGAGCATGGCGCGCTGTTTCGCGAGGAATGGCTGAAACGGTTTCCCGCAGGCCCCTTTTCCCAAGCAGAAAGAGCATGAGCACGCCGCGTAAGTTCCTCGTCGTTGGCTGTGGCTCCATCGGCCGCCGCCACGCCGCCAACCTGCTCGCCCTCCGAGCGGGCGAGGTTGTGGGATGCGATACTCAGGAAGCCCGCAGACAAGCGACCGCAGTGCAACTCAGCATCCGCTGCGTTCCCACTCTGGAGGAAGGCTTGAGCCTGTATCCCAGTGCGGTGTTTGTCACCGTGCCCACTGCGGCGCACCTCCCGGTCTCGCTGGCGGCGGCAAGGCAGGGTTGTCACCTGTTCATCGAGAAGCCCCTCGCGCACACGTTGGCAGGGACGGAGGAACTGGCTGCGCTTGCCCAGTTGAAGGGCCTGATTTCGTTAGTGGGCTGCAACCTCCGCTTTCATCCCGGACTACTGAAGGTTCATGCCTTGATTGATTCGGGTGCGGTGGGGCGTGTGACTTCGGCCCGCTTTGAAGTGGGCCAGTGGCTGCCGGACTGGCATCCCACGGAGGACTATCGGCGCAATTACAGTGCGCGCTCTGAACTCGGCGGCGGCATCATTCTGGATGCCATCCACGAACTAGATTATGCGCGCTGGTTGCTGGGAGAAGTCACAGCGGTCAGTTGTTTCGCCGGACAGAACAGTTCGCTGGAGATTGACACCGAGGACACGGCCGCCGTGCTGCTGCGCTTCGCCACGGGCTGCATTGGCGAGGTGCATCTGGATTACGTGCAGCGCGTTTATCGCCGCACCTGCCAGATCATCGGCGAAGGGGGCACCATTCTTTGGGACTACAGCGCGCAAACCGTGCGTTGGTTCACCGTTGCCGATCGGCAATGGCACGAATGGCGCAATCCCGATGGCTGGCAGCCCAACCAAATGTATCTGGACGAACTGGCACACTTCCTCGCCTGCCTAGATGGGCGGGAGACTTCCACGCTGGATATAGTGGAAGCGCGGCGCGTGTTGGAAATCGCGTTGGCCGCGAAGGAATCCAATGCCAGCAGCAAAGCCATTTCTCTTACCCCGTGAAGCGCTTGAAAACAGTTGCCATCGTTCAAGCCCGGCTCGGCTCGACGCGCCTGCCGGGCAAGGTGCTCGCGGACATCGCCGGGCAGCCCATGCTTTGGCACGTGATTCAGCGCCTCCGCCGCGCAACTGCTTTGGATGACATCTGGGTCGCCACTTCCGAACAGGCCAGCGACGACGCACTGGCGGCTTACTGCGCGGCGCAGGGATTCGCTGTGTTTCGCGGCAGCGAGGAGGATGTGCTCGACCGATATTATCAGGCCGCGCGCGCGGCGGCGGCAGACTTCGTGGTGCGGATCACGGCGGACTGCCCGTTGCTGGATCCGGCGGTGGTGGACAAGGTAGTCCGCGCGTTTGATTCCGCCCGTCACGACTATGTGGCGAATGTATTTCGTTACACCTATCCCGACGGGCTGGACACAGAAGTGTTTTCCTTCGCCGCGCTGGAGCGCGCCTGGCACGAGGCGGTGCCGGGGCCTGAACGTGAGCACGTGACGGTGTTGATGCGCACTTCGGGGCGCTTTCGGACCGGCGCGAACGTGGAGCACACCACAGACCTCTCCCGCCGCCAGCTCCGGTGGACGGTGGACACAGCGGCGGATTTGGCATTCGTCCGCCGGGTGTTTGCCGCTTTCGGCGACCAGCCGTTTGGTTTGGAGGAGGTGCTTGGTTTATTGGAGAAAAATCCCACCCTGACGCAGATGAACGAATCCTCAATCCGCAACGAAGGTTATTACCTTTCACTCGCCAAAGAACCACCGCTGCCGCCGCAAAAGCGCGCGCTCACCCGCTCGGCCGAGCTGGCATCCCGCGCGCGGCGGCTCATCCCCGGTGGCTCGCAGACCTTCAGCAAGGCTCCCACACAGTTCGTGCAGGGCGTAGCACCCAACTTCATCACCCGAGGACGCGGCAGCCACGTTTGGGACGCAGATGGCAACGAATACATAGACTATCCCATGGCGCTCGCGCCGGTTGTCTTGGGGCACGCCGACCCGGAAGTCACCGAGGCCGTGGTGCTGCAAATTCAGGATGGCACGACCTACTCCTTGCCCCACCTGCTTGAGGTGGAGGTCGCAGAACTGCTGGTGGAACTGGTGCCTTGCGCGGAGATGGTGCGTTTCGCCAAGAACGGTTCGGATGCCACTGCGGGCGCGGTGCGCGTGGCCCGCGCGTTCACGGGCCGGGAGGTGGTCGCCTGTTGCGGCTATCACGGCTGGCAGGACTGGTATATCGGCACCACCACCCGGAACAAAGGCGTGCCGAAAGCGGTGCAGGAACTGACCCGCACTTTTGCCTACAACGACCTTGCCGGTCTGGAGAAAATCTTCGCCGAACAGCCCGGCCGCGTTGCTGCCGTCGTCATGGAACCGACCGGCGTGGTGGAGCCGCAGCCCGGCTTCCTCGCAGGAGTGAAGGAACTCACTCATCGCCACGGGGCAGTGCTGGTCTATGATGAGATCGTCACGGGCTTCCGCTGGGCCATCGGCGGCGCACAGGAGTTTTTCGGCGTCACGCCCGACCTCGCCTGCTGTGGCAAGGCGATGGGCAACGGTTACCCCATCGCCGCCGTGATGGGTCGGCGCGATCTGATGGAGGTCTTCGACGAAGTGTTCTTTTCCTTCACCTTTGGCGGGGAGACCGCCTCCCTCGCCGCCTCGAAGGCCGTCTTGGAAAAACTCCGCCGCGAGCCGGTCATTCCGCACTTGTGGGAGCAAGGGCAGAAGCTCAAGGACGGCTACAACACGCTGGCCGCCGCCTTTGGCGTCGCCGCGCACACGGCCTGCGTGGGCTACGCGCCGCGCTCGGTGCTGACGTTCAAGGATGCCTCCGGGGCCGAATCCCTCCTGCTCAAGAGTCTCTTCCAGCAGGAGTGCCTTAAACGCGGCATCCTCTTCAGCGGCGGGCAGAACCTTTCTTACGCCCATTCCAATGCGGACATTGAGCACACGTTGCGGGTGTATCGCAGCGCCATGGAAATCTTTGCGGACGCTCTCCGTGCTGGAGATGTGGAGCGACGCTTGGAAGGCCCGCCTGTCCAGCCCGTCTTCCGCCGTGCTTGACGCTTGCGCTCGACAGCGCCGGACGCTTTCACAACTCTCTCGCCATGCCGGAACGAAACATTGTCCTGCTCGTGGACAACAAGCAGCGGGATCTCCTCGCGGTCACGCTCATCGCACATCATCTGCGTGAGCTGGGTGTGCAGTGCCACCTGGAACCGCTCGAATCCTACCGGGGTGCTCTGGCCGCGTATCGCCCGGACATGATTGTTTTCAATCACCTCACGGCCAGCCATCTGGCCCGCTACTCCCGGCGCCTCGCCGATATGGGCGTGCTCACGACAGTGCTCACCAATGAAGGTATCACTTACGAGCGCGATTTGCTGCGCTTCATCGTCGGCAGCCACCACGGGGACGCGCACATTGACCACTTCCTGTGCTGGAATGGAGAGATGAAGTCCGCGATGGAGGAAATCAATGCCTTCCCCGGCACCAGCAAGGATACGGTGGGCATCCCTCGCTTTGACTTCTACCGCCGACCTTGGTCGCGGCTCTTTGAGGAAGAACGGACGCCCGGCGCACGCCCTCGCGTGCTCGTCTGCACCAACTTCGCTTTTGCGGACTACCGGGATGTGCCGTCTGCGGCGGAAGTATTTTTCGCATCGCTCAAGGACCGGCTTCCCATTTTCAAAAACTACCAGGCACTCATTGAAGTCCACTACCAGAACCGCCTGCGCGTCTTCCCTTTTCTGGACGAACTCGCCCGCGCCCAGAAGTGGGAAGTCATCGTCCGCCCGCATCCCTACGAAAAGGCCGATGTCTATCGCCAATGGCTGGAGGGCCTCCCTGAAAGACATCGTGACGGAGTGCGGCTGGACAAAGAGTCCAACATCACCGGGCTGATTCTGAACACCGACGTGCAAGTCTCCTGCGAAACCTGCACCACGGCCATGGAAGGCTGGATCGCTGGCAAACCCAGCATCGAACTCACCTTCGCGCGCCATCCCGTCTTCTTTCACGAAGAACACGCCCGTCAGCAGCCCCTCTGTGATCGCGCCAGCGACCTCGTCGCGCAGGTAGAAGCTGCGCTCGCCCGCCCCGACCAGCCGGATTATGCCGCTGGTCGCCGCCACCATCTGCAAAAGTGGTGCCACACTCCCGATGGCAACTCCTCCCAGATTGTCGCCCAGACCATCGCTCGCGCCTTGGAGCGAAAAGCCCCGGCGGACTGGTCGAAGCTGCGCGTCACAGACCTGCGCCGAGCGGGGAAACTCAAGCTGTTGCGCTCCATCGGCGAAGCCTACCACTTCGACCCGCTTCTGCCGCTCAAGGCTCGCCTCTTCCACGAAGGCTACGCCATCAAGGACTTCGCTTACCGCAAGTCCATCAAGCCCCGTGACGTCACCGAAGCCCGCGCCAAATTGGAGCGCGGCCTGCGGGATTTCCCGGAGCGCTCCGGCGTGTGAAGTTTGTCCTGATCAAGCTTAACCTTACAGGCGACACGCTCCTGTTCACGCCCAGGCTGCGCTGGCTGCAGGAGATGTTTTCGGGTTGCGAGCTGGATGTGATGGTGCGCGGCGGTTGCGAAGCCTCACTGCACGGCAACCCGGATATCACCCGGCCTCGTAAAACAGCCATTTAGTCGGTCCTCTAACTCGTGGGCGCAGGAACTCGCAGACGATCACTCCGGGGGGCCGGCTAGCCGAGTGAACTCCGCAGTGAGCTTCGCCACGCAATGGTCGACGAGAAACTTCGCGCGCAGGTTTGCCTGGCACCGGGCCA
>Ga0194132_10008566_pt1 | contig 14554 bp, 12 predicted proteins | sample TA2KigOf80mmetaG_FD_148612 | JGI IMG/M metagenome (GOLD analysis project Ga0194132, IMG submission 148612) | Freshwater microbial communities from Lake Tanganyika, Tanzania - TA2015054 Kigoma Offshore 80m | ecosystem: Environmental > Aquatic > Freshwater > Lake | place: Tanzania: Lake... | reverse complement strand
TGCTGCATCCGCAGTTCGATCAACTCCTCACGCGTGCCCTCCTCCATGGCGGCCGGACTGTGGTGGGGGGCACGGCTCCGCTCTTGCAGGCCATCCCAGCCCTCCACACGGAACCGGTCCACCAGCGTATACCCGGTCTGCCTCGATATCCCGTGTTTCCGGCACAATTCTGAAAATGACAGGTCGTTTGCCTGCCAATCTTCGATAAACTCGACCTTGCTGTCCATGCGGCTCACCTCTCGCCAGGGCATCCCCCAGCTTAACCGCTGTCCCCCGGTTACCCTTCGTTTGTGTCAACCGCCCACCGGCACACTTGTCAAGGATGTCTCCGGTTCGCACACGCCTGGAGGGGGCGTGTACGCAGCCGGGGCTACCAGCAGTACGGTAGCATTATTCCTCCGGCAGTACGACGCGGCGGGTAACAGCCTCTGGCTGACCTCGACCAACGTCCCCTTCCATCCGGCGAACGGGGTCTCCGCGAGTTCGTCAGGAATCTATACCGTCAGCGTTAGTTCCAGTTCTGGCTCCGGTCGAGCCTTCGTGCGGCGGTTCGACTCCAGTGGCGCACTGCAATGGATACGCACGGTGGGCTCTTTGCAGGCTCAACCCAGCGGGAATGCGGCAGTCGTGGCTGACTCGACAGGCGCCACCGTCGTGGGCTCCGTTGTAGGAGCCTTTCCTGGATTCACCTTCGCGGGCACGCATGATGTCTTCGCCATGCGGTTCGATACGGCTGGCAACGTGCTGTGGACCCGCCAATTCGGCAGTTCGGACTCGGAAGGAGTCTACTCGGTGGTCCGCGATGGTGCGAGCTTCGTATTCGCCGGCACTACGGCCGGAGCCTTGCCCGGTCAAGCCAAGACCACGGGAGTGAACCGGTTTGAGGGCTTTGTTGCCCGAGTGGATGAGAACGGGAACCTCACGGCGTTGCGCCAGTTCGCTGATGGCAGCCCCACGACATCCTTGCAAGCTTTCGGTGTAAGTGTCACCGCCGGCCAGGTCTATGTATCGGGTCATGTGCTCAACGTGTCCGGTGCGCGGCGAGGCTTCGTGAAGAGGCTCGATGGCGATTTCAGTGATGTCTGGACGCGGAAGTTCGGGGCGCAAGGAGCCGAGGTGTTCCCGTCGTCCACTGCCGCGCAGCCGGCGGGTGTTGGGGTGGGAGGATTCGTACGAGGGAACCTCACCACGGGAGCGCCAAAAGCGGACTATGACGGATTCGTGCAGCTCTACGATCTCGACGGTAACGTCCGCGGAACCGCCCAGTTGGACTCCAGCGGCCAGGGGCAAGAGTTCGCACATTCGCTGGTGTGGTCCGATGGCGCCCTGTACGTGTCCGGTACCTCGACTGGCGGCTTCGGTGGACAGCCTCCCAACACTTTCGGCAGGGGATTCGTTGCGAAACTGCCGGTCAACCGCCCTCCGGTGGCCAACACAGGACCTGACCAGACGGTGGAATGCGCGAGCCTATCCGGTACGGCGGTGAGCCTGTCCGGCGAGGGGTCCACCGATCCCGACGACGACACGCTCTCGTTCGAATGGCGCGATGGGAATAACACCGTCCGGGGGACCTCCGCAGCGCTGCATGTCTCGCTACCCACGGGTGTGCATTCGTTTTCGTTGACGGTGTCCGACGGGCGGGGCGGAACTGCCACGGATACGGTTGAGGTGACCGTCCGCGACACGATCGCGCCGACGATCGCGGTCGCGCTGTCTCCAAACGTGCTCTGGCCGGCTAACAACAAGATGGTGGCGATCGCCGCGTCAATCACGGCAACTGACGCATGCTCGGCGCCCGCCGTCACGTTCGAGTCGATCGTGAGCAACGAGACCCTTGGCGCGGGCGATATCGCTGACGCGGCGGCCGGCACCGATGACCGTTCGTTCTCACTGCGCGCCACCCGGCGGGGCCAAGGAGTTGGACGGACATATACGGTCACCTACCGGGCGGCGGACGCGGCGGGGAATAGCTCGGTTAGGACCGCAGTGGTGCAGGTGCCGCATAACCAGTAGAGAGTGAGGAGGATGATCCATGATAAGACTTGTTGCAATCTCGCTGGCGGCTGCGTTCGCCATGGCGCAGAACAAGGAAGCTCCGAAGCCCGCCGGATCGTGGAACCGGGTGATGCCGGTCCAGCAAGGAGCCGCCACCAAAGTAAAAACGCAGGGAGCCCGGAAGGAGATCTCCGGTAAGTTTGCGGGAGCGTCGGAAGACGCGATCCAGATCCACGAACGAGGTCGTGTGACCAGCATCCCGAAGGCTGAGGTCGAACGTGTGTCGGTGGCCCGGAAGAAGATTGGCCGGTACGCGCTGCTCGGGGCGGCGATGGGCGGAGGAGTGGGCGCGGGCGTCCTGGGCGGCTATGCGGCGATAGGTCAAAGGAAGGATGCTGATGATGACTACCGTGGCATCTTTGCTTTCGTAGGGCTCGTCATTGGCTCCGGGGCCGGCGCGGCAACTGGCGCTCTGTCCGGTAGCGGTTACGCAACGGTGTACAGCCGGTAATGCTATGGCTGCGCCGGTGCCGGCGCGGCGGCGGCTTCGGAAGGTGCCTGACAGAGCGGTGGGTTGAGATGCGCTCTTTACCTCGGAGTCGAGGCTGCGGTTCATGAGCGTGTCATTGCCGCCAACGTCGCGCAGCAGGAGACAAGGCAGCCATTCGGGCGCCACTCGTCCTATCATGGCCGGTTCAACCGGAAACGCAAGGAGAATCCGAGTGAAGGCCAGACGGACGCTGATTGTCACGGTGGGAATGAGCGCGATTACGAACAGTGACTTGGGCAAGGCCGGGGGCCAGGACAACAAGCGGCTGCTCAAGGATGTGGCCGCGTTCCTGAAGCGGCGCGACGGGGCGAAACGGACGGTCGAGGCCAACCCGGACCTGTTCGCCGATCTGGTGATCGCACACCGGAGGTTTTGGGCACAGCCGTCCGAGTACCGGTGGAATCCCAAACACGCGCGGCAAACCTCGGCGGAACTGCTCAGTACCAGCAACCTGCTCCAATCGGGCTGGTTCAAGCCTGACCGGACGGTCCTGTTGAGCGCCGGCACGCCGGAAGGCAAATTTGCCGTTGAGGTGAACCTGAACATGATGCGCCACTTCCTGGAGAGCCGGTTGAGCGTTGCCGAGATGCCGGGTTTCGATCCGCCGTTTTCGGATCCAGTGGACAAGATCGAGGACCTGGTCGAACTGAAGCTCGCCGCACTGAACGACGACCGCTGTTGCCCGCCATCAGCCCGATGGCCGCACACAAAGGGTGGCATTCCGCCTACCAGCTTGAAGGCGGTCCGGAGATCGTGTATCTGGAGCTGGAGTCCGGCAGGCGGCCGGCGGTTCGCACAAAACGGATGAACCGTGAATGAGTACGCGCGGCGCTGCAAGCCGGACGCTACCACTCCAGCCGGAGTCCGCTCCTCAATCCCCGGGGACCCGACTGATCCAAACTCGCCACCCCGCCCACCCCGCTGATCACACCCACTTGCCCGGCTGCGGTGATGTTCGTATTCGGGTTCGCCCAGTTCGGGTGGTTGAACGTGTTCGTCGACGTCAGCTCAGCGCGCAGGCGGAAGTGCTCTCCCAATGGAATCGTCTTCATCAGTCCGGCGTTGAAGATGTTTGAACCGGGCCCGATAATGACGCCTTTGGCAGCGGTCCCGAAATTGCCGGGCTGCGGCGCGGCAAACGCCGTTCCATCGAACCAGCGGTTGACGGTGCGCTGGCCGGCCGGGAAGTTGGCATTGCGCAGGTGGTCCGGGCGGATGGTGACCTGGATCGGAGTGCGGCTATTCGAGAACGCCGCGCCCACCGGATCCGGGCCCGTCCACTGTGGGGTGAGGAACTGCCCCGAGTAGATGCTGTAGACGCCGCTCAATTCCCAGCCACCCACGAGGTAGTGCAGGAGTTTCCCCTGGTTGAGGAACTTCTGCCCCTTGCCGAACGGGAGCTGCCAGAAGAAATTGCTGGTCACGCGGTGCTTCGGAATGTCGAGCCAGACGGAGCGCTCACGCTTGCGGTCGTAGGCGTTCTCCGGTGCCTGGCCGCGCTCCAAATCGCCGATGTCGCGGGCCCACACGTAGGAGAACTGGTAGGACAGCCCCTTCGAGAAGCGGCGCTCCACTTCAACCGTCAGCGAATGATATTGATGGCCGGCGCCATTGGAGATGTAGGTGATCGCCGGGTAGTTCGGGAACTGGCGCGGTTTGTCGACGAACGGCCGCGCGTCGGGCAGCGGCTGATTGACGTTGTAGCCCCATTCGCCCTGCCGCGTGTTGGTTCCGATGTAGGACAGCCGGAAGCCCGTGGCCCAGCGTTGATGCTCAACGGTGAAGTTGTACTGCATGCTAAACGGAGTCCGGAGGTCCTTGCGGAAGGCGCCCGGCAATCCAACGGTGGTGAGCCCGCCGGCCGTCTGCGGAAACACGCGCGGGAACACCAGCGACGGCGTCCCAGCGGAATTATTGAACGTGGGCTCGTTGAGCACGAACGGCGCGCCTCCCGCCGTGACTGACCGCGCGACCACGTCGTAGAAGATTCCATATCCGCCGCGGACCACGCTGTTGGGTCCGAACGGACGCCACGCGAGTCCGATGCGGGGCGCGATGTTGAAGCGGTCGGTCACCAGCAGGGACTCCGAATTGTAGCCCGCGCTGCCCGCCTCCACCACATCCACGTACCCGCGCGGCATCAGCGGACTCACCAAATTCAGCGACCCGTCCGGAACCACGATCTTGCCAGAGCCGATATCGAACACCGCCTGCCTGCCCGTCCGCTCGCTCCAGCCGGGGTGATGCTCGTAGCGTGTTCCCAGGTTCAGCGACAGCCTGGATGACACCTTGTAATCATCGGCGATGAAGAAATCCGTGCCCCATCGTAACCGTTGAATCAAATCCGGTGGAAAAGCGCGGGCCGCCGTGTTGGGCGCGCCGAGCAGGAAGTCGCCGTAGGGATGGTTCGTGTACCGGTTCGAAAAATTGACGCTGCCGAAGAGCGCCGTGTTGGCCTGCCGGTCGTTGAACACGACGCGGATCAACTGCATTCCGGCTTTGATGTTGTGCTTGCCGCGATACCAGCTCAACTGCTCTTGGAATTGGTTGACGTCGTTCTCGAAACCCGGATGGCGCCAATCCTGATCGACCGTGATCGGCGAGATTCCGAGGCCGGTGAAATTCACCTTGAAGAGCCCGTTGATGTCCGGCAGGTTGTCGACCAGGCCCACGATCCCCAATTGCTGGGCCACTTCCTTCCCAAGCGTAGGAGGATTACGCGGGTTGTTGTTATAGGCGAACCCGTAGCGGAATTCGTTTAGAAGGTTCCGGCGGAACGCGTGGCTCGAGGAGATCATAAATCCGCGCGTCGAGCGGGTCTGCCAGTTCTGGCCGATGGTAGGCAGGCCTCCGGAGAACTGGCGGCTATATTGGCGGTCCCACGTGAAGCGGGCGAACACTGCGGTCTTGTCAGAAAACCGGTGATCCTGGCGGCTGGTGATATAAGTGTTCGGGTCAAACGCGCGCGGAAGCTGCACACGATGGTTCTGGCTGGCGAACACGTTCGGATCCCCGAAATTCGGCAGGGGCCAAAACCGCTCCTGGATCCGTTGCGACACGGGACTGATGCGCGACGCGGGAATCCGGTTGCCGGGAAACGGCGTGTTGCCAGCGAACGGATCGCGCACCGGCGCGGTCAACGCGGAAAAGTCGCCCTGGCGCCAGGCGGCGAGCGGCACCGTGGGATTCAGGTTCTGCCGGATCTGGCTTCCGCGCGAGGTCTCGAGCGAGAACGTGAAGAACGTCTTGTTGTGTCCGTTGTAGAGTTTCGGGATCACCACCGGTCCGCTCACCAGCCCTCCCAAGCTGTGGCTCACGTTGCCGCCGCGCTGGAGGGCGAACGGATCCCGCGCCCGGAACCAGGGCGTTGTGTAGTAATCGAGCCCGACTCCATGCAGGTCGTTCGAGCCGGACTTCGACACCACCGTCACTTGTCCGATCGCGCTGAACTCGGCGGTATTGTTCGCCATGTCGATGCGGATCTCCTCATAGCTTTCGATGAAGCTGTAGAGCGGTCCGATCTGGGTGCCGTCGAATCCGTTGGCGACCGTGATCCCGTCGATCGTGGTGTCTTCCTGGTTGGCGCGGCTGCCCGCGAAGCGGCGCGTCGAGGACCCCGCGCCCGCCTGCACGACGCCCGGCGTCAGCGCGAGGAATCCGCTCAGCGACCGCGTGTTGAGCGGGAGCGACTTGAGGAGGTCCGCGCCTTTACTGTCGCTGATGCGCGCCGTCTCCGTCTCGATCGCCCCACCCTCGGCCGTCACTTCGACGCGCGTTTCCACCGTGCCGATCTCCAGCCGCAGATCCAGGCGGCGGATCTCGAGTGCAGCCAGGCGGATGTCGGGGACCACGGTCTCCTTGAACCCGGGATTCTTGGCGCGAAGCGAGTAGACGCCTTCCCGGAGCTGGCCGAGCGTGAAGATCCCGGTGCCACTGGCGGCAGCGGAATACCGGTAGTTGCTCCCCTGGTGCGTCACCTCGACAGTGGCACCGGGAATCACGGCCCCGTTCGGATCAGTGACGGTTCCAGTGAGCGTGGCGAAGGTAGTTTGCGCGGCAACCGGAGCCGTGATGAACAGTGCGGCAGTGTAAACACACAGTGAGCGTGACAAGTCCGGACCCCTTTCGGACGCGATTCTTCCATACCTGCCTGGCGGATGTCAATGCCGTGGCCACGAGCCCCAGACGCCACTCGCAGTTTGGTTCTGGTAACCTGACGGGGATGAACCGGAGGTCCTTCTTCCTTGCCTGCGGCGCGGCGTCTCGCGCTCCTGCCCAAGCCCCCGCCCCCGCCCCAAGGCGGCCCAAGCTGGTCCTGGCACTGGTGATCGACCAGTTCCGTTTTGACTATCTCTACCGGTTCCGAAGCGAATTCACCGGCGGACTGCTCCGGCTCTGGCAACAAGGCGCCGTGTTCACCAACGCCTTCTACGAACACGCGCCGACGGTCACCGCGATCGGACACTCGACGTTCCTTTCCGGCGCGACTCCCGCGATGAGTGGCGTCATCGGCAACGAGTGGTACGACCGTGACGAAGGCGAGGAGGTCACCAGCGTCTCTGATAAGAAGACCAGGCTGCTGGGTGGCAAGGGTGACGGAGCAGGCAAGGGATCCTCGCCCCGGCGGCTGCTCGTGAGCACCCTCGGTGACGAGCTCAAAATGTCCTCGCGCGGAAAACCCAAGGTTGTCGGCGTGTCGATCAAGGACCGCAGCGCGATTCTGCCCTCCGGCCACATGGCCGACGGCGCCTACTGGTTCGACAACGCCAGCGGCAACTTCGTTTCGAGCGACTACTACTTCTCCGACATGCCGGGCTGGGCGAAGGACTTCAACCGGTCGCGCTCGGTCGACAAATTCATGGGAGCCAAGTGGACTCCCATCTTCAACGCCAAGGCCGCGCCCTTCGAGACCATGCCCTCCGAGGCGACAGAAAAGTATTGGCGCAACATGCAGCGGACTCCCTACGGCAACGACATCGTCGAGGCCTTCGCCGAAGCAGCGGTCACCGGCGAGCGTCTGGGACAGGGCAATGGTCCACTGCCCGACGTGCTGGCCGTCAGCTTCTCTTCCAATGACTACGTCGGCCACGACAACGGACCTGACTCGCCGCAAGTCCACGACGTCACCGTCCGGACGGATCGCGTGCTGGCAAAGCTGTTCCAATTCCTGGACGCCAAAGTCGGCATGGCCAACATCCTCGTGGTGCTCACCGCCGACCACGGCGTCGCGCCTGTTCCCGAAGTGAACGCCGCGCGCAAGATGCCGGGCGGGCGCGGTGAGGGCGACAAGATGCTCGTCCGGCTGGATGCCTATCTCGATGACCGGTTTGCCAAGGGCGAATGGATTCCCAAGGGTGGCGAGCTGCCGAGCGTGTTCCTGAATCACAAGCTGATCACGAACAACCGGCTGCCTCTCGCCAGGGTTCGCGCCGAGGCCGCGGCCTGGATCCGGGCGAATGAGAAGCACGTCCAGCGCGTCTACACGTGGGAGCAACTCGCCGCCGGTTCTCCGGGCGACCTGGTGGATCAGCGCGTCCGCAACGGGTTCCACGCCCAGCGCGCGTCGGACCTATACGTGGTCATCGATCCGTACTGGCTGCCGACACGTGGTCCTGGAAAGGGCACCACGCATGGCGCACCCTACAACTACGATGCGCACGTGCCGGTGATCTTCATGGGACCCGGAGTGAAGCCGGGCAGGTACCACCGCCGCGCCGCGCCAAACGACATTGCGCCGACGCTGGCCACGATGCTTGAAGTGGAGACCCCATCCGGCTCCGTTGGGCGCGTGCTCGACGAAATGATGCGCTAGCCATGCTCCGGCGCGGCTTCATCGGACTCGCGCCCGCCGCCCTGTTGCAGGCGCAGGACGACTGGAAGTGGGACGTACCATTCGTCGCCACTCCCACCGCGGTGATCGATTCCATGTTGCGGCTGGCGAAGGTCAACCAAGGCGACACGCTGTACGACCTCGGCTGCGGTGACGGAGCCATCGTCATTTCGGCCGCAAAGCGGTACAGCGCGCGATGCGTCGGCATCGATATCGACCCTGAACGGATCCGTGAGGCGACGGAGAACGCGCGCGCGGCGGGCGTGTCCAACCGCGTCACGTTCCTCGAGCAGGACCTGTTCCAGGCCGACATCCGGCCTGCCAGCGTGGTCACGCTCTACCTGCTCACTAGCGTCAACGAGCGGCTCAAACCGAAGCTGCTCAAGGAACTCAAGCGTGGCACCCGCGTTGTCTCGCACCAGTTCGGCATGGGGGACTGGAAGCCGGTGAAGAAGGCGTCCAAAGGCGGCCGGAACGTCATGCTGTGGGTGGTTCCGTGAACCGCGTCATAATATTCGGTGGACCAGTTCATGACCATCATCGACACCCACGCGCACCTCTACTCCAGGGACGAGAAAAAGTACCCGCCGATTGAGAAGCCCCTGCGTCCTCCCGGCGGCAAAGGATCGGTGGAGGATCTGCGCAAGGATTCAACGGCGAACGGCGTCCGTGCGGTGTGCGCTATCCAGACCACCACCTTCTACCGCTTCGACAACCGGTACATTTGCGACTCCGCCGGCGCCAATCGGGACTGGATGGCCGGTGTCTGCACGCTCGATCCCGACAATCCGGACAGCCCCGCGATGCTCGCCGAGTTCGGCCGGCGCCACAACGTGCGCGGGATGCGCAGCATTCCAGCAAAGGACGGACGCCTCGACCATCCAGGCGTCCGCGCGCTTTGGAGGTCGGCGCTCGACAACGGACTGGTGATCAACGTTCTGGTGGGACGTGAGAAGACTGAAGAGCTCGACCGCCTGCTCGAAGATTACAGCACCCTCCCCGTGGTGCTCGATCACTGCATGAATCCGAAGGCGGGACCCGATCTAGTGCCGGTTCTCAATTCCGTCCTCCGCCTGTCGGCCCGCCGGAATCTGCACGCCAAGCTCACTTTTATTCCGACCGGCTCGCTGACCGGATATCCGTGCGCGGACATGCACGGCGCCTGTCTCAAGGTGATCGAGGCGTTTGGGGCCGAGCGCTGCGTCTGGGGCAGCGACTTCCCCTGTGAGCTGTGGACCCCGAAGGTCAGCTACACCGAGCACCTGCGGATTTTTCAGAAAGACCTGCCGCTCAAGGACGCTCAGCGGGAGGCGATCCTTGGCGGGACGGCGCGCCGCCTTTGGTTCCCGCGCATGGTGGCGTAATTCAATCCAGGATCTTCGGTGAGATCACCACGAACACCGCCGTATGGTCCTCACTGGCCGACACCTTGCCCAGTACCGACTTCTGGCCCTCCATGAAGTCCCCGGACGTCGTGATCCCCGAGTTGTAGAACTGATACTGCCCAGGAGCGGGGTCCGGTCCAGCGTGGCTCACCAGGTAAGGGATCCGGAAATCGAAACTCACAAAGCTGAACCGGACCGCCCGGCCAGCCGCCTTGCGCCAGATCGACTCCGGGTGGATCGAGACTTTCACAACAGGGATGGCTGGGGCCGGCGGCCCAGGAAGCCGTGCCGAATGCTCTGTCCTCTTTCCCTCCTGGAGCCGCATCGGTGTCGAGTCCCAAACCTGGACGTGCTTATACGCCGTCGCCGCGCGGATCTGTTTCGCGACCGCCTCCATGTCCGGCGGGAGCGGCGCTTGATTCTCGAACGGCTTCAGCGATGCCCGCAGATAGGTGACCGAGAGATCGATATTGCGCCCGATCGCGGCTTCGGTGCCGGGCTTGTCCAACTCCTCGACCACCCGCCGGACCTCGGCGATCACGTCCTTCGGTGCATACACGACAATGGTGCGGAGCTTGTCGTCCGCCGTGAAACGCGTATTGAACACCTGGAGCATCTTCACGAGCCGGTCGAACGCGTCACCGCTGAGCGTCTTGACCGGGATGATCGCTGCTTCCGGCTTGTTGTCTTGAGCCGCCAAAGCGCCCGCCAAAAGTAGCGCGGCGGCGAGAGTTTTCAAGTGCTTCATGATTGATGTCTCCTATTCTCCAGTCAGGAACAGCACAACTTCAGGATCCGGAGTCTCGATTCGAATCAGATTCACTGGGGCGCGCCCGGGAACCACGCGGCGCTGAGCAACCACAGGAGGCGGGGCCGGACGATTGGCTGCGACAACCACCGGCGCCACGGGCCAGCGGAGCGCGACCCGCGGCGGATCCACCACCCGCGGCTCAGGCCAAACGAGCACCGCGGCAACCACCGCCGCCGTGGCCGCGGCGAGCCAAAACCATGGCGCACGGCGCGCACGGGTCCGCTCCTCGACCCTCGACCGCACCCGCGCCAGCACATCCGGGGGCACCGGATCGCCGCGCATTGAGGCAAGCAGTTCCCGGATCCGTTCGTCTGTCATCGCATCTCCTTCAACAATTCCCGCAACCGCCCCAGGGCGCGCGAGACCTGGCTCCGCACCGTGGACTCGCTCGATCCCAGCGCCGCCGCCACCCCGGCCGTATCGACTCCCTCGATTTCCCGCAGCACCACCGCGGCCCGCTCCTTCTCGGGAAGCTGTGCCAGTGCCGCCATGAGGCGCTGCTTTTCCTGTTCCAGGATCGCCTCCTCGCGCACATCCTTGCCGCCCGCCGTGATCTCCGGGTCCAAGGCGATGGGGTGCGTCCGGCGCGCCCGGTCCAGGCACAGATTCGTGGTGACCCGCAGGATCCAGCTCCCCATCGCGGCCTCATTTGGGAAGTCGAGCCCGTGCCGGTGCAGCCTCACGAATACCTCCTGTGCGACGTCTTCGGCGTCCGCCCAATTGCCGGTGATCCGGTAGGCGGTGCGCAGAACCTGTTTTTCCCGTTGGCGGACCACCTGGTCCAGGGTCGGGGGGAAGTCCGCCGCCAGCATGATGTTCCACTGGATGGAACGTTGGCGTCCGCCGTTTCGTTGAAAACTATTTTCTCGGGCCGGGGACCACCTGGATGTGGAACAGCTTGGGCCACAGCTTGCCCGTGACGAAGATCCGGCCCTTGCTAAACTGAACCAAGTTTCGACGGGTGCACTTTCGGGACTGTGGAATTCGGATCAGGGCCGGATTGGCGTGGAAGGATTTCGCTCTGGGCCATCCACGAAGGTAGGGGCGCACAGAACTCCCCGACGGTGTGATAGTCTACGAACTCCGGAGAGCCCAGTGATCGAACTGATCGAAAGCCACGTCGTCTACGAAAACCCTAAACCGCACGTCCGCAGCCGGCACGGATATTTTCCCGGCATGGTCAAGCTGAGGTCGGGCGAACTGCTGTGCCTGTTTGTCCTTGGCGAGGCGTTTGAAGCCGCCAATTCCACCACCTATGTCACCCGTTCGCGGGACGGCGGAAGGACCTGGGACCTCCACGGACCGCTTTACGACAAGGGTGTGCTCGGCGTCGAAACCAATGACAGCCTGAAGGCCACTCAACTGCGAGACGGATCCCTGGTGGCGGTCGGCTATCGCTTCCTACGGGAGGACCCGGAGCAGCCGATCAGCATTACCGAAACCGGCGGGACCCTTCCGGGTGAGGACTTGGTGTCCTTCTCGCGCGACATCCTCCGGCGACCTGGTGGCCGTGGCGCCGGCCTACAAGAGGGCCGACGGGTCCAATCCCTCGGGACAGATTGGCATGGTGGTCCGCAGCGTCGACAAAGGGCGGACGTGGGACGACAGCCTGGTCTACTTCCGGACGCCCGCGAGCGACATGACGCCGCTCGAGGCGCGCATTTGCGAAATGCAGCCGGGACGGCTAGCCGTGATCGTCTGGGCCTATGACTATGCGACCGATCGCCATCATCCCAACGACATCGCCGTGTCGCACGATGACGGTCACACGTGGTCCGCACCAATTAATGCGGGGCACATGGGGCAGGCGTCCGGCATCTGCTGGATGTGTGGGGACCGGTTGCTGACGATCCATGCGCACCGCGCCGGCGACACCGGCATCTATGTCCGGATGACCGGTTTCGCGGGAGACGAATGGCGTCCGATCGAGGAGACCGTCGTCTGGGGCAAGAACCGCGCCCAAGCCCGGGAAGGGCAACCCATCACCGAGATGTTCGCCTCTCTCCGCTTCGGCCAGCCGTCGCTGACGCATCTGGAGGGCGACGAATATCTGGCCACCCACTGGGCCATCGAAGAAGGCCAAGGCCGCATTCGCACCCATCGCCTGCGCATCCGCGCCTAAGACACGATGAAGGGATTCGGCACACTCGACTATGTCGTGGTGGTGGTTTACCTGATCGCCATCGCTCTGGTAGGCAGTTCGTTCTACAAGAGAAAGAGCACGGCCCACGAGTATTTCTTGGGGGGGCGCACGATGTGGTGGCTCCCGGCGGGAATCTCGATTCTGGCCGCCGACCTGAGCGCCATCACGGTGATGGGAACGCCGGCCTGGCACTATGGCCACAACCTGGAGTTGCTCATCATGTCGCTCGGCTATCCGTTGATGGCCCCCATCGTGATCCTGGTATTTGTTCCGTTCTACGCGAAGTTGAACCTCTACACCGCCTATGAGTATCTGGAAAAGCGCTTCGACCTGAATGTCCGTCTGGTGACCAGCATTCTCTTCCAGGTTCTCCGCGGGATGCACGTTGCCATCGTCATCTACGCCCCGTCGCTGGTGATCAACCTGGTGACGGGACTGCCGGTGTGGCAATCGATCCTGTTCATGGGCCTGTTTACGACGCTCTACACGACGCTGGGCGGAATCAAAGCGGTGATCTGGACGGACGTCATCCAATTCTGCACGGTGACGTTGGGCATTCTGCTGATTTTCGGGACAGCGCTGTCGGAAGTACCCGGCGGGATCACTACCGCCTACCATACAGCACTGGACGCGGGGCGGCTGAAGCTGTTGAACTTCTCACTCGACCCAAAGGAACTGACTTCGTTCTGGGCCTGCATCATCGGCGGCTTTGTGCTGTGCATGGCACCGTTGACGACCGACCAGGCGATTCTGCAGCGGCTGTTCACGACGAAATCCAGTGCCGACTGCCGGCGCTCGGTGATCGTGCAATCGGTGCTGGTGATCCCCATCTCGCTGCTGCTGGCGTTCACCGGCACGGCGTTGTTCGTGTTCTACCAGGCGCATCCGGAGCGGCTTTCGGGTTTGACGAACACGGACGCAGTGATGCCGTTCTTTGCGGTCCGGGAACTGCCGGCCGGGGTGTCGGGACTGATCATTGCCTGCGTGTTTGCGGCGTCGATGGCGGTGATGTCGGCCGGCATCAACTCGCTGACCACGGCTACGACCGTGGACATCTATCAGCGGGTCTTGCGACCGAACGAATCGTCCGAGCATTACGGGACGGCAGGGAGAATCGGAACGGTTCTTTGGGGTTTGTCGATGACCCTGATGGCTCTGTCCGCCGACCGGCTGGGCGACCTGGCGCTCGCCTATAACCGCGTGGGTAGCGTAATTTCCGGACCGCTACTCGGAATCTTCCTCCTGGCCACACTGACCCGGCGCGCGACCTCCGGCGGCGCGCTGATCGGCGCCGCGCTCGGTGCGGCGGCCGTGGGGGTCGTTTTGTTCCGGACGGAGTGGAGCTTTTTCTATCAGGGGCCCATCGGCGTCGCGGTGACGTTTCTCGGCGGATGGGCGGCCAGTCTATTGATGCCTCCTCCCGGAGCGGACAAAGTGCAGGGGCTGGTGATCGGCGCCGGTGAACCGGGGTCGACAGTCCCGGCTGCATGATTGGGACCCGCCCTTGCCGCAAACTCGGTTCAGTCCGATGCGGCCGAACGGATCATTCACGGACCGGCAGTTCGTCCGCGTGCGGTCGACGGCGGGCTTCCGACGAGTTGTCCGCGCCAGCACGTTCTCCCAGAAGGCTTTGAAGCTGCAATTGAAGCTGCAATATGTCGGCGCAAAATAGAAAGTTCCGGATGCTGGCAAAGTAGAAAGTTCCGGTTTTGGCATGGTGTGCGGGAGCGGCATGGTAGGTTGCCCGCATGGAATCACAGCCGGCACCAACGAACAGGGCGATCGGGTTGTTGCTGACCGCGGACGCGGTTCGCCGCCAGATTGAGGCGATGCCGAGCCC
>Ga0194132_10008563_pt1 | contig 14555 bp, 23 predicted proteins | sample TA2KigOf80mmetaG_FD_148612 | JGI IMG/M metagenome (GOLD analysis project Ga0194132, IMG submission 148612) | Freshwater microbial communities from Lake Tanganyika, Tanzania - TA2015054 Kigoma Offshore 80m | ecosystem: Environmental > Aquatic > Freshwater > Lake | place: Tanzania: Lake... | reverse complement strand
TTTTGGTGATAGACACAGCCATCCTCATCTTGTGGTGTATCAAAGCCGCAGGCATTGCAGTATTTTTTGTTTTTCAATAAGAGTAAGCCCCCAGATTGTGTCGCCTGTCGTATGCATCCATCATGGCATATTCTTGCTCTTTTGACGCTAGGTATGCACAGATCTCCTGACGGATTTTAACTTCTGCATCGTTTTCGCTCATCTTGTGAACTCGGACATAGTGCCTTTTTAGGCCATCATAGTCGTACTGCATTGTTGGCGGATTACATTCTTCGCATTTTCGCATCGTCAAATTTCGATCACGTCTCCAAAGGTTTCAATAAGTTTCGCCTTTGCTGCCGCCCTTTGTTCAGGGGTTAGGCTCATAAATTCATCATAGGATTTGATGCAGTCGTCACAATGGTGTGGTTCTTCGATATCAAGGTCATGCCCCCTGAGAAACCATGCAAAGCCACCGACGTGCGCTTGTGCAATGTAGAGGTCAACCAGTTTTTCGATTGCTGCATAGATTGGTTTTGCCTGATAATACTCACTTGAGTACATCATTCCAAGGACGTCAAAGATTTTGTACTTTGCGACTGTCAGGTCGAATATTGCTTGCTGGAGTTCTCCAGCGGACGCACCAAAAAAATCAAGGGTGCCAATAATTGAATGGATGAAAGACTCTGGCAATTTATGAGTCACGCCTTTCTCAAGACTCTTACCAAGTACAATGAGTTTCTTGTGCTTGGCTGCGTTATATTGGTTCATTTCCAATTAGTCTAGGCGGTTGCTGTATTTAAACTTTTAAATGTTTAATGGGGCTCAGAGGTAATTGATTGAAAGCACAAGAGCTAAACGACACCTCATCACAGCCACTAGGCATCAGAGGAGGCAGTTCTTAAGCATTCTTTAGCCTGCTCGTTTGTATGCAGGAGGCGTGGTTTTGTGCACCTTGGATTTGGACACTTGTCAAGGATCTCGTTTTTGTGTTTTTTGCCGTCCTGACCTTTAATCCACTCACCCATAGTATAGCATAGCATATATACATCATAATAAAAATTTTTTTTTGACAACTATCATACATACAAGTGGTCAAGATTAGAGCAGTTCAGAAATGAAAATAATTATATATGCTATGATATGCTATGGCATACATTGACCACTAGGAAAGAGATGACACGGATAAACAGATTATTTGAGACGATAAAAAAAGAGAAAACAATTTCCAAAGTGCAGTTAGTTATGCGGTCTGGAATATCTATCTCATATTTTGAAAAATTACGACCTTTTCTTCTTGAGATTTATGGAAATTTCATAGAATACGACAAGGATTTAAAATTATTCAAATATATTGAACTAGAACAGACACCATCGTTGCCACTCCAGTCATAGTGGAGTCATATACAACTTGCAGGCCAGCACCTGTATGAGGTCACGCAAAGGTTTTCTTGCGTCATTTCTTGTGATCCAGACCAGTTTAAACTCTGCATATTCGTAGTGGAGGTTTCGCTTGTTTGTATCCTTGACGGCCTTGGCATTCTCCCAATGCACCTTGCCGTCGACTTCGACTATCCTGTCAGGCTTGATCAAAATGTCTGGACTGTGGACGTAATAATCATTGAGTAGTGCCTCCTTTGAGGCATAGCCTTTTGGGTGAGCCTCAGACCACATTGATGGTTTTGCTTTTGGGATAAAAATAGTTCGGTAATAAAGTGGTGAGAGCCCAAAATGTTTGGAAAGTGTTACGCCGACTCTGCCGACGTCATCAATATCGCCCTTGTAGGTGCCGTCTCGCATGGCCTTATACATATATTGTTTGGAACTCATTCATCATCTCTCCCATCCATTGCCATTTCAAGAAGTGCCTGATAAACCCCACTTTGATGGAGTTTTGTCACTGGGTCATAAGTCCGCAGATCTTGATTATGCTGCTTGACGAATCTCTTTGCCCTGCCAATATCTTCAAAATCTGGCAGTGTTTTCCATGTTGCCAAGTCAAGCTTTGGTGGGTTCTTGTTAGTAATTTTAAAGTCATGCCAGACCCACAGGTATGCCTTATGGAATGATTTTTGGCCTGCGTTGCGCAGTGGTGGGATATGTTCTAGCATGTACTTGCAGCGCTCCCTGAGTGTCTTGTATTTGTCCTTGACCTCCTGAATTATTGCCATCAGGTTTGCAAGTGCTGGCAGGATAAATTGTGGACACATGCAGTCTATTGAGCCGTTGCAAAAGCCGTCCTTATGTGCCTCTACTGGGTGACGACACTTAAAACACTCATTGACTGCGATTTGGTCAAGACTCATCTGACCATCCGAGTCATGCCTTTGTAGAAAACTTTGGCAAGTTCAAGATACGCAGTTTTGTGGTCGTCCACTATCTGGGTCTGACGTGAAAGGTCAGTTGCGGTGCTCATTGGCGGTGGAGGAAATACTTTGCCAGCGTCCTCAAGTGCGTATGACCATATTTTTTGGGAGAGTGCACGAGCCTCATCTGGAGTCACAACCTTGCGCTGAAATTTTTGTTTTGAGTCGGATGGCTTGGCACCCTGTATCTTGAAACATTCCAAGTCTACACAGTGGATCCATTTCTCACCGACTTTTTGCAGGTATCGGTTGGTGCCTTGTTTGCATTCCTTGCGACATACATCACACCTTTCGTCAAACTTGGCAGGATACTGCTTGTATTCTTCGCTCATTTCTTCCGTATTCGCTGTAATTCTGCCTTGATGCGGTCATCTTTGCCGAGGATTTCCTGCACTACATCAATCATGTCCTTTTTTTCATGGGTTGCTACGACTTTGACTGCTGTGTGATATTCGACCCCACAAGTTAGATGCTCTAAAGTTTTAGTCATTAAATAATTAATTATTTAATGATATATTTAAATGTTTAATTTGGATTTAGTGTGGGCATCGTCAAAATTCACAATGGTCGATTACGTCTCCATAGGTTTCAACAAGTAATTCCGCCTGTTGTTCAGGGGTTAGAGTATCCCAGATTACGCCTTTGTCTCTTGAGTTACGCCATTCAGCAATATCTTGACTAAGTTTGATTTTTGCGTCTTTTGGACTCATCTTATGAACTGAGATATAATGACTTTCAAGATCAAACCAGTCCGACTCTAATGCGGGCAAAGGAGCAGGAGCTCGGTGCATGGTTTGAGGGTTACATATTTCGCAAAATTTCATCGGCTACCCATCTCCCTGTGGATTATGCCAGCTAGTTGGTCGGCATAGACCCCGTTGATGACATTCAAAAGTATGTCTTTCGGGAATTTTCCCTTGTGGATTTGAAGATTATACAAGTCGCTCCCTGCGTCAAAAATGATGTGCACTTTGTAGTTTGGAAAAAATACCATCAAAGAACCATCACGGTCATCTCCAAGTCCGACAAACCTCTTTGCGCCCAAGTAGGCAAGCATGGGAAAGCCGTTAATCTTCATCACTTGAAGTTGATCTAGGATTATCTCCCAGACGGCGGGATGTTTTTCTTGAATTTTTTGGTTCATTTCCAATTATACTAACGGATTGTTCTATTTAAATCTTTAAATGTTTAATTTGGCTTTTCTGGATTTAGTGTGGGGGGATTGAGTTGCCTTTTGAGGTCGAAAATTGTCTGCTCCTGCTCTAAAATCTTGGCACGCATCTTGTTGATGATCTGAACCATGGTGTCATACAGATAGTTTTGGCCGTCAAAAAACCGTGCTATTGCCTGACCTGTCACATTTTCTACGGAGCGCTTTATCTCCTCAAGTTTTTGGTCGATTGTCTGGCCAGACTCCATTATTTCTCTACTAACAGGCGGTTGAATTTAAAGCATCTTGTTGGATCAAGTCCAGCATTTCTGGCCTCCTCATGCAGAGCATCATATTATTTTAGGGTTCTGTGGCTAAAAGAACAGACGTTCCTGTATTGAACTTGACCCGAAGCTGGGTCTTTCCTGCGCCATTATCACGGGTGAACAGTATAGCTGTATTTGCTTTACCAGTGGGTTCAGATCCTGCTGCATATTTTTCTGGGATTGCAATATTGGCGCCATAGAAAAAATTCCAAACAAGCGAAGAACTCCCAAGATCATAGGTGGCATCGGCGTCTGGCTCGACGTCAGACTTGACTCTGGCAAGGATATAGAGGTCGTCGGAATTAGAGTCTCCAAGTTGTATGAGTGATGTATGGATTGCACATGAGGTTCCAGAGAATGACGCTATCACATCGACCTGAAGCGTATCAATCTTGGCAGTGCCGTCAATGTAGAGGTCTCTGAACTCATACGCAGCAGCTCCGAGATCCGAAGTATTATCCGTGAGAGGATGAAAGTGGCCACCAACATTGAGTGCGCCAGTGATAGTTGCATGACCCATGGCTGAGAAATTGCGTGTCAGATTGAGATCACGCCATCGCAGAGCTGAAATTTGGTCGCCAAGGTCGTTTGTGTTATCAACATTTGGCACAAGTGATCCCTCAAATTGAAATTGTTCGTTCGTGTTTAGCCTGATGCCAAAGTCACCAGTATTCTCGGAATTTCTCCACCTGATATATTGTGCATTGGGCAGGTTCAGGGTACCAGTTGATGCCAGAGGGCTGGCTCCAAGGAATATCTTTCGCATATAGGCATCTTTCCAGTTGAGTGAAGATGAGCCAAGGTCACGCAGGTTTGTGGCACTTGGCAGGAGACTTTGATTGATTGACGTAGTGATAAGGTTTGAGAGCGCAGTATTTGCTCCACTGCCACCACCGATATTATTTTTGCCCACCGTGTACTGAAACCACTTGTTTGTCTGTTTGTCATAGATGAATCCTATCCAGTCATCAGAGCCGAGAGTGTAGTTTGCAGCACCAAGGAGATGGATGTTGCCTGTCGTTTCATCTCCTCCTCCTGCGGTATGCTGTATCGTGACAGTCTGGGTGACTTGTGCACGTATCCAGATCATCTGGCCGTCATTTAGGACAGGAATTAGGACTTTGAGGGTGTTTCCTCCAGCATTTGGTATAACAAGACGTGGCACATTGTAGTCATTGAGGTTAATAATGCCGCTGGCTGCTAGATTTGTTGATGAGACAGCCTTGAATCCAATACTGCCAAACATTATGCCACCTCGCTTGTCAAGCTTGTAGCGTGACTCATCTGCCACCTTTGCAGAGCCTTGAGATGCGCCTCTGTCAAACGGCGTGCCCTGATACTGGTTGCGGAGATGGCCGTACTGCTCGATCTGCTTTATTGTGAGGTTTTTGAGAAAGTCATTTATGTCGCTGCCTGCCCGTGCCTTGCCCATCAGGAAAACCTCTTGACTCCATGTATACGGCGGACAAAGCCGCCCTTGCTCTTTTGTCCTTTTATCAGGGAATACTCTATTTTTTTGGCCACAAGTTTGATTGTGTTTGCGCCGTTGTCTGCGTCATTTACAAGCCTTGGGTTCTTGTAGAAAAATGAATCGCCAAACTTGATGTCAAACTTTCCCTGTGTCGAGATCACAAACTCCTTGTGCCTGAACTGCTCTATCTGCTGCATTGCGATTGCATCTTTTTTGAGCTGGTTATATGAAAAAATCTGTGGACGCTGCAAAAATGGTGCCTCAATATTTCGAGTCGTATCCACTCCAGTAGAGACTAGGTTGCGCTTTACCCAACGGAATGCGTCAATAGCCATGGTCACAGTCGCCCCAAAAATCGGGACTTGGCTTTGTGGACTCAAAAACTCACCAGTAGTGAGCTCCTTTAGTGGCGAGTATCGTCCATGGTCATCATAAAATGACTGCACCTGAATTGAGATGAGTTTGAGGTTTCGCCACTCAAAGACGTTGGCAGCCTCCTGCTCCTTTGGTCGCATTAGAGTCGGCACAGAGTCGGACTTGGCAACAGGCACTGCGCCCCTGTAAATCTTGAATCCAGAGAGTGCAAAGTACAGATCCTCCCAGTTGTTACGGAATGCAATGGTCTGATCCTGTGTCACCACATTATCCGAGGTATCATAGCATGTGACCCTGACGGGGATGTTTGCAACTAACAACTCCTTTGCATTGCGGTTTGTCGAGTTGCCAAGAGTATACTTGATACGGCAAAAGAAAGCAAGGCCTGTCACCTGACCAAGGTGCTCAGAGTCGGACTTGTTAAAGCCTCGGTTTCCGTCTGGCGTAAAGTTCATGTTTTGCGGGTCAAAGGTGGCAGGCAGTCCTGTCGTCTTGTTTCCATAGAGATCTCCGACCCTTTCGGAGTATGACGCATTAGTTCTGATAGGGAAAGGATATGCAAAGCATAGCCCACAGAATGATTTGTAATAATCTGATGATGTCAGTGCCGTTATGGTCGCAAAAGTGTTTGTGACCTCAACTGCGCAGTCCTTGTTTATGCCAGTAAAGTTTTTGGTGGTAAGATCAATCGGTGTGCCCTGTTGCTGTCCAGCCACATTGGCAATGGATGTGTATGGATGAAAGCAGTCATTTACTGCCGTACTTGCAGAGACATCCACCCAAGCTGTACCATTCCACTCCCATATCTTACCCTCATCAATCACCGCTACCTGAAAGCCAGAGCCCACATCTCTTGGGTCATACTTGACCACCCAGTCTCCACCATCCCATTCAAGGATCGACTGTTGGTATAATTTGCCAGTGTTGGAGTCTGTCCCTGATAGATTGGGTTGCTTGTTTAGGAACCTGAAAAACTTGGGTATGCCAGAATTGTTGATGCCATTCTCGTCAAAATAGTAGGGCTTTGGGGCTGTATTTGTTGATGAAAAGACCCAAGTCCTGAAAAAGTTATTATTACTATTCTCCTGATCGACATAATTAATCACGAGATTGCCATCCCACATCTTTGGCGTACCAGTTGGGTCTGCACCCATGTGTTTCCAGATGTTGACCTTGTCGTCTGTGTATGGTGAATACTGGATTACGTTGCCGACCACGCTTGCAAAAGTGATCTCACTCCAGAGACTTGGGCTGATGTCAGGTGGATTGCTGAGTGAGGATGTGTGTGTGCTTGATGCCTTGTAGTGCTTGCCCTTGTAGCGGACTTTGGAGTCTGCAAAATATTTGATGCTGTCATTGCTCCACTCTGGCCTGAAAATAAAATCAACTTCTGCGGCAAGGTATCGTGCCCAGTCGTTTGGGAGTGAGCCCATCTCACCCCATGCCATAACTCTAGTGGCTCGCTGGGCAGATATTCCTCCCTCTGACTCATCCAAGTTTAGATTAACTGATGTGCCTCCTGTGCTGGCATCAATAGTTACGGGAGTGCCTCCACCAAGCTGTGGGTCTGCACCGCTTGAGAATAATCTCATGTGGATTTTGTGCAAGTCTGTCGAGGATGTATCAAAGGCCAGCTCAAAAAAGTCAAGGACTCCACCCAAGTCCACAGATGCTCCCTGCCTGTCCATCAAGTCTGCCCAGACATCATAGCAGGGTAGCTCAGACTGGCCATAGTCATAGATGCTCCTGTTGTGCTTTGGCATGTCATTTCCAAGCTTTGCTGGCGTGCCATTGGAGTCGGTGCTTGTGCCGTGGTTGTAGGGTTTGTCATGGTATACAAGAGTAGGCTGCTTGGTTCCTATGTTGGAGTTGTATAGATCTCCGACATCCTTGGCAAGAGCAAAGGCAGTTTTGTCAAAGCTAAACATCCCAGCATAGTGGATGTATTGTGTATGCCACTCATTGCCAAGGCATTCTACCTGTGCGATGGTTCCCTGTGCATTATCCTCTGATGGCGTGATCTCAATCACCTCAAAGACACGATTATACACATTTCCTTGCCCATCATTGGCAGTTATTCTGATTTTATCGAACTGGTCGATGTACGGCTGGGTAGATGCACTGTCGATTAGAAATTTGCCGTTTGGTGCATTGAGGCGTATGATGGCACGGTTTACCTCGGCAGAGCCCTGATCAGTAAACATCGGTAGAGAGTCAATGTCATGGGTCTCTAGTACAGTAGCTGAATAGCTGTCTGACTCGTCATAATGTGTGACAGTATAGCTCCACTGCGAAGTCATAGGTTATTTGTGATTCCTGTCTTTCTGCCGTTGAATTTGAGAGTCAAGATGAAGCTTGTCTTTGTATCCCACTCTGCATCCTTGATAAGTTTCATATCCTCAAGTAGCCAGCCGTAGCCAGTGTCTGCGTTGCCGTTTGGTGTGACAGACAGCTCTGGGATGTTTGTAAATGACGTGCCGAATCTCCCATGCGGGAAATTGGTTGTAGTCTTGTCCTCAAGCAGCCACTTTAACAGTTTTTTTCGGCCATCAAGTGCAGGCTTGCCCTTTATTATTCCTGTCACCACATACCTGACAGAACCCACTCCACCATCCTGACTTGGATTAATATCTCCCTTGAGGGCATTGGTCTGGGTGATATCTACAATTACGTCGATCTCTGATTGGGTGAAAAATTGCCCTTTTGTCGGGACTGGTGTCTCATCAAACTCTATGATCTCATTATTTGGGTTAGTGACAGAGCCATTGGTCTCGCTTGCACCTATTCTCCAGATTCTATTTACGCCAGCCATTATACGTGCAACCTATTCCTTGGGATGCTACCAAAGTTTCGCATGCCCTTTGAGTTTCCAGTATCTATTGGTATGGCATAGAAATTCATCGGTATCTTGGCATTGATGTCTCCTGTGGCGATTGCAAAGAGGTTGCCACTGACCTGTCCACGTCCACCCCTGAGTCCGCCGATTGTAGTGACTATCACGCTCCTGAATCCCTGCCTTAGTTCTGCCTTGAATAGCCTGTCCAAGAATCCAAGGACTTCGGCCTGAATATAGCGCTTGAATCTCCTGTCAAGAGGCATGCCGTCTGCCATCATCCAGTTAATTGCAAACTTGATCGCCTCCATTATCACAAAGGCAAGTGCTATCGCTCCAGCACCCTTGGCAAAGCGTCTCAGAAATACAGATAGCAGAAATGGCGCAGGAGCCTTTGCAAAGCTCACGACGTTTTGGATGCTCTCCTTTGTGAGACTCATTATGTCCTTTAGGTTTGTTTTCTCCATGACCTTGTTGAGGTTTGCTACTGCGTTGGGGTCTACAGCGACTCCACCGCCCTCGTCACGGTCACCCTTAATCTCGTTAATGAGATTGCGGAGCTTTTCCTCATCCTCTGGGATTACCTCGATCGGTATGCGCAGGACTTTGCCTATTCTGTCGGTTGGCATTAGTGCATCCTCGTATCCTCTAAGAACCTGTTGGCCTGCTCAATTAGGGAGTCCTGAAAGTGATCATAAAAGCCCAGTATCCAGATCACCTCGATCATGTGATAGCCGTTGAATCCTCGACGCCAGTGGCCTTTGGAAAAATGGTCTCCCTGTGGATCAGTCCAGTGTAGAGCCAGTTTTTCTACTGGCTCGACCCATGCCTCTGACCAACCATATTCAAGAAGATGTGCATAGGGAAATTCATTGATCAGTTCAATAGCACAATAGCCAGTCTTTTCAAGTTGCCATGAGTCGATGAACCCTTGTGCATGTAGTCGAGATACCTCCAAGTCTCGCATCGGATCAAGTATTTCTCTGATTGCCGTATCAACTATAATAGTGTCAATAAAATCAAAGGCACGTCCTACCACGCCCTCTAGCCTCATCTTTGTCACGTCAAGGTTTAGTGACATTATACCACCTTAGCTAATATCATCAGATGCGGTGAGTTCCTCGGTAATTCTGAATCGCATCCTGACCTTTACTCCACCCTCAGCAGGCTTGATGATTCGCATGCTTGGCACCACTGCATCAACTGTAAGTGTCTTGCTTGCTCCAGATATATTGGTGTAGATGAGCTTGAAAGTTGTGGATGGGAGTGCGCCGTTTGAATCTGGGACTAGATACCCGACAAAAGTGTTAAACTCTGGGGTGGAAAGCAACAGACTGCCCTCAAAACCGTTATCATGCTGGCCAAAGAAATAGATTGCACCTGCATCGGTGGCCTCACGGCTCTCTGCACGCTCAATGGACAGATCGAGCTCCTGTAGGAGAATATGCCTGTCAGAACCTATATCAAGATGGACTTTGGTGGCATTGACTACCTCAGTTACCTCTCCGATATTGGCCATTGGCCAGTATACTGGCTGGTCAAATTAAAGTTTCATGCCTAGGTTACTGTCAGAACTGGTGGCTTGACGATCTGTGCCACAAGGCGAATCTTACCAAGATCCCCACTCTCATAGACTGGCTCGGTTGAGATTATGCGCAGTTTTATAGAGTGCTCAAGCGTGGATGGTGTTGACTCTGTGTTTGTGACGCTCCACAGGAATACCACATCATTGACCTCGCCGTATGTGTCTGGGTTGCCTAGTGTCGGGATTTGGTGCGTACCTGAGCCAATATCGGCCTTTTTGACATAAACTTCGCAGTTAAAGCGGCCAGTCCAAGAGCCTGTAAATAACACAGGCACATGCTCGCCGTCAGAGTTTTCGTCCACAAGCTCGGCTATCTGCCTGAATCCACCTATCCACTGGACGTTATATGCCTCGGTGTAGGTATAGTCACTGGTTGGTTTTGAGGTTCCTGTAGATGCAGAGGTATCAAAGGCCAGCACCCCTCCATAACCCTTGTAGACTGTTGTGGCTTCGGACTTTATTCTTGTGAGTGTGAGTGCGAGTGTGCGTATGAGGACTTGGTTGAGTTTGTCGATCATATCCTCGTTTCGCCAGTCAAAGGTGGCACGGTAGAATACTCCAGTCTTAGTGTTAGGGTTATAGACTGTCTTGACGATTCTTACGACCTCGTCACACATATCCTCGACACGCTGCTCTGCCACATCCCACTTTGTATTTTTCACGTCCTCTACAGTGTATCTACAGCGAATCTCGAATGTGTCACTAACTTCGGTAAACTTTGAATGTATTACATCCCTTGAGAGCGGTGTGACTTTTCTCACCTCGACTGCCTTGCGGGTTTCTATCTGCTTTACTTGCTCATGGGCAAAAAACTTGACAGGATTTTTCATGGTAGAGCTTGCAGTCTTGGATAGTGCGCCTGTCAGAGCCCATCCTGACTGGATAGAGTCCCTCAGCGTATCTGCTGAAAAATCCCCCATTAAGAGCCCTCAGTACCGTTAATCTTTGATGCTGTTTTTGCTATGGTGCTGCGTGTCATGCCTGCGGGGTTCTGCTTGCCATAGTTTGTCTTGATGTGATCTTGAATATCCTTTCTTGCAGAGTCGTATAGTGCCCTTGGGTGGTCTGGAGCATTCCACATCAAATACTCGGCAGCGGCATGCTTGTTTGCAAGCGACCTGAGTTCCTTGTCAGTACCTATGCTGACAGGTATACTGTTAGTGGCCATCGACAACTGTAGATTGATATAATTGTCCGCCTCGGATCCAAGCCTCTCGACATAGGCATCCTGATCTGCATCATCGATATGCAGTTTGTCCTTGACTGCCGACAATTCAAAAAAAGTCCTGTTGGCCATTAGTCTAACTTACTCACTACTCTGACGGATAAATGCTCTGTCTTTCTGCGGATCGTGACTGCTTCATCAACCATTATGATCTGGGCGAGATGGACACCGACTGGTATGCTTGCAGTATCTGCTGATGCGATAGCCCAGCGCAAGACCGAAGTCGAGCCACTGACTAGACTCAATGACTTGGTCAGATGCGTCGTGACTTCATCTGTAGATTTGATTTTGAGTGTAAACGTTGTGAAGTTAGTCAGATTGGCCAGCGCCGCTGTCTGTTCGCTGTATATGGTAAAATCATAATTATCTCCAAACTCGCCTTGAACTATCTCCACATCGGCCATTATATGCTCACCGTATCTGCGGAGCGCTTGAATATACGAGTCACGCCTGAGCGCTTGAGCAGGTATGCAATGGCCTGCTTTGCTACCTTGGCACCCTGTTGCGGAGTACGCTGTAGTGCTCTGAGAATTTCATTAATGTCAAGTGACTGTGTTATTGTGCGGAGAAATCCAGAAATGCGTGCTACACTGCCTATGATTGTTACTACTGGGGTGATTGTTCTTGTGGCGGCAAGGCGTCTTAATAGTGCCTCGGTTCCTGTGACAGTCTGTGCGATGTCACGCACTGCGCCAAATACCTTGTCAAGGGTCTCATTAATGTCAAGTATCTCAGTCAGTGTACGTGGGACGTTGCGGACTTTGGTGAGCGTCTCTGTTATTTCTGTGAGATTTTCTACCACATAGCCGCTCTCAGTATAGCCGCTTGATGTATAGCCTCCAGTGCCCTGTTGCAGTATTCTTGTAAACTGGCAGACACGGTTAATGGCCTCAATGATTGTCATGGTCTGCGTTATGACACGGTCTATGCCTCGCTTTATCTGCTCTGTGAGTGTGACAGTCTGTGAAAGTGATCTTGTAAATCCCTGTGAGCGTGCTATGGCCTCCACTACTATCAGGCCTCGACCGCTTGTTATGTAGCCTGTAGTGGTATAGCCTGAGCTGAGATAGCCTGCCCCTGTAGAACCCTCAAAGATGTTGCGGGTATAATCTACCAATCTATAGCTCCTTTGTTATATCTGTAGTTCTATCCCATAGAGCAGAGAGATTAATTGTGCCGTTACTGATCCCCGCTCTTACAAGATCAACTATAAATTTTGGTATATAAAATTCTTCTCGTATATTTGGAGTGTCGGCATCGTATGTTATCACACGAGCTTGCATAGTTTTAGCCTCCTCGGTATATTCGATTATTATAGTCATAGACTCACCTCCTCAACTCCACTAAAATACAGCAGTTTGCGCATGTTTCAAAGACTTTTGGCTTACTTGATCGATTTGAGAATTTATTACCACACTTAGGACACTCGCCTTTCATAATTCTCATCCAGTTCCAACATGATTTGCAATAATGATACCCATTTTTTGTTCTGGTAAAATACCCGTTTTCTTTCATTTAATAGATTTCCCGTCCGTTTCCAGAATTATATAAATTACCTTCTTCAGTAGTTGATAAAATTCTATCATCAAACATTGCAAATTCAGCTATATCTCCCTTGAAATAATTACTCGGTGATACGGATCTCGTACCTATTGTAAAATCATTTGCTGGATTATTTGTTCCTACTAAATCACCTAAAGAGCTGTTAGTTTCTCTAGTACCCGCATCGATGTTGAATGTGGCAGTATTAATTGTATCATCAACAGTAAATGTTAGCATGTGCCAATTTGTATCATTGGGTAAAAGTAGTGTAGTATCATAATTCACCTTCAAGGAATTTCCATCATGAATTAGCAATGTCATCTTTCTATTAGAGTTATAGATAAACTGACAACAAGTTTGATTTCCATCACCGTTTCCAAATAAAAATCGTCCAGCAGCAAAATCGTCTGTTTTATACCAAGTGTTAATGGAATATTGTGTACCACCGTGATTTAAAAATCCAAAATCAGCATCATTAGCTGAAGATGCATCAATTCTATCATCTGTTCCATCGAAACTTCCTTGAAAACCAAATGGACTGTCACCGCCACTAGAAATATACGTCATTCCGCTTACAACCATGTCCGAGTTTGCGATTTTTGATGCATCTTGCGATTGATTAATTATATTCCCTGAAGCTTCGTTGAACTTCCAGTATGCTTTTAGTCCTGTATCATCAAATCCAGCTTTGAATGAAATAAACGAATTTCCCATATTACCACCACCTCTGATTGGGTGTGTTCTAATCCATTCTTTTATCTGATCTTCTGTCCATCCTTTCTGAAATACTTCATAAGGTGTAGACAAGCTGTTTCGAGCCTTGACGTTGTGTAGTTTATCATTTATCCTTTTTTGGATGCCAGAGTAGATACTCTTTTCTGGCATGTATGAAAGGAGTATTTGATATTGTTTGTTTGTTGGAAATTCGATAATGTCTTTTTGTCTTGTGCAGTTTTCATTAATTATTTGGTTTCGTACATTAAATGGTACGAATAAAGGAGTTTGCACAACTATGTCACCTTATGATGCTGTTGCATATCCTATGATTGATACCTTTGCACCACGGGCGAGAGTGTTTGTGTCAAGCTGGTCTATCTTTAACTGGAGACGCCTGCCTTTCTCGATTGTAGTTACACTAAGTACCATTGCAGTGGCTGCAGATGTGGATGTAAACTCGCTGGCATCTACTGTCGGCTTTGTTGTGAATATTGTTGTAAAGGTATTAGCGTTAACAGAGTCCTCCTTTAGAATATCCACTCTCCATAATGCTGCACCTGTTCCTGCGGTGGTGAGTCCTGCAATGACATCTATGATCTTGAAATCATAAGGCCAAGGCTCTGTGGTGTACTTGACTCCTGTAGTGGGCGCTGTTGTCTCATCTGTTACTGGATAGGCAAAAGTCTCCCTGTGGCCATAGACCTTGCCTGTGCCTTTCGGTACAAACTTAAGATCTATGTTTGTGTCTCCGCCTGAGAGTGTTATGAGCACTGGCAACCCAGTGGCGCTGTTTGCAAGTGTAAATTCGTTTACAGCGCTTGCTACAGTATCAAATATTATGAGTTCGTTGCCGTTTGCATCTGCGATAAATCCAAGGTCTGCAAACTTGGGTGCAGTTAGTGTTTTACCTGAGATTGTCTGGGTTGTATCCGTGCCCACAAAAGTGGAGCTTGCGTCTGGGAAAGTCCATGTGCGGGTAGTGGATG
>Ga0194132_10008562_pt1 | contig 14556 bp, 11 predicted proteins | sample TA2KigOf80mmetaG_FD_148612 | JGI IMG/M metagenome (GOLD analysis project Ga0194132, IMG submission 148612) | Freshwater microbial communities from Lake Tanganyika, Tanzania - TA2015054 Kigoma Offshore 80m | ecosystem: Environmental > Aquatic > Freshwater > Lake | place: Tanzania: Lake... | reverse complement strand
TGACGCGGGAGCGGATCAAAGCGTGGAAAAAGGGGTTCCTGACGGAGCCGGTCTGCGCCGATCGAGAGAATCATGCTTAAAAACGCTCCCGTGCGCCCCGTTTTCAGGTTTTCGACCGCGCTCAAGCGGGACCGGCGTAGGAAAAACGACAAAAAATTGCCACGCGCTAGACACGGGGGGGGCGCGCGATGTTAAACTGTGAGGCATTGCGAGCCTGGAGCGTCTCCCGGCTCAACCCATCTGGGAAATGTCGGGCAACTGAGTCAAATACGGGAGATCGAGGTCGAATTCGCGAAAATACATTTCAGCAGTTGGAACGACGTAAAAGCTCGCCAACACAATCAGGAGGATGGTCGCCTGGCACGGAATGGCCTTCACGATAAAGACGTTCGGCCAATCGCGCTCAGGTCGTGTCGTCGCGTCGACGTTTCCAGGTTCGGCGTGGCTCATGATTCATGTAGAAAAAGACGATCGGCTTCTCGACTCGGACGGTGCGGCCGATTATAGCGTCCAACTCGAAGATCCCGTCGGGACTTACCTCGCTGGCAGCTCTGCCGCAGTCCCGACTGACGATAGCCCCCGGCGTAAGTGGTTCCCCAACAACGGTTTGACACCCGCCCCGCCGTCCGCGATGATGGGTTTTTGGCCCGGCATGAGCCACCTCATGCCCCATTTTGGCGGGCCCCCGGCGGGCGGGAACTATCCAGGTGGCTGCTGCGTCTATCATTTCGAGGCCGACGTGCAAGAAGACGCCCGGCTGATTGAAGAGTCGCTGGCCGGCCGCACCGCGGCTTTTGGCGACTTGGTAACCAAATACCAGGACCGGCTCTTCAATTCGGTCATGCACGTGGTCGGTTCGGCGGAAGAGGCCCAGGACGTGGTGCAGGATTCGTTTGTGCAGGCCTTTGTGAACCTGGAGTCCTTCAAACGAAACAGCGCCTTTTACACCTGGCTGTACCGCATTGCCTTCAATGTGGCCATCAGCCGGCGCCGCCGGAAGCGGCCGACCATCTCGATCGATCAAACCCGGGAAGCGACCGGGATGGACCCGGTCGATGACGGCCCCTCGCCGGAGCACCGGATGGAGCAGCAGGATCGCTGCGACATGGTCCGCCAAGCGCTTAAGAAACTGCCGGAGCCGTTTCGCACGGTGCTGGTATTGCGGGAGATGGATGGATTTGATTACGAAACCATTGCAGACATGCTCGATTTGCCGGTCGGCACGGTGCGGAGCCGGCTCCATCGGGCGCGGATGCAGATGAAAGAGTTGTTACAAATTGTATTGCAAGAGGATGCGCGTTAGGGGGCTGTCCCAATTTTTGCCACGATGAGGCGGAAATGGCCGCAGCGTGAACTGGCAGAAATGGGACTGTCCCCCTGGAACTGCGAACACGCTCGATATCACCATGATCCCTTCCGACGAAGAACTGCTGAGCGCCTATCTCGACGGTGAACTGACCGCCGACGAGCAGGCTCGCGTGGAGCGGCGGCTGGCCGAAGATGCCGGCTATCGCCAGTTGCACGAGGAGTTGCGCGCACTGCGGCAGCATATCGAGACGCTGCCGATGGCACGGCTGCCGGCCGATTTTCGCGAGACGGTGCTGGCCGCTGCCGAGCGGCAGATGATCGCGCCCAAGCGCAGCACAGCAGCAATGCAGCCGGCCCCTTTGCCCGCCGAACGTCGCTGGGTGCGCCCGCTCGTGTGGACCGGACTGGTCGCGGCCGCGGCGGTCCTGGTGATGATTTTCTCCCCCCCTGGCGCAGAGCAGCAGGCACCGAACGTGGCCCGCACAGAGGCGCCGCAAAAGGCCAAAGAGGCGCAGTTGACTGATACGGCGAAGAGTGAATTGTCGATTCAGGCAGCGCCCGAAAAGGAAGATGCGGCCACCATCCAGGCCGAGCCTCTCGTTTTAGACGCGGCAAACGAAAACCGGCTCGCAGGAAAAGCGGCGGAGCGAAAACAGGCTGAAGGTGCCGATTTTGGCGCGGCGAAGGACGCTGGCGCGAAAGCTGAGCCGCGGCGGGACGGCAAAGCGGATCGAAACCAAGAGCCGGCCCGCAAAGGCAAGCTCGCCCCGGACGAGGATGACCGATTCCAGGGCAATCGGCCGAACGCGAAAAGTGAATATCGGGCCAGCCAAGCCTTGAAAAAGGAGACTGCTGCCGACGCGGAAGCAGTCCCCGCTGCACCGCAGACGAGTGCTGCACCATCGCCCAAGCCTGGCGCGGCAGCTCCCCTTCCCGCCGGAGCGCCCGCAGACGCACTGCAAGCGAAACAAGCGCCGCAAGAGTCCGCGCCAACCGTCACCCAGCAGCGCGCTGGAGAGAAGGTTCCCGAGGGCGCTGCAGGAGCCCCTGGGGAAAATTTCCTGGACGCGTTAGGCACGACCCGGACCGAGGGCCGAGGGAGCGGTGTATCAGGACGCGCCACATTTGGCGCTCCGGCTGAAGCGCCCGCTACCATTGCGGACAAATCGCAACAGGAAGCGCAGCCTGCCAAAGTGGCGCCGTCCTCCCTGGTCATATCCATCCGGCTGTCGGGCCAGGAGGGAGACCTGGCACGGTTTGAAAAGTTGCTTTCGCAAGCTCAGCGTGCGTTAGACCAGCAGCAGGGTGCGCCAGACCAGCAGCAGGGCCAAAAACTCGCCCAGCTCAAGGCCGGCGACGCCCGCTCGGCGGAGCAGCAGCATTCCGCGCTGCGGCAGGATCATCGGGAGCCATCAGGCCAAGGTTCGGCCCCTTCGGCAGGCCGGGAGATTGCCAAAGCACAGGGGGACACTGGCGAACGTGGGGGAGGTAAGGCCGTCCCCGCGGCCGTGCATGTCTACGACGCCCACCTGTCTCGCGAAGCACTGACCGAATTGCTGGCTCAGTTGCATAACAGCCCCGGCAGCTACCAACTTGAATCGCTCCCGAACGAATTCGCAAAGGACGTCAAGCGAAATACCGGCGAGTCGGCGGACCGAATCATTGACGAGCGACTGAAAAACTCCACCGGCCGCGACGATGTTCTTGAAGAGAAACAGCAAAAATCCCGGAGGCAGCGGGCCGAAGAAAACGATTCTCCCCCGCCGCCGACTGCCGCTGCGGCCCAGATAGTCGCTTCACCCGCGCCTCACATGTACCATGTTCGAATCGTACTGCGGCAAGGTTCGCCCGCGGTCGATCCCCCCGCGGCACGCGCTGCAGACGCCCAGATCCAGGAAAAGTAGCAATCTGGCAACAACGCGCGGGCAGACGTTGCGTTTCGGCATCATCGATCAGAATGAAAGCGGCCGATCGGCAAAGGAACACCGCTTGCTCCCTGAAGAGTATGATTCTCGGGGAGCATCATGCATTTCGTCCGCGAAATCACTGAACTTTCTGCGCTGGCGCCCTATGAAAGGGCCTGGGGCGATCTCTTGGCCGCCACGCTTGGCGGTTCGTTCTTTCAAAGTTACGACTGGTTCGGTGCGCGCGTCGCCGACGCCGGCACCTCGGCTCTTCCTCGCGTCCTGATCGTGTCCAACGCCAGCCGCATCATAGGCATCCTTCCTCTGATTGTCTCGACACAACAGCGGGGCCTGGGTAAGTTCCGCGTCCTGGGTTATCCCCTCTCCGACTGGGGAGCTATCTTTGGTCCCGTCGGTCCTGATCCGCGAGCGACGCTCACCGCGGGACTCGCGCACGTGCGGGCCACACCCCGAAATTGGGACGTGCTGGACCTGTGCTGGGTAGATCGCGACCACGGCGATGGCGGAGCAACGCGACGCGCGCTGGCCCAGTGCGGTCTGCCGGCCCGCGAAGTGCTGCACGCCATGACAGCTCAGATCGAGCTGACCGGCGACTGGGAGAAATATTGGGCCTCGCGCAAGAGCCATTGGCGAACCAACCTCCGCCGCAGCGAAAAGCGGTTGGCACTACAGGGAGACGTCCGCTATGTACGCTATCGCCCGGCCGGCAGCGCGCAGGGCGACGACAACCCGCGCTGGGACTTGTACGAGGCCTGCGTGGCGTTGGCGGCCCGCAGTTGGCAGGCGGGTTCCGACAGCGGCACCACGCTCTCCACTCCGTCCGTCGCCCCGCTGTTGCGCAACATCCACGCCGCCGCCGTGCGCTGCGGCGCCGCAGATCTTAACCTGCTTTTGATTGGCGAAACCCCTGTGGCGTTTGCCTACAATTATCACTACCAGGGTTACGTCTACGGCCTGCGCATGGGCTATGACCGCGCAGCCGGCCACGACGGCGCCGGCAGCGTACTGCTCTGCCGCGCCCTTCAGGACAGCTTCGACCGTGGCGATCGGATTTACGACCTCGGTCCCGATTATCTCGACTGCAAGCGGCCCTGGTTTACCCGGCTGGTCCCGACCTACCGCTATACGCACTTCCCCTGGCACTCCCCGCGTGCCCAGGCCGTCCGGCTGGGGCGCTGGTTGAGGCAAGTGGGTTCCGCCTGCCGGGCGGTGCCAGAAAGTGGTTCGAGATTCAAGCAAACGGTTGGCTCCGCTTAAGCGACACGTCTCATTGCATGTTTGCGAAGTTCGAGGCATCGCTCGACAGGCGAGGCCTTCTGCCGGCAGGCGAGGCCTACCTTTGGCTTCCGAGCAGCGATACGATGATGGAATTGCGACTCGATCGAATGTACGGAGGCATCACCCGTGGCCCAGTTCGCAGTCATCCTGCTGGCGGCCGGCAGCAGCAGCCGGTTTCGCGATCCGCACTACAAGAAGCCGTTTGCGCCGCTCGATAACCGGGCCGTCTGGCTCCACTCCGCGGAGCGATTTCTCAACCGCAAGCACGTCAAACAGGTCCTGCTCGTTATCGCGCCGGAAGACCGCGAAGATTTTCAATCCAAGTTTGCCGCCAACGTCATGATCCTGGGTATCGACGTCGTCCACGGCGGCGCGGAGCGGAGTGACTCCGTGCAGAACGCCCTGGCCCACGTCAAACCGTCCTGCGATTTTGTGGCCGTCCACGACGCCGCCCGCCCCTGCCTGGCGGACGAATGGATTACGTCCGTCTTTCAGGCCGCGGAGCGGACGGGTGCGGCGATCCTGGGAGTACCTGTCTCCTCCACTCTGAAGAAAGTGCGCGATGACCGCACGATTGCCGACACGGTACCTCGCCAGGGCCTCTGGGAAGCGCAGACGCCGCAGGTCTTCCGCCGCCAACTGCTGCTGGACGCCTATGCCAAGCGCGGCCAGCAATCCGTCACGGACGATGCGCAGCTTGTGGAACGCCTGGGGCAGAACGTGACCGTCGTCCCAGGATCGCCGCTGAATCTCAAGATCGCCACCAAGGAAGACCTCAAGCTGGCCTCGCTGGCGATCAAAGCGCTGCCGAAGCCAAAGCTTGAAGGCACCGCCCATCCGTTTGCGGATGACGATATGTGGCGCTAAATCCGTGAAGCAGCTGCTTACTTCTGCAGCGTGATGCTGTTGATCACGACAGGCTGGGTGGGCACATCGCCGTGGCCACCCTTGTTGCCGGTCTGCACCTTGGCAATCTTGTCCACCACGTCCATCCCTTCGGTCACCTTACCGAAGGCGCAATAGCCAAAACCCTGGTTGGACGCATCGCGGTGGTTGAGAAAATCGTTGTCTTTCAGGTTGATGAAAAACTGAGACGTGGCGCTGTGCAGGTCGGAAGTGCGGGCCATCGCCAGCGTGCCGCGGTCGTTCTTCTTGTCTGCCGTGGCTTCGTTGCGGATCGGGGCATCGGTCCCCTTTTGCTGCATATCGGGCGTAAAACCGCCCCCCTGGATCATGAAGCCGTCAATGACCCGATGAAAAATCAGCCCGTCAAAATGTTTCTTCTCGATGTATTTGACAAAATTATCTACGGTCCCCGGTGCCTTGTCCGCCCACAACTCGGCCTTGATCTGTCCCAGGTTCGTGTCGATCACAATGACCGGGTTCTTCTTTCCTTCCTCCGCCCCCGCGCGGCTGCTGGCTAGAGCCAGGCCCAAAGCACAGATTCCCAAAACCATTGCACCTGCAAGAGTGTTCATTGCATAATCCTTTCGGTTGAGAGCTGAGGCCGATCCATGAGCGTAGAGTGTATAGGTTCGACGCAAATTCGCCAAGGCGCGAAGACCCGCAAAGAAGAACGAATCGAGTGAATTTCTCACTCTGCCCTCTTTCTAATGTCATTGCGAGTCTTTGTCTCTCCGCGTCGAAGTCTTCTCCGCGGCCGCCGGTCGTGGCGCTAAATCCCTTCGACCACCCCGTTCCAGCGCACAAAACCTTCGATGGCCTCGTACTCCGCCAAACCGAGGTCGTCGTAGAGCTTGGCCGTGCCCCGGTTGCGGTCTTCGGCCCGCTGCCAGAATTCTCGCATGTCCGGCCCTGGGAACAAGGCCCGGTCCTTCTGCGATTGGTGCTTGAAGATGGCGGTTCGCTTGCGCATCAGTTCCTTCGGACTCAGGGGGACGGCCATTTCGATTTCGTGCGGTCCCCATTCATGCCAGGCGCCGCGATACATCCAGACGGCGCAATCGGCATACCACGGCGCGTTGCGCTGCCGGTCGCACGCCATCAGGATCGCCCGCAGGCAGGTGCGGTGCGTGCCGTGCGGATCGGAAAGGTCTCCGGCCGCGTAGACCTGGTGCGGTTTGATCTCCGCAAGCAGCTTTTCAATCATCGCGATATCATCTTCGCCCAGCGGCTTCTTCCGCACGCGGCCCGTCTCGTAGAACGGCATGTCGAGAAAGTGGAGGCGTTCCGCTGGAATACCGCAGTAGCGCCCAGCGGCCCTGGCTTCGCCCCGGCGAATCAGCCCCTTGATCCGCTGCACGGCGTCGCTATCCACCTGGCCTGCCTGTTTGTTTTTCAGAAACTCCTCCGTGTGACTTTCCAGTTCCGCCGTCCGCTGTTCGTCGATTTTGAACAGCCGATTAAACTCCGCGGCGAATTCCGCAAAACGGATCGCGTCGTCGTCGAACACGGCAATATTGCCGGACGTCTGATAGGCCACGTGGACTTCATGCCCCTGCTCCACCAACCGCAACAGCGTCCCGCCCATCGAGATGACGTCGTCGTCAGGGTGAGGCGAAAAAATAATAACCCGCTTGGGAAATATCTCGTCATGCGGCTGGGGTCGGTCGCCCGGCTGTTTCATTCTCTGCGGCTTGCCCCCCGGCCAGCCGGTGATGGTCCCCTGCAAATGCCGAAAGACGTTGAGATTGATATCGTAGGCGGGACCATGATCGGCCAGCAGATCCTGCAATCCACCTTCGTTGTAATCCTCTTCGGTCAGTTTGAGGATTGGCTTGTCGATGTGCCGGGCCAGCCAGATCACCGCGTCTCGAATCCGGTGCGGCGTCCAATCGACGGGGCCTAATAGCCAGGGGGAGCGGTTGCGCGTCAACTCCGCGGCCGCTGCCTCATCGAGCATGACGGCAGCATGGGGATGCTCCTGCAAAAAGCTGGCCGCCACGGCCGGTGTGATCTCTCCCTCCACGGCTTTAGCCGTGATCGGCGCCTTGTGCTCGCCGAACGCCAGCATCACCACCTGCCGCGCCCCCAGGATCGTCCCCACCCCCATCGTGATCGCCCGCCGCGGCACGTGTTCTTCGCCAAAGAAATCGCTCGCGGCGTCCATCCGCGTTACCCGGTCAAGCGTAATGAGCCGCGTGCGGCTGTTTTTGCCGGAGCCCGGCTCGTTAAATCCGATGTGCCCGGTGCGGCCGATACCCAGGATTTGCAGGTCGATGCCGCCGAGTCGCTCGATCTCCTGTTCGTACCGGCGGCAATAGTCATGCACCTGCTCGATCGGCAGCGTACCGTCCGGAATGTGAATATTTTCCTTGGAAATGTTGACGCGGTCAAACAGATGCTCCCGCATGAAGCGGACGTAGCTTTGCAGCTCGTTGGGCTCAATGGGATAGTATTCGTCCAAGTTGAACGTGATGACGTTCGCAAACGACAACCCTTCTTCGCTGTGGAGCCGGGCCAGTTCATCGTAGACGCCGACTGGCGTGGAGCCGGTGGCAAAACCCAGGACGCAGTTCTTTCCCTCGGCCGCACGACCGCGGATCAGTTCCGCAATCTGCGCCGCCACCGCCTGGCTGGCATCGCGGGCGCTGGGAAACACCTGCAAGGGGATCTTTTCCTTGGCGGTCCGATAATCCTCGGGCAGACTCGTCATCTTCATTTCAAACAGTGCTCCTCGGCTAACCCATGATGATGGCAAGCCGTCATTTTGAGGCATTCAGCGCAGTGGGGCTAGTGGTTCATCACAACGGCTTGATGCGTAGATTGCGAAACTCCACCGGGCTGCCGTGGCCTAAAAGCCCGATGTAGCCTTTGGTGCGCTCCAGCCCGGGGTGATGCTTGCCGTCAATCGTCTTGCCACCCGGCGCCGCCTGGTCGATGTCCATATCCACAATGGTCACTCCGTTGAGCACAACCTTCACGCGCCGACCCTGGCAGGTGATCTCTTCCTCGTTCCACTGGCCGACCGGTTTGAGATGTCCCCGTTTGGCCGGCGTAACGCCGTAGATGGAGCCATGGTACTGATAGGGGTGGAGCTTTTGAAATTCGCTGCCGCTGTCGTCCAGCACCTGGCTCTCCATGCCAACATAGGCTGCGTCGCCGTGCAATGGCGCCCGCAGGCCGATGCCGCTGTTGGCGTTGGGCGAAAGCTTGAACTCAAAGCGCAAGACAAAATCGCCGTATTCATTTTTCGTATACAAGTTGCCGCCGGTTCCCGGCTTGGTCACCAGCACGCCATCTTTGGCCTGATACCCCTTCACCGCCCCCTGCCAGCCCGCGAGCGTCCGGCCGTCGAAAAGAGAGACAAATCCCTCGCCGTCCGGCTCTGTTGCATCAACGTAAGAAACAGACAAGCAACAAGCGATAGCAGCCGGCAACATCAATAATCGCATACAAGGACTCCCTGACAGGCACCCTGGCTCACAAGAACAGTCATCAAGAAAGCATAAGAAACAGAGGACCGCAAGAGATTCGCGGACTTCGCCGCAGGACGCAGATTTTCGGAAGCGTTCACGTCTGTTATCAAAAACAATCTGCGGATCGTGTCTCTTGTTCAACTCACCCCGGGTATTGCCACCGGCAGCGTGGTCAGTTCGCCCCACTCGTATTTTTTAGGACTCAGGTCGAGGCCGGACTTCATCGCCTCATCCCAGGTCACGTCCTTGCCGCTGTAGGCCGACATGCGGGCCATGATCGCCAACATCGTGCTATTGGCCATGTACTGGCCGTTATTGATCGGCGCACCTTCGCGGATGGAGCGAAACAGTTCCACGTGCTCATCCCGATACATGTTCCCGGCCCGGCCGCTGAATTTCCACTCCTTTTCTCCTGTGATCTTGGCCTGCATCAGGTCGGCCGTTCCCTTGGTTCCCATCACGTAGTCGTTCACGTCTGTATCGCAACCCGACTGCTGCCGGCAGAAGCTGAACATCTTTACGCCGGTGGGATAAGTGAACACGCTGCAGAAGTGGTCATAAACGTTGCCGTACTTCGCGTCCGTGCGCTGCTGACGGCCGCCGACGCTGCTGACTTTCAGCGGGGTCTGGTCCTTCATCGCCCAGGCCATCTTGTCCAGGCTGTGGACATGCTGCTCGCAGATGAAATCGCCGGAGAGCCAGGTGAAGTAGAGCCAGTTGCGTATCTGGTACTCCATCTCGCTCCAGTTCGGCTGACGGCCGCGGTGCCACAGCCCGCCGGTATTGTAGGAGGTGTGCATGGTCACAATATCGCCCACCGCGCCGTCGTGGATCTGCTGCACGATTTCCATCTTGGGCTTGTGGTAGCGGTAGCACAACCCGGATACAACCGCCAGATTTTTTTCTTTGGCCTGCGCGCAGCTGGCCAATACAGAGCGGATGCCGGCCGGATCCACAGCCACCGGCTTTTCCGCGAATACGTGCTTCCCCTTGTCGATGGCATACTGCAAATGCAGCGGCCGGAAATGGGGCGTCTCCGCCAAAATTACCACGTCCACGCCGCTGTCAATCACCTGCTTGTAAGCGTCGAAACCGGAGAACACCCGTTCATCGGGTACATCAACTCGCGGAGCGAACTGCGAGCCCTTGAGATTGGCGAGGCTTCGCTTGGCCACGTCGGCAAAGGCATCTCCCACGGCAATCAGTTTGGTGTGCGGATCCGCAGAGAGGGCATCGACCACCGCCCCGCTGCCGCGCCCGCCGCAACCGATCAACCCGATCTTCAGTTCATCGCTCCCGCCGACATGGACCGGCTCGGCCCCCAGCGCGGTCGAGACCAGTGTGACCCCGGCGGCGGCAGCCGTGGACGTCTTGAGAAACGTGCGTCGGGTGGCGCGCGAATCGACAGCAGCCAGAATGTTCATGGAAATGCTCGACGGTAAATGGAGGGATGGTTCAGACAGCGTCAGGGCGCAACATCCAATTGAGAAAGAAAGGCGGGAACCTGCCCTGCTCAATCGGGCGGGAAACCATTGCAGGTGGGACAATGCCTATTATCTCTGACCGGCAGACGGGCTACAAGCCAGTTCTGGCCAGGTTTGTTCCGCCTCTGCGAGAGATAAAATTGGAAATAAACCTTGCGGAGCAACGCTTAATCCACCGCCTGCTCAACTAGAGCGCCAGCACGCGATTCATCCGGGCGGCAATATCGGCCAGTTGTTCCCTGCCGCCGCCGTCCACTTCGGCCGTACACCAACCGGCAAATCCGATCTCGGCCAGCGCCTTGCGCACTTCCGGCCAGTTGACGTCGCCGTCGCCGATCTTGCAGAAGCCGTTCTTCACGCCCCAGTCCTTTACATCCAACTTGACGATCCGCGGCCCCAGCACGCGCACCCAGGTCTCGCTGGGGCCGAACTTGCGACAGTTGCCGATGTCGAAATAGGCCCCCACCCAGGGACTGCCGATGTCGTCGATGTAATCGCGCATCTGCTCCGGCTTTTCGCAAAAGCCGTTCCAGACGTTCTCGATCAGAATCCGCACGCCGCTCTTGGCCGCCAGCGGCAGGGCCTTGCGAATCTCAACGATCGACCGCTTCCAGACATCGTCGTGCGTTTCGTCCGGCCCGGTCACTTTGCCCGGCACCAGCAGCACGGCAGACCCGCCGCAGAACGCCACATCGCGAATCGCCTGCTGAAGTGCCGCCAGCCCTTTGGCACGCGTCTTCTCATCCGGCGAGGAAAGCCGGTCCTGCCAGTGGACTGAATCGACCGCGCCGTGGATCGGCAACCCGGTCTTCCGGCTCGCCTCGACCGCTTCCTGAAAGTTCATTGACGACGGGCTGACCAACTCCACGCCGTCGAAGCCGAGCTCCTTCTGCAGCTCGAACTTCTCCAGCACGGTCCCCTTGATGTCCACCATGCCCCATTTGACCGATTTGAAAATGCGGCCGGCGTTGGACGGATCAGAACCATTTTTTGCTGGCAATTCGGCGGTCGTCGAAGATGCGCTCATGATCATTCCTGCTGCGCCCGCCGCGGCGACTCCCAAAAAGCTGCGGCGCGTGGCTAATAAGTCGTTGTCCATGGCCATACTACGCGTCCTCCGATTCAAGGCGGACCTTGCCTCCTCACTTCACCGGCGTCAACTTCACGCTCCGCAGGTTCATAATCGCGTCGCCCGCCTTCTTCTTCGGCCGCACGATGATCTCCAGCGCGCCGGCCTGGTCGATCATCACCTCGCCAATCGGGCGCTGCTGATAATCGTCCCAGCCAGCGGTAGGCTCCACGGTGCCGCTCACCTTGGCCTTCCCCACCTCCACGTCAAATGTGGTTCCCGCCGTATTGGCTGGACAGGCATAGTCCAGCTCCACCTTGTACTTGCCCGGCTTTTCAATCTGGCCGCTCCAACTGACCCAGTTGTCAGGGTTGCGCCAGTAGCCGATGTTTTTTGGCCCGTCCTTCTTCCCTTCCAACTGCGTGGTATGGCCGTGGATCTCGCTGTCCTCCGCCAACAACGTGAGCGAGCCGTCCGCGGCAGGAAGAATCCGGAAATCAATCGGCTTCAATTCGCCGCTATACTCCAGGGCCACCACGGAGGCGATCTTATCGGGCGCCTCCTTCGGCACCGTGATCGTCACCGTTTCCTCTGTCGCGGCTACTTCCAGCGGCTTGCGCTCCGGATCGACAAGCATCCAGGCTTTTTCCACCTTCGCCCCCGGCGTGGGAAGCGACAACTTCTGGTCCGCCGGCCACTCGAATACATGCAAATAGAGCTTCCCCGGCTTTTTGGTCACGCGTCCCCACGGAGGTGCCTTGCGGAACGGGTTGGCCGTCGTGGCATAGATCGCCTCGCCGTTGACTTTAAGCCAGGCCCCCATTTCCTTGAGCCTCTCGACGCTCGGCCCGGGTATTTCCCCCTCCGCCGTCGGGCCAACATTGAGCAAGTAATTCCCTCCCTTGCTGGCGATGTCGATCAGGTTGCGCAGCAATCGCTCCGTCGGCTTCCAATTCTGATCGTACGACTTATAGCCCCAGGTGTCGTTCATCGTCATGCACGTTTCCCAGTCCCGGTTTTTGAATCCCGTGGCGGGAATGGTCTGCTCCGGCGTTTCGCTGTCCCCCTGGTATCCGCCCCCCAGCCGGTTGTTCCAAATGATGTTCGGCTGCGCCTTCAAGAGGGGCAGCAGTTTGTCCGCCCTGGCCGGGTTCATGCCGATCGGCGTATCCCACCACAGCACTGCCAGGTCACCGTACTCAGAAAGGATTTCCTTCACCTGCGGCACCGCCTTCTCGTCGATGTACTGGTCCATGCTTCCGTCCTGGGCCTTGTCCCAGTGCTTGTGATGAGAAGCTCCGCCCGGCGCCGTCCAGTCCTGCGCCTGCGAGTAGTAGAAGCCCAGTTTCACGCCATGCTTCTTGCACGCCTCCGCCAACTCCTTCAGCGGATCTCGCTTGAACGGAGTGGCATCGTAGATATTGAAGGGATGCGACTTGGAGTGGTACATCGCGAACCCGTCATGGTGCTTGCTGGTGATGATGATGTATTTTTGTCCCGCCTCCTTGGCCAGCCGCACCCACTGGTCCGCGTCAAACTTGACCGGGTTAAATTGCGCGGCGTACTTCTTGTACTCCTCCACCGGAATCTTGCCGTTGTGCATGATCCATTCGCCGATACCGCCGATCTTCTTGCCGTCGTAGGTGCCGGCCGGCACGGCATACAGTCCCCAATGGATGAACATGCCAAACCGCGCCTCGCGCCACCATTTCATCCGCGCATCGCGCTGGGCCTGGGTTTCCTCGGAAACAGCGTTTTCATCTCCCCTTGCCCCCGTTGGTCGGGCCAGAGCACTCATGCCAATCGCACATGTCAGCATCACGACCAATACACGCAACGACCATTTTCCAGAAGGCATCGTCAACTCCTTTGCAGGACGGCGGGCGAGAAGCACTCGAACAACAACCGTGGCCGGCTTCACCAGGACGCTGCATGCCCGGGATTCATGACAATAAACCACATCCGCAGGGTTTGCAAGCAACGGAACGCCGCAGAAACTTAGCCCTTCATTGCCATCTGGGCGAGACAAGGTTTACTCTGCCGGCGCCGCCGGACTAGAATCGTGGCGGAGGACAATTATTGATGAGGACAATCTTGATGAGTTCGTTTCCATTTGCTTACCACCGCTGGCCATGGACTGCGTTGCTCCTGCTAGCGCTGAGCCCACGCTACTTACCCGCTCAAACGTCGCCTCCTGCTTCGCCTGAAGCGCCGACCGCTGCGGACCCGACGCAGAATGAAACCCCCGCCGAACCTGTCATCCCGCCCGGGGAGAAGTTCTACCTGGGCCGCGAGATCGCTCAGACGATGCACTTCGCCGGGGCGCCGTGGCTGACGCGTGAGTCGCGGGAGCGGGAGGAGGAATGCACTACGCTACTTAAGGCCCTTCACTTCAAACCGGGCCAGACCGTGGCCGACCTGGGTTGCGGCAACGGCTTCTATACGCTCAAAATTGCGCCGCAGGTTTCCCCCGGCGGCCGCGTGCTGGCGGTCGATATCCAGCCGGAGATGCTGCAACTGCTCAATGAACGAGCCCGCGTCAAGAAAATCGAAGGGATTGAACCGGTGCTAGGGACGCTCATCGACCCCAAGCTTCCGGATGGCAAAGTGGACCTGGTCCTGTGCGTGGACGCCTATCACGAGTTCTCCCACCCGGAGCAGATGCTGGTCGCGATCCGCAAATCGCTCTCCCCCCGCGGCCGGCTGGTGCTGGTCGAGTTCCGCGCGGAAGACCCCAAAGTGCCGATCAAGCCGCTGCACAAAATGAGCAAGGCCCAGGTGAACAAGGAACTGAAGCACAACGGCTACAAACTGGTCGAAGAGTTCGACAAGTTGCCGTGGCAGCATGTGATGTTCTTTGAGCGGGATGAGGAGTGGAAGCCATCAAAGTAGTGCAACTGGGTGGCCGGGACTGAAGCCGAGCCTCCGGCGAGGCGAAGTCTCGGTATCGCACCATTTGTCGGTACCTAAATAGACTTGCGCGATCCTAGGAGGTTTGCATAAAACAGGGACTCGCAATCACTTACGTCGTTTCCTCGTTAGTGAAAGGAGTCCCTGATGAAGCTTCGATCTGAAGTACAACAAGTATGGCAGCGGCAATCAAGTCGCGAGCG
>Ga0194132_10008557_pt1 | contig 14562 bp, 17 predicted proteins | sample TA2KigOf80mmetaG_FD_148612 | JGI IMG/M metagenome (GOLD analysis project Ga0194132, IMG submission 148612) | Freshwater microbial communities from Lake Tanganyika, Tanzania - TA2015054 Kigoma Offshore 80m | ecosystem: Environmental > Aquatic > Freshwater > Lake | place: Tanzania: Lake... | reverse complement strand
GTGGACTCGTCCCGCGAAGGAGCGGCCCTCGTCGCTGAACAGGCCCGCCTTGGGCAATGCCAGGGCGAGCGTCGCGGCGGCGTGGATCGCAGCGCCGGCAGCCGCTCCCGTATCGGGATCCGTGCCCGACGGAAGGTCCAGGCTGATCACGGGGATCGAGGTCCGCGCCACCCGCTCGACCAGCCAGCGCACGCTGTCGTGAGGAGCACCGACGGAGCGGTAGCCCTCGATGGCATCCGCGATCGCATCGGCGGCAGCGATCTCCGCGTCGAGCTCGTCGTTCGGGATGTCGTAGATCGCCACGCCGCAGTCGATCGACATTTGGAGGAGCGTTGCCAGCTCGTGGCGGGCGGCCTCGGTCGACCGGCTGACCGGGCGGGCGAGGACGACGCGCACCGACGCGCCGCGGTTCGCCAGGTGGCGAGCGGCCGCCAGCCCGCCACCGCCATGGTCGCCGGGCCCCACCGCAACGATGATGCGCTTCGCTCGCAGGTCGCCGCCGAGCTCTGCGCGGACCAGCTCGGCCAGGTGGGAGCCGGCGTGCTCCATCATCTGGAGGGCCTCGATGCCGAACTCCTCGATGGCGAGGCGATCCAGCTCGGCCATCGTCGCCGCGGTGACCGCCGGGATCGAGGCGGCTCCGCTGACCGGGAACCCGCCCGTCGCGGAGATCACGGGAGCAGTGGGCGGAGCAGGGCGACCAGTTCCGCTGCGTTCTTGCCCCCGAAGTGGCGATCCACGACCTCCCCCGCGGCTGAGAGCACGATGAGCGGCGTGGCCGGGGGCGACAGAACCTGGTCTCCGAACGTCGCGGCGAGGGAGCGCGAGACCTCTGTCGAGGCGATCGCGAAGCGCCAGTCGAAGCCCTCTCGGCGCGTGTACGCAGCGAGATCCTCGGGCCGCTCGCGGGCATCCACGTCCAGGCTCAGGTAGACGACGTCGTCCGCGCCGAGGGTCTCGAGCGCGTGCTGTGCCTCCAACTGCTGGAAGCGGCAATTGACGCACCAGATCGCCATCGGCTCGATGACCACGACCTTGCCCACGAGGTCAGCGATGGAGAAGTCGTCCCCGGTCAGCACGTCCCTCAGCGTGGCGGTTCGCCACGCCTCGCGAGCGGCACCACCCCCGGCGCCGGAGCCCACTGGCGACCCCGGGGCGTCAGGCGCTGTCGAGCATGCGGCCACCAGCAGGGCCGCAAGGAGCATCAGGCGCACGACGTCACGATGCCACAGGCGGCCGCTTCGGGCCCGGGCGAGGTCCGCGTCAGGGCAACCCACGTGACTCCGTGGCGCTTGTCGTCGGTGTGCTCGGCCAAGCGAATGCTCCTCCCCTTCGTTGATGCGGGTCGTTGATGCGGGCGCAACGTCGACGGTAGGGCCCCCGCTGGGCCGGGTCTGTGGCGCAGGTCACGCTCCGGAAGCTCCGCGGTCAGCCCGAGGGTGACGAAGGGCACAGAACCCTTCCGTTCACAGGCCCTACTCTCTCGCTGGCGCCGACGCAGACGGCGCAGCAGGGTATCGGAGGGTCCAGGCCTGGTGCGTCGGTTCCGCAGGTTCCCCGTCCGGGCGCCGCTGCTCGCATGACGCCCCCGCTTCCGACGCCCGACATCCTGACCGTGTACGGCGCCGATTGGTGCGCCGACTGCCTGTATGCCCGGCGCATCCTTGACGAAGCGGGAGCGCGCTACCGCTACGTCGATCTGCGAGTCGATCGTGAAGCCCAGGAGCACCTGGCGGCCGCCGGGATCCTGGCGATCCCGGTCGTCGTCACCACGGACGGGCAGATCCTCATCGACCCGTCCCGCCGCGAACTCGAGTCGGCGGCGGGGATCGCCCAGGGCTGATCGCGGGCGCCAGGTTGGCGTGGCTGTGACCTGGCTCACGGCGTCCCGCGTTCGGCATCGCTAGGCTCCACCAATGCGGACGATCCATCTGAGCCTGTTCGTTGTCGCCGCCCTGCTGGTGGCGGCCTGCGGTTCATCAGGCACGGAACCAAGCCTGGGCACGCCACCGTCCGACACCCCGCCGTCGCCTGCGCCTGCCACCACGTCACCATCGGCGGGACCGGTGACGTCCGCGCCTGCACCGACCGCGTCGCAGGCGCCGGCGCCGACCCCTGGGCCCACCGGGAGCCGCGGGATCCGGTTCGGGATGGCGGGCTGGAAGACCGACTTCGGCAGGAACAGCGTCGACCTCTCCGAGATCCGGTCCGGGGGCCCGCCTCGAGACGGGATCCCGCCGGTCGATGACCCGAAGTTCGAGACCATCGAGGAGGCGGAGAGCTGGCTGCCGCCGTTCGTGCCGGTGATCGCGCTGGAGATCGAGGGTGATGCGCGCGCATACCCGATCGCGATCCTCATCTGGCACGAGATCGTCAATGACACGGTGGGCGGGCGTCCGGTGGTTGTGACCTTCTGCCCGCTCTGCAATACGGCGCTTGTCTACGACCGGCGGGTCGGCGAGCGCCTGCTCGACTTCGGCACCACCGGCAACCTTCGCCACAGCGACCTGATCATGTGGGACCGCCAGACGGAAAGCTGGTGGCAGCAGATCACGGGTGAAGCGATCGTGGGTGAGCTCACCGGCACCAGGCTCGACTACATCTTCGCCCAGATGCTGCCGCTGCGGACGTTCAAGGAAACCTGGCCCGACGGCCGCGTCCTGAGCCGCGACACCGGTTTCAGCCGGATGTACGGATCCAACCCGTACCCGGGCTATGACGACGCCAGTTCGATCCCCTTCCTGTACGAGGGAGTTGTCGACGGCCGCCTCGCCCCGAAGGAGCGCGTGGTCGCGATCCAGGACGGGGAGACGGCTGCGGCCTTCCCCTTCAGCGAGTTGCGGCAGACGCTGTTCGCCCAGTCCACCGTGGGCAGCATCCCGGTCGTCGTCTTCTGGGATGCCGGCACGGCGTCGCCGCTGAACCGTGAGAGCCTGGAGGGGTACGACATCGGGTCGGTCGGCGCGTTCCGGAGCACGATCGATGGGCGGCAACTGACGTTCCAGAGGGACGGCGGACTCGTCCTGGACGCCGAGACTGGATCGGAGTGGGAGGTCACCGGGGTGGCCAGCGCGGGCTCGCTCGCCGGCCGGCAGCTGGAGCCGGTTCCGTTCGCGGAGCCATTCTGGTTCGCCTGGGCCGCGTTCGTGCCCGAGACGACGATCTGGACGGCGCCCTAGGACCAGCCGTCCGCCGTCACCCCGACGGGCGATCGCGGAAGATGGCGGGAATCAGCGACGGTGGCGGACTGGGATGGCCCGCCGCCGTGAACCGGTCGCGGATCCGGTACAGCGCGTCGCCGAGGTGCGTGCCGTGGTACAGCCAGCGGTTCATGGCGCCCGCACTGGCTGAAGCGCCGCCGGGCTGTGCCGCTGCCGCTTCCAGGTAGTAGGCCTTGAGGTCGTCGGCGATGAACCGAAGGCCGGCCGGCATCGCTTCGACCACGCCGGGTGGCAGGTCCGGATCATCGCCGGCCGCGTAGCCCGCGATGACGTCCACCATCGCCGGGATTCGTGGATCGGATCACTGCCGACGAACCCGGGACGCGCCTGTACGCCACGTTCACCTCCGGCGATGATCCGATCGAATTCCTGCACGTGATGGTGTTCGGCGACGAGCCGGCCGAGCGGCTCCATCGAAACTCCGAAGCCGTTCGCGAGTTCGTCGGAGTGCTCTACCCCATCACGATCGATGGGGTCCGCTTCGACGATCTCCAGTTGCTTGCGTCAGCGCCGCTTCGGCACGAGTGACCGGGGCGCCCGCCGTCACAGGCAAGCCGCGGGCGGCCGTTGGGCGGGTCGCCGCGGCCGGCGAACAACAGGCGCAGGAGCCCTCGGCCGATCCGACGACCGCCTCTGCCGCGGCGCAGCACGGACCGGACATGTCCATGACCGGCAGCGATCGACGCGGGCGGGCGAGGTGCTGCTCGAGGGCAGCGAGGCGCTCATCCAGCGCAACGAGGCCGGCCACCCGCGCGGCGACATCGGACCGCCGCTGCGCGATCAGGCCCGGCAGTTCAGAACTGGCGTCCGCGCAATGGCCCGAATGGCACCAGCCGGCGATGCGGGCCGCATCCTCGAGCGGCAGGTCCAGCCGGCGCAGGTCGATCAGCAGCCGGAGGTGCTCCGCGTCGGCTGGTCCGTAATCCCGGTAGCCGTTCTCGCGCCCCCGGGCCGCGCGAGGGAGCCAGCCGGACCGCTCGTAGAAGCGGACCGTATCGGTGGAGACGCCGACCGCCCGTGCCAGCTCGCCGATGCGCACCGCTGAAGGAAACCTTGGAGTGGTTCGAATGTCAAGGTCAGTCCGATCAGGCGACGACGCTGGCGGCCTCGACCTTCTCCTTGAGCCGGCGGAGTTCCCGCTTGACACCCTCCCGACCCTCCATCGCCACCAGCGGGGCTGCCAGACGCCACAGGCCGCGCAGACCCACGATCGAGCGATAGGAGGCCCGCGTCGCGCCCGGGCCGTCGGGGGCGAGGTCCAGGACGACCACGAGGTCGAACGGCGCGCCCGGCAGCGTCCGCCATCGGAGCCGCCGGCCGGGCTCGGCCTCGGCGACCTCGAGATCGGCGGTGATCCTCATCGGCCCCAGCTGCATCGTCTCGCGCCCGCGCGCGCCGGCTCGTTCACCGTCGCCGCTTGTCAGCACCGCCTCGGTCACGGTCATCCATTCGGTGTGGCGGGGAATGTCCGCGGCGTACGTCCAGACCTCGGCCGGCGTTCGCCCGATCGTCGCCGATGCTTCGAACTTCATCGCATGCTCCCTCCGTGACTACTGAACGGGCAATTCGCCGCTGACCGCCCGCTTGAGGCGTTCGAACGCCGCCCGGCGGTCGTCCTCGAAGCGAGCTCACGCCGTGGCAACCCCAGGCCCGGATCCGGCCGGTGCCCACCGGAACCGCAGCTGCGTGCCGTCGTTCACCGCTTCGAGGTCGGCGGTCACCGCGACGGGGCCGACGTCCGGGACAGCCAGCCGCCAACCGACGTGGTCGTACGGCTGCCAGTCGACGACCTCCTCGAGGGTCGCCAGCCGGCCGGTCACACACTGGGTGACGGTGCCCACGCCGCGCACGCCGCCGGGTGATGACTCCTCGAACTGGAGCGGGCCTTCCCAGCGCGTCCGCAACGCGGGCGACGTCAGGTGGGCCCAGACGACGGCGGGCTCGGCGCGCAGCGTGGTGGCCAAATCGAGCAGGCCCGCGGCATCGCCGTCCATGACGAGTCGCCGGTTGCCGCTCTCCGCCTGCCAACGGGCCTCGAGGTCCAGCGTGAACGTGGACACGCGGCCGAAGGGCTCCATCGCCTCCTCGCCGGGCGTCAACCCGGTCGCGGCCGGTTCCAGCCCGAGGGCGTCGCTCGCCGCACTCGTGAACAGGACGAACCCCTGGTTGCGCGTGGCCGCGGCAGTCGTCCCCTTCAGCAACCGGTGGGCGAGGATGACTTCCGGACCCGCCAGTTCGTCGCGGCCTGCAATCCGCCCGCGGACGTAGGCGCCGTGATGGACGAAGAACTTGAGATCCAGCCTCGGCGCCAGCCGACAGGAGTTGCAGTCGCAGCTGGTCGCCTGGTCGATGCTTCGCAGGCGCCGCCGGAACGCCACGTAGGACGCCTCGATCGCGTCGACCAGGAGCGACGAGTCGGCTCGCCCATCCTCGACGAAGAGGAACGCCGCATCACCCTCGAACTTGGCCAGCCGGAACGGCGGCTTCAGGCGCCCGACTATCGTCTCGAGGAGGTCGCCGGCGATGGTCGGCGCATGCTCGAGCTCACTGTCCGTGAGATAGGCCGTGTGGCCGGTCAGGTCGGCGAGGACCAGGAAGCCGGACTCAGGTGCGATCCCCATGGCCCGAACTCTGCACCCTGGAGTCGCTCCAATGTCAAGAGGCCGCGCTGTGCCACGCGCCGGACCTCTTCCGGCATGCCTTCAGCCAGATTACATCAGGTATGATCATCATCGATGCGAACGACGCTGAACCTCGACGACGACGTCGCTGCCGAGCTTGGCGCACTGGCGCGGCGGGACGGGCGTTCCATGTCCCGGGTCGCGAACGACCTGATGCGGGAAGGGCTGCGGGCGAGTCGGGGGGGCAGTCGGCTGCCCCGGTATGAGCCGCCGACCTTCGACACGGGCAGCCCGCTCGTGGATGTGACGGACGTTGCCGCCGCCCTCGAGGTTCTCGACCGTGGGACGTGACCGGGTCGACGAGGCGATCTCCGAGCCCGACCCCGGCGCCGACAGGCCGGCGACCGCCGCCGTCCTGATTGACGCGAATCTCCTGCTCTGGGCGCATCACCGCCAGTTCGACCACCACGCCGCAGCACGGCGCTGGCTCGCCGACACGATGACGAGGGTTCCCCACGTCGGCATCGCGTGGGCCACGATCCTTGCGTTCCTGCGCGTTTCGACGCACCCGCGCGCGCTGGGCCGGCCGCTCGGGATCGACACGGCCTGGGATGTCGTCCAGGGTTGGCTGGCGCGCCCGAACGTGAGCACGCCGGTGCCGACTGAACGCCACGCGGCAATCCTCGGGCGGTTGCTGAGCACCGGTCGGGCAAGCGGCAATCACACGAGCGATGCTCACCTCGCGGCGCTCGCCATGGAGTGGGGCCTCGTACTCCTGAGCTCCGACCGGGATTTCGCCCGCTATCCGGGGCTGCGCTGGCACGACCCGCTGGCCTGACCGACAAGTCCGAACCGGGGCCGCGATGTCTTGAGAACGCGGTACGGATTCGGGTAGTGTGGCGCGAGCAGGACGGCAGCACGCCGAGGCGGAGGGCCCGAAGGCTCAGGGCCCGCCGGCCCATGGTCCGCGCCAGGGCATCAGCAGCGTGACGACGACACAGGTGACCTCCCGCGCGTTCCACACGAGCGGTCACGGACCGCCGCTCGTCCTTGCGCACGGTGAAGGCGGCATCGCGCGGGGTCTCATCGGGTTCCTTCAGCCGGGTTCCGGCGAGCCGCGATCATGACCGCGCCGGAGGTGCACCCCCGCCTGTTCACGCCCGCGTTCGTTGCGCTGACGCTGTCGGAGTTCGCGTATTTCACCGCGGCCGGCATGGAGATCCCGCTTGCGCCGCTCTTTGCCGCACGGCAGCTGGGCGCGGACGAGGTGGGAGTCGGCGTGGCGGTGGGCGCGCTCGCGCTCACCGCGCTGTTCCTGCGGCCACTGGCGGGCCGCACATCGGACCGTCGTGGACGGCGGCCGTTGCTGATCGGCGGCGCGCTGCTCTACGCTGCGGCCACGGCCTTGCATGCCATCGCACCCGACCTGACCGTCATGGTCGGCCTGCGCCTCGTGCTCGGCGTGGCAGAGGCCTTCTTCTTCGTGGCCGGGTTCGCCGCCCTGGCCGATCTTGCGCCGCCTGGCCGGACCGGCGAGGCCCTGAGCATCAACTCACTGGCGCTCTACCTCGGCATCGCCGTCGGTCCGATCATCGGACAGGCGCTCCTCGGCGCGGGCGGCTTCGGCGTTGCCTGGCTTGGAGCTGCCGCGTTCGCGGCGCTGGCGGGGCTGATTGCGTGGCGGCTCCCCGAGACCTCCGAGCCGGCCGCGGCCGACGCCCCGGCGGTGCCGCTGATCCACCGGGCGGCATTCTGGCCCGGCCTGCTGCTCCTGTCCGGCATCGCGACCATGGCCGGGTTCTTCACGTTCGTCGCGCTCCACGCCGAGGCGATCGGTGTTGCCAACTGGAGCATCGTGCTGCTGGAGTTCGGTTTGATCGTGGTGGGGACCCGCATCTTGTTCGCGAAGCTGCCCGATCGTCTGCCGCCGTACCAGCTCGGCGCGGGTGCGCTGGCACTGACAGCGGCGGGCATCGCCATCGTCGGGCTGGTGCAGAATGGCGTCGGGTTGCTGGCCGGCGCCGGCGTGGTCGCCCTGGGCGTGGCGTTCACCACGCCCGCCTTCTTCACGGCCGTGATCTCACACGTCAGCCCCCACGAGCGCGGGGCGGCGATGGGTACGATGACGGTCGCCATCGACCTGGCCTTCGGCGGTGGCCCGCTGGTCTTCGGTCTCGTCGCCGCGGCCGGCGGGATTCCCGTCGCGTTCCTCGCCGGTGGAGTGCTGTCCGCACTGGGTGCAGTAGGGGCGCTGAGCCGCGTGCGGGGCACGCCAGCCCAGACTGGCTGACAGGGGCGGCGGTCCTTATGGCTTCGGCATGGCCGCCAGCGCGTCCGGCCCGGTTCCAGAGCGCACGAGAACAAAGAGCTGGCGCTTCCCGGGCAGGCCCTTGAGCTGGTGCTGGCCGTGATCCTCGAAGCTCATCCCCGTCCCGTCGAGCAGCTCGCGGACGGTCGCCGACACCAGGACAGTGTCCGGCGCCGCCAGGGCCGTGATCCGCGCCGCCGCGTGGACCGCGACGCCGCGGACATCGCCGGCCCTGATCTCGACCTCACCCGTCTGGATGCCGACCCGGATGGCAATCCCGAGGCCGGTCATCTTCGCGCACAGGGCGTCGCCGGCCCGCACCGCACCCTCGGCGCTGCCGAACAGCGCGATCACCCCGTCGCCCGTCGTCTTGATGAGCTGACCGTCGTGCTGGTCGACGATCCGTTCCGCGAGCTCATTGTGACGACCGACGACGTCCCGCCAGCGCGCCGGACCGAGGGCGACGGCTCGCGCGGTGGAGTCGACGATGTCGGACACCAGGATCGTAGCAAGGCGCCGGCGGCCGCCGTCGGGGTTCGGCCGTGCGTAGTTCCGCATCGCCTCGAAGTCGACCGACACCCACGGCACGTCGCCCACGACCCAGGCGTCGTGGCCCGGCGGGATCTCGAAGACGTCGCCGGGACCGATCTCGAGCTCGACGCCGTCGGCCATCTGGACGCGGACGCGCCCGGAGAGGGTGACCCCGAAGTGGTGGAACTGGCACGACTGCGTTCAGGCGATCGGCTGGACGTCCACGGACCACCGCCAGCCTGGCTCATACGTCAGGCGCCCGACAACGCGATCGTCGAGCGAGACCACCTCGATCGAGCCATTCGGAACGAGCCGCTTCTCGTCGGGCTCGCTGAAGCGCCGCCGCTGGAGCCGAGCCATGGCCTCCCCCTGGGACGTGTCTCCCCATGGTGCCATGCGCCGATGGGCAGGGTCCACCGCGGAGAGCCACGCCGGCTCGTTCGCCGGGATCGATGCCTGGCGAGCGTGTCTGATCGGATTGAACCGCAGGATGGCGTCCGTCGACGCTCCGACGCGCGCGTGGTCGCGCGCCGGATCGACGATTGCTGACCGGCCGTTGCCTAGCGCGAACTGAATCTGTCCTGGCGGACGGAATCGCCGCCTGGTGGGCAACGGACCGGTTCGCTAGCGCCGCGGCGTTGCTCATCAGGAACGAATTCGCGGCCGGGGGGGCCGCGGCATGCCGGGAAGCCCGAATCCGCTGCCTGCTGCGAAGCGATCATGGCCACTGCGACGAAATCATTTCCCAGCACGAAACCCCGGCCGGCGCGGGCGTGGGCGGACCCGGCCGGCGGGTGGAGGAGCGTGAAGCCCGTCGCGTCGCGCACAATGGGAGCCGTGGCGGAGCCGACCCGAGCCCACCCCTTCATCCCCAACTCCGCGCCCGCGAGCCGCGCCCAGATGCTGGCCGCCCTGAACATCGATTCGGTCGACGAGCTGTACGCCGCGGTACCGGCCGCGTTCCGCCTCACCGGGCCGCTGGACCTGCCGCCGCCCCTGGTCGACGAAGTGTCGCTGCGCCGCCACGTGGAGGGATTGCTGGCGCGGAACACGCACACGGGCCAGGTGCTGAGCTTCCTCGGTGGGGGCTGCTATGGCGGGCACGTGCCCGCCGTCGTCGACGAGATCACCCGGCGCGCCGAGTTCGTCACCGCGTATGGCGGCGGGCCGTATGGCGACCACGGCAAGTACCAGGCGATCTTCGAGTTCCAGAGCCTGATCGGCGAGCTGGTCGGCATGCCCGCGGTCAGCGCCCCCACCTATGACGGGATCACCGCGACGACGAGCGCACTGCTGATGGCGGCGCGGTTGACCGGCCGCTCGCGCCTGCTGGTACCCGAGACGATGAATCCCGACGGCCTGGCGCACCTGCGCATGTTCGCGAAGCCGTGGGCCACGATCGAAGCCATCGCCCACGACTCTGTCACCGGCGGCCTCGACCTCGATGTGCTGGGGGCCGCGCTCGGCGCCGGCGGAGCGGCAGCCGTCCTCATCGAGATGCCGTCCTACCTCGGCTTCCTTGAGGAGCGGGCGCCGGAGATCGCCGGAGTCGCCCATGCGGCGGGCGCGCTGGTCGTCGTCTCGGTCGATCCATCGACGCTCGGCATCCTCGCCCCACCGGTCGCATACGGCGCGAACATCGTCACCGGCGATGCGCAGTCGCTCGGCAACCACCAGTTGTTCGGCGGCGGCCAGTGCGGCTTCATCGCCCATCGCGACGAGGAGCCGTACGTCCGCGAGAACCCCGCGATCAAGGTGAGCGCCGTGCCGTCCCGCGACGGCACGCAGACCGGCTTCGCGTGGGCCCTCCTCGAAGCCACGTCCTACGACCTGCGCGGCGAATCGCGCGACTTCACGGGCACCAGCCAGTGGCTGTGGGGCATCGGCGCGGCGGTCTACCTGAGCCTGCTCGGCCCGTCCGGGCTGCGCGAGCTCGGCGAGGCGATCGCGTCGCGCTGCGCGTACGCGATGGAGCGGCTGGCCGCCGTCCCGGGCGTTCGCCTGCCGTTCGCGGGCCGGCCGCACATGCGCGAGTTCGTGGTGGACGTCGGTGGATCCGGCCACGGCGCGGCCTCAGTGCTCTCCGCCCTCCGTGAACGCGGGATCTTCGCCGGGATCAGCCTGTCATCGTCGGTTCCGTGGCTGGGCGAGAGCCTGCTGGTCGCGGTGAACGAGAACCATACCCAGGCCGACATCGACCGACTGGCGGCCGAGCTGGCGGACGTGCTGCGATGACGGCCGGGCGCCCGACCGACCGCCTCCGCCGCTACCAGGGGGTCCGCTGGGACGAGCCGTTCGTGCAGGAGCTGGGCTCTTCCGGCCAGCGCGGCCTCGCCCTGCCGCCGGCCGAGGACGCCGTGCTCGAGGCCGGCCGTCGAGCGGCCGCGGCGATCCCCGCCGCCCTGCGCCGCGGTACGCCGCCCGCCCTTCCCGAACTGTCGCAACCTGACGTCCTGCGCCATTTCCTGCGCCTCTCGCAGATGACGCTGGGCGACGCGGTGGTCGCGGACACCCTCGGCACCTGCACCATGAAGTACAGCCCCGTGGTCAACGAGGCGATCCTCAACGCGCCGGCGATGGTGGACCTGCACCCGGCCCAGGACGCGAGCACCGTCCAGGGCCTGCTGGACCTGGTCCACCGCTTCGAGGGCCTGCTGCGCGCGATCTCGGGCTTCGACGCGTTCAGCTTCCAGGGCGGCGCCGGGCAGCCCGGGATCTTCACCAGCGCCCTGATCATCCGCGCCTTCCACGAGGCGAACGGGGATCTCGAGGACAAGCGCGAGATCATCACGACCTCGTACTCCCACCCGGCCAACGCCGCGGCGGCCGCCGTTGCCGGGTTCCACGTGGTCTCGCTTCTGCCCGGCGAGCGCGGCTACCCGGATCTCGACGCGTTTCGAGCGGCCCTGTCGGACCAGGCGGCGGGCCTGATGATCACCAACCCCGAGGACACCGGGATCTTCAACCCCCCACATCGGGGAGTTCGTGCGCCTCGTGCACGAGCGGGGCGGCCTGGCGGCCTACGACCAGGCGAACGGCAACCCGCTGCTGGGCGTCGCGCGGGCCCGCGACCAGGGCTTCGACCTCGGCCAGTTCAACCTCCACAAGACGTTCGGCGCGCCGCACAACGCCACCGGTCCGGGCGCGGCGGCGGTGGGCGTGCGGGCCGATCTGGCGCGGTTCCTGCCGGCGCCGGTCGTCGTGCGCGCTGGGGACGGCTTCACCCTGGACCACGACCGGCCGGAATCCGTTGGCCGCGTCCGCAGCTGGGCCGGCAACCTGCAGGTCGTCGCGCGCGCCTACGCATGGGTGATGGCACTGGGCGCGGACGGCCTGCGGACGGTCGCCGAGACGGCCGTCCTCAACAACAACTACCTGGCGTCGCGACTGGCGCAGATCGGCGGGCTGACGATCCCGTACGAGGGCAACGGCCCCCGGCTGGAGCAGATCCGCTACTCGTGGGCCGAACTGGCCGATGCGACCGGCGTGGGCACCGACGACATCCTGCGCCGCACGGCCGACTTCGGCCTCCAGCCCTACTTCACCAGCCACGTGCCGATGCTGGTCCCCGAACCGATGACGATCAAGCCGACCGAGCTCGTTTCGAAGGCCGACCTCGACGAACTGGCCGAGGTCCTGGCCGCGATCGCGCAGGAGGCCCGGACCGACCCCGAGACCGTGCGCACCGCGCCCCACCGGGCACCGATCGGGCCGCTCGACGAAGCCGCCGCCAACGACCCCGACCGCTGGGCGATGACCTACCGCGCGCTGCAGGAGCGCCGCCGCTCGTGAGGGCGGCCCGCCTCGGGCTGATCGTCAATCCCATCGCCGGCATCGGCGGCCAGGTGGGTCTCAAGGGCTCCGATGGCGCGGCTGTTGTGGCCCTGGCTCGCTCGCTGGGCGGGCACTCCGTGGCACCGGAGCGTGCCCGGACGGCGCTCGCGATCGTGCGCGAGCGGATCCCGCACCTGGTCGTGCTTGCGCCCGCGGGAGTCATGGGCGGCGATGCCGCCACCGCGCTGGGCCTCCAGATCGAGACGGTGTCCGCGCCGCCGCCCGCGACGACCGCCGCCGACACCCGGATTGCTGCTGCTGCGGCACGCGACGCGGGGGCTGACCTCCTCCTGTTCGCCGGTGGCGACGGGACCGCGGCCGACCTGCTCGGCATCGACCTGCCGGCGCTCGGCGTCCCGGCGGGCGTGAAGATGTACTCGTCGGTGTTCGCCACGGGACCCCGGGCGGCAGCCGAGATCGTGGCCTCCTACCTGGCCGACCCGCGCCCGGATCGCTGCGAGCCGCGCGAGGTCATGGACGTGGACGAGGCCGCGATCCGGCGCGACGAGCGGTTCGCCCGGCTGCTCGGCACGTTGCTGGTGCCGGCCGGCGGAGCGGGCCTGCAGTCGCTCAAGACGATGAGCCTCGCGGACGATGTCGCCGCCACGGAACGCCTCGCGGTGGCCGTGATCCGCCGACTGCAGCCGGGCGACCTCGTCGTCCTCGGACCGGGGACCACCACCGCTGCCATCGCGCGCGGCCTCGGCCTCCGGCCGACGCTGCTCGGCGTCGACCTGCTCGAGATCGAGGGCGACGGCCGTGCTCGCGTGCTCGCAGCGGACGCACCGGAGGCGCAGCTGTTGGTCGCATTGGCGGCTCGTCCGGCGACGATCGTCGTGAGCCCGACCGGCGGCCAGGGGTTCGTCCTCGGGCGCGGCAACCAGCAGATCAGTCCGGCCGTCGTGCGGGCGGTCGGTCCAGAGCGCCTGGTGGTGGTAGCGACGCCCGCCAAGCTGGCCACGCTGGGTGGCCGGCCGCTGCTGGTCGACACCGGCGACGAGGCGCTCGACGCTTCGCTGGCCGGCTATCGGCGGGTCATCACCGGCCCGGGCGCAGCGTCGGTGGTCGAGGTCCGGCGCGGCTGACGGAGACTCGCGGTCAGTTGGAGCCGCAGGAGACGTCCCAGAACCCGCTGCCCGATGTTGTCAACCAGGCGAGCGACGCCACGACCGTCGCGGCCTCCTCCGTGCTCAGCTTGATCTTTCCTGAGCAGCCAGCGGCGTTCTGCGTCTCCAGGCCTCTGATGGCGGCCTGGATCCCCGCGAGGTCGACGAACAGCCGGGCCTTCTCGGCCGGATCGGCGGTCCCATCGACCGCCTTCTCCACCAGCGCGCGAAGCGACTTCAGCTCGGCGCGGTAGGCGGCCGCATTCTCGGGGGTCATGACGACGCGCACTTCGTACTTCCCGCCGACATTGGTGGTGACGCTGGCGCTGCCGTTGGGCCCCAGCGTCGGGTAGGACTTGACGTCGTCGGCGAGGATCGCGATCACCGCGACCTGGTCGGCGCTGGTGTTGTACACCGTGATGGCCCCGGGCTTGTTGACCACGCCGCCGAGCTCACCCAGGGTGCACTCCTCCGCCGTCAGGGCGGTGAGCAGCATCAGCGCAACGAGCGCGCGGATCATGGGGCGCTTCCAGCCTGGCAGCGTGCCGAGGTGGCGATGACCAGCTCAGCGGGATCATCGGGCTCGTCGGGGCCGGCGATGATCGCGCCACCGCCCTCCAGGAGGGCGAACTGGACCTCATCGCCATCCGCGATATCGATGGTGCACGCTGCGCCTTCGGCAGCCGTCTCGTCGGGGTACTCGAACTCCAGCCGGTAGCGCGATGCCAGCACGGATTGCGACGTCACCTGGAGCGGCTGGACCTCGAGCGTGCCGATCTCGTACTCGTCGGTGGACTCCGGGTCGAGGATCGTCACGGTCACGGCCAGCGGCGAATCGCCGAGGTTGACCACCGTCACCTCAGCCGTCAGGAACGGCGCGAGGTCGATCGGCGTGGGAGCAGGCGTCTCGCCGGGCCGGAGCGTGCGAGTCGGCGCCGGCG
>Ga0194132_10008556_pt1 | contig 14562 bp, 16 predicted proteins | sample TA2KigOf80mmetaG_FD_148612 | JGI IMG/M metagenome (GOLD analysis project Ga0194132, IMG submission 148612) | Freshwater microbial communities from Lake Tanganyika, Tanzania - TA2015054 Kigoma Offshore 80m | ecosystem: Environmental > Aquatic > Freshwater > Lake | place: Tanzania: Lake... | reverse complement strand
AGTGGCCACGCAAGATCAGGCGGAAACCGATCGTTATTGGAACGCCATCGTCGGCAACGGTGTACAAGAGAGCGAGTGCGGTTGGTGCAAAGATAAGTGGGGCATTTCCTGGCAAATCACGCCGATTGCGCTGACCAAGGCGTATACCAGCGCCGATCGTGCCGCCGCCAAGCGGGCTTTTGATGAGATGATGACGATGAAAAAAATCGACGTCGCCGCGATCGAGGCGGCGGTGCGTGGTTAACCAGTAGCGCTCCCCTTTTCTAATGAGCAAGCAATGCTAAAAACCATTTTGATCGTGATTGCCTTGGTGTTTGTCGCATTAATTGGTTTTGCGATGACCAAGCCGGATGATTTCAAGATCGAGCGCAAGGCCAATATCAAAGCGCCGCCGGAAAAAGTGTTTGCGTTTCTCAACGACTTCAAGCAATGGGGCGCGTGGTCGCCGTGGGAGAAAAAAGATCCCAACATGAAGCGCAACTTCGGCGCCAACACCAGCGGCAAGGGCGCGACCTATGCGTGGGACGGCAACAAGGACGTGGGGCAAGGCAGCATGGAGGTGATGGAGTCGACGCCGCCGTCCAGGCTTGCGATCAAACTCAATTTTGTGAAACCGTTTGAAGCCAGTAACGCCGTGGACTTCACGCTCACGCCAGCGGGCGGCGGTACCGAGGTCACCTGGGCGATGGAAGGAAAAAACAATTTCATGTCCAAGCTCATGCAGGTGTTCATGAGCATGGACAAAATGGTGGGGCCGGATTTTGAAACGGGGCTCGCCAATCTCAAAGCGGCGGCGGAGAAATCTTGACGGAGCGCGCGATGAAATACTTGTGTCTGGTGTACCTCGACGAAAAACGCCTACCCGAATTAGCCGACGAAGATTGTGTCGATTTCGACAAAGGCATCCGCCAAAGCGGCCGTTGCCTGGCCTCTGAAGCGCTGCAATCGGTGACCAGCGCCACCACGGTGCGCGTGCGTAACGGCAAGCTGTCGGTTACCGATGGGCCGTTCGCCGAAACCAAGGAGCAGCTCACCGGCTTTTACATGATCGAGGCGCGCGATTTAAATGAGGCGATTCAGATTGCTTCGCGCATACCGCCGGCGCAGGTGGGCAGTATCGAGGTGCGGCCGATACGGCCCATTCGTGAAACCGTGGCCGCTCGTCTACGCGGCGCCTAATTGATAAAGGAGATCTGTATGTCGTACGTCGATGGTTTTGTGCTGCCGGTCCCTAAACGCAATCTGCGGCAGTATGTCAGCATGGCGCGCTTGGGCCGCAAGGTATGGCTCGAGCACGGCGCGTTGGATTACCGCGAGTGCGTCGCGGACGACGTGAAGCCGGGCAAATACACCTCGTTTCCGCAGAGCGTGAAGCTGAAAAAAGGCGAGACCGTGGTGTTCGCTTATATCGTTTATAAATCGCGCAAACATCGCGATAGCGTGAATGCCAAGACGATGAAAGACCCTCGCTTTGCCGAGTGGATGAAGGGAAAGAAGATGCCCTTTGACGGCAAGCGCATGTTTTGGGGCGGGTTCAAAACGATCGTGGCGGCGTAGTGCCGATGTCAATCTCAAGGAAGATGACAATGCCAACAACACGCAAAACCAGCACGAAACGCAAATTCGCCGCGGGCAAACTCGCGCTGCTCGTCGCCACGCGCAAAGGCTTGTGGTTGCTGCGCGGCGACCACACGCGCCGCGCGTGGAAGATCAACGGCCCGCATTTTCTCGGCCAGATCATCAATCACGCCGTGCTCGACCCACGCGATAAGCGTACGCTGCTGGTGTCGGCGAGCACCGGGCATTTGGGGCCGACGATGTTTCGCCCCACCGACGCCGGGCGCACGTTTAAGGAAGTGCCCAAGCCGCCGGCGTTCCCCAAAGTAGAAGCAAACGAAAAGGGCGACCAAGGCCGTTCGGTGGGCCACACGTTTTGGTTGACACCCGCGCATGCCAACGAGCCGAACGTGTGGTACGCCGGCACGTCACCGCAAGGTTTGTTCCGCTCGGAAGACGGCGGTGAAACCTGGGCGCCGTTTTCGATGATCAACGACGATCCGCAATATCGCCAGTGGATGGGCACTATTCAAGACGGCACGCCCGATGGGCCGAAGCTGCATTCGATCATTGTCGATCCGCGCGACCCGAAGCATATGTATTTCGGCATGTCGGGCGGCGGCGTGCACGAAACACGCGACGGCGGGGTGAGCTGGAAAGTGATGATCGACGGCATGGACGTGGTCGAAGGCTTTGGCTTTGACCCGAAGCAACCGACGTTTCATGACCCGCACTGCTTGCGCATGTGCCCGTCGAACCCCGATCGCATTTACCAGCAAAACCATTGCGGTATTTACCGCATCGATCGCCCCTCCGACACCTGGGTGCGCATCGGCAAAAGCATGTCGAAAAAAGTCGGCGACATCGGTTTCCCGCTGGTGTTGCACCCGCGTAACGACAACACGGCGTGGGTGTTCCCGATGGATGGCACGCAGGTGTGGCCACGCGTGAGCCCCGACGGCAAGCCCGCGGTGTATGTCACGCGTAACGGCGGTAATACGTGGCAAAAACAAAATACCGGCATGCCCAAATCGCAAGGCTGGTGGACGGTGAAACGGCAAGCGATGTGTGGTGACGCGTGTGACCCAGTGGGGCTGTACTTTGGCACGTCGAGCGGCGAGGTGTGGATGAGCCGTGATGAAGGTAAAAAGTGGGCGTGTATCGCGCGGCATTTGCCGGAGATTTATGCGGTGGAAGTGGCGGCGCTTTAATGCATGACTGCAAAGCATGAAAACATTGCATTACCAACACCGTCATCCTAGCGGAGGCCAGGATCCAGGTCGTAACCCGCGCCGCAGGCGCTGTATTCAGGTGCTGCGCACAGGTTTACAACCTGGGTTCCAGCCTTCGCTGGAACGACGGCCGAGGCTCGGCGACGTTGAGGTGTCAGCGTGAACGTACTAATCCCCGACGCACTATTGTCGTACACCCAAAAACGCCGCACGCAAGCCCAAGGCGCAACCCTCGCCGAACTACTCGCCGATCTCGACCACCAGTACAGCGGCATTCGCTTTCGCATGGTCGACGAACAAGACCGCATCCGCCGCCACATCCGCATCTTCGTCAACGGCGAGCAAGTGCACGCGCTCACGCACGCGCTGGGCGCGAACGACGATGTGGTGATTGTGCAGGCCTTGAGTGGCGGTTAGTCTACATTCGTAAGTATTTGATTTAATTAAGTATTTTTTGGATGCATTTGGGCCGCAGCGCAGGCTGCGTGCATGCCGCGCGGCCTGTGTTAAATAGCGCGACCATCTTCAGGGAGCTAAGGAGAACACATGAGCCCAGCCCAAACCTTGCGTCAATTGATCGCCGGCAATCGCGCGTTGATCGCGCCGGCGGTGTTTAACCCGCTGTCGGCAAAGCTCGCCGAGCGCGCGGGCTTTGAAGTGCTGTATCTCGGCGGCGGCACCATCGGTTATATGAACTGCTGCCTCGAAGCCAATCTGAACATCACGCAGTTATGCCAGGCGGGTGTCGATATCCGCGCGGTGACGAACTTGCCGTTGATCCTCGACGGCGCAGCGGGTTTCGGCGACCCGATGCACATGCATCACACCATTGGCCTATCGGAAGCGGCGGGTTTTGCCGGCATCGAAATCGAAGATCAAATTTTGCCCAAGCGCGCGCATCACCACGTCGGCAAGGAGCACATGGTGCCGCTCGAGTTAATGGCGTCGAAAGTGCGTGAGGCGGTTAAGGCGCGGCGCGACCCCGATTTTGTGATCATCGCGCGCACCAACGGCATTCGCGGGCCGGGCGGCATCGACGATGCGATTAAGCGTGCGCGAGCCTATCGCGAGGCCGGGGCGGACATGCTGTATTTCAGCGTGCGCAATGCCGACGAAGCGCGGCGAATAGCGCAAGAACTACCGCCGCCGTTCATGAGCGGCTTGTCCGGGCACGGCGATAAAGGCGCGGGCTTGCCGCTCGCCGAACTGGGCGCGCTGGGTTTTCGCATCCTCGCCAGTTCGATTTCGGCGTGGGCGTTTCACCGCGCGATGAAACAAAGCTACGAGTGCCTCGCGCGCGGCGTGCCCGATCCGTTGCTGGCGGGCACCACGCACAAGGACGAGCAGCATGCCGTGCACGACACCATCAACATGGATCAACTGTTGCAAATCGAGCGCGACACCGTCGAGAAATAGCGAGCGTAATGCAAGATCGTTTTAACAAGAATGAAAGGAAAATCCCTCATGAGTGAATCGAACAACAAACCGGCGTTACGCTACGAAATCCGCGACCGTGTCGCCTACATCACCCTCGACCGGCCGGGAGTGCGCAACGCCATTAACCCGGAAGTGCGCCAAGGGATCATCGAATCGTTTGCCGATGCCTCGGTCAACCCAGAGGTGTGGGTGGTGATGATCACCGGCACCGGCGACAAGGCGTTTTGCGCCGGCAACGACTTGAAGGCCAACCATCAAAATCAATTGGCCGGTCGCCGCCACGTGGTGCCGATGACCGGGCCGGATAAAAATATTTTCGAGGCCGTACTCGAAACCTACAAGCCCACTATTGCCGTGTTAAACGGCCTCGCCTACGGCGGCGGGCTCGAACTCGCGCTGGCATGCGACATCCGCATCGCCGCCGATCACGCCAAGCTGTGCTTGCCCGAAGCCAAGCGCGGCATGGGTGCCAACTTTGGTTCCGTGTTGCTGCCGCGCATGATCCCGCGCGGCATTGCCATGCAGATGCTTTACACCGCCGAGCCGGTAACCGCGCAGGAAGCGCTGCACTGGGGCTTGGTCAATCAAGTTGTGCCCTACGCCGCGCTGGCGGATACCGCGGAAAAATTCGTACGCAGTCTGTTGAAAAACGCGCCGCTCACGCTGCAGCGTTACAAACACATGGCGGTCAAGGGGTGGGAGTTGCCGGTTCAAACGGCGTTGCGTTTGGATGCCGGGCCGAACCCGTATCTGAGTGAAGATCGCGCCGAGGGTGTGCGCGCATTTGTGGAAAAACGCGAGCCGCGGTGGAAGGCGAAGTAGGAGCGGAGAGAACGGCCATGACCAGCCTTGCACGCATCAACTCAACATCTGCCCGCCATCCACCGCGATGGTTTGACCGGTGACCCAGCCTGCCGCGCTGCTCGATAAAAACAGTGCGACGCTCGCCACTTCCTCGGGGGTGCCTAAGCGCCCGAACGGGCAGCGCTTAAACACGTCGTTGTAGATGGCGGGGGCGCTGGTTTTACGGCGCTCCCAATTGCCGCCGGGGAATTCGATCGAGCCCGGCGCGATGCAATTGACGCGGATGTGTTTGGGCGCGAATTGCGCGGCTTGGGTGAGTGTGAGTTGAATTACCGCCGCTTTCACCGCCCCGTACGGCGGCTGGCGCGCGGCGGGTTTCAAGCCGGCGATCGATGAGATGTGCAGCACCGAGCCTTTGGATTTTTCGAGGTACGGTATCGCCGCGCGCGTGGCGCGCACCGGTGCCAGCAAATCGATGTTGATGCTGGCGGCCCAGCCGTCTTCGTCGTCGCTCGATCCGAAGCCCGACGCGTTGTTCACCAGCACATCGATGCCGCCCAGCGCTTGTGCTGCCGCGGCGATGTAGCCTGATACTGCGTTCGCGTTACCCAAGTCGCAGGTTGCGGCGTGTACCTTGTGGCCGAATTTTTTGAGCTCCGCTTCGGTGGCGCGCAGCGCCGATTCGCCGCGCGCGCAAATCGAAACGTTAGCGCCGGCTTCGGCGAAGGTCAGTGCAATCGAGCGGCCGATGCCGCGCGAGCCGCCGGCAATCAGCGAGTTACGGCCTGTTAAATCGAGTTTCATGGGTGACAGCAGCCTTAAAAAATATGCAATTAAATCAGATACTTACATAACAACATCAATCAGGTACGGCCCGCGCTGCGAATTGGCGCGCGTTAACTCCGCGGTCAATTCTTCGAGGTTGGTGACTTTCGCGCCGGGCATGCCGAGGCTTTTTGCCATGCCGACAAAATCAATCGTCGGCCGGCCCAGCGTCAACATGTCGATCGCGCGCGGGCCGGGGTTGGGCACGCCGACGCTGTTCAATTGGCTATAGAGAATTTTGTATTCGCGGTTGGAAAAAATCATCACGCACACATCGAGCCCTTCGCGCGCCATGGTCCACAGCGATTGAATGGTGTACATCGCGCTGCCGTCTCCGATCATCGCAATCACTTTGCGATTGGGGCACGCCACCGCCGCGCCCACCGCCACCGGCGTGCCAAAGCCAATCGAGCCGCCCATGTTGTTCAGCCAATCGTGCGGCGGCGCGCCTTCGCTGAACGGGAAAAAACCGCGGCCCGTGGTCACCGATTCATCGACCACAATCGCGTTTTCCGGCAATGTGGCGCCCAGCGCCTGGCCCAAGCCATCGAGGGTGAATTTGCCGCTGGGTTTTTCAGGACGTTTCGCTTGCGCGACGCCCTCGGGTTTTTCGTTCAATGCGCCAAGCTCCGCAGCGAGCGCTTCCAGGCATGCGATCGGGTCGCCCTCCACCGGGCACAGGGTGGTGGTGGTGCAGCCCTCGGGTGTGAGCACACTGGGTTTGCCGGGATAAGCAAAAAACGCCGCGGGCGCCTTGGCGCCGCACAGCACCATTTGCGTCGTGCCTTTCAACATTTGCTGCGCGGTCTCGACGACAAAGTGCAAACGCAGCGTCGACACGCGCCCCGCGCCGCGCTCGATGCGCGCGGTGCCGCCGGAGGCTTGCACGCGGCAGCCGGTCTTGGCGGCGATCTTGCCGGCGAGTTCCAGCCCGCGCGCGCGCAATGCACGCCCGCCGAGAAACAGCATCGATGCGTTGCCGCCTTGCAAGGCTTTGGCGGCAGCGAGCACGGCATCTTTGTTCGGCCCCGGCGGCAGCGGCGTGGCCGGCGTGTCGGCCACGCCATCGGCTTCTCCCCATGCGGTGTCGGCGGGCAAAATCAGGGTGGCGATTTGCCCAGGCGCCACGCGCGCGGCTTGTATCGCCAGCGCGCCATCGCCCGCCACGGTTTTCGAGGTGGGTGAGGTCTTGACCCAATGCGAAAACGGCCGCGCGATGCCCTCGATGTCAGTAGTCAATGGCGTGTCGTATTGAATGTGATACAGCGCGTGCTCGCCGACGATGTTGACAATGCCGGAGCCGGCTTTTTTGGCGTTGTGCAGATTGGCGGCGGAATTCGCCAAGCCCGGCCCCAAGTGCAGCAGCGTGGAGGCGGGTTTGTCGGTCATGCGGTAATAACCGTCGGCCGCACCGCTACACACGCCCTCGAACAAGCCCAGCACGCAGCGCATGCCCTCGACGCGATCGAGCGCGCCGACAAAATGCATTTCCGAGGTGCCGGGGTTAGCGAAGCAAACATCCACGCCGCCCTTGAGTAATGTGCGTACCAAACTTTCCGCGCCGTTCATGCGTGTGACTCCCTGTGTTGTAAGTGTGTGCTGAGTTTACCGCGCCAGCGCTTTTTCCACGCGCGGTTTGACGTCGCCGATCATCAGCTCCAGCGAGCGCATCGCGGTTTTATGCGGCGTGTCGCCGACCTTGAACGAAAAGCATACGTGCACCGGTTTGGCGGCGCGGATGTCGCGCAAGAGTTTTTCCGCCACGGTATCGGCATCGCCGATCAGCAAATTGTCGTGAATAGTTTCGAGCGATGGTTCGTCCTTTGCCGGCACGTCTTTCAACGAAATGCCTTCCATCACCTGCTGGCGGTTGCGCAGGCTTGCGGCGACCCGCGCCTGGTAACGCGCGTTTTCGGCAAAGCGCATGCCTTCGTCGCGGCTATTGGTGATGCAGGCGAACCGGTTTACCGTCATGTGCCCTTGATCGAGCGGCACGTTTTCCGCGTTAAACGCGGTGACGAAATCGTTGTATTGATCGGCGAGCAATTGTGCGCCGCCCAAACGCCCGGAAGACAATACGCGATAGCCGTGGCGCGCGGCGGCGCGGAACATTGCCGCGGTATGGCCGGCCACATAAATCGGCAGCGGCTGTTGCACCGGCCGCGCCGCGATATGCGTTTGCGGCATTTGGTAGTGTTTGCCCTGGTAGCTAAAAAAATCCTGCTTAAACGCGAGATTGAGGATGTCGGCGAACTCGTTGGTCATCTCGAGATTTTGCGCAAGGTCCACACCGAAGCGCTCGAACTCGTACGGCTGGTAGCCCGCGCCGATGCCCAGCATCAGGCGGCCGTTGGACATGGCGTCTGCCATCGCGATCTCGGCCGCGAGCCGCGCCGGGTTGTAAAGCGGCACCACCACCACCGCCGTGCCCAGACGTATATTTTTAGTATTGGCCGCGCAATGCGCCACTATCATCAACGGCGAGGCGCACAGACAATAATTCGAGAAATGATGCTCGGCGAACCACGCGATGCTATAGCCCAGCTCGTCGGCGCGTTTGGTTTGCTCGGCGACTTCGCCGAAAATTTGCGACGTGGGCGCGCTCGCATCGCGTGCGCCCATCAGATTGAAGGTTCCAAATTCCATCGTAGGTCATCCTCCGCGCTTGGCGTTGCTGGGGTTGCTACGTATAAGTCGGGAGGCAGGCAATGTAGCGCCCGCGTATGGACGCGTCAACCGCGCGCCGTTGCGCGTGGCCATTGGTGCGCGCCATGCGCTCACACGGCTTCTGCTTGTCATTGTCGGGTTTTGGGTTCAAACTGCTTCGTACTGGCCATTGCTTATTCGTGTTTGAAACAGCCGTTACCACCCAGCCGGAGGTTTCCCCATGATGCGTAGCACATGCGCCGCGCGCGGCGAATCGAAATCGGGAGAAATGAACACGGGGTTGCGGGTTTTGCGGATTGGATGTCTCGCCGCCGTGATCATGACAGCGGCCGCGCCAAGCCTCGCGCAACAAAAGTTTCCGGTAAAGCCGATACGTCTGGTGTGCGCCTTCACGCCGGGCGGCACCACCGACATACTCGCGCGCCTGATCACGCCGGGCATGAGCGAAGCCTGGGGCCATCCGATCGTGATCGAGGCGCGGCCCGGCGCGGGCGGCACGCTCGCCGCGGCGCTGGTTGCCAAGGCCACGCCCGACGGCTATACCTTGCTCGCAACATCCGCCGCGATCGTGATTGCCACGGCATCGAGCAGCACGCTGCCGTACGATTTATTGAAGGATTTCGCGCCGGTGGCCGAGTTGGGATATTCCACCACCCTGGCGGTGATCTCACCGGGGCTTGGCATTCGAAGCCTCAAGGAATTTATCGCCATGGCCCAATCGCGGGCAAAGCCGGTGCTGTTCGGTTCCACCGGTGCTTTGACTTCGACGCATCTGAGCGGCGAGCGCTTTCGCCAGGCCGCGGGCATCAAGGCCACCCACGTGGGGTTTAAAGGTCAGGTGGAGTTTCTGATCGAAATCGCCGCGGACCGCGTGCACTTCGGCACGCCGGGGATGATGGCGGCGCTGCCGCTGATCCGCGACGGCAAGTTGATACCGCTGGTGGTGGCAACGCCCAAGCGCTCGCCGGTGCTGCCCGATGTGCCGGCGGCGCCGGAAGTGCTGCCGGGCTGGGGGCGCGATGGTTCGCAGGCGTGGTTCGCGCCGGCGGGGACGCCGCTGGCGATACGCCAGCAAATCAGCCGCGAAGTCGCGCGTAACCTGGCGCTGCCGGCGGTGAAGGAAAAACTCAACAACCTGGGCTTTGAGGCTGCCCCTACCCTGCCGGATGAGCATGCCAAGAACTTGCGCGCGGATCTCGAGATCTTTACGCGTTTGGCGCAGCAATCGGGGTTAAAGCCGGGCAAGTAACCCGCTGCGAGTATCGCTGTGCCCGGGCGCATCTGTCGATAGGCGCGTGAGGGTCCGCGCGATCCGCTCACGCGGGCATATTTCTGAATAAGGCCGCTTCGCATTAAAATGCGGCTTCCGTCCACACACGAGGCCGCCGATGTTTTGCGAAACCAAGGATCTCACGCGCGAGGCGCTTAAAGCGCTTGGCCTTAATTTCAACCCGTTTAAAGCGGTGGTGGCGCCGCGGCCCATCGGTTGGGTGAGCACCATCAATAAGCAAGGCGTGGTGAATCTCGCGCCGTATTCGTTTTTTAACGCGGTTTCGTCCGATCCGCCGATGGTGTTTTATGGCGCGAACGGCGCGCACGAGGCCGATGGCGGTGAAAAAGATTCGCTGCGCAACGTGCGCGAGACCGGCGAGTTCGTGTGCAACCTGGTGACGTGGGCGCTGCGCGATCAAATGAACGACACCGCCACGCCCGCGCCGCACGGCATCGACGAGATGAAGGAAGCCGGCCTCGGTCACCTGCCTTCGCGCCTGGTGAAGCCGCCGCGCGTGGCCGCTTCGCCCGCGCACCTGGAGTGCAAGCTGCATCAGTTCGTGGAGTTGCCGGTGGATCCGCGCAACGGCAAGCGCAATGTGATGGTGATCGGCCAGGTGGTGGGCATCCACATCGATGACGCCTTTATCAGCAACGGCCGCTTCGACACCGTGCGTGCGCAGCCGCTGGCGCGTTTGGGTTACATGGATTACGCGGTGGTCACGCAAGCGTTCGAAATCAAGCGTCCGAGCTGGCCGCTCGCGCGCAAAAAGGCGCAAGCCGACGCCTCGTAAATATAAAACTTCAAACAGGAGGGGGTATGGACAATTCGACACGTGTTGTTCTAAGCGCGGCGGTTGCTGTAATGGTGGGTGTATTGGCGTTGCCCGCCAACGCGCAAAACTGGCCGGTGCGCCCGATACGGCTGGTGGTGAATTTCCCGGCCGGCGGCACCACCGACCTGATGGCGCGCGCGTTTGCGCCCAGGCTCGCGGAAACCTTGGGGCAACCGGTGGTGATCGACAATCGCGGCGGCGCCGCGGGCAATATCGGGCTTGAGTTGGTCACCAAGGCCGCGCCCGATGGCTACACCATTCTTGCCTCGTCCGGCAGCCCGATCGTGGTGGGGCCGCATATTTACAAGCTCAACGTCAACGTCGATCGCGATCTTGCGCCGGTGACGCCGCTGGCGCGCATCTTGACGCTGCTGGTGGTGCGGCCGGGCATCCCGGTGAAAAGCGTGGCGGAACTGACTGCCTATCTGCGCGCCCATCCCAACAAGTTGAATTACGGCTCGGTCGGCACCGGCAGCACGCTGCACATCCACGCCGAGCGCTATTTGTTCGCGAATAAGCTCAAGGCCACGCACGTGCCGTACAAAGGCGCGGCGCTGATGGTGACCGCGCTGATCGGCGACCAGGTCGATTTCGCCTTCGACTCCGGGTTATCGATACCGCACGTGAAATCCGGTAAGTTGCGTGCGCTGGCGGTGGCGGCCGCGGCGCGTTCGCCCTTGTTTCCCGACATACCGACCATGGCCGAAACCGGCACCGAAGTGAACGATGCGCTGTTCGGCGTCTATGTGCCCGCCGGCACGCCGCGCGAGATCGTGCTGCGTTTAAATCGCGACATCGGCCGCATCATGCAAACGCCGGAAGCGCGAGCCGCGCTCGCCGCCTTTGGCGCGGAGGTGGTAACCCTGTCGCCCGATGAGTTCACCGAAGTGCAGCGGCGCGACCGTGAACGTTATGGCACGTTTATACGCGCGGCGAATATACGCGCGGACTAATGCAGGTATAGCCGATTAAGCTGTTACATCGCGCATTGCCACGCGATTTCTTTCGATCCGAAATTTTTCCAGGAGGTCGATATGCCGTTAACACTCAAACAAGCCAACACCATTTGCGACAAAGCGCTGGAACACGCGCGCGCCAAGAACTACGCCAAGCTCACCATCGTGGTGCTCGACGATTCGGGCAACGTCAAAGCGGTGCAGCGCGAAGATGGCGCGAGCATGTTTCGTTACGACGTGGCGCTCGGCAAAGCGTGGGGCGCGGTGGCGATGAGTTGCTCCAGCCGCGCGTTGGCCAATCGCGCCAAGGGCAACCCGAATTTCTTTTTGACGCTGTCGGCGACCGCGCAAGGGAAGTTTTTGCCGCAGCAAGGCGCGGTGTTGATTCGTGATGCGAGCGGTGCAATTTTGGGCGCGGCTGGGATTAGCGGCGCAAGTGGCGATGAGGATGAGGAGTGCGCGGCGAAGGGGGTGGAGGCGGCCGGTTTGGTGGCGGATACGAAGGCATAGTAAGTATTTGATTTAATTTAATATTTTTTAATTGGCTTCCTCGTTATTTTGCCCGAAGTCTTGATAAACCGCTGAGGTCGTTCCCGCGCAGGCGGGAACCCATAAGATGTCTCAAGGGCTACGGTGTTATGGGTTCCCGCCTGCGCGGGAACGACACAAGGGTTATGCGTAATTTGTAGCGGAAGCGACTCAACAATAGCGAATATGTTTTGATAACGTGTGGGTGGCGTTAGTTTGCCTTCGCGTCCGACACCTTAACGATTTTCCCAAAACGCTCGACTTCCTCGCGCAAGAATTTATCAAACTTCACCGGCGTCGACGAGCGCGGCACCACGCCTTGTTCCGCCATGCGCAATCAATTCCTTGATCGATGTAAGGCCGAGTGAGGGCGCCACCACCAGCACATTGGGTACGCTGCCCACGCGCGAAATGCACCCGAAATCGTTGACCGCATCGTACGGCAGCTTGGTGTAAAGCGCCGGGCTCACCGCGTGCGCCGCAGCTTGCATCATGAGGGTGTGGCCGTCGGGTGTTGCTGCCGCCACCATCGTCGCGCCTACCGTGCTGCCCGCGCCGGGGCGGTTGTCGATGATGATTGGTTGCCCCAGGCTGTCGGCGAGCTTGGGTTGAACCAGGCGTCCAAGCCAGTCGGTTTGGCTGCCGGCGCTCCACGGCACCACCATGCGCACGGGGCGGCTGGGGTATTTTTGGGCGAGTGCTTGTGTCGCGAAAATACCGCAGGCAACGGTTGCCGCGATGTTTAGCGGGGCGAGTTTCATTGAGGGTCTCCTCTCTTATTAAATATTGCTCTTGAGCTTGACGCAATTCATGACGTTATGCGGTTCTAACGTTTTCCCTCACCCCCGATCCATCTCCCGGTGGGAGAGGGAAGCTACCACCCTTCTCCCTCCGGGAGAAGGGCCGGGGATGAGGGAAGAAGTGCCGCTGATTATGTAGATGTTGGCAGGTGATGTTAGCGATCGCCGTTGCACGCGATTGCCGCCGCTGCGGTTGCTACTGCATAATCGCGCATCACCTCGCGAGCTAACGTTGGCTCGTGCCTGCAAGTACACGATAGAAAGGACCCACCATGGCTCAACGCAAAAAAAGCGCCGAGGATTTTCGTTCTTACAAATGGTTCGGCGTGAAGGATTTGCGCTCCTTCGGCCACCGCTCGCGCACGCTGCAAATGGGCTACTCGCGCGAGGATTTCGCGGGCAAGCCGGTGATCGGCATTATCAACACCTGGAGCGATATCAATCCGTGTCACGCGCACTTCCGCACGCGCGCGGAGGAAGTCAAACGCGGCGTGTGGCAAGCGGGCGGTTTCCCGCTGGAAATGCCGGCGATCACGCTGGCCGAGCCGTTTCAAAAACCTTCGACCATGATGTACCGCAACATGCTGGCGATGGAATGCGAGGAGTTACTGCGCTCGTATCCGGTCGATGGCTGCGTGCTGATGGGCGGCTGCGACAAGACCACGCCGGCGCTGGTGATGGGCGCGCTGTCGATGAACATTCCCGCGATTTACATGCCGGCGGGGCCGATGCTGCGCGGCAATTGGCACGGGCAACATCTCGGTTCCGGCACCGACGCGTGGAAATATTGGGCGGAGCTGCGCGCCGGCAACATCAACGAGCGTGATTGGGAGGAAGTCGAGGAGGGCATTGCGCGCTCCTACGGCCATTGCATGGTGATGGGCACGGCCTCCACCATGACCTCGATCACCGAGACGTTGGGCCTCACACTGCCCGGCGCGGCGTCGATCCCCGCGGCGGACGCCAATCACCCGCGCATGGCTACTGCCACCGGCAAACGCATCGTCGAAATGGTGTGGGAGGATTTGAAGCCTTCGGATATGTTGACCGCGCAATCGTTCGACAACGCGATTGTCGCGGTGCATGCGATGTCGGGCTCGACCAACGCGTTGATCCACTTGCTGGCGATGGCGGGGCGCGCGGGCGTGCCGTTAAAGCTCGAACGCTTCGACGAACTATCGGGCAAGGTACCGGTGCTCGCCAACATCCGCCCCGCGGGCGACAAATATTTGATGGAGGATTTTTATTACGCCGGCGGTTTGCGCGGCATGCTCGCCAATTTGAAGGACTTGTTGAATCTCAACTGCAAAACCGTCAGCGGCAAAACGCTGGGCGAAAATCTCGAAGGCTGCAAGGTTTACAACGACGACGTGATCCGTCCGCGCTCGAACCCGGTGTCGGCCACCGGCGGGCTGGCGGTGCTGCACGGCAATCTCGCGCCCGACGGCGCGGTGATCAAACCCACCGCGGCGGAAAAACATTTGTTGAAGCACACCGGCCCCGCGGTGGTGTTCAAGGATTACAACGAAATGAACGCGCGCATAGACGACGAAAACTTGAAAATCGACGAGAACTCGGTGCTGGTGCTGCAAAACGGCGGCCCGCTCGGCGGCCCCGGCATGCCGGAGTGGGGCCAGTTGCCGATTCC
>Ga0194132_10008555_pt1 | contig 14564 bp, 11 predicted proteins | sample TA2KigOf80mmetaG_FD_148612 | JGI IMG/M metagenome (GOLD analysis project Ga0194132, IMG submission 148612) | Freshwater microbial communities from Lake Tanganyika, Tanzania - TA2015054 Kigoma Offshore 80m | ecosystem: Environmental > Aquatic > Freshwater > Lake | place: Tanzania: Lake... | reverse complement strand
ACAACATCGTAGGATCCTCCTTGGTTAAACCTTTTGAGCCGTAGACCATCTACGAGCTCGCACTCAAGGTACCAGGAGGATCCGCTTCTTCTCTTTCATAGAATCAAACCGAAGCGTCGAATCCGGATATCACTTCAACCCGTCACCGCAATGAGTCAGGCGCCGGCCTGAAAACCGTTCACCCTGCCCCGGACACAATTCCGGAGCAGGGTGATTTGAACTTCCCGGTCACGCCAGCACCGCGACCGGCTCGCCAACGAACTGGTGCCACGAACGTCGCAGCTCATCCCGCAGTTGCGAGACCCGCCCCGGCGTGACACGAAACTTGCGAGCCGTGGTTTTCGTCGTCTCGCCGGTGGCCAGCACGTTGGCGATGCGGCGCTGACGGCTGGGCAGGCTCCGCATCCAGTCGCTGAAGTCAACACGGCTGGCGGCAATCTCTGCCGGGCCGGCAGTCTTGTCTTCGACCAAGACTTCCTCCCAGCAATCCTCGACCTCGTCAAAGTGGTCCAAGCTCTCGACGTAAACTCCTTTGCGGTGCTGACAGTGAAGCGAACCGACGTCCTTACAGTTGAGCTTCGCTCCAACGCGCCGCCCAGCGCGCACCTGCGCCACGGCGTAGCGCGCCAAAGGAGAAGCGTAAGCGACATCAGATTTGCCAAGTTCGACCAGCCGGCGGAATGCCGCCAGGGCGTTGCAGACGACTTCCTGCACCGCCTCCGCACGGGCTTCGGGGTCAAACTGTCGGAAGGACACCGCGGCATGGCGTCGAATCAACGGAAGCATTTGCAGAAATCTCTTGTGCCACCGCGGAACAGACTTTCTCTTCGTGGGTTTTTCAGCAATCGCAATCATGGGGACGATCTCCTATCAAAAGAGAGAGACCGCCCCTGTGCGGGGCGGTCGTGCATAAAACACAACCGCCGCGCACCGTGCGAAGCGAAGAACAATCCTGAGCCGACTAAACTTGTCCGTCGCCGATTTCTTTGAACTGATCCCGTGGCGGCAAAGCTGTTACAGATTGGTTTGCCGCTAGCTTTTCTGGCTCCGAGTGGACCGATGGCTGTTCCGGCACATCGGCAATCAGTTCCATGACGAGTAATTCACTAAGCACCTGGTTTTCATCCGCACTGTTTCGCTGCCCATTCGTAAAGCAGATTATCAGGCATAATCGGCGTGCGCGAGCACAAAGTGAACTTCCCAAGAATGTACGAAATAATTGGCAACTGCTCTTTTTGAATAAACGATGCGATCTCATGCCAGATAGACGGTTTGTCCCGCACACCATCCCACGGAAGACGGCGCTTGGCCCAGTAGCTAGACCGTTGGCAGCGGGCTCGTAGAAAGAGTCTGGAATACTCGCCGGCGTAGATCCACCGCACTAGTTGCGGCGTGACTTCGAGCACATCAACCGGCGCTGAGTCCTGAAGGATGCGATCGCCGTTTATTCGAGCAGCAAGAACTCGCTTTCGCTTTCGATTGCGCTCCTTGGCAGCCGCCGAGGCGGCGAGTAACCGCCGTTCAGCTTCTAATAGCTGCCTGTCTCCTGGCGGAATGGAGAAGTTGGCGAGCAACCACCTTTCCTCCGGTGATTGTTCGAGACCTTTGCGTACGTCGCGCCGTTCCCGTATGCTGATCTTCATGGTGGCCCCCTCCTGGATTAGGCCGCCGATTCGCCCCGCTCACAGCACCACCTGTGGCGGGGTTTTTATTTGCCGATTTAGATTTGTCCGCAACGGGTCGGGCAAATCCTTCTTTTTTGGCAATGCCATATGGACATCGCTTTGTAAATAGTGTATATTCAATGTCCATCTATGACCAGATGGGTCTTGCGATGATAACCACACCCGAACTACTGGAGCGCATTGGCTGCAAGACATCTCGCACACTTGCGAGATGGTCAGACTTGGGCTTAATTCCCAGACCCCGGATGCGACTTCATCCTTCTGGCCACGGCCGCATGGGTTTTTTTGAGCAAGGGGTCCTTGATCGTTGTCTTGAGGTCAGGCGCCGATTAGATGAGGGACAACGGCTTGAAGACATTGCGAAGATGCTTCCGCCGCTCTCGGCCGCCACAGGACGACACACTCCGTGTCCAAGAAGAGATGCCAAACGAGCCGCCGAGAACGACCGCAAGTGGCGATTTGCACGCGCCGCGGAGGCGCTTGCCGACGTAGTCACGAACAAGATCATGACCTTCTTGCGCCAAGCGGGCATTCAGCGTCCTGGAATTGGTGGCAGACTTTATGATGAAATGCGAACGCCAGATTTTGCCCGTCGCGTCTTGGCAACAGCCAAAGAAACTGGCAATCCTGTCATCGTGCTTGTCCATGACCGAATTGAGGTCGTAACTGACAAGTGCCTAGCCGCAACCTTCATGGCAATGGGCGACGAGGGCGCATTTTGCGCAGTGCCCATCCCCAAGGAACTTTGTTTGAAACTGCATACCATCGATAAGGAGGCAGTGGAAGCTGTCGGCCACCGACATGCACTGCGGATAGTACGAAAAAAGAAATAGGCCGGTCGCCGGCAATACTACAAGAAAAATAAACAAGGCGTAAAAGAAAAGACCCTGACCGGATCACAGGGCGGCAACCCTCCCCGGCCAGGGCGGCTACTCCTCCCGAAGGAGGCGTTCACTCATTATGGTCGAGATTGAAGAACTTCTGAAGCGGGTGGACAATGGCTTTGCGGCGCTCGAACTGCGTTTAGCCTCGATCGAGCGCTCACTGGCAAACCCCAACTTGCGTGAGAACTTGGTCAAGTCGCATTACTCCTGCGCGGAAGTAGCGGAACTCACTCAGCAATTCGGAACCAAGAAGGTAAAACCCTTCACAATCAGATTGGCATGTTCAGATGGTCGAGTTCCTGATGCGGAAAAGGCGAGCGACAATTCCTGGCACATTCCAAAAGAGGCTGTTCTGCGCATCTTGAGCGAAGGTCTTCCGCCGGAACGTCGAAAACGGTCAGCAGTCGAGACGTCATCCCTTCCATCGGCGGCGACTTGATCTCCACACGGTAACTTTGTCGTGTGGAACTTCCATTTTGTTCATGCACAACTGCTCAGGACGCGGATTGCGTCAATCTCCTTTTCCGGAAATAGGTGCTGATACCTCCTGGTCATCGCCTCGCTTTCGTGTCCCGCGAGCTTCCGAATAATCCGCTCATCCACACTCTTCATCGCCAGATTACTAACGAAACTGTGCCGCAGGACGTGATACGAACCTGGCATGCTGATAAATACCACTGTCCAACAACTCCCGCACGCCTCGCTCCTTTGCAGTCACGGCATCCAACGTATCATCAGCCGCGGCAGAAAGTCGGGCCATAAGCTGGGGCAGATCGGCACCGGGACCGAGCGGCAGTTCATAGTGGAACCGCTGCTGACCTCCTTCTTCGTCCTTGCGTTCCTCTTTGTTTTGCTTTTTGAGCTTTGAGCAGACCTCTTTATCGTCCCCGTCGATTGGCGTGAATGCGTCATCCGGTAGTCCCTTAGTTAGCAGGGCCGGCGTTGTTCCTAACAGGCTATTGCCACACTGAATGTGATGATCGAGGAACGACAACGGCTTGCCAGGCTCCAGGGCCTCCATCCAAAGGCTTACCTTGCATAGTTCGACCGCCATCGGGTTGAGATCCACCCCGTAAATGCAGCGACCGATGATGTCCCGCTTGGCGTGTTGAACGTCGAGCGTCGTGGGCTCGTTGTCGCCCGTGCGCAGGCGCGCCAAGTGGGTTGCCATCCGGTCAGCCGCCGCGATCAGAAAATGCCCGCTACCGCAGGCCGGGTCGCAGACCTTGAGATTCAACAGCGCCTCCTCGGCGGTGCGGGCGTCGGGCTTTTTTAGTGCCTCCGCCACGACGGGGTCGAGGGCCGAATCGAGGAGACAATTAATGAGTGATGTTGGCGTGTAGTAACTGCCCGTGGTTTTGCGCTCCGAACCGGCGGCGGTCGCCAAAGCGAAGGGCCCGGCGTCGGTGTCGATCTGCGGATGCAGTTCGAGGAGCGACTCATAAACGCTGCCTAGCTCCTCCGAGCCCAGGTTGCCAAAATCGACTGGCCGGCGGCTCGTGACATCTTCTGTGAAGCAAAGGCGCCGGACGGCATCAAGCAAGTCCTGATTGGCCAATGCTGCGGCATCCAGTTCGGGCGTGGACCGGTTGGAAAACAGGAACGAGCCCAGACCGGGTATGCCAAGCGGCGCATACCCCGTGCGCAGGCGTGTAAAGAGCACCTTGAGCGATTCATAGAGGTCAGGGTGCGCAGTGCCGCGCCGCTTTTCGGCCAGGGCGCGGAGCCGGCCAACCGAGTAAAACCGCCCGTAGCGATCTCGCACAGCGGCTGCTGTGCCAGGTGGGTGCAGCAGGTTGCTGCCGTCCTCGGTCCTCTTCTCTTCGGCCACCAGCAACATCAGCAGCCGATAGACGAGCCGCAGCAATTGGCGGTAGAAGTCTTGCGTCGAAAGCTCGCCCGATCGAAGGCGCTCGCGCAGGACCGTGTTGCCGCGGGTGGTGAGGAAGCCGGCGCCCAGGGCCTGGATGGCCGCTTCGACGCCGTCGCGGAGCTTTTCGCGGGCGCGGGTTCCCTGCTGGTCGGCCTGGGAGGACCATTTTTCGAGCCAGCAATCCTCCGGCTTGCCACCTGCGGGGATCTCCGCCCGCGACTGATGGCAGACGAGGAACAGCAGCAGGAAGTCGGCATAGACTTCGCCGTCGAACATGGCCACCAGGTCGAACTCGACGTTCGCCGCGCGAGCTAGGGCCGCGTTATCGCGGAGGACATCTAACCGAAACCCGTTGGACACGAATCCCCAACGATGCTGCGCCGAGCGATTGAGCAGCTCCTGCACCAGGCTGTACGGGCTGCGCATTGCCGCGCCAGCGACGCCGGGAGTACGTCGGTCGAGCGGGTACCGGGCCGACAGGAGGTGAATCGGGACATGGTTTTCCCAGCCGTGGCTGACTGGGTATTCCTTGTCCTCGATCTTGATGGCCGGCTTGGTCTGCAACCGGCCGTAACCTAACTCCTCGAACAGGGGCAAGAGCCATTCATCGCGGGTCAGTGTCGTGCCGGAGTCGGATTCTGGTAGGGCCGCAAACTTACGGCGAAATGACTTCCAGGCTGCCAGGCATTCATTCCAGGCCCGGCTGGCCGCCTCGTTGAGCCGTTCGCCGGCACGGAGGTGGTATTCCGTCGGCGCCAAGCCAGGGAGATCAGGATCCCCCTCAACAACGCGCGTCAGCAGATCAACCGGCAGCAATAGCCCGGCGGTCTTGACGGTCGTGAATGGATTGCGGGTACGTGAACGCACGTTTGTGTTGTCTTGTCATGGGTGCGGTCTCCGTACCTGTTCATGTGCACCGTTCCGTCTCCGTGACAGGGAACGGCGCGTCGTCTTACTTCATTTTCAACTTGTGCTTGCGTGCCAGTGCAACCATCGAATCGAACATCTTTGCTGGCGAACCGAAAACAACGGACGCCTTTTTTTCGTAGCCGGCTGTTGCTAAAGCCCCGTCACTGATCGCCGCCAGCAGCAGGTCGAAATCGCCCAGTAAAGTCATTTCACGGCGGGTCAGCATCTTATCAAGGCTTGGTGCTGATGCCTGTCCATGTTTCTTCATATAGCGCGTCACCCGGGCGACTACTTTTTTGATTTCCGCTTCCGTTCTGCTGCGACGTACACGGCTGGACTTTTGCATGAACTGCGCCCAGGGAATATCACCCCGATCGGAATTACATGTGGGGCACGCAGGGACCACATTGCCAATCACAGGGCAGCCGCCCTGACCCTCTGGCCACAAGTGATCCAACTGGAGCCGTTCATTTTCCCCTGAGAGGCCGCAATAGGTGCATTCCCAAGGCAACTCTAGTCGCACTTGTTTCTCAAGATCAGGTGTCGCGTGCTGTGATAGCAATACCGCCCGCAGAGCCTTGCGGAATCGCCCTCTGCCAACTCCCATGTGTGCTGTTGCGTTCTTTGCCATTTTCGCTAGCCTCGAAGTGTTGCTTCCCTACAATGCTGGCAGGTAGACGCAGATTCCCAGAACGTCCGGGGGAAGCTGCGGCTCAATGCCGTGTGCCCTTTCCCAAAATCTTGGCCGCTAGCTTCGCTGAAATGGGTGGAGGTATAGCCTCCAAATAATTCCCATTACGTATACGGACAAGCCGCCACTTGACCGGTCTCTTTGGCCAGTAGCGGCGGCAGCGCCTGGGAGCAGTCGGGTTTCGCGATCGGGCAACGCGTGTGGAACGGGCAGCCGCTCGGCTTATTCAGCGGCGACGGGATTTCTCCTTGCAGCCGGACCCGGTCCGGCCGGCCGCCGCCGGGTACCGGACGCGGGACGGCGGAGACCAGGGCGCGCGTGTAGGGATGGGCCGGCGTGAGATACACCTGGTCGGCGGTCCCCAATTCGATCAGATTGCCCAGGTACATCACGGCAATCCGGTTGCTGATGTGATGCACCACGGAAAGATCGTGGGCCACAAACAGATACGCCAGGCCGAACTCCGCTTGCAGGTCTTGCAGCAGGTTGATGACCTGGGCTTGCACGGAGACATCCAGCGCGGAGACCGGCTCGTCCGCCACGATCAACTTCGGGTTGACCGCCAACGCCCTGGCAATGCCGATCCGCTGCCGCTGGCCGCCGGAAAACTCGTGTGGATAGCGGGCCGCGTGGTCCGGCTGGAGCCCCACCCGGGTCATCAGCCATTCAACCCGCTTGCGGCGCTCCTGGGGAGTCTGGTTGCTGTGGATCCGCAGCGGTGCCTCGACAATCTGCCCCACGGTCATCCGCGGATTGAGTGAAGAGAACGGGTCCTGAAAAATCATCTGCATCTCAGAACGCAGCGGACGCATCTGGCCGCGGGAGAGGGAAAGCAGATTGACGGCGCCGCGCGAACCGTGATAGACGATCTCTCCTTCGATCCGCACACCCGGGACGGTGGCCACCAGGATGTGGATGATGGCCTTGGCCACGGTGGTTTTGCCGCAGCCCGATTCACCAACCAGCCCCAGCGTTTCACCACGGCCGATGGTGAACGAGACGTTGTCCACCGCGCGGACTTCCCCCACCTTGTGCTTGAGCACACCACCCCAGACGGGATAGGCGATCGAGAGGTTGCGGACGTCCAGCAGCGGCTCGCTCACGGAGTTGTCTCCTGGCGAGACGCGTCTGGGCGAGCGGGGGGCGTAAGCCCCCTGGTGGTTCCCTGCGCACCGACGACGGTGGCCACGCCTCCGGGGGCTGACGTCCCCGGCTCGCCTTCCAATAGGTGGCACCGCACCAAGTGCCCGCCGCCCAGGTCATGCAACGGCGGCTCTTCCACGCGGCAGCGGTCGAATACAAACTCGCACCGCGTGCAGAACTTGCAGGCCGGCGGCATGTCCATGATGGACGGCACATTCCCGGGTATGGCGTGCAGCCGCTCGTGGCCGGTTTGTGTGGACGGGAGCGATTTGAGCAAACCCTGGGTATAGGGGTGCCGCGGCGATGCGAACAGGTCGCGCACCGTGGCCTGCTCCTGCACCCGGCCGCCGTACATCACGATGACCCGCTGGCACGTCTCCGCCACCACGGCCAGGTCGTGCGTGATCAGGATGATCGCCGCGCCGGGGCGCTGCGCTTTGAGCTTGAGCATCAGTTCCAGAATTTGCGCCTGGGTGGTCACATCGAGCGCGGTGGTCGGTTCGTCGGCGATCAGCAGGTGCGGATTGCAGCTTAAGGCCATGGCAATCATCACCCGCTGCCGCATGCCGCCGGAGAACTGATGTGGGTAATCGCGCATCCGCTTGGCCCCGTCGGATATCCCCACCTGGGCCAGCATCTCCACGGCCCGGTCAAACGCCGCCCGCTTGTTGATTTTGTCGTGCGTCTGCACTGTCTCGATCAACTGGAAGCCCACCGTGAACACGGGGTTGAGCGCGGACATCGGCTCCTGAAAGATCATGGCGATTTCCGCCCCCCGCACTTTGCGCATCTCCGGATAGCTAAGCTTGAGCAGGTCGCGGCCGCGGTAGAGTAGTTGACCGCCGGCAATCCGTCCGGGCGGATCGGGAATGAGCCGCATGATGGAGAGGCTGGTGACGCTCTTGCCCGAGCCCGATTCGCCGACAATGCCCAGCACCTCGTCTGGCAGCACGTCGAACGAGACGCCGTCCACTGCCTTGGCCATGCCTCCATCGACGCGGAAGTACGTCCTCAAATCGCGCACGGAGAGCAATGGCCCGGTAGCGGTGCCGGAGTTCGCAGCGGCTTGTTGGACCTTATTGGGCATCGTCTGAGAATTCTCTTGCTGGCTGACTGCTGAGGACGGACTGCTGACGGCTCCTAGCTCACCTCAACCTGCTAAACACCTTCGGATCGAACGCCTCCCGCACCGCCTCGCCGATGAAAACCGTCAATTGCAGTGTCAGAAACAGCGCCAGAATCGGGAACACCACCAGGTGCCAATCCTTCATACCGGCCGTTTTGGCCTGCCGCAACAATTCGCCCCAACTGGGGGTCGGCTCCGGCAGGCCATAACCCAGAAAATCGAGCGCCACCAGCGCGGAAATTTCCCCCACGATGGCAAACGGCGCGAAGGCGATGATCGGTGTCAGGGCATTCGGCAGTATATGACGAAACATGATCGCCAGATCTCCCTCGCCGCACGCCAGTGCCGCGGCCGTGTAGTCCTTGGCTTTTTCCCGATAGAACTCGCCTCGGACGTAATAGGTGATCCCCATCCAACCAAAGGCCGTGAGGATGACTGCCAGCAAGAGGAAATGGGGTTGAAAAATGGAGGCCAGAATGATGACGGTGTAGAGAAACGGCACGGTGGACCAGATTTCCACCAGCCGCAGTCCCAGCATATCGAGCCAGCGGCCGTAATATCCCAGCAGCGCGCCGGCAGCGGTTCCCAACACGTAGGAAAACAGCGTAACCAGCAGCGCGAAGCTGATGGAGATGCGGAAGCCGTAGCAGAGTCGCACCAGCAGGTCGCGGCCCGCGGTGTCGGTCCCCAGCCAGTGCGTGCTGCCGGGGGGTGCGGGAGCCGCTTGATCGAGAAACACCTCGTTCGGGCCAAAGGGCAGAATGAGCGGCATGATGACAAAATTGCCCTGGCCCTGCTCCGCATACTGTTGTTTCAGCGCGCGATAGTCGGCTTCTCCGAAGTTATCGGCCTGCCCCAGGTCCGCACCCATGACAATCCAGTTGGAAGTCAGGCCGAATGTGTCGTGGAGATAGGAGCGGGCTGCTGGGAAATAGTAGGTTCCCTGATAGCGAACCACCAGCGCGCGGCCTCCCATCAGCAGTGGCAACAGAAAGGAGAGCAGGTACGTCCCCGCCAACAGCAGAAAGCTCCAATAGCCGCGCTTCAACCGGCGAAAACGGCGCAGGCGAATCCGCAGCAGGGATGCGCTGGGCTTCGGTTTGGCAGGAAGCGGTGTGTCGGGCATCAGGCAGTGCCGGCTATTCAAAGCGAATGCGGGGGTCGATCAGCGCATAGAGGAAGTCGGAAAGAATGTTGCCAAACAGCAGCAGCACCGTGTTGATGGACAACACGCCCATGACGATCATGTAATCGCGCTGCTCGATCGCCTTGTAGCCCAGTTTGCCCAACCCGTCGATATCGAAGACCCATTCAATCAAATAGGACCCGGCCATGATCAGGCCCAGGGCATTTCCCAGCCCCGTGGCCAGGGGAATCAGCGAATTGCGTAAGGTATGGACAAAAACAACGCGCCGCGGCGCCAGCCCCTTGGCGAACGCGGTGCGGACATAGTCCTGACCCAGGTTCTCCATCAGCGAGTTCTTCATCAACACCGTCAGCGTGGCGAAGCTGCCGACCATGTAACACAGCACGGGCAGCGCCATGTGAAACACACGGTCCACGAAGCGAGACAGCGGTGAAAGACGCTCCCACTGCAACACGCCGTACTCGTCCTTGACCTGGTCCTCCGGTTCAAAGTGCTGGACAATCGTCGGCAGGCTGCTGTATTCCGTGCTGCGGATGCCCCCCAGAGGCGCCACGTCGTAAAACCGGCCGCTGGCCAGAAACGTCAGCAGCAACAGCCCCAGGGCCCAACCGGGGATCGAATAGCCCATGAAGACAATGACGGAACTGACCAGATCGAACGGCGAACCGTGCTTAAGCGCCTTGAAAATGCCCAAGGGCACGCACACCAGGTACGCCAGCAGAAATCCAGTCAGTCCAAACGACAGGCTGATGGGAAAGCGCTCCACCACCATCTGCCAGACCGGCTCCTTGAACAAATACGATTCCCCCAGGTCCAGCGTTGCCGTCTTCTTGAGCCAGAGAAAGTATGCCTTGTACGCCGGCAAGTCGAGCCCAAAATGCTTCTCCAACTCATCCATGGCGCCAGGGGAAATCTGTTGCGATATGTCCACCACGGCCCGCCCCGCTCCCGCTTCCCGTCCCCCCCCGCCGCCGTGGCGCCATTGATTGACCGCGCGCTCCAGCGGGCCGCCGGGGACCATCCGCGTGATCGTAAACGCGATCAGAGTCACGCCGATAAACGTGGGGACCGTCAGCAACAGGCGGCGCAGAAAGTAGGTCGTCATGCTGCGAGGCTTTCTGGCATAGAACCGAACTGCCGCGTCGGCCGCCACCCAGGCGACTGACACCAGCCGCCATCCAGTAGCCGGGCTTACTTGTTCGACTCGGCGGAATCCCAGGAACGCACTTCACGAGCCGGGATTTCGGACATGGCCGTGCCAGCCTGGCGCGCTTTTGCAAGCTCCGCCGCCCGATCCGGATCGTACCACCAGGTGGAGTACACTGCGCGCCAGTCATTGTACTTGGGGAGCACCGTTTTGGGCATGCCAAACTTGTTCCAGTAAATCATCCGCTGGTAGGGAACGTACCAGTCCAGCATGTAGGGGTGGGCCTGAAAGATCACTTCGTCCAACTGGCGCAGCAGTTCCGTACGCTCTTTCAGATCGAAGGACTCGCTGTAGCGGGCGATAATCTCATCCGCCTTCTTGTCCTTGAAACCGGCATAGTTGATGCTCCCCACGCTGTCCGCCATCTGCGAAGTCCAATGCTGGCGGGGATCGGGAAACAGCGCGCCGGTCAGCGCGGCGCCGGCAATCTGAAACGTCCGCTCGTCCAGGGCCTTCATCAGCGCCGTGTCGTCGATCAGTCGGAGCTTGATCTCCACCCCCACCTTGCGACACGCTTCCTGATAGGCAGTGAAGTACTTGCCGAAGCCGGGCGTCCGATACAAGATCGTCAGGCTCAGCTTCTCCCCGTTCCGCATCAGGATGCCATCACTGCCGCGCTGTGTGAATCCCGCCTCCTTCAACAGCTCCAATGCTTTCTGGGGATCGTACTCCACGAGCTGGTTGCCCGGGTTTTCCCCATCGCTCCCCGGGAAATACGACTTCAGCGGCGTGTATTCGCTGTAGGCAAACTGCTTGAGCAGTTGCTTGCGGTCGTACAAATGGGCCAGGGCTTTGCGCACCCGGACGTCGTCCAGCGGCGGCTTGCGCATGTTGAACACCTCTCCCTGCGTCCCTTCCGGCGAACGGGTGAAGACCTTTTGCGCTACCAGGTGCCCCTTGCGGATCTGGTCGTGCGGTGATGTGCCATCCTTTCCGATGATGTCCTCGACCCACCACTTGGCCGTGTAGACAGGATAAAAATCAAGCTCGCCTTTGATCGCTTTGTCCATCGCCAGCCGGTCGTCGCCGATCAGCACCAGCCGGATGCGGTCGAAGTTGTACAAGCCGCGGTTCATCTCCAGGTCGTTGCCCCAATAATCCTTGCGGCGCGTGACCGTGACCGACTCGTTCTTGCGGACGTCGCCGGGGAGCACGATATACGGGCCGCTGACGGCCGTGTAGCGAAAGTTGTACTTGTCGTTGAATTGCTTCCCCGTCAGCCCGCCAATTTCATGGGCCGGCAGAATCTCCAGCCGCGTGAAGTTGAGAAAATTGAGCCAGTGCTTTTCCGTGCACTCCACCTCGAACATGTACTTGGAGAGAACCTTCGGCTCTTTCATGACGCTGATCACCGCCTTCCGCATCGGATCCAGCAGCGTGTCGTCCATGATCAGGCGGTACGTCGCCACCACGTCGTCCGCCACCACGGGTTTCCCGTCAGACCAATGCGCCTTCGGGTTGATGCGGAAGCGGAACTTCAACTTGTCTTCCGAGATTTGCCAATGGCTGGCCAGCCCCGGCAGCGTCTCCAGCGTTTCCGGATGCATCGTGCAAAGCGTTTCATAGCAGAGCCCGCCGATGATGGAATTGAGATAGCTGTTCGAACCGATGCCGTACATCCGGAGGTTTTCCGGCCAGAAGGGAATGTGCGAAAGAAAAACTCCCCCCGGCTTGGCGGCCGGGTCTCCCAGCGGTCCAGGGTTGGCCGTCTGCCACTCACCGCCCCCCTTGAATCCCGGCCCTCCCAGTTCCGCCGGCACCGAAGGATCCCCCTCGGGAAACTCCACCTTGGCCGGCGCCGCAGTGGGCGCATCCATGGTCTTGGCCGTGTTCTTGGCTGTTTCTTGGCCCTCCGGCTTCGGCCCCCCGCAGCCCCCCAGTGTCAGCCCTGCCATCGCGGCCAAGGCCAACCAGCAGGCCCAACACAGACAGGTTCCGGGTGTGAGTCGTTTGTTAGCAGGACGTGACGGGGAGGGAGTCATCAGTTTAGATCCTCGGGCGATGGCCAGGGTGACGATACCCTGGTACTACGTTTCCTGGAATCATCAGGCCCACGTTGAGTCTGGCCTAATTCGGCCAATCATAGCGATTCTGCGGGATGCCGACCATATAGCCCCACACCAACCCGAAGCGTCAGCGAGGTTGGGCGGCACGTGAAGTGTCGCTCGTCCGCGGCATGAGCTCCCGCGTCGCGTAGGCCCAAAGCGCCCGCCGGCACCTGAAGGACTTACAGGCCGGACGTCCTGCGTCGTTCCTTACGCAAACGTCACGCCACGATTTCCCTCCGCCGCGATACGTAGTCCCAGACCACGTAGCGGTCCAGGTCGCGACCGGCGGTAAAGAAGACGCGGCCGGTAGTGGACTCGGCCAGCTTGTAGGCGAATTGCACGTCCTCTCGCGACTGAGCCCAACTGGGCAGCAAGAAGATATTGATCGTGATCCCATCGCGGTGGCAGAGCAGACCCTCGCGCAGCGTCGCCTTCTCGGTGCGGCGGCTGGGTGGATAAATCAAGTGCAGGTTCTGCCCTTCAAAATGGGCGGTCGGCAGCCCGTCCGTGATCAGCACAATCTGCTTGTTCGGCGTGTCGGCCGCGGCTAGGAACCGGCGGGCCAGTTGCAGCGCGTGCTGGATATTCGTGAAGTGGGGCGGAATTTGATATTCACTGATGTCGTCCCGGCTCATGTCGGCCCAGAGATTCACGTAAGGATCGCCGATGGTGACCGGCTTGGGCATCAGCGAGACGACCTCCGCCGCCGTACGCGGCTTGGCAAAGGAGTACATCTCGATGAACTGCAAAAAATCGCCAGGGTATTCCCGGCGGATCAGCCCTTCGAGCGCCAGAGCCATCCGCTTCACATTAATGTACTGGCCGTCGTAGCGCATCGAGCCGCTCATGTCCATCAGCACGGCGGTGGCGCACTTGGGATTGTTCCGCGTACGGTGGATAACGATGTCGTCTCCTTTGAGCCGGATCGGCAAACCCGGGCCGCCGCGGACCAGCGCGTTGGTAAACGATTGCGCCAAGTCCATGTTCGTGATCGAATCGCCAAACTCGTACGGCTTGGTGTGCTGGAGTTCAACCGCCCCTTCGCCGACCACCGGCCCCGCGTGGCGGCCGCTGCGCGAGGGTTGAAGCTGGCTGAAAATGCGCTCCAGCAGGCGTCCCTGGAAGAGCCGCATCGCCTGCGGCGTGAGCCGGAATTGGCCTTTCTCAAATTGCAGACCCTGGCGCTCCGCCATTTCCCGCATCAGGTCCTGGATCTGCTGCTGCAGGGCACTCAAGTTGTCGATATCCCCCGGCTGGGCGAACTCGGAGAGCGCATCCAGGTCGATGATTCCCACCTGGGCGGTTTTGCGCGCCTCCTCCAGTTGCTTGAGCAGCTCGTCGATTTTTTCGAGCTCTTGCTTGACCGCCAGGGCTTCGGGCACATTCAGCGGCGTGCGGCCGGTAAACGTGTATTTGGCGGCCAGCTCTTCTACCTGGTACTTATCCCCCAGCCGCTCGATGAGTTGCACCAATTGTCGCGCGAACTTCGAGCGGTCGTCGCCAGCGCGGTACCAGATGCGTTCCAGGTCGCGAAGCTGCTCGTCCCGCACGGCGGCATTGTAGGCCTTGTGAAGCGGCCCGGGCGGCTGGATGGCAGCAGCCTCGTCGTGAAAGGCGCGCCGGGCCTCCTGTTGCACGCGATTGGTTTCGTATTTTTCCAGAATCTTGCGCTTGCGTTCCTGGAGCATCGCGATCAGGCCATCGATGCTCGGCCCCAGGCCGGCAATCTGCGAAGGATCCAGATGGACTGCCCGGGCCAGTTCTTCCTCGCTCAGTTCGCGCATCGAGCCGAACATGAGCATGTGCTCCAGCGCCGGCGAAACCAGATCCGGCGGCGGCTGCGTGGGGCTG
>Ga0194132_10008554_pt1 | contig 14565 bp, 9 predicted proteins | sample TA2KigOf80mmetaG_FD_148612 | JGI IMG/M metagenome (GOLD analysis project Ga0194132, IMG submission 148612) | Freshwater microbial communities from Lake Tanganyika, Tanzania - TA2015054 Kigoma Offshore 80m | ecosystem: Environmental > Aquatic > Freshwater > Lake | place: Tanzania: Lake Tanganyika... | reverse complement strand
TTGCGGGTCCCATCGCGATGCGGAGTCCAACTCGCAAGCAGGTCGCCGTTGCCTTTGAAGGCTGGAACCTGTGCACGCATCACCCCCAACGCCACCCGCGTTGTGTTGTTGTAAAGGCTGAACTGGGTAATGGGACGCTCGGGTGCGTCACGGGTCGTGATCGGCGGCTGGAATCGCTCGACATCGATCCCGGAGGTTGCACAGCCTGCGAATACGCCGAGCGCGGCCGAGAAGACGCAATAAAGCCTGAAGTTGATTGGCATGACGCGATTAGATCGCGATGACCTGCCTTGAATCCTGATCCAGTTGCAGTGAGAGTTTTAACTCTAGCGTAGAGCTAGTGCAGGTTCAATCGTTGGCGCACCTCCTAGGGCGTTGGGATGGGTGGGAATAGGCCCTGATGCAACGCATGATATGTTATTGAATCGATACTCCAAGATGCCAGCTCGCGCTCGACAAGTAGGCTAGGCTAGAGCAAGTGCGCCTAGGGGGCGCTTGGTGGTACAGGAGATTTGAGAGTGAGCAGACTGAGGCAGAACGGCGCGATTACGAGTGCGCCGAGGCCGGTGCGAGGGCCAACGGCTACGGACTGAGGCGAGAAAACAGCCCAGTGCCGCCGTGGGAATGGAGGGCGGCGAACCGGAAGTAGGGGTATTGCGTTTCGGAAGGTTGATCTTGTTGTCTATCAGGTTCAAGGAACTCAGAACGGTCGGGCGTCAAAATCCGATGGTGCGTTTCTCGTTTTAAGAGAACACGCTGTTTTCTCTTAAGATTCGGACCTATTCGGGATCCGGGCGATCTCTTGAGGAGTTTTCCCGCCATGATTGCGGAGCGATGGTGCGCGTTTGTTCGTGAAATGTGGGATTCCTAAGGAAGACATGGAAAAGAGGCTCAATTTCGTCGATCTTTTCGCCGGCTGCGGGGGGCTCTCGCTTGGCTTGGAACAGGCTGGATTCCACCCGGTATTCGTCAACGAGCTCAATAGCCACGCGATGGAGACATATCTAGCCAACAGGATGAAGATCGAACCGCTTCTAGGCGAGCCGCAGTTCCATTGCTATGACGTCAAGCAATTGGTGGTCGACAAAAATTTCCTGCCTGCTCTGGAGAGGGGGCTGAAGGAGAAACATCGGATTGATGTCGGTGGCGGTGAACTGGACCTGCTGGTTGGCGGACCACCTTGCCAAGGCTACTCCGGCATAGGCCATCGTCGGAGCTATTCAGTCGCGAAGGAACAGCTGCCTTCGAACTTCCTGTACGAAGACATGGTGTACGTGATCAGCAAGCTTCGGCCTAAGCTGTTCCTCTTCGAGAACGTTAAGGGCCTTCTTTCCGCGAGATGGACTCCAGGTGGCGCGAAAGGGGAGATCTGGCAAGACGTCCACAAGAAGTTCGTTTCCCAGCTGGGTGACGGGTACTTCATTGGGCACCACCTCGTGATGGCGAAAGAGTATGGCGTCCCGCAAAACAGGCCACGAGTCCTAATGGTCGGGCTCAGAAGGGATATAGCGAAGGGATTCGTCCCCGATTCGTCGCGGCGGGCCGACGGACTATTGCCGGAACCGCAAATGAGTCGGCCGCCACATCCGGTCGAACTCCTTGGGGACCTTTGCGATCCGGGGTACAGGAATGGTGGCGAGACGAAGCGTTACCCATCGCCGGCGAGCAGCGAAGTACAAGAAGTTCTCCGGCGAGATCCGCAGACGGGGAAGGTTAGGCCAAAAGGCGCTACGGTTACTGAGCATGAATATAGCAACCATGCACCCAAGGTAATCAAAAAATTCGAGTACATGCTTGCGCACGGGGGAAGAATTCACCCGAGCTACAAGACCAAGAAGTTCGCCCAGAGGGTATTACCGGAAAAATGGCCCGAGGCGACAGGCCCGACTATCACGGCCACGTCGCTGCCAGATGACTATGTGCACTACTGCCAGGCACGCACGCTGACGGTACGCGAATGGGCGCGGCTCCAGCTGTTCCCAGACTGGTATCAATTCAAGGGGAAACGTACCACTGGAGGCGTCCGCCGCGCGGGAAACCCTCAGCAGGGGGTGTTCGAGCGAGAAGTCCCGAAGTACACACAGATTGGAAACGCCGTTCCAGTAGGCCTCGCGAAGGCTGTCGGGGTTCATTTCAAGTCCTTGCTGAAGGGTGCGAGTGCTCGCGGCTAGCGACACACCGATCGGGGAGACGCTGGCGCGGCTTGGGCGCCACGGGATAAGGGCTGCCGTTCTCGTGCCGACGGAGACTGGGCTCAAGAAATCGATACTGGATGCGATCGGGCCATTACGGGACTACTTGAGGGAGGCGGGCGTCCACGACTATCTGGGCCAGGCGCAGGGCGTGGAAGCGAAGCGCCTAGTGAGGGCAGTATACGTGTACGCAGGTCGGGAGCGGCAGACCGTAGCGTCGCTCTACAGACCTCGCAGCAAGCAAGGCGATCCGCGGATCTGGTTCCGCGGCCTAGGCTCATATGCACGCGCGCACAACCTCCTTGTGATAGTTGCGCTAAGGGGCACGCTCCACGTCATCAATTGCAGCGACAAGGCGATCATTGAATCGCTCGATGTCGATGGCTCGCCATTGCAGCGGCTCGCGCTGGCTTTTAGTCAGGGAATGTCTCCGTCCGCAGCGAAGCTTCTCGGCAAGCTCAAGAAGATCTGTGCACAAGGATTCGTGCCAAGCATAAGGGTTGGGGACACGGGAATAGGTGCGACGCTAGAGGACCTGCTCGGTATCGCGACGAATACGCGGCGAACACCGGACTACGAGGGGATTGAAGTGAAGGCTAGCCGGCGACTCCCTCGGGGCGCAAACAGGATCACGCTTTTCTCGCAGGTGCCGGACTGGAAGAGGAGCGCGCTCGACACGGCTGGAAAGATCTTAGAAGCATATGGCTACCAGCGGGAGGCCCGTCGGCAGCTGTATTGCACGGTAAGCGCCAAACCAAACGCGCAGGGGCTCTTCTTCCGTGTGAGGGAGGACGAGGGGTTGCTGCGCAACAAGTGGACCGACGGGCAGGTTTCGCGCGATGTGGTGTGCTGGGCTCTGGAGACATTAAAGGGCCGATTGAAGGAGAAGCATCCCGAGACGATGTGGGTGAAGGCGGCACACCAGCTCGACGAGCGCGGCAGGGAGTGGTTCCACTACAAAGCCGTGGTCCACACTCGGAATCCCTTCGTCGAGAACTGGGAATCGCTTGTCTCCGATAGCACAATCACGATGGACTACACGCTAAGCATGAGGGCGCACGGTACAACGCGTGACCATGGGTATCTCTTCAAGATCCACCCTAACATGATCACGGCCCTCTTCCCTCCACCCATGGAGCACGATCTGAGCAAATAGAGAATGGTGGACTTCCTTTCACCGAAGCAACTGTCCGAGCGGATGTCCCGGATCCGCGGGCGGGATACGAGGCCAGAGAAATTACTACGGACGGCTTTGCATGCGTTGGGACTCCGATACCGGCTTCATAGCAAGGAACTACTTGGAAGACCAAGCCTTGCGTTCCGACGGTACAACGCGGTGGTATTCGTGAATGGCTGCTTCTGGCATCGGCACGTTGGATGTCCCATCGCGACTATGCCGAAATCAAATACTAAGTTCTGGGCCGATAAGTTCGAGCGCAACTTGAGGCGGGACCGTGCCGTACGTTCTAAGCTCTGGAGGATGACTTGGAGGGTAGTCACCGTCTGGGAATGCGAGGCGTCCTCAGTGTTGCCCGCTAAGCGCTCGGCCGCGAGGCTTGCCGGAAGGCTCGCTACGGAACATGTCAATGAGAATGAGACACCTCGGGTTGGAATTTAGCGGGCATTTCTGGTGTCGGGCTCAGGGTATCTGGGGTCTTCGGAGCAGTTCGCGGAGGGCCTCGCGGTGAGGTTCGAGGGTGAGAAGCGCCCTGGCGCGCGGGCGCGCGCGACAAGCATGTCGTTTCATCAAAGTCCGGATGTCAACCATGTGGCGACTGTTCAACGCTCTGCCGCCCTGCACCTACCTTATTGGGTGATCCACGCGCGCCGCGGGCGCAGCGTGTTGGTTGGATGAAAGGAGTCGAAGTCGACGGGGCATTTGCTGCACATTGGGAATTCAAGGAGAAATGCCTAGAGCGCGCGGCGCAGATGTTGCTCGAACAAAACGGCGTTGCGCCGGTCCGGTGATGAGCACTGAACCAGGGAAAGCGCCCTAGACGGAATTGCGCACCTAGACTCTACGAACAACCGGCTGTTGTCGCTAAAGGGGGCCCGTCAGCCAACGAGGTACGTCCTTGAACCACCGGGTGGTGCGCCAGCGCGTCAAGAGCATCCCTGACCACAGCGTCTCCAAGCAAATTCGCCAAGCAGTATACAGAGAGCTCTACTTGCCTCAACTTGCCTTGAATTGGCCTTGCGAATACACCGGTGCCCGCTGAGCTGCCGGAGATCTTGTCCAGCGTTGCCCCAAGTTCCTTCTTTGTGCCAGAAACCTCAATTGCGATCGAGAATCGAACAGCTTCATCGCGGGGAAACGTTGGCGATTGCGAGAGGTTAGCAACGATGCTTCGGGCGATCGTGTCCCTGTCCAGCGATGCCGTCAACGTGCCCGTTTCGGTGGCGAACTTTGGCCTCAGTGCCAGTCGGTCGAGGATCTCAAATGCCTTGACAAGTGCAGCCGGCGCCTGACTCTCTTGCATTAGAAGCGTGTGCCCCATGAACACAAACTCGGCATGACCGTTTCCCCGCGTGTCCCATTTCTTCTTGACCTCGATTGCCAAGGCTTGGCCCCGAAGGGCTTGGAACGCTAACAACCCGACGCCCAAGAAGGCGCTCTTGCTAGCCGCCTTGAGTTCAGCTGGCAGGTTGGCAAGGCCAGCAAAGGAGCCAGCGAGGATCGATGTCACGAGGAAGACCGACTGGCCAAGGTTAGGTACTCGCTTGGGAATCGCCAGCAAGCGATCTGGTTCATGATGTAGTACAAAAAGCAACAGGGCGCGCGTTGCGACCTTTCCCGCAACATCCAAGAACTGATCTTGCGAGATTTCGCGACGCGCGTTCACGATTTCCTTGGCATATCGAGCGAAGGTCTCAATGGTTGCACGCTGCGCATCGGTTGCTCCGTCGATGCCCCCGGCGATTGCATTCAGGAAGACCGTGGCATCAAATCCACCCGTTGTGTGCATGGACCCGAGGACACCTGCAGCGGCCCTCACGAGGGCAGCGTTGTCATGTTGTCCAGAACCATACACGGGGTCGAGCAGGTTCGCGACGCCTGCAGCAATGTCGCCCGGAGATGTCATTCGCGGCGCATTCGCTACGAGGTGGTCAAGGACCCTCGTTGCGGCCGGACCGGGTTGCAACCTCATCGCGGCGAGAACGGCTGCAAGCGCACCAGCGACCTTGTCAAGTGCGTCGGGAACTGCGTTACTCAAGCTCTCCGCTGTGCCGATCGGTTGCGCTGAAAGCACCAGATCAGCCTGGGTTTCAGGCGAAAATGCGCCCGGCTTGACCTTCAGTATGAGGATGTCCGGCGGAATGTCCGCATAGGCAGTGGCCCGGGCGACGAACTCCTTTCTCTCCGCCTCCGTCCGAAATAGTGCGCGCCGTACCCATGCGAGGGGTATCGGCAGCTCTAGGCGAGCCTCCTTGTCAGGAACCAATCCATTTGGCGACGCCAATCCAAGCTCGACCTCGAGGACTGTAACGCTGCCGTATTCGATCGCACCACGCGCCGCCGCCACGTGGCTCGCAGGCACGGGCAGATGCGTTGCCATCGCAAGACCAGCCCCCTTCGACTGCAGGTTGCTAGACCCATCTGGGAGATTGCGCCCGCGCAGGAACCCCCCCGCAATGCAGATCATCAGGTCTGAGCTATGCAATGCCACATAACCCAAGGACGCAGCTTTCTTAGGCGGCCGTTGCTTTGCGGGTCTCATGTGTCTCTTGCTGCAATAGTCTTCATAGCTCTTCCTCCTGATAGCCCTCGCCAGGCTTTGGTAGCCACTTGCGAAACCTACTGCACGCGTCATCCTTCACCAACATGACGTTGAGGAATGAGCGCGCCCGGGAGCACATGACATACAGGGTCATCTTCATGTTCAGTTCGGACGACGCACCCTTGATGAGGCTTCCGGGGTCGACGATGAATACTGCGTCGAACTCGAGGCCCTTTGCACTCGCAAAGGTAAGCACAGTCACGTGCCCCGGCGCGTCAAATACCAGCTTCTCGACGGGGGCCTCGTCATCTTTGCTTGCATAGGTCTGGACCACGATCCCCTCGGGATCGAGTTTCGTTTCTAGGCGGTTGACTAGCTTCTCTCGCGTCTTTGACGTGTACGTCAACACGCCGATCTCCATGGTCCTGTAAGCCTTCGCGTACTTGGAAATCTTCTCGACGAACGCATTGAGATTCTTCCCCTCGGTTTCCCTACCACTGATGGAAACCATTGGTTCCACCCCATGCCTGCTGCTGGGAAGGCTTGGCTTCCCTGACTGGAGCCCGACGTAGAAGTGCGACGCGAACTTTGCAACCTCGAGCGTGTTTCGGTAGTTCTTGCGCAAGAGGAAGACGTTCTTCTGCGAGGCATGCAGCCCGAGCCCTCGGCGTATCTGGTCGAGCGTTGCGTTTCGCACCTCGTTGAGGCGCTGGTTCTCGTCCGCCATCACTGTGATCGCGAGTTGGGGGGTCGCCCCACGCGCGTTCGCGACGGTCATTATGTTGCGCAGCGCGGAATACATGGCCTCCTGGAAGTCCTGCCCTTCGTCAATTACGAGGTGGCCCCAGGATGCCCTCGCTGCGCCACCGGGCTCGAGGATCTTCCTGACCACTCGCTCCTGGATCTTTTCCCAGTCGTGCTGGTAGGGATCTTCTAGGTTAGGGACTGACCTCAATCCCGTCACTCCGCGCCACCATGCCCAGACCCATTGGTGAAGCGTCTTCACTACAACTCCTTCCGCCAGGCCGCCCCCGTCGCCCGCGAAGCGCTTAAGCACCTTGTTGAACATCAGGACCTTCGGTACCTGTCCCATGCCCTTGAGGACTCGCGCACGATGGAATGCGATCACCGTCTTCCCCGTGCCTGGCGGGCCGATGACAAGAATTGTCCCGCCCGGGGGCGCGCCGTCATAGACCTTGCGTTGGTCTTCGTCCAGCTCGGTTATCTTGGGGAACCTCATCTGCTAGCCAATTCCGATGGTATCGGCTAAAAGGCCGGGGATCCCAACTTGGTCCCTCCCGACCAGCAGACGACGATCCAGAAGGCTGTTGTTGAACATGCAGCTTGTCTCGGAAAGAAGGCAACATGCATGGCACGCCGCGGCATTGAGCGCGTCGATCCCCTGCTTTTCCTGCTCGGAGCAAACGGGATCGCTGGAGCACCAAGACAAGTCTGCAAGCGCCCGCCGAATCGTCATCAATAGCCTGCCCGGGCTTCCCTGCCTTACCAGTCCTCCAAGGGAGCCTTCCGAGTCGCCATCGGACGTATAGACCAGGATGCCCGCCATCGCATGCTGCCCTGCGTCGCAATAGATGCGTTCCCGGAGGGATGAAGACGAGTAGCCTGCGTCAAATGCGAGCCGGCGGATGAGGCCGTGGGCAAACGTGTGCAACGCTATGAACCGTGGGCTGGCATAGACCGAAGCCGGTTCACGGCCCCACCGTTCGCACTTTTCCTTGAGCGTCGCCATGCGGCTCGCAAGGCTTACAAAGGCCCTGAGTTCCCACTGCGATATGAAGGACTCGTTGAACTTGAGGAATACGCCTTCTCCGAATTGCTCAACACCCGCAATCCAATTGACCCCGGCGCCAAGGTCAACCTCCACTAACCGTGAGGTTGTGTCTGGCCTGAGTCGCCTGAAGCCAACCAACGCCCTGACTTCCCGGAGCCGGTCAATCAGCGTGATCTGGTCCCAGACGCGAAGAAACTCAGCCGGCCACTCCTTCGCAAGCCGTATCGGGCGAGTCCGCAGGCTTGGTGTCTGGATCCCAGTGCCGCGGGCAAGATGCGGCCACTCCGTGCGCAGGATCCCATGCTGGCTCTTGTCTGCGTTAGGGGCTGGCGACGGGGCCCTGGCAGTCGCGGTGCCACCAATGAACTCAACGACGATTGGCCCTACTACGTCGTGGGCGAGCGCAAACTTCCGACACCCCTCGTCGACGATGTGTTTGTATAGCGTCGGCGTTGACCTCCATGCGGGCCACATCCGCGCAACCTCCCGCGCGGACGTGGCAGGCCGGTAGACGTCGAGCCAAAGCCTGAGCCCACCCTCGGCTTCGAGCGACGCAGAGGCGACCTCGGACCCGATGTCGATTGCGGAAAGGGACTGCGGAAAGTAGACGTTGCTAGCCGCCCTTGGATGAATACGCACTTGTGCATTGCATTCTTTCGCCTCATTGTTGCTCTGCCAGGGCTGCCTTCCAAGGCACCCAAGCGGGAAGGGCCTTTCCGTCAGCGACTCAAAGGTGCTACTCGCCTTGCAGGTGCACGATATGGACATTGCATTAAAGTCACCCCCGCTCGCTCCCCGAGTCCGGAAAAACTGGCGCGACGTCGTCGGCGAGCACTGGCCCGTATTGGAAACCTGCGCATTTCGATGCGCCCACCAGTACCAGTCAACGTCCCGGAGGTGGCCCTGCTCGCAGACACCCACGAATCTCATCGGGGCAAGCGCCACTCCCTTGCAGCCCGGCTCGTCGCAAGTCGGTTGCTTGAACTTGTTGGTCGAGTCCTTAGTCCAGTTGTACCTATATAGGCGCCGGCAAGTAGGGCAAAAGAGCCAGCGAGGGAATCGGCTGAATGGAACCGCCGACTTCGAGCTCTCAGATGGAGGCCGCCGGATCTCCTTCCCGAGCATCCGCTCGAGGCTGCTATCCGGGAGCCTCATGCAGGCGCCTGCGGGCCAGCAATTGAGGTCCATGCACGCAAACGACTCGCCTCCAATTTCGACTACGGCCCCAACGCCGAAAGGCGAGACCAACTGGGCGGCCCGGATGGATTTCTTCTTCTTGGTCGCCATGCTTTCTTCCTACCTCACCGAGACCAGAATTTCCTCGTCGACGTTGCGCACCGACATCATCGTCGGCCACAGTGCAAGCCCGCCTGGCTTTCCAAACGGATAGAGCAGCGCGGGGAACTGCGCGCCTGCCTGCACATTCTCATAGAGGAGGCCATTGTTCGCCTCGGCAAAGTCCACCCACTCCTTGATCCGCTGCGCCGCGAAAGCCCGGATGGCCGCGTCCTCGGCTTGGTCGCAGTCGCCCATGAGCGTTAGCAACCCCTCGACTGCAGCCTTCAATTCCGGCGCATCGGAATCAATCTGGCCCGCGGCGTCATGCTTGTGCCACTTCAGTGCGTGGCGGACGAGCACCACCAGCGCCGCGTGCAATGTCCTCTCCCTTGCGGGTAGCGCGTAGGGTGTCACGCTTGTTGGCTCAATGTGCCTGTAGATGGCCCCGTGGTAGGCGCGAAAGTCCTCGTAGTGCGAGCGGTCGCGCGGCTTGCTTGGCGAGAACAGCGTAACCACGAGGCCGGGTACGTCGCCTCGCCCCACGCGGCTCGTCGCCTGGATGTACTCTGATGTGAGCTTTGGTTGGCCATTCACGAGCATTAGCCCAAGCCGGTCGACGTCAACGCCGACGGAGATGATGCTTGTGCACGGAACAAGGTCTTCCGCTGGCTTGCTGGGCAAGTGCTTCCGCTCAAGCGCGACGAGCGCCTCGGACATGCTCTTGACCATCTGCGCACTTAGCTCGAGAGGCTCGCCTAGCTTCCGCAACCGGGTGGGCGACGAGGAAATAGCCTCCATCCGCGCGGGAACCTCGTCGCGCGCTGCCGTCAGGGTCCTCCCAAGTTCCCGCCGACTGTTGTGGTAGGCGAGCAAGGTCCAGTAGGAATCGAGCGCGTCGCCCGTGATCCCCGTTTCCTTCACGGACTGTAGGAGCCCGGCTGCCGTCCACACCATCGCAACGACCGGCTTGATGTAGCCCTGCCCCATAACACCCATGTACTTCCTGCCCGGGGCGGCACGGTTCGTGCTGAAGAAGAACGCGTTGTCCCATCGGCCGCAGGGCGAGGGAAAGACGGCGACGTCCCGTCCATAGAGGCCCTTCACCTGCCCTGCCGCGTTGCGGATGGTCGCGGTCGAGCCGATGCGCTTGGGCGCCGCGCCACGCGTACGGATGATCATGTCGACCGCAGCCTCATAGGGAGCGGCAAGCGAACCTAGCGGGCCGGATATGAGATGCAGCTCGTCTTGGATTACCAGCGAGGGCGGAACGGACCTATCGTCGAGACCCCCGAAAAAGACGCGGGCGCGGTCATCCCAAGCGAGCATGGCGAACTTGTCGATCGTACCAAGGAGCATCGATGGTGGTGACTTGTAGAGCGCCTCGTCGATGACGATTAGTGGCAGCTCGCCATTAAACTCGCAATCGATATTGGGACAGCGGAAGGCGAACTTGGACTGCGTGGAAATGATCCCGACTTCTGCGGGCTGCACCTTGCCGCGGACGCGCGTCGGCTTGCTGGGGAAGATCTCTGTCCCGCAGTAGGGACAGGCAAGGAGGACAAACTTGTTCTCTGGCGTGGCGCTTTCCAGTTGCTCCAAGTAAACCTTGTGTGCCTCCCGGAAGCTGTTTTCAGTGAGCCCCAGGCCCACCCAAAGGCCAAGCGTGAATCGCCGCTCCCCAAGGTCGCGGTCCGATTTCCGAAGAAGCTCGAGGGAGACCATGAGCGCACTTGTGCGCTGGAATTGCTGTGCTGTCAGCAAGCGCATCGTGTATCGGCTCAGGACGGCCGTCGCGCCATCACTCGCCCCGTGCACTAGCCGCCTTCTCACCAGCTCAAGCGCGGTGACGAAGAGGTACGCCTCGGTCTTGCCACCGCCCGTCGGGAACCAGATCACGTCGATGATGTCGCGATCAGCCGAATCTTCGTTTAGCAACGAGTCCAGCAACACGAGGACAAAGGCAATCTGGAATGGACGCCACGACAAGCCCGTGAGCTCAAGCTTCGGCGCGCGGGGGCGGCTTGCGAGCGGGTACGGGCCGTGCTTGAGATTTCGCATTAGGACCATCTGGAATCCCATTGCCCTGTTTGCGAGACGGAATGCCTTCCACGCGACGTCGTCCTCCCGAAGGCGCCGTACGCCCGACTTCAATCTCGCCAAGGTTGCCTGCGCTCGATCGACCAGGCGCTTGGAGATCTCCGCGAATCCAGGAAGCAGCGAGACACCGCTCTGGTTCGCCACCCACGCACCGTACGCACCGACCAGGGTACCCAGCGCACGCAAGACGTCCGCTCTGCTCGCCTCGTCGAGGAATTGCAAGTCTAGGCAGCGAGCATCCACCGTCTTGGCAAACCTCTCCTCGAGCTTGAACGTTGGGTAGGGAACGTCCACCGCTGGCAGGTAGTCAATTGCGACCCAGCGACACATGCTCGACTTCGGCTGGTCCCACGTTGCCGCTGCGCCATGGCCCCTTGCGTATGGGACGGCCTCCCGGTACAGGAACACGACTTCCGAGTCCTCCGACTTCGGCCCATGGGTGTCTACGATCTCGGGGTATGGCATGATTCCCGGCGCGCTTGCTTCGCACTTCAAGCCGACCTGGAAGAGCGTCTGCGCCGCGTCGAGTCCACCGCGTTTGGCTGCGGCTTGGTTGTTAACAACCGTTATTGTCACGATGGCTGTGCCATCGCCACGCGTCCGCCAGCGCGGCACGATCCTCGCAACGCCACCGAGTACGTCCTGTTCCCGCGCGTCCTTCTTCACGGTGACCGAGTCGGGGCTTGCCTCGGTCGCGAGTGGACGCCTTTCCCACGTACGCGCAGCCCGCGTGGCACCGCCCTCACCAGCTTGCGGAACATACTTGGCCGCCCACACGCTGCACTTGAGCGAAGCGGAGTCTGGAACCTTGAAGCTCAAGCCCACGGCCGACGGGAGGGCCTCGAACGCGAGTTCCATCTCGTCGATGCGCGACGGCTCAACCTCCGTCGCGCTAGCGGCAACGGGGGGCGCTTCCTCCGCAGTGGCGGTCACTTCGCTCGCCCCTTGGGTAACTTCCTCGCCCACAGGGAAGAGCATCCCCGTCATGTACCGAAGGAATGGCGTTCCCTCGATGGCCTCGTCCTCGCCCATGAGCGGGCCATAGAGCGCGGACCGCAGGTAATTGACAATCTGGGTCCTCGGTGGATAGTCGATCAATGCCCCCCCAATTGCGCTAGCAAGCCGCTGCAAATCCCCTAAGTTCTGCAGCCAGTTCGCCCCGAACTCCTTAGCGCACGTCTACCCCGGTCCGTGCCATTATGAGCCTTGCGCGTGCCGCTTGGTCACACAAGACGAACACGCAGAAGTTAGCCCGCGTCATTCCAAGATAAAGATCGCGCGCAAGCTGGTCAATGGCTCCGCCCAGGTCACACAGGATAATAAACGGTGCCTCCAACCCCCGGAAGTCCTCGATGGTCGACACGCCTAGTACGTTGGGATAAGGCGAGCGCTGGTCCCAGCCCGCCTCCCACGCGCGATATCCAATTCCAGCGGCCGCGGAAATTGCGGGAACCTGAGAATCAGGATCATTTAGTGGGAGCGGCGTAAGCAAGACCATGTGGCCTGGCCTCACCTCGCCATCAGCGATCCACTCTCGGATTTGAACCGCCGCCTCTTCCACCATGCCAGACACGGTTTCCGCCTGTGCATACCTAACCTCGGGACCCGACCCCTTCACCTTCGCAGTTCCAACCATGGCTCCGGTCGCAAACTCAACCGCCCGTATGATTTGCGCCGTGTTCCTGCAGTTTTCCCGAAGCGAAGGCGCGACCGTTGCCCAGCTCTCGAGCTTAGCCTGTGCGCCGGCATTGTAGCTACTGGTAATACCGACTTGGTGGTTAGGATCGCTGAACCATCGCCAACGTGCGTCCGCTAGTTCATGGTCGAGTAGCCTCCCGAGCACCTTGAACGCAGCCTCGCTTGTGATCTGCTGGCCTTCATCGACGATCAGAGTGGAGTATTTGCCTCGTGTCGGGCTTGGGCTTGAGGCAACCTCGTCAAACGAAAACACGCGGCCTGAATCCGCGATGTTCGATGCCCTTAGGTGCGCGGCCAGTGTCTTCGTTCCTGTAATGAGAACCGGGTTGCCGGGCATTTCCCTGCGCAAGCATTCCGCCGCGAGGAACGTCTTGCCACAGCCCGCACCCCCTATCGCGAGTACCCGCGGCGCGCCCTCGAGGTAGTCGAGGAACCGGTACTGCTCGGTTGTCAGCTCAAGTTGTTCGTCGCGCACCCTCGCGAGGAAGATCGACAGCGGCGGCACGCGGTCGAACGAAGGCCTCAGCGTTGCCACGACCTTCCTCATCTCAGCGGGCGACCAGCCTATCGGTGCTGCGCGCATTTGTTTGCGCCAATATCCAGACACCCGCTCGAGAAAAGCGCGTAGTGACGTAGCGCCAGTGCAGTCCTCCTTGGTTGCAACGAGCTCAGCCGGCATCTCAGGCCCGCCCATGAAGCGGCGCGCGCCGCCAAGACCGGTGCGCGGCATCAATACGCAGAATCCAGTAGGTACGTTGGCAAGCACCTTCTTGCCCAACACCGGCTCGAGGTAGTTCTTCATCAAGGAGGAGTACGCCGACTGCACTTGCGCGATTGGGGACTCGCTGCGCTCGATGGGCGGGCCCCAGCGGCCCTCATACTTCCATATTCCGTCGCTCGCCGTCACCGTCCCGCCTTTCACCTCCACCACCAGAAGTCCAGTCGACATCACCAGTACGAAGTCTACTTCGCCCCACCGCTTGTACTCGTGCTCCGCAAGGTTCAGCGACGAAAGGGCGATATCCTCGGGCCCCGAAGCTATCCTGTGGAGCAATTCAAATACCTGCCGCTCCGTCGCGGTCGCCGCATCACACGGCCGCGGCGGAATCATCCGCATCCGGTATCCTTGCTTGGCTCGCCCACAGGGATACACCGCTTTAAATTCACGGGCTCAACAAGGTTAGAAATGCTCGCGGAAGAGCTGCCGCAATGTATCTCCATACTGGTCTGGCATGAGTTTGATCCCTGCGAGGTGCATGTGCTCCTCCATGTTCGACTCGCTCGCGCGTCTTGCGCTCCTCATCCTTGCGGCGATCGCCTGTTGCGTCCCGGCCGCGTCGCAGGAGCGCATCGGCATCGTGTTCCGGGTCGATTCAGGGGGAGCATCGTCATTGCGTGCGGGGAATCCTTGCCTGAGACCGCATGCTAGACGCATAGAGGCAAACCAGCAGGAAGCTAAAGGGTCCTCGCCACACATAAGCCGCTGCTGCCGACTATGTCATAGAGGGGGCCACAGTGCCTTCAGCCGAGCCCATAGCGATGCGCGGGCGACTGATGAGGGCCGAGGGAAGGCTCTTTCCCGAACCCGTGCCAGTAGCTCGCGAGACTCCCTGAGAGATGACCACCACAGATGATTGAGCCGAATAGCCTCCGTATTGGCCTCAAGCTCGTCCTCGAACAACGAGACCCGGTAGGGCCTTTTGGTATCGACAAAAAGCACCTCCCAGCGCCCATGCGTGGGCATCGTGACGTAGGGCCACAGCACCTTGGGGTCGGGCTGATAGGTATC
>Ga0194132_10008551_pt1 | contig 14568 bp, 15 predicted proteins | sample TA2KigOf80mmetaG_FD_148612 | JGI IMG/M metagenome (GOLD analysis project Ga0194132, IMG submission 148612) | Freshwater microbial communities from Lake Tanganyika, Tanzania - TA2015054 Kigoma Offshore 80m | ecosystem: Environmental > Aquatic > Freshwater > Lake | place: Tanzania: Lake... | reverse complement strand
CAGCGTGTCGTGAAACGCCCGGTGCTCCAGCTCGCCCAGCCGGCTCTGCAGCTCCTGTGCCATGTCGTCCACGGCACTGCCGAGGCGTGCGAGCTCGGGTACGCCCGTCACCGCCACCCGCTGGCCGTAATTGCCGCGCGCCACCTCGGCGGTCGCCACCACCACCTCGCCCACACTCTTGCCCAGCTGCCGCGTGACGGTAAGTAGCACGGCCAGCATCGCCGCCAGGGCAGCCACGCTGATAAGCAGCCGCACCTGTGCAACCTGATGGGTCTCGGTCAGTAATCCGGTGGTTTGGACCAGCGCTGCGATAGACCCGTTCTCGTCCAACTGGCGCACCACCGCGCGACGGCGGTAGGACTCCAGGCCGCCCCGGTCGGAGGCCGCAGCCAGCGCCTCGGGCGACTGGCTGCGCAATAACTCGAGGAGGCCGTCCTCGCGCGCCACCGTGTCGATGAGCTGCCCATTGCGATAGATGGCGAGGTCGGCTTCGCCTTCGTAGCCCTTCGCCAGATCGCCGGTGGCGATAACGTTGGTGATGACGGCGTGCCCTACCTGCTGGCCAAAGGCGACGATGGGCGCGGCGGCGGTCACCTGCACACCTCGAGTTGTCACGGCGAGGCTGGTGGCGGCCCGGGGGCTGCTGGGCTCGGAATGCAGGGTACTCATACCGACGAGTGAATCAAGCATCCCTAGGCCGACGATCTCGTCGCCGTCGCTTCCCCGTATGCGGATGCCGCCCCACGAGAGTTGGGCCGTAAATGGGGCGAGCGTGCTCAGAATCTCCGCCCGGGCACCCCCGGCCACCGCCTCGGCCAGGCCGGGTTGGCTCACCAACAACTCGGCGAAAGACGCCCATGACGCCTGCCGGCTCTCCAACTGGCCGGCCACCCCGTCCAGCACGGCTTCGCCGTGGCGGTGAAGCAAGGTCCGCTCTTGGTCGCGCAGCAGGGCGCCCTCGGCCAGCTGCATAGCCCCGAAGGTCAGCGCACCCACGGCCAGCATTGGGATCATGAGGCGCGCCGGAAGGCCCGTGAGGCTCGTGCGGGCCCACTGTATCAACCGCTGCATGCCGCCCCCGCCCGCTCCGCTCAATGGTCGCTCCGCGCCCAGCGGGCTGGGTGCCCGGTGGGCGAACGTTTAGATTGTTTTCACTTACCGGGGAGTGTCCCACGCATGCCGTACGCCCGACGTCGGCCACCTCACCGACTGAGCATCGGCCGAATGGCGGACTCCCCCGCAGGGGCCGCCCGCCACACTCGTCCGCTTACTGGGTACATTCGGGCGGTCGGCAGGCACGCAAATCGACAGGTGGATGGATGCGAATCGGCCAATCGGCGGATAGCGTGGCGTTCACGGACACCCACCCCGCCGCAGTGGTCAGATGCCGACAGTATCGCTATGCTGTGCGCGTGAGCCCGCGCCGGAGTGCTGCCGGCGGGGAATGATGAGAAGGAGGAGCGTCATGGCAAAGATCACATCGCTTGGGCACGTGGGGATCTTCGTGACCGACCTCGAGCGGTCCATTACGTTCTACCGCGACCTGCTGGGTCTCAAGGTGAGCGATCGCTCAGAGCGGAACGCCTTCATGACGGCGCAAGACCGCGTGGCGGAGCACCACGAGTTTGTGCTATTCACCGGCCGTCCCGAGGGCGCGGTGAGCACCGTGCAGCAGGTCTCGTTCCACGCCGCGTCGCTGCAAGACGTGCGTGATTTCTACAAGTCGTTCGTGGACAATGGCGTCACCATCAACCGCGTGGTGAGCCACGGCAACGCCATCGGCTGCTACTTCCAAGACCCCGACGGCAATAACATCGAGGTGTACTACGGCACCGGCATCGACTGGCCGCAGCCCTTCGGCGTACCCGTGGATCTGGTTAATGACACCGACGAGGAGATACTGACCGCGCACCTGACCAAGCAGTTCACTCCGGTTTAGTTGGAGGGCCGGCCTGCGCCCACTCCCATCCGGCGCCCAAGGACCGGGCAGCAGGCGACGGGTAGCTTCGGCCCGCGACCGCGAGAGATGCGTGCCTAGTAACTATCTCAGGACTGCGCGATGGTGGTAGCCAGTTTGGCTGCGGCCGGGTAGGAGGGAGAGTCCAGAGAGGGTGGCAGCCTTCTCCGGCGGGAGCACGAGGGTGGGCGGGCGGGACCGGAACCGCTGCACCGAACTTATCCAGCCTTATTGAGCTAGTCCCTCAGCCGGGACATGTTGGACAGCCTTGCGCAACATGAGGCATAAACGAACAGCGCACCGGCACGTTGATCGCACGTGCCTGTGCTATACTGAGGCACGGCCCCTAGTGCAGGGCCGTTTTTCTTTTGCTTGCTCACTGGCCGGAAGGAATGGGCACATGCCAGCCATCGTAGTTGTGGGTGCGAACTGGGGAGATGAGGGGAAGGGCAAGGTCATCGACTTCCTGGCGGAGGACGTCGAGGTTGTCGTCCGCTACTGCGGAGGTCATAACGCCGGACACACGGTGAAGAACCCGCTGGGCGACTTCGCCATGCATCTCATCCCGTGCGGGGCGTTCAATCGCAAGGCCGTGAACATCATCGGCAATGGTGTGGTGGTGAGCCCCGAGGCCTTCACCAAGGAACTACGGATGGTGCAGGACGCCGGCATCGATATGACCGGCCGGCTGTTTGTCAGCGACCGCGCCCACCTCATCTTGCCGTACCACAAGATGCTGGACGGCCTGGACGAGAAGCGCTGGGGCGAGAACGCGATCGGCACCACCGGCCAGGGTATTGGCCCCACCTACGCCGACAAGGCCGCCCGCCTGGGCATTCGCGTGGGTGACCTGATGGATGGCGAGGCCTTCCGCGAGCGGTTGCGGTTTGTGTTGGCGCAGAAGAACCGCCTGCTGACGCAGGTGTACGAGCTTGATCCCATCTCCTTCGACGAGCTGTACAACCAGCTGATGGTGGCCCGCGACGACCTGATGCCCTACATTGCCGAGACCGGGACAATGGTGCGCAAGGCACTGGCCGAGGGCAAGCGCGTGCTGCTGGAGGGCGCCCAGGGCACCCTGCTCGACATCGACCACGGCACCTACCCCTACGTCACCAGCTCGGCCACCAGCGCCAGCGGGGCGGCGTTGGGGTCGGGCATCCCCCCCACCCAGATCACCAAGGCACTGGGCGTGTTCAAGGCCTACACCACCCGGGTGGGCGGCGGCCCCATGCCCACCGAGCTGTTCGACGACGACGGGGCACAGATGCGCGACCGCGGCCAGGAGTTCGGCACCACCACCGGGCGCGCCCGGCGTTGCGGCTGGTTCGACGCGGTGGCCGGCAAGTTCAGTGTGGAGGTCAACGGCTTCACCGGCGGGGCGCTGGTGCGGCTCGACGTGCTGGACGTGTTCCCCACGGTGAAGATCTGCACCGGCTACCGGCTGGATGGCAAGGTGACCGACGAGTTCCCCAGTCACGTGATGGACCTGGAGCGCTGCGAGCCGGTGTACGAGGAGCTGCCGGGCTGGCTGGCGTCGACTGGGAACGCCCGCAGCTTCGCCGACCTGCCTGCCAACGCTCAAGCCTACGTCCGCCGGTTGGAGGCGGTGCTGGACTGCCCCTTTGATGTCATCGGCGTGGGGGCCACGCGCGAGCAGACCATCCACGTTCGGCCGGTGCTGTAGACCACACCCGGGGCGGCCCTGCCATGACGACTGCGTTCGCCTGGCTTCATCTCATCGCCGCCGCAGTCTGGGTCGGCTCCCAGGTGTTCGTCGCCGTGGTCGCCATTCCGGCCGTGCGTTCACTGCCCGATCCGCAAGCGCGCCTGACCGCCCTGCGGGTGCTCACCCGGCGCTTCGGCTATGTGGGGTGGGTGGCGCTGGCGGTGCTGGGGGCCACCGGCCTGCACCGGCTGACCCGGGCAATGCCCGACCTCTCGCTGTTACTCGAGGGCGGCTACGGCGGCGTGCTGCTCACCAAGCTGGGGCTGGGGGCCGCCATCCTGCTGCTGACCGTTATTCACACGCTGGTGCTTGGTCCCCGGCTGCTTCAGGCGATGGAGGCTGGGGCGCCCACCCGCACGCTGGCCCGCGCCTCTATGGTGGTCTCGGTAGCCAACCTGTGGCTCAGCCTGTGGATGCTGTGGGTGGTGGCGTCCCTACGGGGCGGCTGACCGGCAGCGGGCAAGGAACCGGCGCACGCGCTCGGGCTCCCATAGTTCTCTGGCTAGCACCTGTTCAAACACAGGAAGCCACGCTGGGTCGGCTGGTGTGGTGTCCCAGCGTTCGAGCAGTTCCTCCAAGGTCATCCAGAAGGAGTTCCACTCGCGGATTTGTTGCACGTCGTCGTTCGTGACGTAGTCGAATACCTGATCCAGGACTCGGTGGTCGGCGCGCTTCACAAGCCCGAGTAGCGCCTCGTTGGCTGCCGAGGAGTCATCGTCGTTCAGGTTCGCCACAAGTGCGTCCCTCACTTCCGGCGTGTCGTTATCCCCGAGCGTCCCCAGGCCGAAGGTAGCCCAATCACGGACGTCGGAATCGGTGTCAGCAGATAAGGCGATAAGGGTACGAATCGCCACATCGTCGTTCAGCCAACCCAGCGCACACGCTACCGAAAACCGAATGTCCCCAGTGCTGTGGTCTGCGAACGGGGCTAGCAACCCGGAGACGCGGTCGTCGTCGAGGTCACGCATAAGGACACCAATGCCGTGGATGATGGCCGCCAGTGGCGCTGGGTCTCGTTCAATCGGGAGGAGTGGCAGAAGGCGATCCCGGCACTCTTCCGTCCTGTAGCGTTGCGCTGGGGCAATGACGTGCTGTGTGAGAACGAGTGCTCCCACCGCGCGCTCACGGGGTGTCCCCTCAACAAGGGACTGGAGCCGATCCCAGACGCTGGCGACCTGCTCCTGCAACTCACCCATCAGCTGGAAGAGTCCCTCGCCCTCGGCCCACACCGGCTGCGCAAGCAGCACGTCGAGCAGTTGGTCGGGTGTGTAGCCATCCCACTGCCCGGCGACCCAGTTCTCGAGGTCCATGCATGACTCCGGCGGTTACATCAGCCGAGGGTCAGGGCTTGCTGGACGCCACCCCAGCGCCGGTCGCCTATAGCAGAGACGAGCTATGCGCTCTACACCATTGCCCTGAGCTTCAGCATAGCAGTGTGCTGCAAGGCGCTTTGGGTTACCGGGCGGCTGACCGGCAGCGGGCGATGGCCTCTCCGATGCTGGCGGTGTCCCACATGGCGCGCGCTTCCAACAGCATCAGTACCGGCAACCAGGCGGGATCGCCACTCCCGATGCGTTCCCACCGTTCCATGGCCTCTCCCATCGCCTCTTGCAGGTCGTCCCACTCTTCCACAGTGTCGTCGTCCTGTTGGGCCAGATAGTCGAGTACTTGGGGGACCACGCGTGGGTCTGCGCGGCGGGTAAGACCGAGCAAGGCCTCATAGAGCACCGAGGCGTTATCGTCGGCGAGGAGGCCGGCCAGGGCATCTCGGACTGGCGGGCTGTCGTCATCGCTGAGTGCTCCCAGACCGAAGGCCGCTGAGTCTCGCACATCGTCATCGGTGTCGCCACACAGCGTGATGAGACTCGCCAGGGCCCGGCTGTCATCCACACCCCCGAGCGCCGCGGCCGCTGAGAACCGGACCATCTCGTCCGCGTGCGTCGCAAACGGCACGATGAGACGCGAGGCCTCAGCCGGCTCCGCCTGTCCCATCAGGACACTTACCCCGTGGATGATCGCAGCGAGAACGGGAGGTTCAGCCTCGGTGGGGAGCATGCGCAGCAGGTGCTCACGACACTCGTCCTCCCGAATCCGCTCGTCAGCAGGGAGCAGATGCTGCGTGAGCACTAAGACGCCCACTTCCCGCTCCCTTGCCTCGGCTGCGTAGGACAGAGCAACAACCCGGTCCCAGACCTCGGTCAGCCGGGCATGGACAAAGCCCTCCGCCTGGTCAAGCCCCTCACCACTGGCCCACACTGGCTGCGCCAGCAGCACGTCGAGCAGTTGGTCGGTCGTGTAGCCATCCAACTGGCCATCGATCCAGTGCTCGATGTCGGGCTGGCCGGCGGCGGCGTTCACATCAGACTCCTGATCGCAGGCAATCGACCGTCGGTGTGTGCCGTCTACTCGCCCGCCATCTCCAGAATCAACCGCCACTCGCTCTCCAGCACCGGCTGCACTGAGAGGCGGCTGCTTTTCACGAGCACCATCTCCCGCAGCGCCGGGTTAGCCTTCACCATCTCCAGCGTGACCGGGGTGGGCAGCCTGCGTACCGGGCCAATGTCCACCATGTACCACACGGGGTTGGCCTCGGTGCTCTTGGGGTCGAAGTGCTTCGTGTCGTTGGGGTCCCAGGCGCTGGTGTCGGGGTAGGCCTCCCTCACCACTTTGGCCACACCAATGATGGCCTGCGGCTTGGCGTTGCTGTGATAGAACAGCAGCTCATCGCCCACCTTCGCCTGCTTCAGGTAGTTGCGCGCGAGAAAGTTGCGCACGCCCTCCCACTCGGTGCGGCCGTCGCGCGCCAGATCGTCGTAGGAGTACACCCCAGGCTCGCTCTTATACAACCAATAGGCCATGCTCAGGCCTCGCTTTCATCAGTTAGGTCAGCTTGCAAGAGCCCAGCGCCGCCCTTACCCAGCCCTGCCATAGCGCACCGCCGCCTTGGCTCGCGCCCGGGCAGCCTCCACGACGCGATCCCTGGGCTCGGCCGTGGTCTCCAGACCGTCCAGCAGCGTGCGCGCCACTGCCGCCACCTCGGCCACGGCGCGGTTGAAGGCGTCCTCGTTGGTGCGCGAGGGCTTGGCGAAGCCCGAAAGCTTCCGCACAAACTGCAGGGATGCCGCCTGCACCTCGGCGTCTGTGGCGGGCGACTCGAAGTTGAACAACGTCTTGATGCTACGGCACATGGGTCAGCAGCCCTTGGGCACCCGGCCGCGGGGGTTGGCCACGTTCACCACCAGCATCTCGGTGGTGTTGCGCGCCACAATGAACTCCACCGGCTCCTTGGCGCTCAGGTTCTCCTCCACGTGGATGACGCTGGGCGGCACGAAAATGAAATCGCCCGGCTCCGCAATCACCATCTCGCTCAGGTTCTCGCCGTAGAAGAACTTGATGCTGCCCTTCATGATGAAGATGCCGCTTTCGGCGTCGCCGTGGTGATGGGCGCCGCTGGCCAACCCCGCCGGCGTCGAGACGAAGCCCATCCACAGGCCGTGGTTGTCGGCGGTGTCGGGCGCAATGCCGGCCTGGCGGATCATGCCGGGGGTCTGGCTGGTGTTGGCGCTGCGCTGGTGGGGCTTGATGAGAACGACGTTGCCCTTGACGCCGCTGCTGGTCATGGCAATACCTCGCTGGTGGTGTAGCCGCAGCTTAGGCGTGGCGGCCGAGGGGTGTCAATCTCGGTGAACAGGGGGCCTGCGCACCATATTGCTGAATCCACCTGTCGCAACCACGCGAAGGCCGCCTGCGTTTGGCAGCGTGCGGGGAGACGCGGCGTCCCGCCCGCCCGCCCACTGGAACTCTTAGGAACCGAGGGCCAGCCCCTCGGACACCCCGGCAGGAAGGGGCACCCCCTTCCTGCACTATCCCCCGATGAGTCGTGGTTGGCTCAGCTCAAGCAGCCGCGGAAAAGTGGCACACTCACCAAGGTGCCAAGAAGGCGGGACGAAGTCGATCACCGCCCGGTCTGGCCAGGCAGCAACGGCGGCCAGATGCGAGTACCCAGGCTGGGCGAGTGCGGGGCGTGCACCAGATTGCTCACCACCCGAGCGCTCTGCGCCGAGGCGGCCGGGTCGCGGAAGCGCTCGGTCATGCTCTCCAGCCACGCGAACTCGTAGAAGATGGCGTGCTTGGCCCAGCCTACAATCGACACCAGCTTGCGGGTGGCCACGCACCCCGGCATGGCGGCCAGCGACCAGCGGGTGCAGTGCACCGTGAGCGTGGTGGGCATCGGCAACGGCGAGCGCTGGATGAGCCGGGTGCGGCGGCCCTACGAATGGCAGGAGCTGCTGGCGCTCTCGAAGCAGGACCGCATCGACCGCACACTGCACGGGGCGTCCCGCATGGCCGACCGCAACGAGATCTTGCTACCCGACCCCGACTCGCTGGCGCGGGCCACCGCCGCCCGCTGGTTGCTGCCCGGCGCCGTCGGCCAGCTCCCCATGGAGTACGTGGACGAGACGCTGGCCTTCAACCCCGAATGGGTAGTGGACAAGATTGCTCCGCGTCCCATCCTGTTCATCACCAGCGACAACGACCTGCTGGTGCTGCCCGAGGAGTCGGACGCGCTGTACGCCCGCGCCGGCGAACCGAAGCGGCTTGTGACACTGCACGGCTACAGCCACTACGCGGTGTACGAGGAGCCGGCGCTGAGCGAGGTGATGGCCCACACGCTGGCGTGGTTCGGGGAGCATCTGCCGGCCTAAGTGTCATGCCGACGTAGGAGGCATCTGGCGGAGCGGTGGCACTCTCTACCCCTAGCACGCGCCACCGAGTAACACAGACACGCTATCTAGGCAGGGGGTTCCCATCCCACCCCAGACGCCTCCTTACGTCGGCATGACAGACTACCCCGGTTGCCAACCCCCGCCATCGCCACTAAGCTCGCACTACCACCAACGGAGGACTCCCCCGATGAAACTGGTTCTGTACAACAACGGCACCCCGGGCGTACTCGGCAGCCGCGGCGTGGTCGACGTCTCGAGCGCGGTGAAGGCGTACGCCCCCCGCAACGGCGAGGAGGCGATGGAGGCGATCATCGCCAACTGGGACGCGGTGAAGGGCGAGCTGGCGCACCTGGAGCAGAGTGGCGCCGCGGTACCGCTGGACAGCGTGAAGCTGGAGGCGCCGCTGCCGCGCCCGCCCAAGATCATGTGCATGGGCGCCAACTACCGCGAGAGCGGCACCCGCCCGGTGCAGCCGATGTGGGGTTTTCTGAAGAACCCCGAAGGCGTCATCGGCCCCGGCGGCACCTGCGTGCTGCCCAAGTTCGACGCCAACGTGTTCCACCACGAGCCGGAGCTGGTGGCGGTGATCGGCAAGCGCGGCAAGGACATTGGCCAGGCCGAGGCCATGAGCTACGTGTTCGGCTACACCGCCGGCGTCGATGGCTCAGCCCGTGAGGGCACCACCGGCTCCAACGGCGGCGGCACCCGGCTGGGCAAGAACTTCGACACCTTCGCCCCGCTCGGCCCCTGCATCGTCACCGCCGACGAGATCGCCAATCCCCACAACCTGGTGGTGAAGCTGAGCGTGAGCGGCGAGCTGCGCGGCGAGTACAACACCGACGACATGGCGCACTTCATCCCCGAGTGCATCGAGTTCTTCAGCAGCTTCATGACCATTGTGCCCGGCGACCTGCTGTTTACCGGCACCAACCACCAGGGCCTGGGCGCGATGCAGGATGGCGACCACATTGAGATCGAGATCGAGAAGGTGGGCAAGTTCGGGTTCGACGTGACCGACCCGCTGAAGCGCAAGTGGGCCCGCGGGGTCGACACGGCCACCGCGCAGGCCGTGCGCGAGGGGACCGGCGCTCCCGGCTCCTCGGTACGGCCGCAGGGGTAGAAGCTGCAGCGCTATGCCGTGCGTCGGCGTACGGCATAGCCCCCGCAACAATGTTACATAACGGCGTTTCTTGAAACAGGAGATGCCGTATGCAACTAACCCTGACCGACGACCACGTGGGCGCAACCCAGGCCGCCGCCATCCTGGGCATCAGCCGAGTAACGCTGCACCGCTGGGTGAAGCAGGGCGTGGTGAAGGCCTATACGCTGGGTCCTCGCCGAGTGCTGATCCGCCGTAGCGACCTGTCCGGTCTGGTGCGCCCAGCCGGCGAGGATCCGGCAGCGAGCGCAGGTGAGGCGGTGGAGCCTGAGCCGCTGACCGCAGTGCAGGTACAGGCGGCGCTGAGCGCGCTGGAACACGCGCGGCTGTTTCGGGCGCAGCGGGCCAGACGGAGCGCCACACCATGAGCGAGGCCATCGCCATCGATGCCAGTGTGGCCCTGCTCTGGCTGTTGGGCTCCGAGCCCGAGGCCGAACCCGTCGAGTCGCTGCTGCGCACCACCGCCGAGGCTCGGTTGCCGGTACTGGTGCCGCCCACCTTTCACGCCTCGGTCGCGGCTGCGCTCCGCGAGCGGTCGCCGGCGCTTGCGGACGCCGACGCACAGCAGGCGCTGGCCACACTGGCGCAGTACCCGTTCCAGATGGCGCAGGCGCCGGGGCTGTACCTCACGGCATTGAAGCTGGCTCAGGGCTACCGACTGGCGGCCTTTGACCATACGCTCAGCATCGCGGTGGCGGGCCTCGCCGGCTGCGAGTTGTGGACGGCGGACGCCGGGCTGATCGAAGCGGCTGCTGGGCGGCTGGCCCACGTACGGCTAATCGTCGAATACGGCAGGTAAGCCGCCCCAAGCGTCGATCTGTGCCACCGCCACGAGTCTCCAGAAGGCTTTCTGTGGGCCGGCCCAGGCACGCCCGGTGGTATTATTGACCCCGGTGCGCCGCCCAGCCGCCACACCCCATCTATACCGAGGTCCGCATGCCCGCACAGATCATCGACGGCAACGAACTCTCCGCCCAAATCCGCAGCGAGGTGAAGGCGCGCACCGAGGTGTTCACTGCCCGTCATGGCTTCGCACCTGGGCTGGCGGTGGTGCTGGTGGGCGAGAACCCGGCCTCGGTGAGCTACGTGCGCGGCAAGGAACGCGACGGCGTTGAGGTTGGCTTTCACGCCGAGACCATCCGCCGCCCCGCAGAGATCACCCAAGAGCAGTTGCTGGGATTGATCCACGAGCTGAACCATGACACCCGGTTCCACGGCATTCTGGTGCAGTTGCCGCTGCCACCCCATATCGATGCCGACGCCATTGTGGAGGCGCTGGACTATCGCAAGGACGCCGACTGCCTGAACTCTCGCAACGTGGGGCGGCTGCTGCAGGGCGAAGGCAAGCTGATCCCCTGCACACCCAGCGGCGTGCAGCAGATGCTCATTCGCACCGGGCACGACCCGGCGGGGAAGCACGTAGTGATCTGCGGCCGCAGCAACCTAGTCGGTAAGCCGCTGGCCGCGCTGCTGGTGCAAAAGGCCAGCGGCGCCAACGCGACCGTCACTCTGTGCCACACCGGCACCAGGGACCTGGCCAACTACACCCGTCAGGCCGACATTCTGGTGGCGGCTACCGGCGTGCGCAACAGCATCACCGCCGACATGGTGCGCGACGGCGCCGTGGTCATCGACGTGGGCATCAATCGGGTGGAGTCGACCACCACCAAGAGCGGCTTCCGCCTGGTGGGCGACGTAGACTACGGCCCAGTCGCGGAGAAAGCCTCGGCCATCACCCCAGTGCCCGGCGGTGTGGGCCCCATGACCCGCGCGATGCTGCTGGTGAACACCCTGACCGCCGCCGAACTGCAGGTGGGATAGTGAGCGGCTGGGCCAGGCGCGGATCTCGCCATGGCGCAACTTCGTGACTGCTTTGGTTGGGTTGTAGGCTGGTCGTTCCGCGTCCTTTGCGCTTTACCATAAGCGCCTGGGCAACCCCTCAAGACTTTCTGGCCGCACTGTGTCAGCACGCAGACCTGGAGCGCTGGTTCTGGAACTGGCATGCTCCGGGATATGGCAGTCACGACTTCGTGGTCAATGTTGAAGGCTCTAGGTTCTCGTTACGGAAGCGGCACTGGCTCTGGAACTACCACACCACGGTATTCTGCGATGGTCTCGTTTCGGCCGATGCACGCACGATTGAGATAACTTGCCGGGTCGGGCATCCCGCCTGGGTCAGGGTCTTCAACATCGTGGCGCTTGCGCTGTGGTATAGCGCTGGCACCTCCATGACCGGATGGCTGATATGGCACGCCGACTGGATGGCCGCGGCCATACTAAGTGGGCTCCTGTCCATACCCCTCATTGGTGTGCGACTGCTGTATGCCCGCCAAGCCGCCGAGGGAGCGGAGCTGAGGGCGGTCGTCCAACGTTGTGCCGGCGAGGCATCTTACCGCTAGGCTCCGCATTCCGCAGGAGGGCAACTGCCACCCATGCCGAGTGACCAATGGTGTCCTCGGCCTGCGTACCGATATCCTGCGTTCTAGGACGGAAGTGAAAGGCGAACAGCCAGGGAGTGGTGGGACCACATCCGCTCGGCTATGGAGCCCAATGCGCGCAGATGTCTGTCTGCGTTATTTTCACGGATGGCAATAAGAAGGCCTCTTTGCCCCCGTTATTTCAAGAATTCGGCGAATGTTGAAATAACGATCTGCCCGTCTGCGTCGGCCTCTAGCTCGGCACCAGGGCTGCGGCCAGCTCCCATTCCGCCATCAGCGCCTCGAGGCGAGCCTCGGCGGCTTGGTGTTGTGCGGTGGCAGCCTGGGCAGCCACGTGGTCGGCGTAGACCGCGGGGTCGACCAGGCGAGCGGCCAGCTCCGCCAGTTCGGCTTCGACCGCGGCAATCTCGGCCTCGAGGTCGGTGACGCGCTTGCGGGCGGCGGCGTTCTCGCGCCGGATCTGGGCGGGCGACTTCTCGCGCTTGGCATCGGCACGGGCGGCGGCTTCCTGGTCGGCGGCGGCCAAGCGGGCCAGCTCGCGCTGGGCGATGCGCTCGCGATAGGCGGTGTAGTTACCCAGGTGCACTTCCACGCCGCCGTTCTGCACCGCGATCACTTTGGTGGCGATGCGGTCGATGAGGTAGCGGTCGTGCGAGGCCAGCACGATGGCCCCGGGGAACTCCATCAGCGCCTGCTCCAGCACCTCTTGCGAGGCGATGTCCAGGTGGTTGGTTGGCTCGTCCAGGAACAGCAGGTTGGCGTCGCGCAGCAGCATCTTCGCGAAGGCCAGCCGCGCCCGCTCGCCGCCCGAGAGCACGCTCACCGGCTTGAACGCGTCATCGCCGCTGAACAGGAAGCGCCCCAGCAGGCCACGAAGCTCGCGCTCGGCCAGCTCGCTGCCGTCGGCTAGCTCCTCCAGCGCGGTGCGGTTAGGGTTCAGCGTCTCGGCCTGGTGCTGCGCGAAGTATGCCGGCTGCACGTTGAAGCCCAGCTCTATCTCGCCGCCGTCGGGCTCGTCAATCCCGGCCAGCAGGCGGATCAGCGTCGACTTGCCGGCGCCGTTGGGCCCCACCAGCGCCACGCGCTCGCCACGCTCGATGGCAAGGTCCACCTTGTCGAGCACCGTGTGGTCATCGAAGCGTCGGACCAGCCGGCGCACGTTCAACACCATGCGGCCCGAGCGGCCGGCATCGCCAAAGCGCAGGTGCACCCGCTTCTCGCGAGCGTCGGGCGACTCCACCCGCTCCAGCTTGTCGAGCATGCGTTGGCGGCTGCGAGCGGAGCTGGCTTTGGTGGCCTTGGCGCCGAACCGGTCGATCCACGCTTGAGTGCGGCTGATCATGGCCTGCTGCCGCTCATACGCCTCGGCCTGCTGCTCCCGGCGTAATGCCTTCTCGGCCACAAATGCACTGTAGTTGCCGGCGTACTCCACCACCTGTCCGCCCGCCAGCTCGAAGGTACGGGTGGTGACCTGGTTCAGAATGTACCGGTCGTGGCTCACCATCAGCAGGGCGCCCGGATAGTCCCGCAGATACCCCTCCAGCCACTCCACGGCGCCAATGTCCAGGTGGTTGGTGGGCTCGTCCAGCAGCAGCAGGTCTGGCCGCTGAATCAGCAGGCGCCCCAAGGCGATGCGCATCTGCCAACCGCCGCTGAAGGTGTCCACCAGGCGGTCGGCGTCCTCGGGCGCGAAGCCCAGCGCCCGCAGCACCACGCCGACCTCAACCTCGACATCGTGCCCGCGGAAGTCATCGAAGCGGTGCTGCAGCAGGCCGTGACGCTCCACGAGTTCATGCAGGCTGGGATCGTTGGGACCAAGCGCTGCAAGCTCCGCCTCTACGGCCGCCAGCTCGGCCATAACGGCAGCCAGGTCTGCGCGCCCGCTCACCAGTTCTTGCCGGACGGTGTTGCCAGCAGTCACCTGCCCCTCTTGCGAGAGGTAGCCGACGCGGGCACCGCGTTGTACCGTCACGGTCCCGGTGTCGGGCTCCATCTCGCCGGCCAGGATGCGCAACATCGTGCTTTTGCCGGTGCCGTTGGCCGCCACCAACCCAACCCGGTCGCGCGGGCCAATATGGAAGGTGATGCCATCCAGCACGTCACGAGCGCCGAAGGCTTTATGGAGTCCAGTTACCTGCAGCATGCGTCCCCACACAGGAAACGCCGGTCAACCAGACCGGCGATACCTTGAGTCTAGCATGTGAAGAGGGTGGGCAGCCCTAGGTCCTTGGGCTTAGCGTCAGAAAGACAGAGGGCTAGGGGTTGCTCACCAAGTGCCAGACTGGTCATGCTGACGCAGGAAGCACCCCCCGCCGCCGGCTGCCGATTGGTGCCCACACTACGTCATCTATTGACAACGGCTAAGCGGGGGATTCTTCCTGGCGTCAGAATGACGGAACGCTGCGGGCCTGCTGCACCGTTGGGCCATCCCCTGCGCGCTCACCCAAACCGCTAGCCCCCACCTACACCACGATAAGCGAGTGGACGTCGTAGTCCTTCAGCTTCTCGCGGCCACCCAGGAAGGTCAGCTCCATGAGCACCGACATGCCGACCACCTC
>Ga0194132_10008550_pt1 | contig 14568 bp, 12 predicted proteins | sample TA2KigOf80mmetaG_FD_148612 | JGI IMG/M metagenome (GOLD analysis project Ga0194132, IMG submission 148612) | Freshwater microbial communities from Lake Tanganyika, Tanzania - TA2015054 Kigoma Offshore 80m | ecosystem: Environmental > Aquatic > Freshwater > Lake | place: Tanzania: Lake... | reverse complement strand
CGGGCGGACCACGGCCATCGCCGCCGGAAGCCGGCGCGTGCTCGCGGGCATCGGCGTCTGGCCGGCGCTGGCCTCCGCTGCCTGTCCCATCGAGGCGATCCGCGTTGCCGACGGCAGCTCGCCGTTATTCGTGCATTACGACGCGGCCGAGATCGGCGACGAGCCGCTGGGCCACATCGTCGACAACCACGCCCTGCGCCGTGCCCTGCTCGACCGCGTGCGGGCGCTGCCGGCGGTGAGGCTGCTGGCGCCGGCGGCGATCGCCGACCTCGAGCGCGGCGCGACGACAGTGACGGCGCGCCTCGCCGAAGGCCGGACGCTGCACGCCGCCGTCGTGCTGGCCTGCGACGGGCGCCGCTCGGCCCTACGCGCCGACGCCGGCGTCGCGGTTGCCGAATGGTCCTACGGCCAGGACGCCATCGTCTGCACGGTCCACCACGAGCACCCGCATGGCAACGTCGCGGTCGAGCATTTCCGTCCCGACGGTCCCTTCGCCATGCTGCCCATGACGGATGCGTCGCCGGATGCGGCGCACGCCGCCGACGGCTTCGCCCATCGCTCGTCGATCGTCTGGACCGAGCGGGCCGACATCGCGCCCGACCTTGCCGCACTGCCGCGCGCGGACTTCGAGCACGAGCTGGCACGCCGCTTCGGCGACCGCCTCGGTCGCCTCGCCGTGCCCGGCGGCGTCTGGCGTCATCCGCTGGCGCTGATCCACGCCGAGCGCTACGTCGACCGTCGCCTGGCGCTGGTCGGTGACGCGGCGCACGCCATCCACCCGATCGCCGGGCAAGGGCTGAACATGGGCTTCCGCGACGTCGCGGCACTGGCCGAATTGCTGGTCGACGCCCGGCGATGCGGCCTCGACATCGGCGCCCCCGACGTGCTCGCCGGCTACCAGCGTTGGCGGCGCTTCGACAATACCGTGCTCGCCGCCGTAACGGACGCGCTCAACCGCCTGTTCTCCAACGACATCGCGCCGCTGCGCGTGGCGCGGCGGCTGGGCTTCGGCGCGGTCCAGCGCATCGCCCCGGCGCGCCGCCTGTTCATGCGCCACGCCATGGGCATCGTCGGCGACCTGCCGCGGTTGGTGCGCGGCGAGGCGCTGTAGCCGCCGACATTCACCTCGTGCATCAAATGTGGACGGCGTGTGACAATTGCGGCGTGGCACGCCGGCCGGCGCCGAAACTCCGGAAAATTCAGCGATCGCGCGTCAGGCCGGCCTTCGCCAGCGCGTCCGTGTAACGCGTCATCAGCGCGTCCTGCCGCTCGCCGGCCTCACGCAGGAACCGCCAGGTGAAGATGCCGGTGTCGTGGCCGTCGTCGAACACTAGGCGCACGGCGTAGTTACCGACCGGCTCGATCGCCTTGATCCCGACATGGCGCTTGCCGGAGACCAGCTTGCGGTCGGCCGGGTTATGCCCCTGCACTTCCGCCGACGGACTCTCGACGCGCAGCAGCTCGGCGGGCAGGGCGAACGCCGCCCCGTCGTCGTAGGCGATATGCAGGGCGCGGTCGGCGCGGCGGTAGCGCAACTCGACCGGCCACCACAGCGGATCAAGGGTGTGTGCCGGCGTGCTCACTTCCTGCGCTCGCTATCGTCGAGTTCGCGTGCCTCGTCGGCCAGCATGATCGGGATGCCGTCGCGGATCGGGTAGGCGAGCCCAGCCTTGTCGCTGATCAGCTCCTGCCGCTCGCGGTCGTAGCGCAGCGGTGCCTTGGTCAGCGGACAGACGAGGATTTCGAGCAGCTTGGGATCGACGCTTGCGTCGCGCGTATGGGCCATTGGCGGGCGATCCTCAGTTGACGGTCGAACTGCCGCCGGCGGCGCTCTCGTGGCGGCCGGCCTCGGCGAGATCGCGCAGCAGGGCGGTGCGCGCGGCGAGGTCGGGCGCTTCCAGCAGGGCCTGTTTCTCCTGCGGCGCGAAGGGACAGCCCATCGCCACCATGGTCACCAGCCGGTCGGTCGGCGTGCGCTCGACGGCGGCCCAGTCGGTGTCGATACCATGGCGGGTGAAGTAGCCCCGCAGGGCGGCGAGGAGCGAAGTCCGGTCGATGCCGTCCTCGACGCCGTCGCCGGCCATGTCGGCGGCCCAGCGTGACCAGTCGGCGCGCACTTGGCGATAGCCGTGCCGGCCGGGCAGCTCGGCGGCGATGGCGAATCGGCAGACGCCCGACAGGCTCAGCACGAAGCGGCCGTCCTCGGTCTCCTGGAAGCTGGTGATGCGGCCGGCACAGCCGACCGGATAGATGGCGGTGCCATCGTCGACCGACAGGCCGGCCTCGCCGGGGACGCGCGGCTGCACCATACCGATCAGCCGGCCGGCGCCCAGCGCGTTCTCGACCATGGCGAGGTAGCGCGGCTCGAAGATGTTGAGCGGCAGGCGGCCGCGCGGCAGCAGCAGCGCTCCGGTGAGCGGGAAGATCGGCAGCTCCGCCGGCAACCGGTCGAACGGCAGGTCGAAGGGGCCGGCGTTCACGAGAAGAGGATCGAGGACAGGCGCTTCCTCGACTCGGCCGTCAGCGGATCGGTCGGTCCCAGCGCCTCGAAGATCTTCACCAGCTGCACCCGCGCCGCATCGTCGTTCCACTTGCGGTCGCGCCGCACGATGGTCAGCAGTTCGTCGATCGCCTCGCGCGCCTGGCCGGCGCCGAACAGCGCCTCGGCCAGCTCGAAGCGGGCCTGATGATCCTTTGGGTCGACCGCCAGCCGTGCCTGCAGCTCGCCGGTGCGGCCGGCCGCTTCGCGGCCCTTCTCGGCCAGTTCGAGGCCCGCCAGCACGGCCTTCACCTCGGCCGAGGCCTGGGCCTCCGGCGTCGCCCGCGCAATGGCCTCGCGCGCCTTCTCCGGCCGCCCGGCGGCGAGGTAGCAGCGGGCGAGCCCGGCCAGCGCCCTGGCGTGGTTGGGGTCCTGATTGAGTACCTGCGCGTAAAGTGCGCCGGCGCCGCCGTAATCGCCGGCTTCCAGCGCTTCGGCGGCAGCCTCGATGGCTTCCTCCAGGGGATCGGTCGCCTCCGCCCCACCGAATTTCTTCATCAGCTGGTCGACCCAGCTCTTTACCTGGCTTTCCGGCAGCGCGCCCTGGAAGCCGTCGACCGGGCTGCCGTCGCGAAAGGCGTAGATCGTCGGGATCGACTGGATGCGCAGCTGCGCCGCCAGCTCCTGGTTCTGATCGATGTCGACCTTCACCATGCGGACCTTGCCCTTGGCGCCCTGCACCACCTTCTCCAGCGCCGGCGACAGGGCCTTGCAGGGACCGCACCACGGCGCCCAGAAGTCGACGATGATCGGCACCTCGCGCGAGGCGTCGATCACGTCTTCCATGAAATGCTCGGTGTCGGAGTCCTTGATCACCGCGACGGCCGGCGGGGTGGCTCCGGTGGACAGCAGGGTTTCCATGCGCGCGGGGCCCATATGCCTATGTTTCAGCGTTTGTGGCAGAACATGGCGACAAACCGCCGTGCCATCAAGTCCCGCCGCCGGCTATCGCCGGCCCGCCCGGGGCGTCGAAATCAACGATCAGCGGCGGATGGCCGCAAGCAGCGGCGAAGCGCACGAGATCGGCGGTGGTTATCGTCGTGGTCGCGGCGTTGTGCAGCGGGTGGGCGTTGATAAGCGGCTGGTCGAGGATGGCGGCGTCGAGCACGAAGCGCACCCGGCCTTCCGTGTCGTTCAGGACCGCATAAGGTGTCACCGAGCCCAGCTCGACGCCCAGCGCCGTGCCCAGCAGCTCGATGCTGCCGAAGGATAAATTGCCCGTCGCGCCAAGCAGATGGCGCAGCGCCTTCAGGTCCATCGGGCGTTCGTCGAGGACGGTGACGAGAACCAGCGCCCGTTTCTTGTCGCGCAGGAACAGGTTCTTGATGTGGGCGCCCGGTAGCCGGTCGTGCAGGGCGCGCGACTGCTCGACGGTGAACAGCTTGTCGTGCCGGAGCGTCGTATGGGCGATACTGAGCGCGTCGAGGCGGGCGAACAGGCGCGCTTCCAGCGCCGCGGCGGCGGGATCGGGGACTGAGCGGGCGACATCGTCCATTGGCCACGGCTATAGCATGGCGCGCCGGCGGCCGCGGGCTCTTCCTTCGACGCCTCGTCCTTCGACAGGCTCAGGATGAGGCTTTTCGAGATGTAGTACCGGTGCCGGCAGGGTTTGTGCCCGATCGGGATGCAGACTAGCTCTTCCCGGCCGCCTCATCCTGAGCCTGTCGAAGGACGAGGCGGCACCCGCCGGTGCCTGTGCACGACCTCCGGCCCCTCCGCCGCGCCGGGGGCTTGCAATCGGGCGGGGCTTGGGCTTATGTGCCGCTCCCGCGCGGGAGTAGCTCAGGGGTAGAGCATCACGTTGCCAACGTGAGGGTCGCGGGTTCAAATCCCGTCTCCCGCTCCAGTTTCGCCAACGGCCCGACCCGCAAGGTCGGGCCGTTGGTATATCCGATGTCATCCGCATTGCCCATTTCGGGGCCATGATATCTCCATTTTTGCCATCCGAGCGCAAAGGCGCGCGACATGTCCGCGGCGTCATGGTGCGGGGCGCGCCGTTGCGCCATGCTGTCCCGGCGCCGGTGGCGCCGTCGAGCAATGGAGGGGAAGAGTGGCCAATGTGATCGAGGCGGGCGCCCTACCCGGCCATGCGCGGTCCCTGGTGCCGCTGCTGGCGGCGCGCGCCGCGGAGACCGAGCAGCTGCGCCGCCTGCCCGACCTGACGGTGGCCGATCTCAGGGCAGCCGGCCTGCATCGCCTGTGCCAGCCGAGGCGCTTCGGCGGTGCCGAGGCGCCGCTCGATACCGCCGTCGCCACGGTCGCCACGCTGGCCGAGGGCTGCGCCTCGACCGGCTGGGTGACCGGCGTGTGGGCCGACCACCAGATCATCCTCGGCATGTTTCCCGACCGGGCCGCCGACGATGTCTGGCGCGACGATCCTGACCGCATGGTGTCGGCCGGGCTGATGCCGTCCGGCACCGGCGAGCGGGTAGCGGGCGGCTGGCGCATCGCCGGCAAATGGGGCTTCTCCAGCGGCTGCGACCACGCCGCCTGGTTCCTGCTCGGCACCCGCCTGCCGGCCGAGGATGGCGGACCCGGAATTTCCTTCTGCCTCGTGCCGCGCGCCGATGTCGTCATCGACGACAACTGGCACGTCATGGGCATGTCCGGCACCGGCTCAAAGAACATCGTCGTCGCGGAAGCCTTCGTGCCCGATCACCGGGCGATGGCGACAGCGCTTATCCAAGGCGGCCAGGCCATGCGCCGGCGGCAGGGCGTGCCGCCGCTCTACCGCCTGCCGCACGGCGTCTCGGTGCCGTTCCTACTGGCGGCGCCCTCGATCGGCGTGGCGCAGAGCCTGCTCGACCTGCACCTCGCCGCCTTTGGCGCCTCCGCCGGGCGCGGTAGCGCGCTGGCCGAGCTGCCGACCATGCAGATGCACGTCGCCGAGGCGGCGGCGGAGATCGATGCGGCGCGCCTGCTGGCGCTGCGCGACACGTCCGAGGCGATGGCGACGATGGCCGCCGGCGAAAGCCTCGACCGGCTGACGCGGGCGCGCAACTGGCGCGACAAGGCCTATGTGGTGACGCTGTGCCGGCGCGCCGTGAACCGCCTGTTCGTCGCCGAGGGCGCGCACGGCCTGTTCAACGACGGCGCCGCGCAACGCAAGTTCCGCGACATGCAAGCCATCGCCGGCCATTTCGCGCTCAACTGGGACATCGGCGGCACGGTCTACGGCAAGGTCGCCTTCGGCCTCGAGCCGGGGCCCGGCACCCCCGTCTAGGCCTAGCCGATCACCGCGCTGGCGGCGAGCACGGCGCCGAGGAACAGGCCTTAGCAGCCGGCCAGCGCCAGCAGCACGAAGGCGGCATTGCCCAGGGTGCGGACCGGATGGCGCCGGCGTTCCTGGCGGCGGCGTGCCGTCGAGCGGCGCTCCGGCCCGGCGACGACGGTGAAGTAGAGGTCGCAACCGACGAAGGGCACGGTCAGGCGAAGGTCGGCCGGGTGGCGGCGCCAGGTCTGGGTGTCGACGTCCGACGAAATGTCGAGGGTCGAGGCGGCTGTCATCGGCGTGTCCCGCTGTGGGCGGAGAATCCGCGGCGCCACCAGCCTCGCGCGGATTGGTTAATGGAGGTTTGAGGAACCCGTCCGATCATGGCCGCTTTGGTGGCGGACGGTCGCCACGCCTAGAATAGCCGGGGTTGCGGCGGGGGAGGACGGCGATGGCGGCACGCGGGCAGACGCGCAAGGCGGAGCTGGTCGAGCAGGTGGCCACGCTGGCCGCCGAACGGCTGCAGGGCGCCGCGGGCGCGCAGGCGGCGGCCTTCGCCCGCGCCTTCTATGCCAATGTCCCGGCGGCCGATGTCGGCGAGCTCGAAGCCGAGACGCTCTACGCCATGGCGGTGTCGTTCTGGCAATTCGGCCAGCAGCGCCGGCCGGGCGAGCCGAAGCTGCGCGTCTACACGCCGCGGCCGGCCGAGCATGGCTGGAAGTCGCCGCGCACGATCATCGAGATCGTCACCGACGACATGCCGTTTCTCGTCGACTCGGTGACCGGCGAGATCAACCACCGGGGCCTCGCCGTCCATCTCGTCATCCACCCGATCCGCCGGGTCGAGCGCAGCGACGGCCACCTGACGGCGCTGTCGCTGTACCGCCCGGACGCCGCCGCCGGCGCGCACGAAAGCTGCATGCACTTCCAGGTCGGCGAGATCGCCGACGCGGCGGAGCTGGCGGTGCTCGCCGACGCCGTCCGCCGCGTCCTCGCCGACGTTCGCGCCGCCGTCACCGACTGGCAGCCCATGCTCGCGGCGGCACGTGGCGCGGCCGGCGAGCTCGGCGCCAATCCGGCGGGTCTGCCCGCCGACGAGATCGCCGAGGCGCAGGCCTTCATCGGCTGGCTGCTCGACGACCACTTCACCTTCCTCGGCTGGCGCATCTACGACTACATCGGCGACGGCGACGGCCAGACCATGCGCGCCGGCGGTTGCGGGCTCGGCGTGCTGCGCGACCCGGCGCGCCGGCTGTTCGAGAACGGGGCCGACGACGAGCCGCTGCCGGAGGAGGTGCGCGCCTTCCTGCGCGAACCGGCGGCGCTGACCGTCACCAAGGCCAACGAGCGCGCGACCGTGCATCGCCGCGTCCATATGGACGTCATCGCCCTCAAGCGTCATGCCGCCAACGGCAAGGTCACCGGCGAGCACATCATCGCCGGCCTGTTCACCTCGGAGGCCTACAACCGCTCGCCGCGCGCCATACCGCTGCTGCGGCGCAAGATCGCCACCGTGCTCGGCCGCGCCGGCTTCCTGCCGGCCAGCCACGACCGCAAGGCGCTGGCCAACATCCTCGAGACCTACCCGCGCGACGAGCTGCTGCAGATCGGCATTGACGGGCTCTACGACAACGCTATCGGCATCCTGCATCTGCAGGAGCGCCGGCGCGTCGCGCTGTTCGTCCGCGAGGACCCGTTCAGGCGCTACGTCACCGCCCTCGTCTTCGTGCCGCGCGAACGCTACAACACCGAGCTGCGCCAGCGCATGGCGGCGGTGCTCGAGCGCGCCTTCGGCGGCGTGACGACCGCCTGGTATCCGGAATTCGCCACCGAATCGGTGCTCGCCCGCGTCCTGTTCGTCATCAGGCCCGGTGACGGCGGCATCCCCGCCTACAGCGTCGAGGAGATCACCGGCCGGCTACGCGAGGCGACGCGCTTCTGGGCCGACCAGTTGCAATCAGCGCTGGTGGAGGCGCGCGGCGAGGCGCGCGGCCAGGACCTGTTCCGCCGCTACGGCGAGGCCTTCGGTGCCGGCTACCGCGACGCCACCTCGCCGGAGACGGCGGTGCTCGACATCGACTTCATCGAGCGCGCCTTCGCCGGCGACCGCATTGAGGCGAATCTGCACCGCGTGCTCGGCGACAGCGAGCAGACCGTCCGTCTCAAGCTCTATCACCCGGGCCGGCAGCTGCCATTGTCGGATATCCTGCCGATGCTAGAGAACATGGGGCTGCGCGTCATCGGCGAGGTGCCGGCCGATGTTCGCCTCGCCGGCGACGGTGCGGTGTGGGTGCACGATTTCGAGATGACCTCGCGCAACGGCGCGGCGATCGACCTCGGCGCCGTGCGCGACGCCTTCCATGCCGCCTTCCTCACCGTGTTCCGCGGCGAGGCGGCCGATGACGGCTTCAACCGGCTGGTCCTCGGGGCTGGCCTCGAGTGGCGCGAGATCGTGGTGCTGCGCGCCTGCTGCCGGTTCCTGCTGCAGGCGCGCGTTCCGTTCTCGCAGGCCTACATGGAAGAGACGCTGGCGCGGAATCCGGAGCTGGCGCGGCAGCTCGTGGCGCTGTTCGCCGCCCGCTTCGATCCAGGCCTGCGCGAAGGCGGCCGGAGCCGCGAGGCGACGCAGCGCATCGCCGCCGCGCGAGCGGCCATCGAGGCCGGCCTCGAAGCTGTCGGCAATCTCGACGAGGACCGCATCCTGCGCCGCTTCTGGAACGTCATCGAGGCGATGCTACGCACCAACTTCTACCAGCCCGCCGCCGACGGCGCCGCCAAGCCGTACCTGTCGTTCAAGCTCGACAGCCGGGCGATCGACGAGCTGCCGCTGCCGCGCCCGCGGGTGGAGGTCTGGGTCTATGCGGCGCGCATGGAGGGTTGCCACCTGCGCGGCGAGAAGGTGGCGCGCGGCGGCATCCGCTGGTCCGACCGGCGCGAGGACTTCCGCACCGAGATCCTCGGCCTGCAGAAGGCCCAGACGGTGAAGAACGCCGTGATCGTGCCCGTGGGCGCGAAGGGCGGCTTCGTCGTCAAGCGGCCGCCGGTGCCGACCGGCGACGCCGCCGCCGACCGCCAGGCGCTGCAGGCCGAGGGCATCGAGTGCTATCGCACCCTGATGCGCGGCCTGCTCGACGTCACCGACAATCGTAGCGGCGACAGGAGCCTGCCGCCGGCGCATGTCGTGCGCTACGACGAGGACGACCCCTATCTCGTGGTCGCCGCCGACAAGGGCACGGCGAGCTTCTCCGACATCGCCAACGCCATCAGCGCCGAGTACGGTTTCTGGCTCGGCGACGCCTTCGCCTCGGGCGGCTCGGCCGGCTACGACCACAAGAAGATGGCGATCACCGCGCGCGGCGCCTGGGAGAGCGTGAAGCGCCACTTCCGCGAAATAGGCCACGATACGCAGTCGGCGGATTTCACCGTCGTCGGCGTCGGCGACATGTCGGGCGATGTCTTCGGCAACGGCATGCTGCAGTCGCCACATATCCGTCTTGTCGCCGCCTTCGATCATCACCACATCTTCGTCGACCCGGCGCCCGACGCCGCCGCTTCCTTCGCCGAGCGCAAGCGGCTGTTCGAGTTGCCGCGCTCGTCATGGGCCGATTACGACGCGAAGCTGATCTCACCGGGCGGCGGCGTCTTCGACCGCCGCGCCAAGGCGGTCCGGGTCAGCCCGGAAATAGCCGCCTGCCTCGGCATCGCTAAGGAGCAGGTGACGCCGGCGGAGCTGGCGCACGCCATCCTCGCCGCCGAGGTCGACCTGCTGTGGTTCGGCGGCATCGGCACCTTCGTCAAGTCGTCGCGGGAGAGCCACGTCGACGCCGACGACCGCGCTAACGACGCGCTGCGCGCCGACGCCACGATGCTGCGCGCGAAGGTGGTGGGCGAGGGCGCCAATCTCGGGGTTACGCAGCGCGGCCGCATCGAGTACGCGCTCGCCGGCGGCCGTATCAACACCGACTTCATCGACAACTCCGCCGGCGTCGACTGCTCGGACCACGAGGTTAATATCAAGATCGCACTCGACGGCGTCGTCGCTGACAGCGGGATGACCGGGCGCCAGCGCGATCGCCTGCTGGCCGGGATGACCGGGCAGGTGGCGTCGCTCGTGCTGCGCGACAACTACCTACAGACGCAGGCCATCAGCCAGGCACAGTTCCGCGGCGCCGGGCGGCTGGAGCGTCAGTGGCGGCTCCTCCGCTTCCTCGAACGCGGCGGCCGCCTGACGCGCGCGCTCGAATTCCTGCCCGACGACGAGGCGTTCGGCGTGCGCCTCGCCGCCGGCACGGCGCTGACGCGGCCGGAATATGCCGTGCTGTTCTCGCACACCAAAATCTGGCTCGGCGGCGAGATCCTCGCCAGCGACGTGCCCGACGACCCGCGCCTGGCGGGCGACCTGCTGGCCTATTTTCCCACCCAGCTCGCCGAACACCACGGCGAACAGCTGGCGCGCCACCGCCTGCGACGGGAGATCGTCGCGACGTCGCTGACCAACGCCCTGGTCAACCGCGCCGGCGTCACCTTCGTCGACGAGGTCCGCATGCGGACCGGCGCCGCGCCGGCGGAAGTGGCGCGCGCCTGGGTCGTCGTGCGCGACGCCTTCGACCTGCCGTCGCTATGGGCCGGGATCGAGGCGCTCGACGCGCTGTCGGCGGCCGATATTCAGGGTGAGCTTTTTCTCGCCGTCGAACGCCTCGCCGAGAGCCGGACGCTGTGGTTCCTGAAGAACCTGCCGCAGCCGCTCGACATCGGCGCGACCGTCGCACGCTTCGCCCCGGGTATCGGCGAGATCGCCGCCGCCCTCGACGATATAGGGGCTGCCGACGACCTCGCCGACATCGCGACGCAGGCCGGGACGCTAGCCGGCCGCGGTGTGCCCGACGCGCTGGCGCGGCGGATCGCCGCCCTCGACGTGCTTGCCGCCGCCTGCGACATCATCCGCATCGCCGAGCACGCACAGGTGCCGGTCAACGACGCCGGGCGCGTCTATTTCGCCATCGGCGCGCGCCTCGGCATTGACTGGCTGCGCGATACCGCGCGCCGGGCCCGCGCCGACGGCGAGTGGCAGAAGCTCGCCCTCGACGCCCTCGCCGACGACACCTACGCGCACCAGGCCGAGCTGACGACGCGGGTTCTCGCCGCCGCCGGGCGCGGCAGCCTCGGCCGCGATGCCGCCGACGGGCTGATCGGCGCCTGGATGGAGGGCCGCCAGGCCGCGCTGGCGCGGGTTTCGACGGTGCTCGACGAGATCAAGGCGGCGAATGCCCCGGACCTCGCCATGCTGACGGTGGCCAACGGTCAGTTGCGCGCCCTTGTCACTGGTTGACGCGCCGGCCGGGGTCTAGTCTTCCGGCCCAGAAGTTTCCCGCGCACCGGTTGGAAGCCGTCCCTTGTCCCAGCCCATGCCGCCCACGGGGCGCCTTCTGTCGCTGCCCGTGCTGGCAGCCGGCGCGGCGGCCCTCGCCTGCATCCTCGGCGGTTCGGGCTTCGTCTTCATGCGGCTGCTGGTCGGCGAAACCGAGCCGGTGACGGTCGCCCTGCTGCGCAACGGCCTCGGCGCGGCCATCATCCTCGTCGTCACCCTCGTGTTCGCGCGGGCGCGCATCCCGTGGCGCGACCTGCTGGCGGTCGTCGCGATCGGCATCGCCCTGCTGGGCGTCTTCCACTGGCTGGCCACGATCGCCCTGCAGTTCACGACATCCGGACGCGCCGCCATCGTCACCACCTCGATGCCGTTCATGACCCTGGCGGTCGGCGCGGCCCTGGGCCTCGAGCGGCCGACCGCGCAGAAGATCGGCGGCCTCGCGCTGGCGGCCGCCGGCGTCACCTGGGCGCTGTGGGACGATGCCGGCGGCCATCCTGGCGCCTGGCGCGGCGACCTGCTGATGCTGCTGGCGGCGCTGATCGGTGCCACCGCCTCGGTCTTCGCGGCGCGCTACGTGCGGCGCTATCCGCCGATGCTCGTCGTCGCCGCCGGCCTTACTCCGGCGGCCCTGATGCTGGCGCTTGGCGCGCTCGCCACCGGGGCGCCGCTGGTGCCGGCGCAGCTGTCGCCCGAAGGCTGGGCGGCGGTGGTCTGGCTGGGCACGGCCAGTTCGGCCGGCTCGTACTTCCTGTGGTACTGGGCGCTGCGTCACACCACGCCGACACTGGTCGCCGTCACCGTCACGCTCAACCCTGTGACGGCACTGACCCTCGGCCTGCTGCTGCTGGGCGAGGCGCTGACGGCGGGCCTCGTCGGCGGCCTCGTGCTGGTCGTCGCCGGCATCGTCGTCGCCAACCGCCCGTCCCGGCTGCCCGCCGCGCAGGCCGCCGGGTGACCGGTGCGGGCGCCGGCGACCGGCGCGAATTGTGGGGCTCGCTGATCCCCATCGTCAGCTCGGCGGCGGCCGGCGCCTCGCTGGTCGCCGACCGCCTCGCCCTCGCCGAGATGCCGCAGCTGACGCCCACGGTGACGCGCATCGCCATCGCGCTGGCCCTGATCGCACCGCTGGTCCTAGCGATAGGCGGGCGCTGGCCGCGCGGGCGCGAACTCGTCCGCGTCATGGCGCTGGGTATCCTCATCTTCGCGCTCGCGCAGTGGCTGGTGTCGCTGTCGCTGGTCTTCACCACCGTGGCGCGCGGCGCCATCATCTTCTCGACCGTGTCGGTGATGACGCTGGTAGCCGCCGCTGCGCTCGGCGTCGAGCGGCTGACCCTCGCCAAGGTCGCGGGCGTGCTGCTGGCCACCGCCGGCGTCGTCCTCGCCATGGGCGGCGGTGCCGCCGGCGCGCCCGACGCCTGGCGCGGCGACCTGATCATGCTTGCCGCCGCAATCGCCATCGCCGCCTACAACATCGGCGCGCGCGGCCCGTCGCGCCGCTATCCGCCCTTCGTGTTCATCACCGCCAACATGGCGCCGGCCGTGCTGGTGCTGGCCTTCGCCACGGCCGCGAGCGGCCTGCCCGTGCTGGCGCTCGATCTGCCCGCGCCGGTGTAGGCGGCGGTGGCCTTCCTCGGCCCGTGGCTGGTCGGCACCGTCACCCTGCTGACCGGCAACCCGCGCTGGGGCCTTGCGACCATCGTGCCGTTCCTCGTCGTCGGCGGGCTGCTGCTGACGGTGCGCGAGCCCTCACGAGGCACGGGCCGGCCTGTTCCATCCGGACCTCCGGACACGCCTGATCCCGCCGCCGCTGGATCTGACCCACGGCACGGCCATCTACGCCACCCGGCGCATCGAAAGCGCCGCCACGATTCCGCTGCGGCTGGAACCCAGCTTTCATGCCCGCATCCTGCGCAAGCACTACAACATCTACGTCGCGCGCCTGCCGCTCGGCAACGGCAGGGACTGGGTGATCATGAACATTCACCTGGTCGCGTTCGACAGCGAGGGGCTGATCCGCAAGGCCCAGCTCGAACCGGTCTTCGCCGCCGCCGAACGGGAATACCGTACCGGGCATCACGTCGTCGTAGGCGGCGACTGGAACCTGGTCCTCGCCGCTACCGACTTTCCGCACGATACCGAGGAGCGGTTTCTGTTCTGCTGGTAACCTTTCCCCGTCACGCGTTACCGGATGGGTGGCAGATCGTCGCCGACGGCCGGGTCCAAGCGTCCGCACCAACCACTAGCCGTATGTCGGCGGTTCCAATTACACGACGGTCATCGACGGCTTCGTCGTCTCGCCGAACGTCGAGATCGTCGCCGTGGAAGGCGTCGATCTGGGGTTTCGCTTCTCCGACCACAATTCCGTGCGGCTGGTTGCACGCGCATTGCCGGCGTCGGACGGCGCCCGCTGAACTCCCGCCGGATTCTCGCCGCCGTCAGTGCCGGAAGTGGCGCATGCCGGCGAAAACCATGGCGATACCGGCCTTGTCGGCGGCAGCGATCACCTCGTCGTCGCGCACCGAGCCGCCGGGCTGGATCACCGCGGTGGCACCGGCCTCGATGGCGGCGAGCAGCCCGTCGGCGAAGGGGAAGAAGGCGTCGGACGCGACGACCGAGCCGCGCGTGCGCGGCGTCGCCTCGCCGGCCGCCTGCGCTGCGTCGAGCGCCTTGAGAGCGGCGATGCGGGCGCTGTCGACGCGGCTCATCTGGCCGGCGCCGATGCCGACGGTGGCGCAGTCCTTCACGTAGACGATGGCGTTGGACTTGACGTGCTTGGCGACGGTGAAGGCGAACAGCAGGTCGGCGCGTTCAGCAGTGGTCGGCGCGCGTTTCGTGACGACGCGCAGATCGCCGTCGCTGACATGGCCGGCGTCGCGGTCCTGCACCAGCATACCGCTGGCCAGCGTGCGCACCGTCACGCCGGGCGCGCGCGGATCGGGCAGTGCGCCGGTCAGCAGCAGGCGGAGGTTCTTCTTCGCCGCGAACACGGCCTTCGCCGCGTCGTCGGCGTCGGGCGCGATCACCACCTCGGTGAAGATCGCCGCGATGGCCTCGGCGGCGGCGCGGTCAAGCGGGCGGTTGGCGGCGACGATGCCGCCGAAGGCGCTCACCGGATCGCAGGCCAGCGCCGCGCGGTAAGCGGCGAGGAGATCGCCGCCCGCGGCGACGCCGCAGGGGTTGGCGTGCTTGATGATGGCGATGGCCGGCGGGGCGAATTCCGCCACCAGCTCGATCGCCGCGTCGGCGTCGCCGAGATTGTTGAAGGACAGCTCCTTGCCCTGCACCTGGCGCGCCGTCGCCACGCCCGGCCGCGCCGGGCCGCCGAGATAGAGGGCGGCGCGCTGGTGCGGGTTCTCGCCGTAGCGCAGGGTCTGCGCCAGCCGGCCGCCGACGGCGAAGGCCGGCGGGAAGGCCTCGCCCAGCGCGCCGGCGAACCATTGCGCGATGGCG
>Ga0194132_10008549_pt1 | contig 14568 bp, 13 predicted proteins | sample TA2KigOf80mmetaG_FD_148612 | JGI IMG/M metagenome (GOLD analysis project Ga0194132, IMG submission 148612) | Freshwater microbial communities from Lake Tanganyika, Tanzania - TA2015054 Kigoma Offshore 80m | ecosystem: Environmental > Aquatic > Freshwater > Lake | place: Tanzania: Lake... | reverse complement strand
ATCATTACAAGCGCCTACGATCCCGGCACCCTGGGCTCGGTCGGCATCCTGGATGCCGCCGCCCTGCTCGACTCGCCGGCAGACTCTGCTGCCCGGATCGGGCGGCGCCGCATCGTCGTCATCTCCGATGGAGACGACGGGGAGCCCGAGCAAGCGCTGCTCGCAGCCGCCGACTCGGTCCGCGCGCTGGGCATCGACCTGTACGTCGTCGGCGTGGGGACCAGCCGCGGCGCGGGGATGAGCCTGCCGGCTGGCACCTACCAGCTCGGGGGCCCGGTGACCACCGCTTCGGGTGCGAGGGCGTCATCCCGTCTGGACGAGGGCGCGCTGCGCGCGCTCGCCAATCGCGGCGGCGGACGCTACGCGCTCGCGGACGCGGACCTCGACCTCGGGGTGCTCCAGGCCGAGATCTCCGCACCACCACCGCTCGCCCTGACACCCGGTGCGGCGGCCAGGCCGGCCTGGGCTCGCTACGACCTACCGTTCGTGCTCGGGCTCGCCGCGCTCCTGCTCGTTCTCCTGGAGAGCCTGCTCGACGCCTCGCTTCCGCGCCTCTCGGTGGCGCGTGCCCGGAGGGTCGCGTGACGCCCCGCCAGCAGCTCGTCCGCCGTGCGGGCGCGGTCCTCGCCGTGACTGCACTGCTGGTTGCGGGATTCTCCCTCATGGACCGTCGCAGCGTCGAGCGCGCCAACCGCCTCTACCACGAGGGTGACGTGGAGCGCGCCGCGGCGACCTATGCGCGCTCGGCCGGGCGTAACGAGGCGGTTGCGTACAACCTCGGCACCGCGCTGATGGGCATCGACCCGGACTCGGCCGGCGCGACCCTCCGCCGCTCTGCGGAGGCGGACGATCGCGACACGCGCAAGCGGAGCCTCTACAACCTCGGGTATCATCTGATCCTCCGGCTCGGCGGTCTGATGACGCAGGACTCGATCCGCATGATGCTCGTGGAGTCGATCGAGGCGAACCGGCTCGCGCTCCGGCTCGACCCGACCGACGACGACGTGCGCTGGAACCTGGCGGTGGCGCAGCGCCGACTCGACGCCATGACTCCGCCTGGCGAGGAGACCGGCAGGTCGAACAGCACCAGCGAGAGCGATGACGAGGTCGCCATGAACAACCCCGAGCTCGCCCGCTCCGAAAACTCGCCGGCCGAGTCCGGTCTCGAGCCCGAGGATCCCCGAGCGGCGGACAACCCCGGAGAGCGCACCGGTCCGCTCCGAGGAGCGCGTGAGGCCTGGGCGACCCAGGACCCCGGCCCGCTCGGCCCCGACGAGGCGCGCAGCTTGCTCACGTGGCTGAACGACGAGCCCGAGCTCCTCCTGCGCGGCATCCTCTGGTCGCACCGGCCCGACGTGGCCTGGTGGTCCGGCCAACCCTATCCCGGCGGACGCTGGTAGACGCAAAGGCGCCCTCCCGATGGATCTCGGGAGGGCGCCGACTGCGACTTCGACTGCGGAACGGTCGCTAGCGCAGGTTCAGGCCCAGCGCCGGGTTCACGTACTCGTCGATGTACCGTTCCGGATCGGGACGGATGCTCAGGTAGTCGACGTGATCCGGGATGCTCGACCAGCCGTGCGGCACGCCGGCCGGGATGATGATGACGTCGCCGACCCTCACCTCGCGGCTCACGACCTCACCTACGATCTGCCCGCTGCACGATGGACCGTTCAACACGAGCGTCACGTTGCTGTTCGGAGCCGAGCGCGAGCCGTTCATGATCTGGCCGCCCGTGATGAGGATGCCGGAGCCGGACACGATGACATACGTCTCGGTCTGACCGTCGTGTGCGATGCCGGTCGCGCCACTGGGCGTACCGGACGTCACCCCGCACGGCTGCGCCTGAGCTGCGGCACCGCGGCCGCCGCCACCGCCACCGCCTCCGCCACCGCCACCTTGACGCCCGCCAGCGGCCCCGCCCCCGCCGGGCGCACCTGCGCCGCCCGCGGCCGCCTGACCCGTGGGCCCGCGGTGCACGATACCCACCGCCAAGTTCAGCTCGCCGATGTCGCGGCTGATGATCTGACGGTCCACGCCCGGCAGACGGTTGACGTGGTCGATCATTTCCTTGGTGATGTACGTCGCCGTCATCGGCTGCTGGGCCGCGAGCCCGATCGGCGCGGCGACCGCCAGGGCGACGAGCACCACCGGTACCAATCTCTTCATGAGGGATCTCCTTGTGGGGCCGTGGGACGGCCAAGCACGGCCGAACGACGGCCGCAACCTTTCTCGGGCGTGAACGTAGGTCGGGCCTATCACGCTCGCCAGAACGGCCGGAGCTGGCGAGACGCAGACGCCGCACGGCGCCGAGGAGCCCGCAACGAGGGCCGCCGGCTCCCTAGCAATCCGACCCGGCTTGGTGTCATGCTGTGCGGCTGGTGAATCCCAACAGACGGACCAAAGACGAATGATGTCGCCATCGAAGCGTGCCCGCCTGTGGGCCCTCGCCCTCCTCCCCCTGGCCGCTCCGGCCCTCTCCGCGCAGGAAGGGAGCCGGGAAGCGTACTCCATGAACGCCGTGCGCGTGGTCGCCCGGCCAAGCATCGACGGGGTGCTCGACGAGGCAATCTGGCAGACCGCGTCCGTCATCGACGCCTTCATCCAGCAGGAGCCGAGCGAAGGCGCGCCTGCGACCGAGCGCACTGAAGTCCGCGTCCTCTACGACGGCGGGCGCCTCTTCCTGGCGGTGCACGCCTTCGATTCGGAGCCGGCCCGCGTGGTGGCTTCGGAGATGCGGCGCGACGCCGAGCGGATCCTCGATGAGGACAACTTCCAGGTCATACTGGACACGTTCCAGGACTCCCGCTCGGCGTACATGTTCGCGGTGAATCCGCTCGGCGCGCAGCTCGACCAGCAGGTCTTCGACGAGGGCGGGCGCGACCGCCGCGCGAGCTCGTCGGCGATCAACCGCAACTGGGACGGCGTGTGGTCCGTCGCCGCACGTACGACGGACGACGGGTGGACCGCCGAGCTGGAGATCCCGATGGTGAATCTCCGCTTCCCCGAGTCCGATCCGCAGTCGTGGGGGATCAACTTCATGCGCAACATCCGGCGCAAGAACGAGGAGGTGTATTGGGCCCCGATCCCGCGCGCGTTCGGCCTGACGCGCGTGAGTCTGGCCGGCAGCCTGAACGACCTCCAGGCGCTCGACCGGGGGCTCGACCTGCGGGTGAAGCCCTATGTGCTGGGCGGCGGCCGCCAGCGCACCAACCTCGGCGCCACCGCCGACTCGACGCGCGGCGAGTTCGGGCTCGACCTCAAGTACGGCGTCACCGCGAGCTTGAACCTCGACGTGACGGTGAACACGGACTTCGCCCAGGCCGAAGTCGACGACGAGCGCGTGAACCTCACCCGCTTCGCGCTCTTCTTCCCCGAGAAGCGTGAGTTCTTCCTCGAGAACGCCGGGCAGTTCGCCGTCGGCACGCCGAACAGCCTCGGCCGCATCGCCGACCTCTTCTTCAGCCGCCGCATCGGCCTCACGAGCACGGGTGCGAACGTGCCGATCCTCGGCGGCGCGCGACTCACGGGAAAGGTGGGCTCGAACAACATCGCGGTCATGGACCTCCAGACCGACGACGCCTTCGGGCAGCCGGGGGAGAACTTCCTGGTCGCGCGCTATTCGCGGGACGTCGGCCGCTCCCAGTTCGGCGGCATCGTCGTCAACAAGGAAGCGATGCGCAGCGTGCCGGGCGAGCGCCGCCGCTTCAACCGCACGTTCGCCGCCGACATGAACGTGGTCGTGACGCCCTCGCTCACCATGGACGGCTTCATCGCCAACACGTCCACCCCCGGCGTCAGCGGGAGCGACATCGGCGGCCATTTCCGCGCGGGCTGGCTGGACCAGTCGTGGCGGGTCTACGGCGAGTTCACCGGTCTCGGGAAGAACTTCAATCCCGAGGTCGGCTTCGTGCCGCGGAACGACATGCTCCGGTCCAAGATCCACTTCGAGTACAACCCCCGTCCGGGTCGGTGGGGCATCCGCATGATGGAGCCAATGACCAACTACACGTACATCACCGACCAGTCCGGCCGAAAGATGAGCACGCACTGGCACATGATGGTCGGCACGCGGTTCGACAACGGCGCGTACCTGAACGTCTTTCATAATCGGTACTTCGAGCGCATCGACAATCAGTTCCGCGTGAACAACGTGCCGATCGCGCCCGGCGACTACGACTTCCACGACTGGAACTTCTCGTTCAACTCGAACCCCGCACGGCGCGTCGCGGCCGGGGTGAGCTTCGGCCCGCAGACGTACTATGGCGGCGACCGAACGGACGCGTCCGTGAACGCGAGCCTGCGGGTGTCGAGCCAGCTCGCAACCTCGGCTTCGTTCTCAAGGAACGAGGTCGACCTTCCCGCCGGGTCGTTCACCGTGGACATCGCGTCATTCCAGATCGACTACGCGTATTCGCCGACGCTCTCTCTCCGGAGTCTGACGCAGCGCAACTCCGCCACCGACCAGTGGAGCACGAGCGCACGGCTGCGCTACATCTTCCGTCCGGGCTCCGACATCTACGTCGTGTACGATGGGCTCCGCCGGGATGTCCCGCTCACGGCGGCGCCGTTCGTGAACGAAATCCGCGACCATCAACTGCTCATCAAGATGACGTACCTGCTCTCGTTCTGATCGCGGGGCAGGTCTTCAGCACCCTGGCTGACAGCACGATCGTCAGAAGGCGGAGAAAGAGGGGCGCACCATCGCTCCACCCGCCCGAGCAGCGCTCGCGCGAGTTCGATGCTGTCCGCCTCTGCGATCGAGGCGTCGTACAGGCGTAGCGTCCGCCAGCCCCGCGAGGTAGCCGAACGCCGCGCCAGTAGCTAACATGCCGCCCATGGTCAAGATCACCATCGGCGTCAACGGCAAGCCGCGCACGGCGCACGTCGAGCCGCGGCTCCTTCTCGTGCATTTCCTGCGCGAGCAGCTCAACCTGACGGGAACGCACGTCGGGTGCGATACCAGCCAGTGCGGTGCGTGCACCGTGCTCATCGACGGCCGCAGCGCGAAGGCCTGCACGGTCTTCGCGGTGCAGGCGGATGGCTCCACGGTCACCACGATCGAGGGGCTGGCTCCCGAGGGTGAATTGCATCCGCTCCAGCGCGGCTTCTGGGAGGAGCACGGCCTGCAGTGCGGCTACTGCACGCCCGGCATGATCATGTCGGCGGTGAACCTGCTGGTGGACAACCCTTCGCCGAGCGAGCGCGAGATCCGAGAGGGCATAAGCGGCAACCTGTGCCGCTGCACGGGCTACCAGCACATCGTCAACGCCATCCAGCACGCCGCGCAGGCGAGTTGAGCCATGGCGACCGCACCCGTCCTTAGCACGGCGGCTGGGAGGCCTGGGAGGTGGCGGCGAGGCTATGCCGCTGACGCCTTACCAAGCGGAGCTCGGTCGGCTGCTGGCCGGCAACCGGAGAGAGGACAGCTATCTCGCCGGGGCCGCCGCGATCCTGGCCGAGCCGCATACCCGCAGGTACAGCAATTATCTCGATTTCTTCCACGACACGCCGGAGCGGGTCGCATCCGCCTACGAGGCCGATCGCGGCACGCTCGTCGCGCGTGGCTACGCGGTCGAGCCCGAGCTGACCCAGCCTGGTTACATCCGTGCCGTCGTGCGGCGAGGTCCGGACGCGACCAAGATCGAGTGGGGTCACGACTCGAGCTGGCGCTTCATGCCGGTGATTCGCAGTGACGAGTTCGGGTTCCAGCTCCACCCGGTCGACCTCGCGATCAACAAGGTGTTGGCCCTCGCCGGCCGCCAGGAGCCTCGTGATCTGCTCGACACCCTGCACTGCCATCAGCGCACGTTGGAGCTCGGTCCGTTGGTGTGGGCGGCGGCGGGTAAGGACCCCGGCTTTTCGCCCCTCTCGCTCCTCGAGCTCCTGCGCCGTCGGGGCAGAATCAGGCCGGAAGACCTGCAACGCCTCCACCTGGTCGAGCCGATCGACCTCGAGGTCCTGAAACGGGAATGGCTCGCGGCGTTGGACAGCGCCGAGGCCTTCGTGAATCAACGCCCGCCCTCCGAAGCCGGATGCCTCTACTACTCGGGAGCGCTCGCGCGCTTCGTCAACCCGAACCGTGGAGGCGTCGGTACTGTCGTGCCGCACTTCGGTAGACCCGGCGGCGTGTTGCCTCGCGTTCTGGAAGCCTCGGAGCAGTAGCACGCCCCGGCCCGAGTGCAGGCGTGGGCCTGGGTCACCGTCACCCGAAGCTGGGTCTAGACAGCCTCAACTCCGCCAAGCTTCCGATCACGCGGTCCGGTCGCACATCTCGCTCCGCCGGTACGCCCTTCCCCGCACGGTCGATCCAGATGACCGACAAGCCCATACGGAGCGCGGGCTCGACGGCCTATCGATGACGCCCGAGGAGACCTGGATGGGCAGTGCGTCACACTCGAGTAGGACGTGGCGCGGCCGCAGCCTAGCAGCGGGCCACCAGCTCGGCAGGATGTGGAACCGGACGCGGTAGGCGGCAGGACGCCCTACCTCACCACGAACCTCCCCACCGCGCGCCGCGCATCGTCCGGTCCACCTCCGGGCCGCGGCGTGGGCGGCGGCGGCGTGCCGACCGTGAACTCATAGGTCCCCGGACGGATGGGCACGAAGCTGAACTGTGCCGTTCCTTCCGTATCGAACTCGATGCCGCGGAAGCCCATCGACTGAAGGTGGACTTCGATGCCGGCGATGGTGAGCAGTCGCAGGTGCGAGTTCTCGAGCAGCGCGTCCACCTCGAGACGCCAGTCGGCCCTGCCGTCCGCGGTCACGTTCAGTCGGTAGTACTCACCAGTGACCAGCTCGATCTCGGTGGGTGAGAGCACCGGGCCGTTCTCGCCGGTCGTGATCTGCAGCTGTACGTCCACCGGCGGCGGGGCGGCGAGATTCCCGCCGACCTGGGCGCCGAGCGCGGCGGGCAGTATCCCGAGGCAGCCAGCCACGACTCCATGCCAACGCAGGTTCATCGATCCTCCTCAGATCGCGCCACGATGCGCGCGGGGGCGTGGCGACGCAATCGCCCCCGCCCTCATCTTCCTGCCACGCCACCCTCCTACAGCCCCCAGCTCACCCCCACCCGCAGCTGCCTGGGCTCCGCCGGATGGAAGTGCACATCGTCCACACCCCCGGCCGGCTCACCCGGAAGCCGCGAGGCGTAGTAGTACTGCACGTCCGAGTGGTCTTCGTCGAGCAGGTTGAGCACCGATACGGTGAGTCGGGCTTCCCCCCACCGGTAGCCGACGCTGGCGTTCACCAGCGAGTTGGTCTGGGCACGCACGGTTCCGTTTTCGATCAGCGGATACCCTCCGAACCTGCGCACGCGCATCGACCCGAACACTCCGTTGCCCGTAGGCTCGTAGCCGAAGCCCGCCGCGACCACGTTCTCGAGCGCACCCGGAATCCGATCCTGGTCCGGCGCCACACCCAGGAGTCGAGCCCGGGCCAGGGACAGGTCGAGGTCGGCGCTCCACTCTTCCGTGATGCGGTAGAAACTGGTCATCGTGACGCCTACGCGCCGGCTCCGGTCGCTTGGCTCCGTCGTGCCTGCGTCGCCGACGAAGAGCAATTCACTCGCCAGCTCGATCATCCAGAGCGCCCCGGTGGCCTGGAGTCCTCGTAGCGGCTCCGACCGCAAGCCGATCTCGGCACCCTGCGACGGCACGAGCGGATCCACGGGATCCACGGGACCCCCCGTGTTCGGATCCACCGTCGTGACCGTGCCACGCGCATCGTTGCTGTGGAAGCCGATCCCGCCGCTCACGTACACCTCGGTGCCGGCCCAAGGGCCGAAGGTGAGCGACACTTTCGGGCTGACGATGTGGTCGCTGGTGGTGCCGACGTTCTCTACGCGCTGGCTGGAAACGTGGAATCGATAGGCGTCCCCGCGGAGGCCCAGCGTCGACCTGAAGCGACGGGACCACGTCGACACGAGCTCGGCGTATCCGCCCACACTGAGTTGCGTGACATCGTCCGCGCGCACGTCGGTCAGCAGCTGGCGGCGGCTCGTCCGCGAGAGCGCGATACCGGCGAAGTCGCCACGCATTTGCGTTCCCACCGTCAGGCGATGCTCGCGCCCGAAGAGGTCGAGAGGCTGGAGGTGCGCCGCATTCGCACCCATGATCCACCGCCCGCGGTCCTGCTGCCGGATCTGGTCGCCATCCGTCGGGTCGCCGAGGAAGTAGGTGAAGTTGGAGAACAAATCCAGGGAGTAGCGCGCGACGTACACGTCTACCTTCTGATTCGACGTGGCGGTCGAGCGATCCCAGGCGGCGGACAAGCTGTAGCGCGCGCCCTCACCCCCGAGCGTCGGGTCGACCTGCCCGAATCGACCGATCGATCCGGACTGCACGGCTCGCATGGGGATCTGGTCCGTGGAGTTCCACTCGTTGCGGTAGGCGAGTGCGAGCAGCGAGAAGCTGCTCGTCCTGCCTTCGCGCGTGTAACGGAGCATCCCGCTCCGCTTGCGCAGACGCTCGGGAGACTCCCAAGGACCGTCGTAGTTGTGCAGCTCGCCCCCGGCGAGCAGCGTGCCGACCGCTCCGGACGTGGACGCAGCGGCGAGCACTCTTCGGTGGCTGTTCGCGCCCCACCCGACCTCGAACAGAGGAGCGTCCAGACTGCGCCGGAGGCGGAACTCCGCACCCCCCGCGCTGCCGAAGTCGCCGATCTCCGCGTAGTAGTTGCCGAGCGAGTACTCGATGTGGTCCACGAGCTCCGGCACGAGGAAGTTCAGATCCGTATACCCGTGCCCGTGCGCGTGCGTCGGCAGGTTGATCGGCATCCCATCGAGCTTCGTCGAGAAGTCCGTGCCGTGATCCAGGTTGAAGCCCCGTACGAACATCTGATTCGATTTACCGCCGCCGCTGTGCTGCGTGAGGATCATCCCGGGGACAGTCTCGAGCAGCTCGCCTTCCCGGGAGAGCGGACGCAACCGCAGGTCCCTCGCCCCGACGTATCCGACCGATGCCGTGCTGACCTGGCCGACGAGGTTGTCCATAGGCCCCCGGACGGTGATCGGGTCGAGGACGTACACGGTGGTGGTGTCGTCGGGTGCGTTCTGACCGGACGTGGGAGCCGGCAAGACCACGACGACGAGTGACGCGGCGGCGACCGCCACGTATGAAGACAAACGCATCCTTCCTCCGTCCAGCAGTGTGATCGAATGGATGCACCGCGCTCGCCCGCCTCGCGGACGGTCGAGCCGGACACGCCGCCGACAGATCGGCGGTCAGGTCCTCAGGGTGCGCGACGCGAGAGGAGGATCAGGCGCGCGGAGGAGGGACGGGCGGAAGCGGTAGGGGATGCACGGGAAGGGAGGCGTCGATGGCGCGCACGAAGCTCGTGACCGCAAGCAGGATGGTGACCTGCACGGCGCTCGCCGGTGTGTGGACCGAAAGCTTCACCGTGGCCGGCGCCGCTTCGGTCTGCTCGTCCGCCTGCTCCGCCGCCACGAGCAGGGCGTCGACGGCCCCGGCGTGTGAGTGCGTCACGCCGTCGTGCGTATGAGTGAACGACGCACGCTCGCCGAGGTGGACGAGCCCGAGCGCCGCCGCCTGGGCTTGGCGCTCCTGGAGACGCTCGATCACGTGGAACGCCCCGTGGCCCATGTTCGCGACCGCGCCCCCCGCGAGGGGGAGCGCGTACGCCAGCGCCATCAGGGCGGCGATGACGCGGTGCGAAAGCTGGCGGAGGGGGAGTGCGGGGGCAGCCATGAGCGAGGGGGATGCTACAGCCTACGGCGCGAGTCGGCTACCAGCCGACCCCGTCCCCCGCAGCACCTATCGGACGCGCTCAGCGCACGATGCCGGCGATCCAGACGCCGAATGTCGTCAGCACGAACACCCAGGTCAGCGCGGTCAGAACGACGCCGACTCGCCCGAGGGATGCCGTCGAGTCGGCCGTCGCGTCCCCCTGCCGCCGCGCTTCGTCCATGACCTCCCGCGGGATCATGCGGATGACGAGCGCCACCCCGAGCGGCACGACGATCAGGTCGTCCAGCTGCCCGAGAACGGGAATGAAGTCCGGGATGAGATCGATCGGGCTGAGGGCGTACGCGAGCGTGGCGAGCCCCAGCAGGCGCGCGAGCCAGGGAGTGCGCGGATCCCGCAAAGCGCGCAGCACCAAGGGGACCTCAGCGAGCAGCGCCTTCGCCCGACTCTCGATGCTCGCGCGCTTCGTCACGGCGCGTCCAGCACCGCCGAGTGCCTCAGCTCCGCCAAGCTACCGATCACGCGGTCCGGCCGCACATCTCGCTCCGCCGGTACGCCCTTCCCCGCGCGGTCGATCCAGATGGCGGACAAGCCCATACGCTGCGGCTGCGCCACGTCCCACTCGAGGTTGTCGCCGACCCTCCAGGTCTCTTCCGGCGCCGCGGACAAGGCGTCGAGCGCGCGCTCGTAGATGCGCGGATCGGGCTTCCCGTATCCGACCTCTCCCTCGATCAGGACCAGCTCGAAGAGCCGGGCGAGGTCGAACCGCTCCACCTTCCGACGCTGCGGCGCCGCCGCTCCGTTGGTGAGGAGCGCGAGCCGGCAACCGGACGCGCGCAGCCACTCCACCGTCTCCACCGCGTCCGCGAGCGGCCGCAGCAGGGCGTCGCGGCGAGCACGGTAGTCTCGCGCTATGAGCGTCGTCGCCTCCCCCAGATCGGCTCCCAGGCGTGCGGCCGCCATGCCGACCACGTCGCGCGTCGCCGCGTCGAGGTCGAGCCTCCCGAGACGGTGACGCTCGGCGTCCGACCAATACCAGCGGCGCACCTCGTCGATGGCGCCGAGCAGCTCCGACGGCTCGATCTGGTCCATCAGGTGTGCGTGCGCCCAGCAGGCTTCGCGCCACGACTGGGGGGCGCCGCCAGTATCGTCGAGGATGGTGTCGTCCAGATCGAGTAGCATCGCTCGAGGGAGCGGAGACGAGCGGGCCTTCACCACTCGACCCTCACGCCTCCATTGAACACACGCCCGTCGAGCGGCGCCCACACGTCCGTGATCCAACGCCCTTCCGGCGTCTGCGAGGGCAGCACGAGCCGGTCGTATCCGGTCTGGCGGGTGTCCAAGACGTTCTCTGCGTTCAGGAAGAAGCGCGCCGGCCCGAAGCGACGCTCGACGAGGAACCCGAGCACCACATACGGGCTCGAGCTGCTCCGGTACGGATTGTCCTCGAGCTCCTGGCGGCCCGTGTAGTAGACCTCGAAGCCCGCGCGTCCCGCCACCTCACTCTCCCAGGCGCCGAGGACGCCGACCGTATGCCGCGGCGTGAGTGGCACTTCCCGTCGTCCGGCGGCGACCGGGGTCGGCTCGGTCGAGCGCGTGAAGACGTGCGTCGCAGTCAGGTGTATCGGACCACGCTCGAGCCGCGCGAGCAGCTCGGTGCCCCAGGTGCGCACGGGGTCGGCCGCGTTGCTCATCGACAGCATCCCGGCGCCATCCTCGGCGACCACGAGCGCGTCTCGGATCCGCGAGCCGAAGAGCGTCGCGTTCACCTCGAGCTCCCCGACGCTGCGCCCGACGTCGAGCATGCCGCTCAGGGCGCGCTCGGCCTCGAGCTGTCCGAATGGATTCAGGCGTCCGAGGCCCAGAGCCTCCGTCTCGTCGGTGAAGGGCGACGGCGCGAAATACCCGGACCCGGCCGACGCGCGAATCGTCCACTCGCCGGGTCGCACCAAAGCCGACAGGCGTGGATTCGCGAACGTGCCGTATTCGCTGTGCCGATCGAGGCGCGCGCTCGCAGAGAGCGTCAGTCAGCCAGTCCGCAGGAGCGTACTCGTCCTGGGCGAAGAGCGCGGGCACGGTATAGCGGAGGTCGAACGCAGAGACGTCCCTGCCGTCGTAACGCTCGTGCTGCAGCGCGGCACCGAGCACCCAGGCGTGGGCGCCGCCGAGTCCGGCGAGCGAACCCTCGACGAAGGCGGTGGCGTGGGCATCCCGCTCGAGGGCCGGCCCGAACTCGTGCCGGTGGCGTTGGCCCATGGCCGAAGCGCGCACCGTGAGCAGCGTGGAACCTGACAGCACACGGCGGCCCACCACGCCCGCGTCCAGCCTGCGTGTGGTCAACTCCTCCGCGAACGACGTCCCCGCCGGTGTCGTGCGCCCGGGAAGCGTGCCCCCCTCGCGGTCCTCGGCCATGAGACCCACCGTCAGAAACAGCGACCCGCCGCCCGCACCGGTGCGGAAGAGCCGCGGTCGGACGACCGCACGGCGATAGCCCGGAAGGTCAGCCCAACCGTCGTCGTCGACGTCGGCGCGGCCCTGGCGGTGCAGGCTCCCCAGGAGCGTGTACCCCCACCGCTCCCCCGGCTCGTCTGCGAGCCACGCGACCGCGTCGGTCCCGCCGAGCGTCGTCTGGTTGAGGAGCTCCTCGCGCGAGGGATCCGGGCCGCGCGAGATCAGGTTGACGACACCTCCGAGTGCGGTGGCGCCGTAGAGCGCGGACGCGGCGCCCTTGATGACCTCGACCTGGCCCAGATCCATCGGGGGTATCTGGAGCGGACCGAGCGCGCCCGCCTGGCCCCCGTAGAGCGGGAGCCCGTCGGCGAGAATTTGCGTATAGCGACCGCGCAGCCCCTGGATGCGCACGCTCGCGCCGCCGAGCGAGGGCGCCGTGGGCTGCATGCGTAGCCCGGCTGTCTCGTTGAGGAGCATGGCGATGTCGCCCGGCGTCATCAGCAACTTCTCTTCGACTTCCTCGCGCGACACGACCTCGACGCGCAGCGGCACGTCCTCGATGCGCCGCTCGGTGCGCGTCGACAGCACGAGGATTGGCTCCGTTTCGAGTGCCTCCACCTCGAGGCTCACGACTACCGTCGTGTCGGCTCCGGCGGCCAGAACCACACGCAGCTCGGCAGGAGCGTGGCCGAGCGAGGTCACGCGTACGTCGTGCTCGCCCGCGACGAGCTGGAGGCGGGCAGCCCCGCCGTCGTCCGTGAGCGCGCGGAGCGTGCCCGCAGTCACTTCCGCCCCTGCGACGGGAGCCTCTTCGCTCTGGACGCAAACGGTGAGGCGCGCCTGTTGGGCGGCCGCGCCGGCCGGTAAGCAGGCAAGCGCCATCGTGGCTGCGACGACCGCGCGAGCGCCTCGGGCCCCCTCGCGGAGCGCCTCCACGATGCGCGCCGCCGTCACCCCAACCTCCGCCCCATCGCCCGCAGCCACGCTCGATAGCGGTCCGTCAAGCGCGGGTGCGTGCGCTCCGCCACCGGTGCCCACGCCGACTCGACTTCGGTCTGGAGCGCGCGCCACCACGCCGGGTCGTGTCGCAGGTGCGCGTGGCGCAGGTGGTCGAGGCGCTCCGCCAAGGCCACGAGTCGTGCGTCGTCGTCGAGCGTCACGAGTCGCTCCGCCAGCGCCTCGTCGCCGGGGAGCGGAAGCGACCCGACGAGGTCCGCGACTGCGTCCCCGAGCTCCACGCGCACGTGCTCGAGCGACGTGCGGAAGCGAGCCTCCTCGGACTCGTGCACGGCAGCCGCTGCAAGCACCTCGCCCGGGAGCGGGCCGACGTCCTGGAGGAGGACGAGCACGGATCGACCAGGATGGAGGAACGCCGGGTCGTGCTCATCGAGCACCGCTGCCCGAGGTCGCATGCCGAGAGCGTATGCGCGGACAACGAGGTCGATCGCCGGCGCGGAGAGTTCGGACACTCGCGCCGCCCCCTCCAGCGAAGCCGCCATCGCCTCGCGTCGATCGACGTTGGTCACAAGAGCTTAGAGATCAGCGCGCCGATCGAGGCGGACAACAGGTCGACACCCAGCTCGCCGCTCACGCCCCGCACGCTGCGGGGCCCGCGCTCCCACGGGAACTCGGGACGGGTTCTGAGCGCCTCCATCGCCGCAAGCGCGCGTGCCTTGTTCTCCCGCGCCACCGGATCGCCGGCGTTGCGCGCATCCGCACGCTCCAGCTCCGCGAGCGTCTTCTCGACCGCGTCGGCATCCAGGACCGCGATGGGCGATCCGCAATGTCCGCACTGGAACGACTGCATCAAGTCGACGGGCGCGCCGCAGCTCGAGCACTGCACGTGCTTCAGCTCCGCGCGGACTCGATTCTGCTCCGTCGCGCTGAGCTCGCGCACGAACTGCTTCTCCTTCAAGAACTCCGAGAACGGCGTCAGGCGTCCGTGCTTCTGCGGGCACGCGTAGTAGGAGAAGCGGCCGCCTTTGCCGATGTCGCGGCTCAGTGTGAGGCGGCGCTTGCAGCGGCGGCAGGAGAGCTTGTCGCGGAGCGCGTGCCGCGGATCGTCTCGGTGCTCGTGCAGCACCCTGAAGAGGTCCATCGTCCCCTTCGGCGAGAGCTGGATGCTCTCGCGATGGTCGAGCCAGAGGACATGGCACGCGAAGCACAGGTCGAGCTCGACGTCCGCACCGTAGATCCCCGCCATCGCGAGGGGATCCATGGAGGCCGAGCAGTTGGGACAGTTCACGGAAGCCAGCAGCAGTCGGGATCGGCGTCGAAGCGAGCGAAAAGCGGTTCTACCGTGGAATCTGTGGGTAGAGCGGAGTAGGTAGAGAGGCGCGGCGTGGGGGTGGAGGCGGGGAGCGCACCCTGCGGGGTTCGTGGTACGATGTGGTTGTTCGAAGACCCATCAACACCA
>Ga0194132_10008547_pt1 | contig 14576 bp, 14 predicted proteins | sample TA2KigOf80mmetaG_FD_148612 | JGI IMG/M metagenome (GOLD analysis project Ga0194132, IMG submission 148612) | Freshwater microbial communities from Lake Tanganyika, Tanzania - TA2015054 Kigoma Offshore 80m | ecosystem: Environmental > Aquatic > Freshwater > Lake | place: Tanzania: Lake... | reverse complement strand
GTCCTCGTGCGCGCGGGCGGCGCGACCCTCGCCCTGCACCCGGCCGCGCCCGGCGACACCGCCCTGCGCGCCACCTACCGACTCGACTACGGCCCGGCCGCGGCGATCCCGCCGCAGGCGTTCACCGCAGAGTTGTGCCCGGACACGTTCGCGCGCGACGTGGCCCCGTGCCGCACGTTCCTGACCCAAGCGGAGAGCGTCGCCCTGAAAAAAGAAGGCGTCGGCGTTCACCTCGAACCGGCCGATGTGCTCGTGTTCGGCCCGCGCGGGCCGATTGATAATCGGTTGCGGTTCGCCGACGAACCGGCCCGGCACAAGGTGCTCGACCTCGTGGGCGACCTCGCGCTGTGCGGGTTCGACCTCGCCGGGCACGCGGTCGCGTACCGCTCCGGGCACGCGCTGAACGTGGAACTCGCGCGCACGCTGAGCGCCCCGCCCCGCCCCGCCAAACGCGCGGCGTAACTTGCGACTTCGCGACCTCTGACTACGCGACTTGGGATCGAGGCTTCAATGAACCGGCTGCGGATGGCGGTGATCGGCGTCGGGCACCTCGGCCAGCACCACGCGCGCATTCTCTCGCTCCAACCCGACGTGGAACTGGTGGGCGTCGTCGATTCGTACACCGAACAAGCGCGCGCGATCGCCGCCAAGCTCGGCACCACGCCGTACGACCACTTCGAGCCGCTCATCGGCGCAGTGGACGCGGTCAGCGTCGTCACCCCCACGATCCACCACCACGCGGTGGCCGCGGAGTTCCTGCGCGCCGGCGTCCCGGTCTTGGTCGAGAAGCCGATCTGCCGCACGGTCGCCGAAGCGGACGAACTGATCGCCCTCGCGGACGCCGCGGGCGTGCCGCTGCAAGTGGGCCACATCGAGCGCTTCAACCCGGCGTTCGAGGAACTGGCGAAGCGGCCCATCCGCCCGAAGTTCGTGGAGGCCGAGCGGCACGGGCCGTTCACCGGGCGCTCCATCGACATCGGCGTCGTACTGGACCTGATGATCCACGACCTCGACCTGCTGCTCGCGCTGGTCGGCGCGCCGGTGGCGCGGGTGTTCGCGGTGGGCGCGGCCGTGTTCGGCGGGCACGAGGACATGGTGAACGCGCGGCTGGAGTTCGAGAACGGGTGCGTCGCGCACCTGACTACGAGCCGCATCACGCGGCACGCGAAGCGCCGGCTCCGCGTGTGGGCACCGGAGGGCTACGCGGGCATCGACTTCGTGACCCGCAAACTCACACTGGTGCAGCAGAGCGAGGAACTGCGCGAGCACGGCATCCGCGCGGGCGAGATGGACGCGGCGGCGAAGGCCCGCTTGAAGGACGAGGTGTTCGGCCGCTACCTCCAAGTGCTGAACCTCGACGGGGACCGCAAGCAGGACCAACTGACGTCCGAGCTGCGGCACTTCATCGACTGCGTGCGCACCGGGAACCGGCCGCGGGTGAGCGGCGCGGACGGGCGCGGCGCGCTCGAACTGGCCGAGCGCGTGCTGGCCGCGCTGCGCACGCACCCGTGGGAGGGCACTGCGGACGGCCCGCGCGGGCCGCAGGGCACGCCCCCGCCCGCCGGCTGGCTGTTCCCGCCCGTGCAACTCGTGCGCAACCACGCGGCGTAAGGTCGGCTACTTCTTGCGTTCCAGCTCGATCACGCTCGAGCCGTCGTACAGCTTCGCCGGGCCGGTTTTTTCGAGGTGCTCGCGCAGCCACCCGGCCGGCGTGTGATAGTACCAGAAGTGTTTGTTCCCGTTGTGACCGATTTTTGCGTCGGTCATCAGCTTCACGAACGTCTCGTAGTTCCCGCAGTCGATGGTCAACTTGTCGCCGGCGCGGGCGACCTTGAACACGAAGTACTTCTTCTCCTTCTCCTTAAGCCACTTCGCGTATCCGCCTTCTTTGTCGAGCGATGAGACCTCACGGTCGCCTTCGGCCAGTAGGATCGTTGCGTAGGTGTCCTTGCCGATCGTGGTGAAGTAGAACCACGCGGTCATGGTGTCGCTTTTGCCGGTCGTGCTCCAGCGCATCAGTCCCTTCGGGTTCCCCTTCACCGCGGGCGCGGACACCTCCAGCGCCTCGAACTCGAACGCCTGCACCAGTTGCCCCTTCGACTTCTTCACGGCCCACGTGCCGATGAGGTCTTTGTCCTGCTCGGCCTTATCGACCGGAGCGAGCGGTTCCGTGACGGGCACGCACCCGCCGCACAGGAGCGCGGCGGCGACCAGCGAGACGTACCGGTTCATGGTTCGGGTCTCGAGGGGGGAACTTACTTCGAGCGCGTGAACTTCTTCGCGTCGTCGTTCGGGAACACCTTCTCGCGGCCGTTCATGTCGAGGTACTTGTCGAGCCATCCGGCCGGCGTGACGTACACGTCCGAAGACTCGGTCACTTTCTTCAACTTGGCTTCCGTCGCAATCGCCTTGAACGCCTTCTCGTTGCCGAAGTTGAGAGAGATTTGGTCCTTACCCGTCGTGTAGTGGAAGACGACGTAGGCCCGCGTTTTCGTCTTCGTCCACTTCTCGTACGCGCCTTCCTTGCTGAAGTCGAGCGCCCCCTTGGAATCGTCCGTCGAGAGGCACAGGTTGCCGTACTTCTCCTCGCCCACGGTAGCGACGAAGAACCAGATCGATTTCTCGTTCTTGCTTTCGGTGAACGTCCACCGCATCAGTCCCTTCGGGTTCCCCTTCACGACCGGGGCGTCGATCTTGAGCACGGCCTTCCCGTCGGAATCGTTCCACGTGCCGACGAGAGCCATGTCCGGTTCCGCCTAGGTGATGTCGCCGACCGGTTCCGTGACGGGCACGCACCCGCACGCGGCGAGCGCGAGCATGGCGACCATTGGCAACAAGCGACGGATCACGACGCGCCTCCGCTGTAGGAGTGAGTGGGGTTGATCGCGCGGGGCGTCCCCCCGGGACGCCCGCTAACCGAGTGTCTTCCGCCTTCGGTCCTCGCCCTACTTCCCGTCCGTCATGCGGAAGTTCTTGATGGCGATCCCGCCGAACTCGGCGCGGAGGATGAACGGCCCCTTGTCCGCGGTGGCCTTCTTGGTGCCGGCGGACTCGCCGTTGATCGAGTACGCGACGTTCCCGCCCTTCGCCACGATCTCCATCTTGTTCCACTCGCCGACCTTGATCTTCAGGTTCTTGGCGGTCGGGTTGATGTCGAACTTGGTACCCATGAACAGCAGGTCGTTGTTGCACTTGTCGTCCGGCTTGAAGTCGAACCGGATCGTGAAATCGCCGCTCAGCGGGGTCGCGGTCTCGATGTACCGGTCGCCCTTCACCGCGGGGTCGATGACCAGTTCGCCGTCCTTCACGACGTACCGCTTGCCGTAGGCCTCGGTCTTGCCGTCGAGCTTCTCGCCCTTGCCGTCCTTCGCGGCCTTCGTCTGCCAGCCGTCGAGGTTCTTGCCGTTGAAGAGGAGCTTGTACCCCGGTTCGAGTTTGAACTCGTCGGCCGCGAGGACCGCGGCGCACGACACACCGAGCAGGAGCACACAGGAGAGCAGGCGCATGGCAGCTACCTTGAGGTTAGGGGAGCGGGGACAGCCTACCGCGCCGCGGGGCGCGCTTCTACAATCGACTTCGCGCTTTCTCTTCACCCCAGCGACGGACCCGCCAATGACCGAAACCGAACAGCGGTTGCTGACCCTGCTTACCGCGCGCTCGTTCACCCGTGCCAAACCGGGCGAGCTGTTCACGCTCGCGTCCGGGGCCAAGAGCGAGTACTTCATCGACGGTAAGATGACCGCGGTGTGCGCCGAGGGCGCGGCGCTCATCGGCGAGGTACTGTACGAGCACACCAAGGACCTGAACGCCGACGCCATCGGGGGTTTGCAGGTGGGCGCGGTGCCGCTGGTGACGGCCGCGGTCATCAGTTACCACCGGCACGGGCGCGCCATCGAGGGCTTCTGGGCGCGCGACGAGGCGAAGGACCACGGCACGAAGAAGCAGATCGAGGGCGGGCTGAAGCCCGGCATGCGCGTCGTCGTCGTGGACGACGTGTTCACGAAGGGCGGGTCGACGCTGAAGGCGTGTCAGGCGGCGCGGGCGTTCGGGTGCGAGGTGCTGGCGGTGCTGGCGCTGGTGGACCGGTTGCAAGGGGCGCGGGCGCTGTTCCGCGACAACGGCATCACGGACTATCGGCGCGTGTTCACGATCCGGCAGTTCGGCATCGACGCGCCCGACGACGCCCCGTGAGTCACGCGCCCTTGGCGAGCAGTTCGGCGCGGCGCTTGGGGCCGAGGCGCAGGAACGCGCGGGCCGCGGCGTCCTCGATGCCGCGCACCGTGCGGCCCACGGCCCAGCGCCGGTCGCCCAGCGGGTCCGTGTCGCCCAGTTCCTTCTTCAGCGCGCGGAACCAGTCCCACGGCAGGACCGCGTGCGCGGCCTCCTCGAGCGCGGCCTCGCCGTACACGTCCTTAGCGGCGGCGCGCGTGCAGTACCCGGGGTGGATGAAGCTGCTGGGCGTGTTCGGGCGCACGGGCACGCGGCGCAGGGCCGCGAGCGCGCGGTAGCCCATGGCGCGCGGGTCGCCCTGCTCCTCCAACCAGTCGGCGAACACCAACCGCGACTGCCAGTCGTTGCGGTTCTTGTTGATCGCGCGCCGGAAGTCTTCTTCAGTGGTCACGGCCCGGCCCCCGCCAAACTCCCCTCTTGAGTGTGGCGCGGACCGGGCCGGTACGCAAGGACAGTTTCGCGCTCGAAGGGAGTAGTCGGCACACGGAGTGTGCCGACTACTCCGCGATCACTCGCGCTCGGCCGGCGCGGGGGCCGCGGGCGTCGGGGGCTTCTTGTCGTCCTTCTTCGGAGGCTCCTTCTTCGGAGGCTCCTTCTTCGGGGGATCAACCTTCGGCGGGTCTACCTTCGGTTTCGGCGGCGGATCGACCTTCGGCTTCGGGTCCGGCTCCTTCTTCGGCGGGTCCACCTTGGGCTTCGGGTCGGGGTCCTTCGGCTTCGGGTCTACCTTGGGTTTCGGATCGACTTTCGGCTTGGGGTCCGGGTCTTTGGGCTTCGGATCGACCTTCGGTTTCGGGTCCGGGTCTTTCGGTTTCGGATCGACTTTCGGTTTCGGGTCCGGGTCTTTCGGCTTGGGCGGCGGATCAACCTTCGGCTTCGGATCGACCTTCGGCTTCGGATCGACTTTCGGCTTCGGGTCCGGGTCTTTCGGCTTGGGATCGACCTTCGGCTTCGGATCAACCTTGAGGTTCGGGCGCGGTTCGGGCTTCACCGCGGGCGGCGGCGGGGCCTTCTTCTCGTCCTTCACCTGCGCCTTGGCCGCGACCGCTTTCGGCACTTCGAGCTTGAGCGACTTCGGCTGAACTTGCACGCCGGGTTGCGGGGCCGGTTGCTTGGCGAGCGCCGCGGCCTCGGCCTTTTGGCGCGCCGCGCCGAAGTCGCGGGTCTGCTTCGCGGCGGTCGCCTCGGAGCGCCGCACTTCCGGCGTGATCGCCTTGATCTGCGCTTCCGGTTGAAGGGCCGGCGCGACGCGGGCCGGGGCCAGCATCGCCACGTCGGTCACGTTCTGCTTGTTCACCGTCACCGTGCGGTTCACCACCGTGACGTTGTTCGTCACGTTGTTCACCGTGGTGTTGGTGATGGTGTTGATGACCGTGTTCTGCTGGGTCAGGTTGACGGGCGGGCGCGCGACCTTGCCGGCGTAGCGCCCGACGTACAGGTCGTTGACGCGCGCGTTCCAGTCGCGGTCGGCGCGGCGGGTGTACGAGTAGTAGCTCCACAGCGGGTCGTAGCCCCAGTTGCGCCCGGTGCCGAACCCGATGGTGAAGGTCACGCCCGCGACGCGCCCGGCCCACGGGTTGTACCCGCGGCCGACGTAGCGCCGGTCGAAGTAGTCGCCGAAGTAGTAGTTGCCGTGCCCGCGGCGCACGAACAGCGCGCCGACGAGGGCCGGTTCGCTCACCACGTACACCGGGGTGTACACGAACGCCGGGCGCACGGGCCGCGCGAACGTCACCGGCGCGAACAGCACCCCGCGCCGCGCCAGCGCGTAGTCCCAGTAGCCGTCCACGAACACGAACCCGAGCGGCGTCCAGCGGTAGTGCGCCGGCACCCACACCCAGTTGGTGCGGTACTCCACCCACACGCCGGGCCGCCAGACGTACTTGGTCCGCCACACCCACGAGCCGGGCACGTAGAAACTGGTCGCGGTCGGCGCGGCCACGGTCGGGCCGATCTCGAGCGACGCCGGCGGTTCGGGCAGGTAGCTGATTTCGGGCTGCGTCGGCTCGTCGCGGTCGGGTTCCTGCCAGAACCCCGGTGCCCACTGCCAGCCGTCGCGCACCTCGCGCCACGACCCCGGCACCCACAACCGGCCCGGCGGCGTGTCGCGCCAGCACCCGCTGATCCAGAGGAACTGTTCGGCGTCGTCGTCCCAGTGCCAGTAGCCCGGGATCCACTGCACGTTGTCGCCGTCCGGCTTCTGGTCCGGCGGCAACTCTTCGATAGGTTCGGGCGGGCGCTTGGTCACGACGGGGCCGGGGACCGCGGCCTCGGCGCTCGTGGCGAAGGCCTCGTGAACGGGGCCGCGCGCGAGCACGTCCGCGCCGTCCGGTTGCGCGTCGGCCGGCGGCGCGCCGCCGGGCGGGAACAGCGGGATCGGCTCTTGCGCCGTCGTGCCCGCGCCGACGAGCGCGAGCACCAGCGCGCCGAGCGCGGTCGCGGCGAGGAGTTTCGGGAACTTGGTTCTCATGGTTTCACCTCCGGGCGCAGTGGGGGCGACCGGGTCGCCCGTTGGTCGAACGCATTCCAACGCACTTCTTGCGCCAACAGCGCTCAGGTTCGCCGCGCGGCGCGAGCGGCGAGCAGGAAAAACAGGCCGAACGCGAGGTCGCCCGCGCCGTACACGGCGTAGAAAACCGCCGTCAGTGGGTCGCGGTCCCAGACCGTTGGTAGTGTCCCGCCGTGCCGCGCGAGCCACACCACCCACGTTCCAACATAGACCGCCTTTTCGACGGCGAAGACCGCACACAGCGCCGGGTTCGGCAACCGCGATCCGCCGGCCGCGATGTAGGCGCAGCCCCAAAGCACGATGCACAGCAGCCCGAACCCGCTGAACACGTCGGGGTACAGTTCGCTGAGGTAGGTGTTGGTCCCGGCGCGCGAGAACGCGAGCACGCCGAGCACGTTGAACGCACCCGCGGCCCAGAACCCCGCGGCCCACTTGGTCCGTTCCATGCGCCACCTCGCAACGAGAGTGGCAAGAGGCTACCGCGCCGCGACCGCGGAGGAAACGGGAGTTGCGCCGGGCCGGTCGCGGTGTAATCGGGCGAGCAAACCCAGAGGGCAGGTCGTGGCACTCGAGCGCGAGATGGAAGTGTTCCGGCGCGAACTGCCGGCGCTGCTGGCCGATCCAACCAACATCGGCCGAACCGTGTTGATCGGTGGCGACCCGCCGGCCGTCGCCGGTGTGAACCTAGCCGAAGAGGACGCACTGGCCGCGGGCTACGAGCGGTTCGGCTTGTGGGCCGCCTTTCTCGTCAAACAGATCGTGCCTAACGAAGCCCCCAAGTACTTCTCCCGGAACCTCCGACGTTCGACGGTTGCCCTCGCGAGCAGTTGATTACAGCCCCGGAGGGCGGCGGATGGTAGCCGGGGGTGGAGCGAGCGAGCCGAAGGCGACGCGAGCGCAACCCCCGGAACCGAGCGCGGAATGTATGAAGCCCCGGAGGGGCGACGGAACCCGAGCAGAGGTTCCGTCGCCCCTCCGGGGCTTCTCGGTTATTGGGGCGCGCCGGGGGTTGCGCTCGAAGACTCGCTCCACCCCCGGCTACCATCCGCCGACCCTCCGGGGCTCAAGAGCTACGGGCGGATCGGCTTGGGGAGTTCCGGCGGCAGTAGCACCGGGGGCGGGCGGTCCGGGGCCAGCGGCTTCGGCACCGGGCTGCTGCCGAAGTCGGGGGCCGGCAGGTGGGCCGGGCGGGTTGGCTCGCGGTCGGGGGTCGAGCCGCGCACGGCCTTCACCGGCGGCTCGAGGAACGGCGCGCCCGGCGCGGCCGAGGTCCGCAGTTCGGTTCGCGCGCCGCCGTTGCTGGCCAGACCGCCGGGCAGCGTGTCTCGGGCGACCACGCGCGCCGGCGGCGTCTTCAGCGCCGTCAGCCACGACTCTTCGAGGTCGTCCACGGTGTCGAACCCGTACACCCGCGACGCGGCGGCGTTCCAGCTCTCCATCGTGTTGCCGCGCATCCCGGTGTCAAGGAATTGGAGCAGCTTGCCGCGGCCGTCGCGCCCGTCGCCGCCCCTCTTCACGAGGTAGTGCGTCAGCGAGTAACCCTGCGCGTACAGCACGCCGATGTCGCGAGGGTACTCGGTCATGCGGAACAGCACGCGGCACCGGATGCCGCGCCCGGCGTTCAGCAGCTCGCGGCACTTGACGTCGTGGCTGTAGCGCTCGTCGTCGTTCTCGCTCAGCACGCTGCCGCCCTCGTCGGCCCAGCGTGGCACCGGGCGGCCGAAGTGGTTCGCCAGCACCGTGTGCGTGACCTCGTGCGGCAGCACGCTGTTGAGGAGTTGCTTCGCGTCGCCGCGGATCTCCATCGAGATGCTGCTGACGACGGGCTTGCCGTTGGCGTCTTGGCCGAAGGTGAACGTGGTCGCGCCGCCGGCGTTGCCGGCCGTGACCTGCACCTTGAGCGGGCACCGGCGGGACCACTGGGGCATCTCGCGCCCGGTCCACTCCAGCGCCTTTTCCTTGCGATAGAACTCGGCCATGTCGCCGAACTTCTTCGCGAGTTCCGGGGTCGGGGCTTCGGTGGCGAAGTTGTCGGTGTTGTACGTCGCGGCGGGGGCGAGCGCGGGTGCCAGCAGCACCGCGACGAGCGCACCAAAGTGCCGACGAAGAGTCATTCCCTTGACCTCCGTGGTGAGTGACGCGGCCCGGTCGTTCGGCCATGAATCAAGGGTGCGTCGGAAGTCTAACCGCATTCGGTGTGCCGCGAAGGTCGGCGGGCCGTTCGGCGCGGAAAAGTAGCGGCGCAACGTTCGACGTGGGCAACAGTTCGGGATTCCGCGCGTGGCGCGGGTGGGGCCGGCACGCGGCGCGCGCGGTGTAATAAGTACCGCCGGAAGCGCGGCACCTCCGGGTGCAATTTTTACAACGACGCCCGCGAGAATGTCTCCTTCTCCAACTCGCCCCGTTTCATAGATATTCTCTCGCGCCACCCACACACGAGGCCCGCCAGATGCCCGCGCTGTTCGCGCTCGTCGCGCTGCTCACGGTTCCCCCCGCGCCCGCGCCGCACGTGTTCGACTTCCACCGCGACCACGTTCTCGGCACGTCGCTCGACCTGCACGTCGTCGCGCCCGACGAGTACACCGCGGAGGGCGCGGAACTGACGGCGCTCAACGAGATCGAGCGCCTGCGGAAGGTGTTCAGCACCTACGACGCCACGAGCGAGATCAGCAAGCTGAACCGCACCCGCGAGCCGGTGAAGGTGAGCGCGGACATGGCCGCTGTGCTGAAGGCGTACGAGGTGTGGCAGCGGAAGAGCGGCGGGGCGTTCAACGGGCAGGTCGGCGACCTCGTGCGCGCGTGGAAGGACGGCGAGAAGGCCGACCGCGAGCCGGCCGCGCTCGAACTGGCGCGCATCGTCGCCGACCTCGCCAAGCCCGGTTGGAAGCTCGACGACGCGACCAACACCGTGACGCGCCTCACCGACCAACCGCTGAACCTGAACGCCATCGCGAAGGGCTACATCATCCAGAAGGCCGCGGACGCGGTGCGGAAGGAACACCCCACCGTTGGCGGCTTGCTCATCAACCTCGGCGGCGACGTGCTCGCGCGCGGCGCGCCGCCGGCTGGCACCGGCTGGGCGGTCGGCGTGCAAGACCCGGCCAACCACTTCGACAACGCCGCCCCGCTCGCCGGGTTGCGGCTCACGAATCAGGCGGTCGCCACCAGCGGCGGCTACCAGCGGTTCTACACCATCGGCGGCAAGCGGTACTCGCACATCTTCGACCCGCGCACCGGTCGCCCGGCCAACGGCCCGGCCAGCGCGACCGTGATCGCCGGCGACAACCTGACGGCGAACGCGCTCGCCACGACGCTGTGCGTGCTGTCGCCGGAAGACGGGTTGAAGCTGGTCGCGAGCGTGCCGGGCGCGGAGTGCCTTATCGTGAGCGCGGACGGCACGCGGCACCACAGCGCCGGGCTGAAAGCGTTCGAGGTCGCGCCGCTGCGCTTCGCCGCACTCCAGAAGGACGAACCGAAGGCGACCAACTGGCCCGCGGGCTATCAGGTGACGGTCGCCATCGAGTTGCCGAACGTTGCCGCCGCGAAGCGCTACCGCAAGCCGTACACCGCCGTTTGGATCGAGGACGACAAGGGCAAGGCGGTCCGCACGCTCGCGGTGTGGGGCAACTCGCCGAAGTACCTCAAAGACCTCAGCGACTGGTGGAAGATCGGCAAGGGCGACGCCGACCTCGTCCGCGCCGTAACGCGCGCCACCCGCGGGCCGGGCAAGTACGACCTCGCGTGGGACGGCAAGGACGACAAGGGCAAGGCGCTCCCGCAAGGTGTGTACACGGTGCGCGTGGAAGTTCACCGCGAGTTCGGCGCGCACCTCCGGCAGAGCGGCAAGATCGAGTGCAAGGACAAGCCCGCGAGCGCGAAGCTCGACAAGAACGCCGAAACCGCCGAGACCCTGATCGAGTTCAAGGAATTGAAGAAGAAGTAACTTGCACCGCGAGCGGCGCGCGTAAGCCCGCCGGTAGCTACACAACTCACAACCGCAATGCGTATCTGTGGTGTGTAGCTACCGGCGGGCTTACGCCGCGCCGCTCGCTCACCATCGATCCAACCTCACACCATGTCGCGCTTTCACCGCTGGCTGCTCAAGACCGCGCGCACGATCCACGTGTACCTGACGCTGTTCGGGCTGACGCTGATCCTGTTCTTCGCCGTCACCGGGTTCATGCTGAACCACACGGAATGGTTCCTGCCGGACGACGCGAAGCTCGAAAAGCAGACCCGCAAGGAATCGCGCGAGTTGCCCCGCGACAAGCTGCCCGGCGGCAAACTGCCCGCGCCCAACCCCGAAACCGGCGAGGCGACCGGCGACGAAAAACTGGCCGTTGTGGAAGCGCTGCGCAAGGAGTTCGACATCCGCGGCGAGATGAGTTCGTTCGGGTTCGTGAAGGACGACAACGACAAGTACCAGATCAAGGTGGAGTTCAAGCGGGCCGGCGGCGAGACGACCGCGACCATCGACGTGGAGAGCGCGAAGACCGACGTGGCGTTCGTGTATCAGGGCTGGGCAATGGTGATGACGGACCTTCACCGGGGTAACCGCGGGAACCTCTCGAACGAGGTGAAGCGCACGGGCCGCGTGTGGAGCTTCGTGATCGACGCGACGTGCTTCGTGATGCTCATCATCTCCGCGACCGGCCTCGTGATGTGGTGGTCGCTGAAGAGCCGCGGGAAGTGGGGCGCGGCCCTGTTCCTGCTGGGCACCGCCGTGAGCGTGGCCGCGTACTACTGGTTCGTGCCGTGAGCGACCGCAGCGCGGATGGCGAATACGTCTCGTGCCGGTCAGTCCTCTTCTTTGGCGGGCGCGGTCGGGGTGCCGGCGAGAGACTGCTCGACGATGCGGATTTCGTCCGCGGTCAGCCCGTACAGATCGTACACCAGCCGGTCGATCTCCCCGTCGGTGGTGTCGATGTGCGATTGGATCGTGTCGCGAACTTGCGCCGTCTTCGCCCGCGCGAGCTGCGTGTGAAGCCCCAGCATCCGATCCACGAGCGAAACGAGGCGGTCTTGAACCCCAGTATCGAAGTAGACAGGCAACTCTTCCAGATATGTACCCTTGATCTTTGGGAACGTGCGACGACGGTCGTAATAGTGACCGATCCAGAACGCGCGCAGGAGCCGTGAATTGAGAATGCCCAAGAGGTACTTTGGCTGAATGTCCTTGTCCCGAACGCTGATCATGAACACTGAATTCAGGCACTGGTAACCTAACACATCGATTGCAAATGCCGGGTACATCCCGACCTGCCGGGTCAGCAGTTTGTTGGGTGCATTTTGCGTAGTTGGTTCCCAGCAGCCTCCGCATTGTGCGCTAGGATCATCCAGACAGGCCAAGTTGTTCCACTGGACGTGATACCTAGCGGCATCTTCGCCAGTATAACAGGGCTTGTAGGGTTCACGAACTGCAGCGAGATTCGCGACCGTAACTACATCCGATTTGTAAACTTCACGGTTGCGAAGTTGCTTGCCGAAATTAACGCTGGCATAATTCTTGAGCGAATTGTTGTGTTGTGTTGTGTTGTGTTGTGTTGTGTTGTGTCAGTCGGTCCCAGAGCGCAGTTGCCACGCCAACGATTCCGCAGGTGAATAGAACGTGTTTGTCCTGTAAGCAGCGCGAGGCAGAAACACGTTCATTGCTCGTGATCTTGAGTTGTTCTGCCGCAGGGTCGGCATGGACGAGTAGGAAGGATTCACTCGGCTTCGCGCGGCCATTCACAACAAGGATTGCAGTGTCAACGCTTACGCCTGCGAAGACGGGTCTATCGAGAACCAAGACGTGATCGATCTGAGTTGACTCCAGTAGATACTTTCGCAACGGGGCAAGGAAGTTATTGGTCAAGTAGTTTGATGGGGTAATCATCGAAAATACACCTTTCGGCTTGGTCAACCTCGTGCCTTTATCCAGAAAGAGGTGATAGGTGTCGATCTTATAGGACGCAGCCGGGTAGGACTTCCGATAATACTCCAGTTGGAGGTCGTCTCGCAACTCACCTTGAAGCAGCACATAAGGCGGGTTGCCGATCACCGCGTCAAAACCGCCGGCTTTCATGATCTTTGGGAATGCTATTTTCCAGTCGAAGGCGTTGACGCGCTGAACATGCTCCTCATTATTGATCAGTTCGAGCTTGTCGGCGTAGTAGTCGCCGCCGATGAGCGAGTTGCCGCAGCGGATGGTGTCGTCGAGGTCCGGCAGTACACGCTCCTTGCTGAACAGCAGCGCTTGCAGCGATTGTTGCGTCTCACCTTCGAGCACCTTCAGCAGCAGCGAGAGCTTGGTCACTTCCACGGCCTGCGGGTCGATGTCCACGCCGTAGATGTTGGTCTTGAGGATGCGCTTGCGTTCGGCGGTCGTGAGCCGGTAGCCGCCGCCGGGCAGCGCGACGAGTTCCTTCTTGTGGTTCTCCGGCCCCTCGGCGATGTAGCGGTCGCGGTGCCAGTCGAGCAAGTAGTCGTACGCGCCGAGCAGAAACGAGCCGGACCCGCACGCCGGGTCGAGGACGCGCAGCTTCCGCGCCTGCTTGGGCGTCATGGTGGCCCCGTCCACCACGTTCGCCGGGCCGAGCAACTTGCCCACGGTCTGCTCGACTATGTACCGCACGATGTAGGTCGGGGTGTAGTACACGCCGCCGGCCTTGCGCACCTCCGGCTTGTCCTCCACCTTCGCGGTGTGGTTGTCCGTGAGGCGGATCACCTTGCCCAGAAACTGCTCGTACACCTGCCCCAGAATGTCGGCCGAGATCACCGAGAACTCGTAAGGGCTTTCGGGGAAGTACAACCCCTTGATGATGTCCTTGAGCACCTTGTCGTCGATCACCAGACCGGGCGTGAGGGCGTCGGGGGCGTCGCGCCCGTCCTCGTCGTCGAAGTGGAACAGCCCGGAGTTGTACTTGGTGTCGGCGCATTTGAACGCGGTCAGCAGTCCCGCGTACACGTCCTCCGTGTGGCGCAGCAGGTCTTGCAACTGGCCGTAGGCCTCGACGCCGCGGTCCTCGCAGATGCGCAGGAAGATGATGCGGTCGATGGTGATCTGTACGGCGAAGTTGAGATCGCGCTGCGAGAGTGTGGGGTTCCGCACGGCGATGTTGCGGGCCAGTTGCCCGCGCCACTCCTCGATCTCGGCGAGGAACGCGCTATCGACGGTGGCGGTGCCGCGCCGCCCCCCAGCCTCGGCGTACCGGTCGAAGGAGCCTTTCAGGACGGCGTCTTTCGAGAAGATGTCGGCGATCTCGTCCCACTTCTCCACGTACTCGGTGTGCCTGAAGTAGTGAATGCGCCCCGTCGCGGCTTTGTCGTTCTGGTCGGGTTTCTTCTTGCACTCGTAGACGGCGAACTCGGCGAAGTTGGTAAGGATCGAGAGGGGAAGTTTTGCGGACCAAGCGTAGCGCCGGAGTTGGTACGCTGGGCCGGAATCGCTCTTGATGCCCACGGCGGGCTTCTTGGCTTCCAGAAAGAACTTGCGACTACCGCCTACGCGGAAGGAGTAATCCGGAGCCTTCATGTTGGCCCCGATCTTGATGGACTCTTCGTGAACCACATCCTTGTAGGCTTCCGCGTGCCCCCGCTTGTTCGCCATGTCCCAGCCGAGGCACTCGAACAGTGGGTTGATGAACTCTTGGCGGAGTTCGGCCTCCTTGTAGTCGGGTGAACGGTAGTTCGCCACGTTCGCGTTAAACCGCTGAACGAGATCGAGAACAGTAGACTCGTTGCGCAATAGCGATCGATGGCCTATTCATAGGGTTATGACGAATTACGAGAAATTGCGTCGGAAGCCGTTGTTGTTCCGCATGTTCACGGGGCTCTCGGCCGACGAGTTCGACAAGGT
>Ga0194132_10008546_pt1 | contig 14577 bp, 34 predicted proteins | sample TA2KigOf80mmetaG_FD_148612 | JGI IMG/M metagenome (GOLD analysis project Ga0194132, IMG submission 148612) | Freshwater microbial communities from Lake Tanganyika, Tanzania - TA2015054 Kigoma Offshore 80m | ecosystem: Environmental > Aquatic > Freshwater > Lake | place: Tanzania: Lake... | reverse complement strand
GCCCTAGCTTGCACTTTTTTTACTTTTTTTTGGCTTTTTTCGGGGCCGTATCAGGCACCAACCGTCGTGGTGGCAAGCACCTTCGCTTCGATTTCCGCCATTTTTTCAACGGGAATAAATCCAGCGACTTGCTTCCAGTAACGAGGCATACGTTTGTAAACGATAGCCATTTGCTTGACACTGAGGTTACGCCCATGATTGATTTGAACAGCCAAGCTGCTCAAAATGGTGCTGTCCACACCACTGAAGCCCACGCCATTGTGTTCCTCGGTATGTCCGGCAGACTGTTCGTTGGCAGTCTGATAGGTGTAGAGTTTGACCAGAGCCTTAACAGCCCAAGCAGGATTGGTAGCGAGCTGGTTTTGAATGTACTGCTTAATCACGGCTTTCATTGTGTAAACAGTATAGGCCAAGTAAGGTCGCCAAGCAAGCCCTAGTTTGCACTTTTTTTCTTTTTTTTTTATCAGGCCACCGTTTCGTAGACCACGCTCGGCCGACCACGGCCACCAGTCGCCACGCGTTCCACTTCACGAATGCTACCAGTCTCAACCATACGCTTGACAATCGGATGTAGATAACCCTGAGTCATGCCTGTCTCGGTGATAAGCATCTTCATAGTCCACCGACCAGCCGGAGCTTTAATAACAACCTTGGCATTCGTCTGGCGACCCTTGGCCTTAGGCTTGACAACCGTGGTTTCTTCAGCCTCCACAGTGTCTTCAGCCTCCTTGTCTTCAGCAGTGACCACGCCCATCACCTTGCGAACCAGATGCTCGTAACGGTCATCGGCAGCCTCTTCGGTCTTGCAATAATAAGCATGACGGCCAAAGGCGGCTGCGCCAGGATAACACTCACGGTCTTCCTTTTCAACCAATCCACCAGGTAGCTTATCTCCCTTCTTGCGGGTCTTCACGATAAAAACCTCGTAACCTTTAACGGAGCCATCAGCCTTGGTCCTTTTGTAGATTGCCACGCCGTTTTCCTTGCGGATTTGGGTGAACTTGTGATTACCGCACTTGTCGTAGTTGGCAGTGAACTCTTTTTGAAGCATCTTCATTGTTTAAACAGTATAGGCTAGGTGGTTGGTGAAGTCAACAGTTTTTTTAAAATTTGATTTGAATCTTTCCGACCTTATTACCGTTAACGTCGAAAATAAACGGAGTCTTCACCGACTCCGCTTCAGTACACAACATTGCGTCGGCGACTAAATTTGTTGCAGATTCCATCACACGGTACATCTCGCTGAGGGCGTTGTCTTCAAAGGCAGCGGTTTCTGTATCAATCTCAATCATGATTTTCATCGTGTTAATTTCTTATCTTTTTCTAAAATGTCAAGCTCCAACCACATTCGCATTCATCGTCACATACGCCCAAGCCACATGATTCTCAGCCTGCTTACGATTCACAGCGTGACCAAGAAACTTGGCATCCTCACCCACACCAATATAGCACCGCCAAAAGTTCTTATCAAATCGTGTGTTCTTGGGACGATCTACCATGCCAACTGCACTGTCACCATCAAAGGCTACATACAGATTGTCAATCACCTTGCTTGTTTGTTTCTTGAAAATAGGAGTGTTCATAACGATAAAAAGTCTATCAGAGTTTTTTACAAGGTCAACAGCTTTTTTTCAAACTTCCTCATCCACAGCATCGTGGTCAACCTCAAACGATCCTTCCACATACGACGCATCGGTAGGCAACGGACCATTCTCCGCAATGAGAACAGCTTCCGCCATAGATTCAGCCACCACATTTACATAACCATACATCTGCCAAACCGCAGGTATCTTGTAAGTCTTCATTGTTCAAATATTCTATCAGCTTTTTATACGGTGTCAATCCCTCAGTAATCGTAACCTCGTTCAATAGCATCAGCACAGCTATTACAAATAGCATATTGAGGTTGAATACGAACAGTGCGCTCACAACGCTCACAAACCTTGGTCACATTGGTACGTTGGCACCGGTGGTAAAAGTCAAGCATCTCAGGCTCGCTCATCTCCCAGGTTCCGAAGTTGTCATCAGCGTAAGTTCCGTAAGAAGTTCTCATTACCCCGCTACTCTACCAGCTTTTAGAAAAAGGTCAAGCCCCTTTCGGAGCTTTTTTTACAGGCGTGCTTGAAATTCAGACCGGGTAGTGGATCCGGTAGACATGCTCCTGGCTTTCGGAGCTTTTCTTACAGGCTTGCTTGGAATTCAGCACCCAACGAATTGCGTTGACGGTGTGAGCATTCCAATTGTAGAGATTTGCATCCATCTCCAAATTCATGGAAGCTTCCATTGACAGTTCGTTGTAGCCATAGGTGAAGTTTTCCACCGCAATCCTCTTAGCCTTGGGAAACTTCTTGAGCGCCTTGTCGATCAGTTCGTTATTCATTGTGGAAATAGTCTACAGGTTTTTTAGAGAAAGTCAACAGCTTTTTTTAGCCCAGCACCAGAAAGTTACGGCGGCCAAGCTCAGCCACTTCATTCAATGCTTCGGCATTCCATTCACCATTGAATTGAAGGGCTTGCCAACGAATGGTCTTGGCCACAGCTTCCAGAGTAGTGTGCACCGGCTTGAAGGAGTTGAGTCCGTAACCATAAAGCGTGCTGTCGTCCACGTTGGACAAATCACGGTTGAAGTCTTTGGCGATGGCGAAAGCGGCCTGGAATTGTTGAAGTGTCATCTTGGAAATATCCTACACCATCCCTTCAGAACTTCAAGCACTTTTTTCGTTTATTTTGGCCTTTCTACGTTATCGATAAAGCTATGCACGCACCCCTTGGTCCCCCACCCTAGCTTTGTCAGCCGTTCTGGAAATACCTTACCCTAGATGCCGTGAAAGTCAACGGGGAAATGCAAAAAAAAGAGAGGGTTTTTACACCCTCCCTTCTTGGCTTCTCAAACCAACTCTAGAGAAATCTCATTATTGTGTCGCTCCAGACCTAGCATGGTTTCGGTCAGCCGTGGAACAAACCAACTCTGGATAAATCTCATTATTGTGTCGCTTCCACATAATATCACTCAAAGCAAACCAAGCACCGTCAAACCTACGAGGATGTAGAGCCACTTCCTTCTCCAATTGATTCACATATTCAGTTGACACTTGCTTCCAACCAAACGACTGACATTGATAATACTTACCATTAATACACACAATGTCATTGACACTAAATGACCGCTTTTGGGATTCAATGAACATTTTGCATTCCATGTTTGAACCGTGGTTCCACTCGCCGAAGACTCGTTCCAGGTTGTCCTCTACGGAGAAGGTCATTGATGACGACATAGAAATAAACAGCTTCATCAGGATAGATAACGTGAATGAGGTTCTTCATGACCCCCAAAGAATAACCCCCTGACCGGTGAAAGTCAAGGGGTTTGAGAAGTTTTTTTAAAAAAGTTTAGGCCGCCAGCTTCTTGGTAGCGTCGATATGCTCGAACAGCGGAACCAGCTCGGGGAACGTCAGAGCCAGAATAGAGCGAGCACGCTTAGGGTCATCCAATCGGAAGATGAACGGACGTTTACCGGGAACACCCTTTGGAGCAAGATGAGCCTTAAGGTTAATCATCTTAGCGACAGAAGGAAGGTTCTGGGTATATTCACGACGAACCTTACACGGAGCATTCTGTCGAATGGCACGAACCAACAGAGTGGCGGTAGAACGAGGAATCTCAATAGTAGTAGTGGTGCTAAGGAAGTTACTCGCTTCAATGATACTAGCACCCTTGGGCATATAGGTCAAACACACAAACAGATACTTCCACCAGCTATACGGATTACGAACCTTTACCATGTTATGGGAACAACGATACGTATTGAGTGCGTGTTGCGCCTTGACATCATCAAAGACACAGTTGACATTAACAGTCTTGGTGGTAGACTTGAGAGCATCAGCGATATTCTCAATATCATCCGCCACGAACAGGTTATCCGACGTATTAGTATTACTCATTTTTTATTTTTTATTTTTTGTTTTTTGTTTACCGACAAATTAATCCCACTTATTTGACCACTTGTTCTTGCGGGTGTATCTCTTTTTGCTCTCAATCTTCTTTGTGACGGGGTTGGTCATTCCCCAACTCTTACGAACCTTAATCTCTGTCTTCATCGTCCTTACAGTGTATCTTCAGTTCGTTCAGAGGTCAACACTTTTTTTAATCATTCTCACGAACAAAGGCCGCATAACTGTCCCAAAGATCTGGGAACGCAGCCTTGAGCTTAACGTAGTTCTCACTATCAGCCATTCGAGCAGCAACAGCAATAGCCTTCACAAACGATCCACCATACACACTCATGGCTTCCAGAATCCGATAATCATTGTCTTTCATTGTGGTAATACTTTACATGTAATCAGACCCAAAGTCAACCTTTTTTTTTAAAATTTTAGGGGGGGTGGGAAGGATTCTCCCAAGACCCCCTTAAAACGAGTCTGTTTACGGTCGTATACAGAGCGTTTAAACCACCTCGTAAACCACCTCGGCTCGACCCCGCCGTTGACCTTCCTTCCGTTGGGTTCCAGCCACCCGAACCAGACCATCAGCAATCCACTTCTGAACGATAATGTAGAGATTGGGTTTTTTCTCACCAGTATCACTAACCATCATCTTCATAGTGAACTTACTATTCTTTGTGGGAACGGGCACAACCTTCTTATTAACAGAAGGCTTACGACCTCTACGAACAGGTTGACCAGTCTTAATAGCCTCTTCTTTCGCATCATCTCTATTCTTGACCTTCTCCATCAATTCCACAAACCTATCTTCTGCACTTTCAATGGTCTTGCAATCGTAAGCGGACTTGCCGAAACTTGCAGCACCAGGATAACTCTCATAGGTTTCCTCTACAGTCTTGCCATTAGGAAGAGGAGTACCCTTCTCAACGGTCTTGATAATAAAGACCTCATAACTTTTGACTTCACCATCAGGCCAGCTACGCATGTAAATAGCAACTTTGCCTTCTCGTTTGAGTTGAGTGAAGATGTTATCTCCAACCTTGTCAGCATTCATCGTAAACTGATTTTTGAGTTTCTTCATAATTAATACGATACCAGAGATTCAGTGGTTGTCAACACCTTTTTCCTGAGGGCTGAAGTTGTAGACAATTTCTATGTATTTCCCCTTCTCAAAAGGAACTTCCGTATCATCCTCAGGCACATATGGTGGCATAAAAGATGGATTTGTCAATCGAATTTCATCGTGGATAGACTCCAGAAATTTGTATTTATCATTATAAGTCACAAGCGCACTTGGTGACAGTGGTTTAAATTGAGACACATACTTGGTGAGTTCCTCAAGGAACAATGCATCTTCTACGTCAGTATTGTCGATATCAATATCTAGGATTTCACTATTATCAATCATATGTCATATTAATAGGATTTATTATTTAATTATTGATCCGCTTACATTGATTATGAATACGTTCAATGACATTCACAATATCATTGGCATTAATCTTACCGTTCTTATCTTGCCAAACAATCTCACCAGTCAAATAACCAACGAGACAGTTTAGCATCATGCCCTGGTCAACAGCATAAGTGTCCAGCCTCAAACCAGTCAACCGCTTGTAAAATTCTTCGTTCATTGTGGTAGAGAGTTTATCAGCTTTTTATACGGTGTCAAGCCCCTCTGGGCGGTTTTTTCAGTCTCGGACAGCATCCAGATTGTCAAGCTCGATTGTCAAGCTCAACCACTCCGATACGGTTGCCGTTGATATCTTTGAGGAGACGACGGTCATGAACGGGTTCAGAGCCGGGGTCGTGGGCGCCAAGGATCACTTCCTTGGCCTGAGACAAGGTTTTGGTGACCGCCATGAGAAAACTGTCTTCAAAGGCGGCGTTGTCGGTGTCAAAGGTAATGGTAACTTTCATCGTGGGAATAATCTACCAGAGCCAGCCAGAAAGTCAAGCGAATCATCAAAAAAAGTTTAAAAAATCTCTGTGGTAGAGTATCTGTAGAACGGCTGACCAAGACCTGCGTTCGTTACGTTATAACGTTAAGGTTACAGAATCGTTTATAGGCCTCTTTGATTGTTCCAGCCATGTCTACGCTGCACCCTCCGCATCAAATCTCAACCTAAACCATTCTGGATGCAAATGGTAACGGCTCCAGACGTATCCAGAGCCGTTCCATACAATGAAACAACCACCTTTTTATTTTAGCAATCGTAGGAGTTGATTGCCATTACCAACATATGACTGGTTGCGATCATATGTAGAATTGTTTGTTTTATTATAAACGCCCAATGTATTATTGTTGCGGTCAGTAATACGAAGATTGTTACCTTCGTTTTTTATTGTTCCAATTACTTGATTTAGTTTATTTTTAATAATGTTCATATATTTTGGTAGCCCCGGCAGGACTCTAACCTGCAACCTTACGGGTAGAAACCGTTCGCTCTATACAATTGAGCTACGAGGCCATTTAAATTATTATATATTAACTATATTACTCAATGGATGATAAGTCAAATTTTTCTTTGAATATTGTCGTTTATCAAAATCCGTAGACAAACAAACAAACAATTGATTATTGTAATTGACCAACACATTATCCATGCGGTTCTCAAACAACAGATAATCAATAATATTTTTGATGTTACCCTTGGTGTTTTCAGTAAACTCATATACAGTAGAACGTTGGTTACCAGTATTCTGAGCAACATCCAAATAACTCAACCTACGAATTCCAATCATCTTACAAATAGTATTCATAAATATTAATAAAGGTTAATCTCAAAACTCAAATCACCATCATTCAACAAATCAATGTTCTTAATCTTAAGATCTACACGTTGACGTTGACGTTCTTCAATAGTTCCAGCAGCAAAAAACAACTTCTGAACACAAGGAGTCTTACCCTCAGCACGATGAATACGTCCTAGTGCTTGAACCAAGTGAAAGGCACTCCAACTAGGGTTAATCAAACTCATACGTGGAAAATTCCCGTTCAAGTCATGAAGACTCAAACCAGCGTTACCAGCCGCCAAATTGACAAGCATAATTCGCTTGGTATCAGACTGGAAAGCCTCCACATCACTATTACGAGCCTTGTCACTTTGACCGCCAACAACCTTTGAAATCATTCCATGAAACTTCTTAGACTTGGATAACCGCTTCTCAATTGATTCCAGAGTGTCTTGAAAATTGATAAACACAACAGGACTAATACCCTCGTCAAATGTATCTTCAATCCATTCAACCATGGTAGGAACCTTCAACAATTCAGCCATACGACGAGCCTTCATCATAATAGCAAAATGATGTTCCTTATAACTCTTGCTGCGTTCATCTAACCGAGCAAGCTCAGTCTCCATCAGTTCATAAACCTTATTGAGTTTATCAGTGTTGTTACCAATATCAAACGCATCAGCACTAATACGATTGTTGGGAAATATAGTTCCAAACATATCACGGGTCATACGGCTCGCTACACTAGTAACGTTGTAGAGAGTATTGTGAATTTCCTTAAGACCATTCTGACAATTAGCAAGCGAACTATCCCAAACCATCGCACCAAAACCGTTGTAGGTAACACCGTTCTTGACACAAAAGTTCTTAAAGTTACTACCACAATGAAGATTGGTCAAATAACCAAAAGCCTTCATCTCAGTAACATTGGTAGCAGCAGTAGCACTCAACATCAACACATTGTAACCATAAGTCTTGAGTGCGGTAAGCATCTCACTATTGAGACTGTTGAGACCCTTGCACTTGTGACCTTCATCCACAATCACAAGACTGTTCTTAGGGAAATTAATAACAATACCCTTGCTTTCCCACCAATACCTAGCCTTATCATACTCACTATTATTATACTTATAATAAACAGTATTACCACGGGTCAACTTCTCATAATTAATGATAGTGTGCGCCTTGATACCAAATCCACCCAAAACAGTCTCCCAAGTCTTCATAACCACCTTGGGACCAATAACAATAACAGGACTGTTGAAGTACTTGGCAATCCAGGCAGCTACATAAGTCTTACCAGTTCCAGTCTGACTACTATCAAACGCAATACCATTGAGGTGAAGACTGTTTAAAAGTTTAACAGCATGCTCCTTTTGAGGTTCGAGCAAACCTTCATAGTTAAGATTCATTGTAAAAAGAGTCTACCAGAACCAGACAGAAAGTCAAGCGTTCCCTTAATAAATTATTCCTCAATCTTCAACTTGGTCTCAACACTCGTCCTGACTGCAATGATAACACTAACAATACTACTAGTCAATTGCTTGAGAATAGCATTGACTATACCAGTAATCAATCCACCCAAACCCAAAAACATAATTAATGTGCTAACATAGTTAATTGGATTTTCAGTTACAAACTTTAATAGTTCAATCATAAATATACTATAAGGGTTTCCCCCAATTTGTCAAGCCTTTATCAACTTATTCTCAATCTCAATAATCTTATCTGCGGAAATCTCGTTGATAATCTGTTTGCTATATTTGGGAAGTTTTCGGAAAGCAACAGCCAACTGTTTGACACTCAGTGTACGACCCTTGATGATTTGTTCAGCGAAACTGCTGAGAATAAAAGCATCAGTGCCATTGAATCCCACACCATTGTTGTGACCGGTAATCTTAGCATTCTGTTCATCAGCAGTCTGACGCTGCCACAACTTAACAATAGCACGTTGAGCCCAAGACGGATTGGAAGACAGCTGGTTCTTGACGTAGTTGACAATCGCTTTATTCATCGTGAATACAGTATAGACCAACCGTGGGAAAAGTCAACCGTTTTTTTTACTTTTTCTTTCCTTGCTCCTGATACTTCTTGCCAAGTTCTGTCAAGCCAAAAAGTGGCTCTCCATCCTCACTATAACCTGTAATCTCAATCAGTCCCTCCTTAACCATCGTATCAACTGTTTGTTTGACTTCTTCCAACGCAATCTCATTATAAATAAATTCTGCCTCTTCTGGTGAACATTCCAAATCATCCATCAAAAGTTCAATACACTTCCTCTTCTCATCTTCCTTAATCTTTCTTTCCACCATATCAACATCAATCGTCATACTATGATTAAGTAGTTCATCAATGGTGCCAGTGAACATGGGGAGATCAGAATCTTGACGATTAATCATATTTTATATTAATTGTTACTGCTGCGCTTGTTGCGGTTATTTAACTTTAATTATTCTAAACTATCTAGTAACTTTTGTCAACACTAATGTTGCTGCGGATGATGCGCTTATATATATACTTTTTATAAAAAAAGACATTAATTTTAATTGCCATTTGAAAAATAAAATAAGCCGATCCACACAATATATTAGATATTACACATCTTCAGTACATTCATAAATCCACTTGTTGTGGTTCTTAAAAGTATCTTTGTTAGGCTTGATGCGCTTGATGCGCTTAAACTTATTATACTTATCCCTCTTGTCAGTATTGCAACTCTTACCCATATGATTTATAAATTAAACAACCTTAAAATACTTAGCCGCTCGATTACGGATGTGATTGAGACTCTTAACCACATCGTGAGGAATCTGAGTTCGATCAGTCCAACCATTATCTATGCGACCATAAGCAATAACCAGACCACGTTGCTTGTTAAACCTATCACCCAGCTTAGTATTGGTATAACTCCAACCATATCTAACCTCATTGTTGATAACCGCAGCAACCACAACACCGCGTGGATTGCCATTACGATCACGAACAAACTGCATTAGGGACTTATCATTATTCATATTAGGATTTATTTAATTTGGGGCTTTTTGACCTAACCCCAAGGTTGTTTACATTACAACTTAAGCAACGACAACAGTCTCAGACAGATTGTAGATATTGGCCAGCTCATCCTTGCGAATACGGCGGAAGATCCGCTTGAACTGAGCCAAATTAGGATTGAACTTGACTCCCAAACCATGAACGGTGGGATTGTAGGTATCACCCACAGGAATCCACACAACAGTGCGGTTTCCACGATTTTCCCTGGAAGGCTTGCCACGACCAACAGGCTTTCCATCCAGAAGAGTCACTCGACGTGTCACAACGGTGGTCCCACGTTTGGTATACTTACGCTTGGCCTTGGTAACGGTTACAGTCTCAATAACGGTATTCTCAGCAGTGTTCATTTTTTTTGTTTTTTGTTTTTTGTGTTTAATGTTGATTTCGACTCTCTTAGTCTATCACTTTTTCTAAAATTGTCAATGGATTTTCCAATTTTTTCCATCTTTTTTGAAGAATATATCACGATTTGTGAACGATAAGAAGTTATCCACCCTAAAATCATAGGTGGTGTTCAACTGGATATTCATATATAAAAATTAATTGTGTTTTTCTTATATTGGTAGACGGGCTGGGGATTGAACCCAGAACCTCACCCTTATAAGGAGTGTGCTCTAACCGATTGAGCTACCCGTCCACTATGTTGTATTAAATCTTACTTACCCTTTAGATATTCATCAAAATCATCCACATGAATATCAGTAATATTAACAGTATATCCCTTGTCAGTCATAGCCTTGTAAAAGGTATACATGTCACAATCCTCCTCCAAATAAAACTTGTGTCGCTTCAATGGTGAATACATAGTGATATTGTCCCACACACCAGCCGCATCACGAACATCCTTAGCAGGCACCTCTAACCAACTATGAGCAGGATCATGAATACGGATATAATTGCGAATCTTGGTATCGTTACTGTATCGGTCTGTTAATGTCATCATCGTCCAACTACTTTAACAGCTTTTAGAAAAAGGTCAAGTCCCAACGCTGACTTTTTTTGGAAAAAATCAAAGGGGCTTTTTTAGCTGACCCCAAGCTTCCCACTTTGACTTTCTAAGATTTACTCATCATCACTCTCAATAGCTTCAACATTATCAATCTCCAAAGGCACCTTGCCAAACTCTTTGGTTTCACGAACCATATTCCATTCCTTGGTAGAACATTTCTTGTTGACCAAGTCATAAACAATCTCATCCCCGTATTCAGTACCATCTCCTGCGCCAGAGTAGGAATAGGCTCCCCACGCCCAGTTTTCAATGTCAGCGTTCAACTTACAATAGTCATCACGCTTGTTTTGGTCCCACGGTAACAGAGTTCACGTTCAAGTAACCCTCGTCATTTCCACCCGAAAAACCAAGCTCTATGCTGGTGATGCCCAACGCCTTGGCCCGATTGTACAGTTCTTTATTCAGCGGTTCAATATTCATTTTTTTATTTTTTTATTTACTACTTGTTTAGTTTACCAGCATTTTTCCAAAAGTCAAGCACCTTTTTTTAGGCAATCACCATGTCCTGCACCACCGTTTTACTCCCAACCTTGAGCATCCACGGTTCAGCATGTTTACCAATAACCTTCAAATAATCCTGAGGCGTAGGAATACGTCCACAATCCTCCTCTACATGTTGCTCTGCCAACATTTTGGTAGGCACAGCTACTCCTTTGCTATTGATGATTGCGTGACCAAATCGCTCTACTGCCCATTGGATACCCGCACTGTGATGTCGAAGAGCACGATGGGTCCAGTCACCAGTAAAAGCCTTGGTCTCGTCAAACCAGTCATGTAGCGCAACGTAGTCGGCCGGACAACCACCCCACTTGCGAGCCGATGATTGTGCGTGTTTGTAAGGAGTCATTGTTCAGATACTCTACCAGCTTTTTCCAGGTTGTCAAGCCCTCAAAAATCAAAGTTTCGGAAGAAGCGAGGGTAGGGGACTGGCCTCTACATTAGTTACGTTATAACGTTACGTTATAACGTTAGCGTTACCTTTTCCCTTATAGGCCCTCGCAACCTACTCCTAGGGTCTATGCTGCGCCCCCCCTCTCAAAACCGCACCAGAACCCCTTCCAACCCCAAAAAAAAGGGTGACTGGTCAATCACCCCGGACGGTTCACTTGCCCTCGCAAATCTCGGAGGTCAACTCTTTCCAGCGATTCAGGCTGGAAAGAGTTGCATAAATCTTGCGGAAAGTCCATTTGTTATTCTTAAAAAGATATTGATATTCAACCCAACTGTTTTTTGCATCTTCCTCAAACTCAGTCAGATCATCAAACACAATAGCCTCTTGGTCCTTCTCACCACGTTCACGACCATAAGCAACACACACATTGCTTTGAGGTTTTTCAAACGTGTGAGACTCAGTAGGATGCATATTCTCACACAACTGACTCAGATTGCCCAACTTCAACAGTTCATTGACAATATTTGAAGTCTTGTAGTTGTAGAGAAGAATCTTGCCCACATACTCAGGATAACCATCCCAATGACAATAGATAGAAGTGATGGTTTTGTCTTGATTGACAATAGCAATATTAGAACGAGTAGCCATATGTTTTTTTATTTACAGAAATCAGTTTACCAGCTTTTAGAAAAAGGTCAAGCCTCAATTCGAACATTCTGACCATTTTCGTACCGATAGTTGATTGGATCCTCACTCTCAGTAGCACGTCCATCAGTAGGCACCCACCATCGCATCCGCAACTGCATCATTGATCCAAAAGCCTCTTCAGCAGTTGCGAACCGAAGACTATTGCTCGCCCACTTACCATCCACCAGCACCTCGGGCTTCCATGATTTGTTTTTCATTGTGCAGCCAGTGTATCAGCTTTTTTTACAAAGTCAACAACTTTTTTATGTATTTGTTTACTTAATCCTTCACACGTTAAACACCACAACACCATCTTCAGTTGCTTCCCATTGAGTGCGACAAGGGCCGGCGCCGCAGCGTGTACCGGTTCCCAGCTACCACAACACCATCTTCAGTTGCTTCCCATTGAGTGCCAAACCGTTCCAGTTCATCAATAAGATTCTGAAAGTCATTAAACTCATTGCTACTAGCAATCAAACTTTTGTTGCCGGTAACACACACAAACAATTTATACTTCATATTATTTTTTACTACTCTCTAGTCCACAAATGAGAACCGTGCTTCCCTCGCATTCTTCCGCAAGAGAAATCGCCGTGTCAAGACCAGAATTGTAGGCAGCATCGACTGACTTGCGTGAGCATACGCCATACAATTCCCACTTGTCAACGCCTTTTTCCTTGAAAAATTTCTCTAAAAGCATCGCTGCATCCTTGACTTTCTGTGGGATTTCTGAAAGTAAATTGGGATCAGGAGTCATTTTTTTTCTCTTTTAGTTTCGCCACTTCATCACCAAGCAAATCAATAGCATGAATGAGATGTTCTATTGTAATGCGATTGCCATACCCAAAGTTCCATTCTTGCGCCGCTGCTTTTGCGCTATCTAATGCTTCGTCAAATTTTTCCATGTTAATCAACAATCTATTATTATTTAATTACATTACAACTTCAAGAATACCCGCCCTATTTCCATTAATGTCCTTAATTGGTACCCTAATACCGCCACCATCATATAAGCAGTTCAATGTCTTACGTTCAGCAAACTCCAGTATCCGACTAACCTCGCCAAAACGATCATCCTCAAAAGCAGCATTCTCAGTGTCAAACTCAATGGTTATCTTCATATTGTCCAAATAGTTTATCAGCTTTTTTTACAAAGTCAACAGCTTTTTTGATTAAAAAATGTCAATTCCCAAAAAACAACTTTCCAATCACAGCTACCAAATTTACAAAAGCAACAAATATTGCAAAAGCAACCCATCCAACAATCAAAATCAAAGCATTATCCAAATCGTGATTATTCATAACTTTTAAGTTTCTTTTGTTCCATGGCAAAATTATAACTAAGTTCAATCATTCTTTCAATTTCTGGTTTGCCAAAATCCTCATATTGAGTTATGGATCGTAGATAACCAAGCATGAAATTCAACATTGAATTCTTGTCAAAATCCTTTTGGTTAATCAAATCACAAATATTAGCTGTAGTTGCTTTCATATTTTTATATTATTACTTAGCTCCTAACGTATTAGGATAGATTACCGCCAATTCAACCGCATCTTTGGCGTCATCAATATTCCATGTGTGATACAGAAACTTAGCATCGTCTCCAATTCCAATATAACTACGCCAAGCATTACGATCACTCTTGCTATCATGCGGCTTGTAAATAAATCCAACCTTTGTAACAAAACCGCCACCATTGTCCGCCAAAGCAACATACAAATTGGGAAGACTTTGGTTGTTGACTCGCTTAAACGTTACCTTATTCATATCGTGGATAACAGTCTATCAGCTTTTTATAAAATGTCAAGCACCTTTTTTTCATCGATTGAGTCCCCACAACACCGCCACTAGCACAACCCACCACCAACTAAACGTCGCATTTTTTAGAATTTTACGAAGCACCAAATACACCCAGACGGCGGCCAGAATCGTGTCAGTTCCAATGTGAAGAGTAACAGAAGTTTCGTTCATTTTAAACCTTGGCCTCCTGCGGCCGGACATAACCAGCCACAGACCTACCACACAACAACATCATCTCGACGGCCGGATTTACCTTGACACCAGTTCCCAACATACCCATCACATACACCCGCTCAAGAAGCAAACCCTTCTTGGTGCCAGACTTCACCTCAGCGTCACGAAGCAGAATCTCCAACCGACTCTGCACCTCATCAAACGAATACTCAGTTTTCATTGTTTTGCTACTTTATCAGATTTTACAAAAAGGTCAACAACTTTTTCAAGAAAAGTGAA
>Ga0194132_10008545_pt1 | contig 14577 bp, 16 predicted proteins | sample TA2KigOf80mmetaG_FD_148612 | JGI IMG/M metagenome (GOLD analysis project Ga0194132, IMG submission 148612) | Freshwater microbial communities from Lake Tanganyika, Tanzania - TA2015054 Kigoma Offshore 80m | ecosystem: Environmental > Aquatic > Freshwater > Lake | place: Tanzania: Lake... | reverse complement strand
AGTGTCGCTGGCAAGAGTGAAAAACGGATCAAAAATGAACGTTGTCGCCGCAAATCGCCGCGGAGGGGGCAAACTGGCGCCAATGAGAGGGCACGGGACTTCGGAGCGCGAGAATTCGCGCCGCAATTTTCAAAATTCTTCCACCAGCCGCTCAACCCGAAACGCGGTACGCTTGTTTTAGGGCTAGGCGTGTGGTTCATGAATGGTACGCAGTTGAGTTCAGCTCAATTGCTAAATCCAACCAGAGCAGGTGGGACCTGGAAAATCGTCGCGCCAAAATGATTCGACCGTTCAGAGTTTTGTAATCGATTTGTAAAGGCACGGCCGGCTTGCTGCGACTAAGGGGTGGCCAAGACCTGTTGCCAGAGTTTCTTAATGCCAGGCCGACGATCTGCCGGCGCGAGCTCGATCGCTCGCTGAAAATGCGCGACCGAATTCGTTCGATCCTTGATCTCTGCGTAGAGCCGCCCCAACGTCTCTTCATTGATCCAGCGTTCCTGAGGGGAACAAACGGACAAGGCCTTTTCATAAGCGCTGATGGCTTTGGTCCAGTCCAAAAGTTGCCAGTGAACTTTGCCAAGCGCCGCTGCATAGAGATAGGTCTCCGGACTGCCAGCGGTGGTCAGTTTGAAAGCTTCATCATAATTAGTCGGTGCCAATGACAAGAATCGCCGCCGGTCTGCGGCGTCGCCTGCGACGACGGCCTTCTGAAAATAAAGGTCCCCGAGGAGGCCGCGGGTTTTGGATGAATGCGGGTAAAGATGAAGGGAGTGGAGGAGACGCGATGCGGCTTGGTCAAGGGATCGAAATAAAGCTAGCTCTAGATAACCAATGGCGCTCCACAAATGGAAATTGCCGGGTCTTGCGCGATCGCTTGCTTGTAGAATTCAATCGCTTTTCGGCCCAGCGACTGACGCTGTTCGACGGAACGTTCTGCTTGGGCCCATTTCATCAAGAGGTTGCCCTGCGCGATCGGGAAGTTTGGAGCAGGCGTACGGAGCCGGCTGCCGGTCTGCAGCACCGCCTCCGCTCGCTGAAACAAAGCACGGGTTGCATCAGCATCCGATGAGATGGCTGCTTGCGACTCAAGGGCGGTACAGAGCGCTAAATAGAAATCTTCCGAAGCGGGCGCCGTCCGAATGGCAGCTTCGCAAATTGCGACCGCCACGGGTAAATGCTGCTGGCCGACAAACAATTTGGCGCGGGCCAGCATCACGCCGCCTTTGCACCATCTCAAATGCGTCGTGTAGATGCCAACGATGGCAGCAACAACCAAGGCGACGCCGACGCCCGCTGCCAAGCGAAAGAACAGGTTCGAGACTAGAGGGGCTGCGTTTTGCCGCTGGTCTTGGACCAACGCTGAAGCCAAAATGAGAATCAAGACCAGCGTTGATCCATAATAGAAGTCAATTAAAAAGAGTCGTTCTTGCAAGAAACGTCCGACGTTTTCAAGCCCGATGCTTGCCGGGGCTAACATTACGGTGACCCGATTGGCCATCACCAACCAATAGGCCAGCGCGATTCCAGCCGAAAATGCTAGGGTGATCCTTAAAGACCGGATCCAGCGGCCCTTCTTGCCAGTTCTTATGAAGGCTTCGCTTGTCAGCGCAAAGACCGCTGCCACCCACGTGACCATCACAGCCAGCAACACACTCCAAGCAAATGTGTTGTTTTTGCCAGGCAAACGCGTCAACGCATCTCCGATTGTCTGGAGGGTGGTGGTAGCGGTACCGCCTTGCAAAAGCACTGCTCCAATGTTGACCATAATCAAACCGATCAAACAGCTGGCGATGACCTCTCCTCGCCAGGAGTGCGTTGCGGATAATGCGATTTTGGTGTTGGAGCGCCGCGCGGAAGCTTTTGTTTCATCAGATTTTCGCGATCGGAGCTTTGATTCGTCAGACGTTTTCTCTTTGACCGTGATTTCAGGCGTAGCCTCCTGTTTCGGACTCTGCTCTCGTTCAACCGCCGGCAGGTAATGCCCGATCACGATGAGCAAGGCGATAAAGGTCCAAAAGTGAAGCAAGGTCGATTCGACATCGAACGAAGAATTGATCTCCATCAGGTGGGCGCTAATGCCCGAAAGGAGCGCCGCGATTGAGAAGATTCGGGTTGGCTGTGCCACGGATATCGCAGGCGATAGTTCGGGCCGAAAGGATCGCCAAAAGAGGAATGCAAGAAGTCCCAGGATTGTTCCAAAGCGCAGGCCAACTCCCACAAAGGCTAATCCTTGCCATGAAGCGAGTATCAAACCACCGCAGAAACCTCCAGCGAGGAAGAGCAACCAGAAGACTGCCTTGGAACGAGAATCGGGAACCAATGCAAGCCATTTGCACGCTTGGGAGATGACCAAAAAGGTAAAACACAAATATGCCGCCAAACCTAATAAGCCGATTGAAATTAGCACATCCCAAAGCTCATTGTGAAATCGGTCATGGATTTCGTGCTCTCGCAGCAAAGAAGAGCAAGCAACTTAGGCTCGTGCAAATGCGGTCGCGACGAAACCATACTCCCCAGAAGCTGAGCCAGGGCGATAAACCCAAGGCTGTACTGAGCAACCAAACGGATGCGAGAGCGATGATCGGAATGATCAAAGGCATTTCGTGCAGCGAACTCCCGAAGGCCTTTTCCCGACCATGACTCTCGATACGCAGTCCAGCAAGGCAGAACAATTTAGCAACCCATGCGGCAAGGAGGATAAGGGCGAACGATCGCAATAAATAATCTTTCTCCGCTTGGATGCTATCCCCCCAAATGTTCAAGTACAAAGGGACAGAGATGACAACGGCAAGCCACGTAGCTTCCATCATTGCGCTGCAATACCCTGGGAACTTTAAGATGTCTTAAATTGGTCCACCCTCAATGGGACATATAAAACTGTTCCCGAATCCGGTGCGAGGGTTGCATCTCTCCCGCTCGTCGAGACGATATTTTTCTTCCGTTCATCTGAGACGGCCCGCGAATATCTCACCGGGCTACAGATACACTCATAGCCGTCGCAGCTGGAATCCGCCGTCGACATTGATAGTTTCTCCCGTGCTGAAGGGCAATGCGTCTTGCGCGATGGCTGCGACGGCTTTGCCGACATCTTCGGGCGTGCCCCAGCGCTTGATGGGTGTTAGTCCTTCGCCAATCAATTTGTCGTACTTCTCTTTGACCGGCGCCGTCATGTCAGAAGCGATTACGCCAGGACAGATTTCGTAAACATTGATGCCATAATCGGCGAGACGTGCGGCATACAACTTGGTCATCATTCCCAAAGCCGCCTTAGCCATGCAATAATCGCCGCGGTTCGTGGAAACTGCGTAAGAGCTGATCGACGAAATGGTGACGATTTTCGGTCGCATCGTTGGATTCGCCTTTGCCTGATCGATCATCCATCGGGCAGCCAATTGGGTGAGGAAGTACGGGCCTTTCAGGTTCACAGCCATCAAGCGATCGAAGTTCTCCTCTTTTGCTTCGAGAATATCGGCGCGGCCGATGGATGTGATACCGGCGTTGTTAACCAACAAATGCAACCGGCCAAAGTTCGCTCGCATTGAGCCGATGAGATTATCGCGGTCACTGCCGAGGCCAACGTCGGCTTGAAGAGTTTCAGCGCGGATGGACCAGCCCGCCGCTTTAGCCTGGGCGATGCAATCGGTGGCGGTCTGTTGAGCGGCGGCCGCGTTGCCGGCGAAATTAATTCCCAGATCGAAGCCAAGCTTGGCCAACTCCAGCGCTATGCCACGTCCTATACCGCGCGAGGCGCCCGTGATAAGTGCAACCTGGTTCATTTGGCGCAAAGATATATTTCTCGGCCCTTCAAACAAAGGAGATAAAATTTTTGCAGTGCCTCCGAATTGCTGGCTAATCTCTGCGGATGGTGGCGCGGACGGATACTGAGCTGACATATCATTACGAGCGATGGCGCGCTGTGGCCAGCGGAATTCTGGAAACGGCGGGCACGACATTCTTGCTGTTGATTGCGCTGCGAGCGCTTCACGCCGGAGCGACGGCCAAGGCGTTGATCGCGGGCGGCGGCAGCTTCGGCTTAATGATTTCACCGGTGGTGGTCTCGATCGTCGCAGCTTCGGGTTGGCGGGCTTCGAAGGCCGCGTCTGTGCTCGCAGCCAGCGGCGCCATTTGTCTTCTGCTTATGGCATTGGTCCCAATTTTGCCCGTCTTTGTCGTGGGGAGCATTCTGGCGATGACCGCTTCGTCGGCGGCGATTCCTTTGCTGACTCAGATCTATCAGGAGAATTACCCGCAAAAGAGCCGCGGTTACCTGTTCTCACGAACGGTTATGATTCGCATCGGCACAGCCGCGCTCTTTAGCGAGCTGGCTGGGCGAGTCTTGTCTGCGCACATGGATCGCTTTCGGATATTATTGTTGATCTTTGCCGCCGCCTTCGCTGGCGCAAGCTACTGTCTGGCCCATTGCCCGTCGCGGCCCTTGAGGTCATCGAGCGGCAGCCATCCATTTCGTTCCTTGAAATTGGCCTGGAACGATACTTTGTTTCGACGAACGTTGATCTGTTGGATGTTGATGGGTTTTGCCAATCTCATGATGATTCCCATGCGCGTCGAGTACCTAGGAAATCCCGCTTACGGCTTGGCGCTCAATACGAGCGAGATTGCTTTTTTGACGGGAGTGATTCCGAATTCTGCCCGCCTTGTGTTGAGTCCAATTTGGGGCCAATTATTTGATCGCATGAACTTTTTTGTTTTGCGCGTCATCCTAAATCTTGGCTTCGCTCTGGGGATTCTATCGTTTTTCACGAGCGCCGATGTGAAAGGCTTGATTCTGGGCGCAGTGGTTTTTGGCATATCGAATGCCGGCGGTGACGTCGCATGGAGCTTGTGGGTGACCAAATTCGCGCCGGCTGATCAAGTGGCTGATTATATGTCCGTGCACACGTTCTTTACGGGCGTTCGCGGTGTCTTAGCGCCGTTAGCGGCATTCCACGCGATAAAATATTTGCCGATGGCGACGCTGGGTTGGATGGCCATAATCATGATTACCGCGTCGTGCGTTTTCTTGCTTCCGGAAATCAAGTTCGGACGGTTCGGACGAAAAGCAGATGCGTTGGTCGAAGAAGTATCGGAGTAATCATTCACAAAGCGCGCGATGAGGCGTTATTATGCTTGAACTTGAAGAAGCCCAACGGCGAATCCTCTCAGCTGTCAGACCATCTAGCAGCGAACTCATCCCGTTGCAACTAGCGCTCGGACGTATCGTTGCCGATTCGGCAACTGCGGCGATTGATCTGCCAACGTTCGACAATTCAGCGATGGACGGTTATGCGGTCAGAGCGGAGGACCTCGCACATTCCAGCCCGGAGCGACCAGTTCCGCTGCGGCTCATCGGGCGAGTTGCGGCGGGTGAAGCATCGCGGGATTCGGTCGAGCCGGGCGCCTGCGTTCGTTTGTTCACGGGTTCACCGTTGCCATGTGGAGCGGACGCGGTTGTCATGCAAGAGGACGTCCGCCTGGTTGCCTCCGACCCGTCCGTGATCGTGTTTCCGGAAAGTATCAAGCCATGGGAGAACGTCCGCTTCCGAGGTGAAGACCTAAAGAGAGGCGCCTCGATCACGACGGCTGGCGAGCACTTGAGCGCAGGCCAAATCGCTCTCCTCGCATCGATGGGATGCCGAGAGATTAATGTCGGCGCCAGGCCGGTGGTTGGCCTGGTAGCAACGGGGAGCGAACTGCGCGAGCCTGGCGAAGCCCTTGGTCCAGCACAAATTTACGAATCGAATCGCACGAGTCTTGCCGCCCTTATCTCGCGTGTCGGCGGAACAGCAGTGGTCTTTCCGCTCGTCGGAGATGAACTGTCGGCAACGCGATCCGTCCTCGAACGGGCACTAAACGAGTGCGACGTGGTTGTCACTTCCGGAGGCGTGTCCGTGGGTGAATTCGATCTGGTGAAAAACGCATTTGAGGCTCTCGGTGCGGAACTGATGTTCTGGCGAATCGCGGTGAAGCCAGGAAAGCCTTTTGTCTTTGGCCGTTGGCGCGAGAAACTACTGTTTGGTTTGCCCGGCAATCCGGTCTCAGCGCTAGTGACCTTTTTGTTACTGGTCAGGCCGGCGCTGTTGCGATTCCAGGGGGCTGCTAATGTTTCGCTCCTCACACATCCGGCGGTAATGGCAGAAGCGCTCGTGAACCGAGGCGACCGAAGACATTTCATGCGCGTGACCGTGGACGGCGAAGGGAAAATTCGATCCGCTGGGGCGCAGGCTTCCCACATTTTTAGCTCCTTGGCAAAAGCTAATGGTTTGATCGATGTGCCCGCGGAAACCACACTGCAAGCCGGACAAACTGTCTCGGTGTTGCGGTGGGAAACCTGATGTGGACGGGCTTGCGACTTAGAATCGCCGTCGCGGGATTTCCAACACCGCCGGTTTGGGCTGCATCAAAACGGGAGGACCGTTCGGCAACGGAGTCGGAGCAGTCGATGAAATGCCGAGAACTTTCGGGTTGAACGGTTCCAGAATCCGTGGCCGGCTTAACGGCGCTTGTGCCGAGACGCCCCCGAACGAATCTGGGGAACTGCTCGGACCTTCATTTAGATAATCGTCCGCGCGCCGGGCGATGGTTGGGTTGATTTCCATGCGCGTAGTGTCTTGCTGCAGACTGAGGGTGTCGTTCAGCGGATTCACCAGCGCGTTCCGATTGCCCAATAACTTTTCAAACTCCTGGAGACGAGTTTCCTGTTGCTTGTTTCGCCCCGCGGACGCTGGCAAATGCGGATCGAGCAACCGATTCACATTCATCGCCTGGACAAACTTGCCATTAACATCAAGGGTAAATCGAGAGAGGTATTCCTGGGACCGATGAGGATGAAGAAGGTTCTTGAGATTGAGCTCGTGAATCGGTTGTTTCGAATCGCCTTCTTCTTCCTCGCCTGACGAGGAAAGCGAGGTCTTGTAGCGATCACTCGAAAGCGCTTCGCCGTCCGCTTTCATCTGCCCCATTCGGTCGTCCTTTCGTTGATAACCCGGACGGAATTGGTTTTTGCGATCCTTATCCCGCTCGTTCTCTCTGCCAAAGAAACGTTCGGCGGCCGTCATCGATTTTTGGTGCCGTTTTTCGGGATCGTACTCGCGAATCTTAAAAATCTCCTTCAACATGGCTTCCTGGTCGAGCGTTTCGGGAGTTTCGAAAATCCAATTGGCATCGTTAGACTTCTCCTTGCGAATATTGGGATTCGAGGAAGGGGTCGGAAGGATCGGCATTGAGCTTACATCATTGTGTGACTTGAGAAATTCAAGTGGCTTCGAGAAAGGATCGTCCGCCTTGCGTGGAATCTCTAGTTTATCTCCATCACCAGAAATTTGAATTTTCTCGCCGGGCCATGCTGAAAACGAGAAAAGGAAGAGACTGAGACAAACTAGTCTCAGACAAGCCTGCCGAACTGTGTGCGCGATCAACATCGTTCTTTCCTCAAATCCCAGACGAAGGATCAAAATAAGGCATTTCCGTATTTTGTAAATGCCGTAGAACTAAAAACGGCAATTTCGTAGTACGCGTCTTTTCTGTTTCATAAGTCGAGCACGCTCGGCAATTTGGGGTGAATGAGCGCATGGAGTCGTTCGCGTCGGCCATGAGCGGATTTGAACCGGCTTTGAAAGGTGCCGGTGTTGCATTTGGATTTGGGATTGTTCTTTCCCGCGCGATTGACCGCAGCGTTGGCAAAGCTGCGGACGATGCGTCGAATGGTTCCTAAGATTCGTGCCGCTGTGGGAGTGCGCACTCGGCTCTCATCTTCTCTGAGAGTGTGATGTCCAGGCAATGATGGAGTCGACTCTCCACTACCCGGTAGTCGCCTTTGAGTCAGAGGATGCCGCGGGCTTGGAGTTCTTCCAGCGTCGGCTGATGGCCTTTGACGGTCATTAAATAGTCTCCACCGCCCTCAAAAACCATTGGCTGAGCTCGCTCCTGGTTGGGGGGAAGGGCGTCGCTTAAGATAATCTTGCCCGTCAGATCCAGTCCCCCGGGCAGTTGACCCGCTGCCGGGATCTCGTTGCTTTTGCGGGCCGTCACCGTGCTGCCCAGAAATCGACCCTGGGAATCGGCCGCATTGACGATCTCTACTCCGGCATGACGCACTTTCTTGCCGTCGACGATGACGATCTGATCCTGCCACGGTCCCAGCACTTGGCTCTGCCAGCCCAAGAGCACTTGTTCCAACAGCTCGTCGTCAATCTGGTGCAACACCGTTCTAAAAACCGTATTTACTAGTTCGAGTAAAAGACTTGCTAAATCTTCAAAGTAAATAGTTTACAAAGGATTTTAAGGCCAAAGAAAGATGCTTTATTTTAATTTGCTGACAAATTGCCGACACTTGACGGCATTGCGCCCTACGCCAATCGCAGCGGAAAAGTCTGGAAAATCTACGCGACGCGCGCGGTGCCGCTGTCGAAGCCAAGGCTTGGTTCGAGATCGTACCGGACGCGCCAGGGAACGTAGTCGCGATCCACTAACGATACTCAGGATTTTCGGCTAAATCGCCTCGACTGCGACCAAGAAAAAAAATCGCTGATACGACCGGCAGCTTGTCGTTTTATTTATACGCAAGTTTTTACACGTGCAAAAAGTGCACTCTTCGCGCAAGACAGCGGCCGGAGTGAATTCGGCATGAAGTTGGCGTAGCATTGCGTTCGTCCACGTAGTCCAAGCAATCCTCTCGGTTCGCCTTTTCATTGCGCTTTCGGGTGATCCACGTCCTTTCTCCAAACCTATAGTGACCGCCGGATGTTGACTCTGATTTTCTATGTATGCACGAAGAAAACAACAAGCTAATGACCGGTGAACGGTTACTTGAAACCGTTTTTGATGAGAACAGCCGTCCGTCAATGAGATGGCTTCGAACCCAGCAAAAGGCGCGCACGATTCCGTCCGTCCGAATAGGACGTTTGATCTTTTTTAATCCGGATCAGGTTCGGATTGCTTTGGAAAATAAAACCACGCGTCGCACCTAAAAACGAAAAAAGGTCCCAAGTACCTCGCGAGTAATTTTGGGACCTAAGGAGGGACTCCAATAGTCCAATTTACCAAAGAGAAACCCGTAAGTCAACGGCGCGTTGATTCGATTCGCGCGCCGAGTTCGCACCCTCGACAAGATGCCGCGTCGTCAATGCGTCCGTCACGTGGCCGAGATACTGCCCGTCGTGCTCGCGTGGATCGCAGCGAGAATTGAGCGGAGGCAGCATGGACCTTAGCGACAAGGAGCGGCTCATCGTCGGGACCTTGCTTCACGAAGTTCCTTCGCCACTTCCGGAAATGTTGGCCAAAGTCCTGTGGCACGCTCCGGAGTCTTTCCTTGATGAGAGACTCGGTACGATCGCCGTCACGATTCGGGAAATGGAGCTCGCCAACAAGCCCGTCGCTCCGGTGACTGTCCGTAGCTCCTTGTCCGATGGCGGACGACTCGACAAGGCTGGCGGCGCACTCTTCTTTGACACAATCGATTCGTCAGCCGTCACGATTCCGATTGCCGACTTTGAGGCCGCAGACGTGTGGCAGGCGTACGTGGAGCGACAGACCGAATCGACGCTCAACGACGGACTGTCCGCACTCCGTAGCCAGCCGAGTTCGGCAACGGTTATAGTCAAAGGCATTATCAAGTCCCTTGAGCGCGTCGCAACGAACGGCAGCAACGGTCCAAGGACGCTCAACGCGCCAAGAGGCTTCATTAGACCAAGGCGACGAATACCTATGTTGCGCGCTAAATTTTCCACAACTTTTCCACAAGTCTTTCCACTGTGGAAACCAAGTGGAATTCCACTTTCCACACACACCTATAGGTGTGGAAGTGGAAAAATTCCACCCGTGGAAGGCCCAGAGGTTTTCTTAAAGTGAAGAGCAAAACGCAGTTCATCGTACGCCTGCAAGCGTTGTCCGGTTTTGGCTGGAGCACATCGCCAGAGCAACGGCTGCGCGGTTTGCTGAAGGTTGCGTTGCGGAGGTTCGGGTTTCGCTGCGTTGCGTGCAGACCGGACGAAAAGGCCGCCGCCGATTCGATAGATGCCAATCAGCTTGGCCGTCCGGCCACTGGCCAAAAAGCTATCTCTAGCAGGAGAGGTAACAGGTGTATAGTGCCAGGCATGGAAAAAGAAAAACCGCCAATTCGGACGCTAGAGGGACCGACGTTTTTCGACACAATCAAAAGTACAGTCCGGCAAGTCCTGACTGCTGGGGGCGCAAAGAAGTTTGAAAAACCGACGATGAAAATTTCTGAAATCCGATCCGCGCTTAACGGTGTCGAATCGCAGTTGCGCCAAAAGCTCGGCGACGGCCCTGTTGACGATGCTTTGGGCGCCGCTGGATGGATCGTCGGCAAAGATTCTGACAATCACGCCAGCGGGATAACAAAACGTTCGAAGGCGTTTTCGCGGCTCGTAGGGCTGGTTCCCAATAGCCATTCGAATGCCGAGAAACTCAAAGCGATTCCGGCGACCGCAGCGGAGACACCGACGCAACGAAATAATCCACCTATGCAAAATCCACAAACGCCTACTACGGCTGGCGAGCCATCGACAGAATCGCTGCAGGCCTTGGCCGAAGTTCTGTTCGGCGAAAACGACATTTGCCGCCAAATGGGAGCAGCTTCGAATCGCAACGACCAGCGCGCCGCGCTGGTTAAGCGATTCTTCATCGAAGGACTTGAAGTGCCAAATTTGAGTTTTCACGGAGTGCGGACGCATCCAAGCGACATGCCGAAGCTCTCGGCGGCTGGCCATCGCCGAAAGATCGCGCAAGCAATGATTGCCGAATTCTTCGCCGCGCTCGATGGCAACGCCACGTTCGAATCACAAGAGCGGCCGGCGACGAAGAAAGCGCTCGCTCTCGTTCACAAGCAGCATGGCATGAAGAGTAATTTCTACAGTGGGTTTATTGGGCTAAAACCGGGTCAACGCTACGACCACGCGAAGGCCGAGGGAACGCCCGTCAGCGAACTGAAAACGGTACCGAAATGGGAAGTCGGTGAAGGCGGTCCAAGTCTTAGCGTTTGGGAAGCGGAGCAACGAGCCAAAGCGCTTCGCCAACAGTTTGCGAAAGTTTCATAAGCAACTGGCGGGGGGAACAGCCTGCGGTTCGGGGCATGGAGGATGATGCGGACAGACCTTACCTCAAGCGGTCCCAATTGTTCTGGGGGTCATGACCTTCGAAGGTGCCGTCGTTCGAGGCACCGGCCTTTTCGAAGAACCAATTGGGGTCGTAGGTGATGTTCGGGTTCTTGCGCTTGGGGAGCAGCCAGAGTTCGGCGTGACCGTCGGCGAGGGCGGCGTAGAGTTTGGGTTGTCGCACTTTGGGTCCCGGTGTCTGCCAGGCGAGGAAGCCTCCGAAGTGGTTGGCGGCGACTTCGTGATAGAGCACTTGTTGAGTGGGATAGGCGAACGAGGAGTACTTGAGCGGTTTGACGTTGAGTCCATGCCAGGCGACGCACCAGCGATACATCCAAGAGGTCCAGGCGGTCTTGATGGCGGGGATATCGAGTGCGGCCTTTTCGGTGAGGTTGGTGGGGGGGCGGTTGACTTTGTCGCTCGGACACCAAAAGACGCCGGGGGTTTGAGAGACATAGGGACGAAGCTGGGTTGCCGCTCCGCCGAACTGGTAACACATGAGACGGAGGGCGTCGTCGTTCCCACCGTATCTCCGCGGATCGATCATGCGGTCGCCGTGATCGTCTGCATACATCATCAGTGCCAGTCCGATCTGTTTGCCGTTGCTGAAGCAAGCGGCGGCTTTGGCTTTCTCCTTGGAACGGGCGAGGGTTGGGAGGAGGAGCGAGGCGAGGATGGCGATGATGGCGATGACGACGAGCAGTTCGATGAGGGTAAAGCCTCTGAGAAGTCCGGGCGGCGCATGCGGGTTGGACGGTGCTTTCATGGATGGATGGCCGGTCCGTGTCGATGCATCGGAAGGTTGGGGAACTTTTAGGACGGGAGCTTGAGTCGTGAATGACTGATAGGCATTTGCTTTTTCGACGTGGCTGGAGTGTGCCTGGCTGGGGGTGGCCATTCAAGGCGAAACGCGGCAGAATTGTCGCCCCTGGCGGGGGGAAGTTTTTCCCTTCGTCATTGTTTCTTTGTCGGGCTGCGATCACCCAGCTTTCTCGCGGCTCGGCAAGCAAAGTTCTCGTCCTTACTGTTCAGTGTCCCAACGTCTCAGTCTGGTCGCGGCGAAATCATTCCTTCGGCCCATCGTAACGGAACGTGTAGCCGGGCCCGTTCTGAAAATCCGGTTTGTCGGGAAACGCGCGCAGGTAGGCCACGTGACCATCCACGAACGCTACGTTGCCCCAGCCTAAAACCTTGTCGTGATGCCAGTAGGCGTGCTGGAAAGGCTGCGTCTTGCCGCCCGGCGCTTCGGTGACCCAGCCGAACATGCCGAACGGATAATCGTTCGCGAGCACCACGAGGCTGGGCGAACGAATCTCTGTGCTGCGTCGGCCGTGCAGCCCCTTCGTTCCATTTTCGCCCCCGCCGCTGTTGTAAAAGTAGCTGTTGCCAAAAGTGTCGAAGAGCGAAGGCTTGCGGTCCGCCGCCCAGCGGCCCTTGGTCGCGCCTTTGTCATTCGGGCAACGGAACACGCGGAAGACTCCTTCGTTGTCCTTTTGCGTCACGCGACGGTCCACCGAGACGTAGGGATTGATGAAACGCAGTTCCTCCAGATACTCCGTGCCCTTCTTGCCGCCCCACCCGTAGTAAGAAAGCACGACGCCATCCTTGTGAGAAGGGAACCGCTGATCGGAGTCGTCCAGATACAGCACGTTGGCAAAACCAAGCTGGCGCAAGTGCGCGGAGCAGGCGACCCGCTGGGAAGTCTTCTTCGCGCGCGCCAGCGCCGGCAGCAACATGCCGGCGAGAATGGCAATGATGGCGATGACCACCAGGAGTTCGATGAGAGTAAAGGCGGAGCGAGCTGACAGAGACTTGGCATTCATGAGTTCAAAAGAGGGCACAAAGCAAACCACTGTTCTTGAGAAGGACGTGGAGTCTGGCCGCGCCTCCACTCCAAGCCTCGGCACTGGGCAGCGCGGTCCGACAAAACTGACCTTCATTGCTGAAACCGCGAAAGGTCAGCAAAAGAAACAAAGCCTGCACGCGGGCTGGGATCACAGGCCATAGACTGCGACAAAGATGCACGCCTTGAAAGCGGAATTATCGTTAATTTCCCACCCCAATTTCCTATTGCTTACCGGGAAGAACTATGGTTTTCATAACGCCTGACCCAGTTAGTAACAACCAGCAATACACCCGTTCTTGCTAAATGTTCAGATCAAGATTGTGGAGCGGCTGTCGTGGAACGCTGTAACATGTGCTGCGCTGGATTCTGTTCGGCTGGTTATCAAAAGCATCGCATCAAGACGCACCGTCTGAAGAAGAGCTGAGGAGAACATCGATGGCGCTCGACGAGGAATATTCCAACATTGGCGTCATAGCGTTCCTTCGCCTTCTGCTTCAGCAGCGGTTCCAGTTTTAGCGCGAGTTCAACCCGTGTGAATGGCGCGAGGTTGCGGCGGCCAAATTGATGAAGGTCTTCGTGGATCATTCGCGATTGGCCGAACGATAACGCAACGCTTTGGCATCGCCCTTTCGATCAACCGTCTTCAAATTTATGTGAATAACGTGAATAACTTTTCCTCGACGGATTCAACGCATTCAGGCTATCAACAATCTCGTTCCAAACGCTGACCGCGGCGGTGGAGCAAGCGTGACTTCAACGGGATAATCCGCCGCCAGTTGGCGTGAAAAGAGGGAGAATCGAGGAAGGTAAATTCCATTATGTGCGGCTCGATCTCCAGCGCAAGCGCAATGTTCTGGCCCTTGTCCAGATGCCGCCGCGCCAAGTTGACACCGCCGATGAACGCAACCGGACTGTCGCCCGAATACTCCAGCGCAAGCGGGATCCGCGCCAAGTTCACGCCGATGAACGCAACCGGACTGTCGCCCGAATACTCCAGTACAAGCGGGATCCGCGCCAAGTTCACGCCGATGAACGCAACCGGACTGTCGCCCGAATACTCCAGCGCAAGCGGGATCCGCGCCAAGTTCACGCCGATGAACGCAACCGGACTGTCGCCCGAATACTCGATGAAGCACGCACAAACGAATGCAAGCACAACAGACGCATTCGCCAAGGGCCGCTACCCTAATAACCCCAAATCGTCGTGAGGCATTTTAGAGAGAAAACCTTTCCACTAACGGCAGCCGCACGAATGAGCCCTGAAACTGATGGCCGAGCTTCCCGCTGAGGACTTCGAGAAGATCAAGTTCGTTGCATGCAAAACCGCCGCGCAAACTGTAGTTTAAAATTGCCGACAATTGCCTGCAGAATTCGTGTCAGAATAGTGTCGCGACGTGCCGAATCGGCAAGACGCGAGACATGCACAAGACCATTGAAAACATTGATTTTTATGAGGTTTTTGAGGAGAAGTTGGGACGGCTATTTTACGGTTGTAAACACCGTCTTTTTCGGATATCCAATCTCTCGGGTCTGAGGATCGGCGCCGAACTTCAAGGCGCGCAGTTGAGCCGGGCTGAGAGTTTCGGCATGCGCGGCCAGATCCGTTGGCCCGCGCACGAC
>Ga0194132_10008540_pt1 | contig 14583 bp, 9 predicted proteins | sample TA2KigOf80mmetaG_FD_148612 | JGI IMG/M metagenome (GOLD analysis project Ga0194132, IMG submission 148612) | Freshwater microbial communities from Lake Tanganyika, Tanzania - TA2015054 Kigoma Offshore 80m | ecosystem: Environmental > Aquatic > Freshwater > Lake | place: Tanzania: Lake Tanganyika... | reverse complement strand
TTCGTGAACTTCAGGACCATGTTGTCCTTCACCCGCGTCGGCGCACCTCCGTCCGGTCCGCTGCCGGTCAGCCACACGTTGCCCTGGCCGTCCACGAAGATGCCGTGCTCGCTCCCCGGCCAGTCGAAACCGGGAGCGTCCCCTCCCCACCCCGTGACGAACCTGCCGCGCTCGTCGAATTCAAGGATGGGGGGCGCGGCCTGTGCTTTCTGCGCGTCGGGCAGCATCCGGGAGCGATGCGAGAACCAGACGTGATCGTTCGGGCCCACTGCCACCGAGGTGACATTCCCCGTCTTCCAGCTGTTGGGAAGGACCGGCCAGCCCGGATCCACCTCGAAGACGGGCGCCGGCACGCGGGGCACGCGCTGCGCAGCCGCGACGCCCCTGAGATCCCGCACCTCGGTGCCGACGGCCATGGCCGCCGCGATCAGCACGACACCCCACGCGGCTCTTGTTCTCGTCATGACGCCCTTTCTCCCGCGGACCACGCTTCTTATACCACTTGGGCCAGCCGCGCGACGCGGTCTGCTTGGGGTCGTCCTGCCCGGCCTGCCACGCGGCTGACACCCGCTGCCGCCCATGACGCAGTCGAGGTGGCTTGACCGCAGGAACGAACTACACTAGCACCGGCCTCAACCGAAGGAGTCAGCGATGTCGCATGCAGTTCGATTCTCGATCCGGCTTGGAGTGGCCCTCGTCGCGCTGGCCACCGTCGCCCCAAAGCCGTCGGCGCAGTCCGGGTCCAGCGCCATGGCCAATCCGTACCGGCTGCTCGAGAACTGGCCCCAGTCCCCGCCAGGTGGCAAGTGGGGTGCGGTCATCGGCATCATTCCGGACGGCAAAGGGGGTACCTGGGTACACCATCGGGCCGATCCGCCGATCGTCTACTTCGACGCATCGGGCAAGGTCGTGAAGAGCTTCGGCCAGGGCATGTTCGTCCAGGCGCACGGCTTCTGCATGGATCGCGACGGCAACCTCTGGGCCGGCGACAGCCCGTTCGGCGACAACGCCGCCGAGAAGGGCCGCGGCTTCCAGTTCTTCAAGTTCAACCAGGACGGCAAGCTGCTGCTGACGCTGGGCAAGGCCGGTGTCGCCCGGGCTGGCGACGACACCTTCGTCGGCCCCAATGCCTGCACGATCGCACCGAACGGCGACATCGTCATCGCGGACGGCCACGTCCCGCGTCCCGCCCACGCCCAACCGGACGGCGATCGCATCGTACGGTTCACCAAGGACGGGAAGTTCGTCGGATCCTGGGGGAAACAGGGGTCGGGGCCCGGCGAGTTCTGGGGCCCCCACGCCATGGCCTATGACTCACAGGGCCGCCTGTTCGTCGCCGACCGATCGAACAACCGGGTTCAGATCTTCGACAAGGACATGAACTACGTCGACGACTGGCAGCACTTCGGACGGCCCAGCGGCCTGTGGATCCTGAAGGACGACACGCTGCTCGTGGCCGACTCCGAATCCAATCGCGGCAAGGACCCCAAGACCGGCACCGTGCGCAACCCGGGATGGAAGAGCGGCGTGCGAATCGGGAGCGCCAGGGACGGCTCCCTCGATTACTACATCCCCGGCATCATGCCTGAAGGGCTGGCGGCGGACGAACTCGGCAACGTCTTCGCGGGCATGACGCTCAACCCGATTCTGCAGAAGTGGGTCAGGAAGTGAGCGTTCGCGCACGCTGACGGCGAACGCGGCAGCCGGGAGCCGGATATCCAGTCCGGTCCCCGGCCGCGGTCGGCACAGGGCCCTCTCGGGCCCTCGACGATTCAGACTTCTGAACCCTCCACTCCCTCAGAAGTCGAGCTGCGTCCCCACCCGGATGATGCGACCCGGCAGGATCGCGGTCACTCTCCCGTGCGAGGGATAGGTCGTGGTCTGGGAGTTCACGGCGTTCGTGTTGAACATGTTGAAGAAGTCGATCTGTGGCTTCACGCGGAACCGGTGGACCCTGATGGAGCCGGCGAACGACAGGTCGACCTGGTTGAAGCGCGGCAGGTACTCCTGTCCCCGCTGGTTCAGCCGCACGGTCACGGAGGATGCGGTCACGAGCTGCGGGAGCTGCGCACGAGTCACCACGTGGTTGATCACGCTCTCGATGCCCGGCAGACTCTGGTAGACAACGCTCGCCCGGAAGCCCCACCACGGCAGCGGATAGGTGCCGGACAGCTTGAAGTTGGTCAGGTAGGGCGTCTCCTGCTCGCAGAAACGGAGCGAGTTGGGGTTCTCCACCTGGCACGTCCGTTCCTTCGTGCGGCCAGTCGACGTGCCCGCCGTGAGGTTCGCTCCGCGCAGGCGGCCCCGGACCGTGACGTCGACACCATCCCAGGAGCGTGTGTTCTCCGACGTGAGGTCCACCGTATTGGCGGGCCCGACCCTGCCCGGCAGAATCTGATACACGTCGATGAGCTGCCCGTTGCCCCGCGGGTCCGCCACGGTGAGCCGCTGCCAGTCCTCCGCCACGTTCGTCAGATTGTCCGCCCAGCTGATGTTCTTCGTGTCCCGCCGGTTGTAGGCGACGGACACGCCCAGGCCGGCCACGAGCTCGTGGTCCAGCGAGACATTGGACAGGATGTCGTACGCGCGATCCTGTTCCGGGCGCCGGTTCGGCTGCACGCCCCAGGCGGGGTTCCGCGACGGCCCGATCTCGTTGTCCTGGGCGATGTCGTCGCGGTTGAGATCGGTCCAGTCCCTCGGATCCGGCGTGACGACCGACGCCGAATTCGACGGGTTGTACTGAAACACCAGGCCGGATCCGTACTGAATCATGTACTTCCCGACGCTGCCCTTCAGCGCTGTCTTCCCTTTCCCCGACAGGTCGAACGAGGCCCCGAAACGAGGCGAGACGTGCTTCCAGTTCGGCAGGTCGTCGATCGCCGCGAAGCGGCGGGCGGGAACGAACCGGCCAGCAGGCATCGACAGCTCCGGCAGCGAGCCGACGAACTGATCCCAGCGCACGCCGGGATTCAGCGTGAGGCGTTTCAGCGTCCATGAATCCTGGACGTAGAGCCCCCAGTTCTTCACGTCGGCCTGCGTCACGCTCGGGAAATCGTACACGTTGACGCTGAACGGCACCCCGTTCCGGTACACCTGCGTCAGCGATCCGTTGGACGAATAGTTCTCCACCCGATCGTAGCCGTCATCCCACTGCACGCCGGCCTTGAGCGAGTGGGAGCCGGTGACGTACGTCACCGACGCGCTGAGGAAGTCGTGGCGCTGCCAGTGATCGATGTACCGTGACGTGTTGCCGAACGTGATCCCGCGCCCCACGTCCTGCTTCGCGGGCGCCGACGGCGAAATGCCCGGCTGCGGGTTCATGTAGTAGTCCTTGTATGAAAGGGAGTAGCCGGCCTCGACGAACACCCTGTTCCGTACCACGGACGTCCACTTCGACAGGACGTAGAAGAAGGGGCGGTGCCCGTAGATGTTCGTGGCCTCCGGGCGCACGCTGCCGCTCAAGCCGGAGGTGAAGTTCGTCTTCTGCAGCCACTCGTACGTGCCCGCGAGCTTGTTCGCGTTGTCGAGCTGCCATGTCAGCCGGTTCGTCCAGGCCCTGTGCAGCGCGCGATTGACGACCGGCTCCCCAACCGGGCCCAGCAGCCCGTCGTGCAGCCACGGTGTCTTGGTCGACTGCACCCACTCCCGCGGCGACGTGTAGAACCACAGCCTGTCGCGCTGAATCGGACCACCAACCCCCCCCGTTGTAGTCGTGAAGGTCGTCGACGAGGGATGTCTGCTGCAACCCGCTCGCCAGCTGTTCGGGCGTGATGTTGCTGCTGCTCAGGGCCTCGCCGGACTTCACGACGAGCCCCCAGCCCGAAAACGTGTTGCCGCCGGACCGGGGAATCTGGTTGATGACGACGTAGCTGCTCGGCGTCTCGGCGTTGCCCCCATTCACCTGGTACACGAACTCGTCGACCGCGCCGGCGTTGTAGAAAAGATTGATGACGGCGTCCGCGCTCACGCCGTCGATGCGGAGTCCGTCCATCATGATTGACTGGGCGCCCTGCCCGCCGTACGCCCTCACCTGCCCCTGCCCCGCAGCGGTGATGCCTCCGACGTCCCTGACCGTCGACGTCACGCTCGGCAGCGCCACGGCGATCGTCGAGTAGTTCCTCCCGGTGGGCAACACATCGACGAGCTCTCTGCTCAGCACCTCGCGGCGCTGGGTGCTCTGCACGTCGACCACCGGCGACGCGCCGGACACGACCACCGTCTCCTCCAGGGCCCCCACGCGCATCTCGACGTTCACCGGGGCGGTGAAGTCGCCCTGGATCGTGATGCCCTCTCGAACCACCGTGCTGAACCCCGGAAGCGTGAACGTCACCACGTAGACACCGGGCCGCAGGTCGACCAGGCGGTATTGCCCCTGCGAATCGGTCACCGCGGCTCGCACCTGCTCGATCAGTGCCGGGCTGCGGGCCTCGGCCGTCACGCCCGGCAGCACACCTCCTGTCGCATCGGTGACGACCCCGGCAATCGCGCCCTGTGCCAGGGCCGAAACGGGAAGGACGGCGATCAGACACGCCCCCAGTGCCATCCGATCGAGCCTGAACCATCTACGCATCGCGTCCCCCTCTCGCTAGCCTGGTGGTCTGAACGATCCGAAGCGGACATCCCCTTCGCGTCACCGCTCGCCCCGCTTCGCCTGCAGAAGCCTGATTGACGGGTGAACTCCGGCGCGCCCTCCTTGCTCGGATGCCGCCGCGTGGCTGGACAGAACCACGGGCTGCCGCGCCAGCTGGCGGCGGCCCAGGGGCACGACGGACGAAACCGGAAGGTGACTGGAGGCGCGCCGGCGTGAAACCTGGACCGTCCATCCGACCCGATCAGCGACGTCGCGACGGGATCGCCAACCAGCCGCTCCCTCCCCCGACGCCCCGGGACAGCTGGACCACGGCCAGACTCAGATGTCCGAGAGCATGCCCACTCGGCCGCTGCTGTCGCCGAATCGCTCCACGGCGACACCCAGCCTGGCGAGCAGCGACACCTGCAGATTGGCCAGCGGAGTGCCTGGCGCGTAGCGCACGTGACGGCCACCCCGAAGTCCCACGCCTGCGCCCCCGGCCACGACGGTCGGCACATCGAGCGGAAGGTGAAGGTTTGAATTGCTCATCCCCGAGCCGAACAGCAGGATGGTGTGGTCCAGGAGCGACCCGTCCAGTGCTGGAATCGACGCGAGCCGCCCGACCAGGTCCGCGAACATCCGCACGTGGAACGTGTTCAGCCGGGCCTGTTGCTCGAGCCGGTCGGGATCTTCGAAGTGGTGGGAAAGAGGATGGATCGGTTCGAGCACCCCGCTTTCCGGGAAGACACGATCGCTGCGCTCCCGCACCATGAGCACCGTCGACACGCGCACCCGATCCGACTGGAACGCCAGCGCCAGCAGCTCGAACATCAGCTTCGCGTGGGCCTCGAACGTCTCCGGGATGCCGATGAAACGCGCGATGTCGAGACCGGGGGGAAGCTCCGCTTCAGGCCGCGCTTCGGCTTTCTGAATCCGGCGCTCGACGCCGCGAATCGCCTCGACGAACTCCTCCACCTCCCGGCGATCGTCCGCGCCGAGCCGTCCCTGCAGCGCGGCGATGTCCCGGGTCAGCCGGTCCAGAATGCTTCGATCCTTCTCCCGCTGTCGCGCCCGCGCTTCCACGCCGCTGCCATCACCGAACAGGCGCTCGAACACGGCGCGCGGGTTGACCTCCATCGGGAGGGGCGTCACGCTGTTCCGCCAGGCCAGCGTGGACACGTACGTGCACGAATACGCGGGTTCGCACGCCCTGGTTACGTCCACCGACTCGAGGGCCAGTTCCAGGGACGAAAGCGGAGTCTCGGAACCCAGCGCCGCGGCGGCGATCTGATCCATCGACACGCCCACCTCGACGTCCGCGCCTTCCGTGCGCTTGGCCTGGGTCCCGGTCAACCAGGCGGGCTGGATCCGCGAGTGCAGGCCGCCCGCATCGTCCGAACCGCCTTCACGGTTGTCGAATCCGGTCAGCACGAGAACGCGATCGCGAAATGGTGCGAGCGGCTGGAGGATCGGCGACAGCGTGAGCGCGCCTTCGGTCGTCGGCGTCCACTGGGACATGTTCATGCCGTTGCCGACGTACAACGCGCAGAAGCGGGCTGGCAGCAGGCCAGCGGCCCGGGGTGAGGAAAAGGCGGGCACCATGGCATCCAGGAGGGGCAGCGCCACGGTTGCCCCGATCCCGCGAAGGATCGTCCGGCGAGGCAGGTACTTCCGTGTGATGATCATGGTCGCAGTTTCGCTGCAGTACCCGCTCGGCACCTTCGAACCAGACGGCGTACTACGACGCACGAAGGCCGGAGGCTTCCTTCCGACCTTCGTGCGAGAACACTGCGTGGAGGGGCAGGCCCACTCCGGACCGCAAACGGGCCCTCAGTCGACCTGCTGGCCGCCGGCCGGCTCGGCGCCAACCATACGCTTCAGGTTGGCCTTGTCGTCGATGTAGGTACCCCGAACCAGCCCTTCGTCTGGCGGAACTGGCAGCCCCTGTTCAGCCATCAGCTTGCGGAGCAGCTTGGCTCCCGGCTCCTGACGGAAGAAGATGCCGCCAACCACGATCCCGTCGGCGACCTGCACCGGCAACCAGCCCGACTCGTTCAGACCGAGGTCGGTCCGCACTCGCGCGGGCGCGATGGCGCCGTTACGGGGAATCGCCTTGATGTCGAGGCGCGCCCCGTAATCGGTCAGCATCTGGATCACCTCCAGGTTGCCGCGATACGCGGCGCCGTGCATCGGCGTCCACCCGCGATCATCCGAGGCGTTGACCTCCTCGAGTGACGGCTTGGTCATGTCCAGCATCACCTCGAGCGCTTCCGGCGAGTCCACGTCGATGCCGTCCTCGTTCGGAGAACGGATGGCGCTGCCGGCCGTCGCCATCAGCGGCGTGATCCCGTCCTTCGTGGGGATTCGATGATCGGCGCCGTTCTCGAGCAGCAAACGGATCAAGGGGGCGTCGCTCACGCGCGCGGCCATCAGCAACGGCGTGGCACCGATCCGGCTCACGGGCGCATGGCGATAGTAGTCCTCGAACTCCTTGGTCGCGCGGGCGTTGACATCCGCGCCCTTGTCGATCAGCTTCTGTGCCAGCTCGAGGCCGGACACCGTACCCGTCATGGTCGGACCGATCGTCCAGCCCACGTTCGTTCTGGACTTCCCCGGTTCCGCGCGCGATCGGGCCAGCTGGTGAAGCGCCGTCCAGCCGCTGTCCATCAACGTCGGGTCGGCGCCGCGATCGAGCAGGAACGACGCCGCCTCGTAGTGCGCGTTCGCGATCGCGAGGGTCAGGATTGGCGTCTGGCCGTTTGCCGGAATCACCTCAGCGGTATCGTTCACGCTGGCGCCGGCATCGAGCAGGACGCCCAGGGCGCCGATGTGCCCGCGCCGTGCCGCGAACGCGATGGCCGTCAGCGCGCCGAAGTCCTTGGTTCCGGCGTCATGCGTGAGATTCCAACCGGCGAACTGCTGCAGCGCCGCTCCCGTCCCGCTGGTGGGAGCAGGCGGGCTCTGAGGCTGCTGCGCATAGGCCATCCGGCCCCGTTTCGGCTTCGCCGGCGTGAACGACCGTGCATGGACGTTCGCACCCGCCTGGACGAGGAGCCGGATGACGTCGGGGTTGCCGTGGACGGCCGCCCACATCAGCGGCGTCTGGCCGCGCAGAGACTCACGCGCGTTGGGGTCGGCGCCGTTGGCCAGCAGCACCCGTACGGCGTCGACCTTCCCCGTCCGGGACGCCGTCAGCAGCGGCGTCTCACCGCCCGGGAGGGTGGTGTCGACCTTCGCGCCGGCTGCGAGCAGCACGCTGAGCACGTCGGCGCTGCCGTTCTCGGCTGCCAGGGACACCGGCGTGACCCCGTACCGATTCACCGCGTTCACGTTCGCGCCCGCCGTGACCAGCAGCTCGGTCGTCACCAGGTCGCTGCGGTGCGCCGCCCAGTGCAGCGCCGTCGTGCCGTCGGGTTCGGCGGCGTTCACATCGTCCGTCCGGACCAGCGCCCGAACCGCCGCGACGTCCGACTCCTTGGCGGCCTCGATGAGCGCCACCTCTCGACCCGCGGCGCCGAGGCTCAGGGCAGCGAGCGCCAGAACCATCCATCGCTTTGCCATCGGTGTGCTCCTAGAGATCGGTGACACGGCCCGTGCTGTCGCCGATACCTTCCAAGTGGACCCCAACCTTGTCGAGCAGGCTCAGGCCGAAGTTCATGAACGGCGTGTCCATCGGATACTGCAGCAACCGGTTCCCCTTGAGCTGGCCGGAGGCCCCCCCGACAACCGCGATCGGCATGTCGTGCGGACTGTGGATATCGCCCGATCCCAGGCCGCAGCCCCACAGCAGCATCGCGTGGTCGAGCAGTGACCCGTCGCCATCCGGCGTGTTCCGCATCTTCTCTGCCAGGTTGGCGAACAGCTGGACGAAGTACGTATTGATCTTCGTATTCTGCTGAATCTTGTACGGGTCGCCCTGGTGGTGCGACGTCTCGTGGTGGGCTTCGGGCACGCCGATGAACGGGAACTGGCGGCCGCCCTGCTCACGCGACGTCTGGAACGTGATGACGCGCGTCACGTCAGCCTGGAAGGCGAGGAACTGCAGATCGACCATCAGGTCGGCGTGGTCGGCGTACGACTCGGGGATACCGGCAGGCTGGGCCGACAGCGGCAACTCCGTGGTCGCGCTGTTCCTCTCCGCCTTCTGGATCCGGCTCTCGACATCGCGAAGGGCATCGAGGTACTCGTCGACCGTCTTGCGGTCGCCCGCCCCGAGCCCCTTCTGCAATCGGGCCAGGTCCTCGCCGACGAAATCGAGGATGCTGCGGTCGCGCCGCATCTGGCCCAGGCGCTGCTCGGTCGTTCCGCCATCACCGAACAGCCGCTCGAACACCACCCGCGGATTGTTCTCCATCGGGAGCGGCATCGTGGGCGTGCGCCACGAGAACGTGTTCACGTACACACAGCTGTAGCCCTGGTCGCAGTTCCCCACGAAGCTGGATTCGATCGCCATCTCGAGCGAGGTCAGCTGCGTCTCCCTGCCTAGTTCCCTGGCCGCGTACTGGTCCAGCGTCGTGCCCAGCTCGATATCGGCCCCTTCGGTCCGCTTGGCGGCACAACCGCTCAGGAAGCAGGAAGCCGCGCGCGCATGCACGCCGCTGCCGACCTGCTTGCTCTCCGCCGCCAGATTGCCCAGCTGCGTGGCCACGACCATCTCATTGCGGAACGTCTCGAGCGGCGCGAGGATCGGCGACGACGGATAGTCCGTCAGCTTCGACACGATCGTCGACCCGGTCTCATTGATCTCACTGCCCGCAGGCTTGAAGTGCGGCCCGAACACCCCGTTCGCCGTACCCCAGAACGCGACACGGGTCACCGGAGCGCCCACCGTCTTCGCCAGCGCCGTACCGGCCGGGATCATGGCATCCAGGAGCGGCAGGCTCACCGTGGCCCCCAGACCTCGCAGAAACGTCCGTCGGGGAAGGGAAACCTTCGTGATGATCATCGTGGCTCTCCGTTCTACAGCTACATCCGTTTGTGTGACTTACCGCCCGCCGGGAACCAGGCTGGCCACCGCACCGGGCGACGGCACGAGCGAGCGTCGCATCTGAAACGCCGGACTCTTGACGATACCCAGGACGATGGCCGAAAACCGGTAATCCGCCGCTGACGCCGATCGCGTGATGGCTCGCACGGTCGGCATGTCGAACGATTCCAGGCCGCGACCCAGCGCATAGGTCAGCAACTTCTCGGCCAGGGAGCTCGCGAACCGTTCGGGCCGGGCCGTGAGGGCCCCGCGGAACTCTCCGAGCGTCGTGAACTTCGTACCATCCGGCAGCGTCCCGGTGACATCGATCTTGCTCATCGCCGGATCCAGACTCCGCCACTTCCCCGTGGGATCGAAGTTCTCGAGGGCGAATCCCACGGGATCGATCATCGAGTGGCAGCCGGCGCAGGTCGGGTTCTTCCTGTGAGCCGCCATCCGCTCGCGCATCGTGAGCGACTTTCCGGAGCCACCGACCGTCGACTCCTCCTCCAGCGGCGGCACGTTGGCCGGCGGCGGTGGAGGGGCCACGCCCATGATGCTCTCGAGGATCCACTTGCCCCGCTTGACGGGCGAGGTCCGGATCGCAAACGAAGTCGCCGTCAGGATGCTGCCATGCCCCAGGAGTCCGCGGCGCGGGTCGTCCTGCGCCAGCGTCACCTTCCGGAAATGGCTCCCCTTGACGTTCCGGATGCCATAGTGCCAGGCCAGGCGCTCGTTGAGGAAGGTGTAGTCCGCCGTCAGCAGATCCATGACGCTGAGATCCTGCCGGACGATGTAATCGAAGAAGAGCTCCGTCTCCAGCATCATTGCGCGCCGGAGGCTCTCGTCGAAGTCGGGGTCGAAGGGCGCGGAGAACTCGAGGGCCCGCAGATTGAGCCACTGCGGCATGAAGTTGCGCGCCAGGGCGATGGACCGCTCGTCGGCCAGCATCCGCCGCACCTGACGCTCCAGCGTGGCTTCGTCCCCGAGCTTGCCATCCGCGGCGAGCGACACCAGCTCGTCGTCGGGGATGCTGCTCCAGAGGAAGAACGACAGCCGTGACGCCAGCTCCAGATCGCTGATGCGATAGTTCGAGCCCTGCACCGCCACCGCCCCGGTGGACACGGCGCGCACACCGCCGGCGCCAGGATTGCTCTCGACGCGGAACAGGAACTCCGCACTCACCAGCAGCGCTCGAACCGCCATTTCTATTCCGGCGTCGAACGGGGCACCGCCCTCACGCTCGTCGCGATAGAAGGCCATGAGCTTCTCGACGTCACCCTCGGTGACCGGACGGCGATACGCCCGGCGCGCCAGCGTCGACAGAATCTTCGCCGCGCAGGCCGTCTCGTCCGCCGCGCTCGTGGGCCGGCACACGAAGATCCGCTGGCGGCTCACGGTGTCGCCTGCGCTCCCCGATGCCTCGAACGGCCCCGCAATCGTCACGTCGCGAAGGTGCGGCTGATAGATACCCAGCCCTTCCGGAACCATGTTGCCCTCGTACGAGGGCTTGATGAACCGCAACCGCGGATAGTCCGACGTCTCGTAGGACGGCAGCTTCAGGAACGCCACGCCGACGTCGCGGAACCCGGCCTTCACGGGGAGGCGGACCTGCCACCGGGTGTCCACCGTGATCTCCTCTTCCGGAAGGTCCGGATCGGCCGCGCCGTTTCCACGACCTCTCGCCGTCGGCTTCATCTCGAACAGCGCTACGCGATCACCGTCGACGGTGAACTCGAGCTGGTGCAGGTCGTCGAAGCCTGCCGTCGCGTCGCACCCGCCGGCGGACACCAGCGCGCAGGAGAACTGCGCCCGAATCAGGTACTCGCCATCCCGGACGAAGTTGTACCGGGGGATCAGAATGCCTCCACGGGTACCGAAGGGCAGCCCTTCGGCACGGTCGTACTGCTGCTGATCGCTCGAAACCGGGAAGGTGTCCGCAATCGGCGCCGGCGGCGGCGTGCCGACCACGAGGCGACTGATCTTCCGAGCCGCGGACAGATACCGCTCCATCAGCGACTGCGACAGCCGCAGCACCCCGGCCATGTTGTCGAAGCCGTACCCGGCGTCGTCCGGCGGGAGCAGCGCGGACACGTCGACGTCCAGGGCGAGGAGGTCTCGAATCGCGTTCTTGTACTCGAAACGGTTGAGACGATGGAACGTCTCGACACGACCGGGATTCGGGGACGCCGCCGCCGCCTGATCGAGCTCACTCTCGAGCCAGCCCACGAAGGCCTCGTGGGCCGCCGGATCCGGGCGCCGCTGGCCGGGCGGGGGCATCATGCCCGCGCGAAGCTTCCGCACGACCCTCTCCCAGAGGTCCGCGTCGTTCGCCACATTCGCCACATCGGCCTCGGCCAGCACGAGCCCGCCGGCCTTCACGCGCGCGTTGTGGCAGGTGACGCAATAGGTGTCGAGCAGCGCCCGCTGCGTAGACACGGCACCGCCCTGCTGCAGCGCCAGCGCCGGCCCCTGTGCAGCCCCTGGCGTCGAGGCCGTGACCTGCGAATCAACCGCCTGGACAGACGCGGCCGTGACAGCTGCCGCCGCCAGGACGACCGCACCGAGACACACCGTTCTTGCCATTGCGCCTCCGAACACGGGTTTCGCGTCGACTCGCAGAACATGCTCATGCTACCGCATCGCCAGCGAAGCCGCGAGCGAAAAACGGCCGATTTCACTGGTTTTTTTGTCTCAGAGTGTCGCCGGCTTGTCCCGGATTGCATCCCGTCCGACACCGTCGGGCCCGGTGCGTTTTCGTTCTTTCTTTGATGGGCCGGCGCCTGCCGCGCGGACCCGTCAGCGTTTCGGTTCGGGCTGGATGAGAATCGCTTTCAGGGCCCCGACGCCCTCGACGGTCGCGGGCAGAGGCGTGTCACCGGCAGGAAACCCGTTCTCCCGCAGGACGAAGCCGAGGATATCCGCGTATTCCTCCAGGCTCAGGCTGCCCGGGTCGTCCCGCGGCATCGTCACGCCGATCACAACGAAGAGATCCGCAAGGCTCCGGCCGAACCACCGGTCGAGAAACCGCTGGCCCTTCAGCGGCGGCCCGGGCGGATCGTCGGCGCCCGTCAGACCGTCACCATGGCAGTACCCGCAGTGCCGGGCCACGACCGCCTGCCCTCGCGCAGCCTGCTCCGCCACGTACACACCGTCCCACAGCGAGCGGGCCGGGGTCTGCGCGCTCGAGCCGAACGCGTGGACGGCACGGTGAACACCCGGACCGGTCGACGCCGGTGCGATGGTCCCCTCGATACCGCGGGCAGTCGACGCGGCGGACGAAAGGGCCAGAAGCAGGACGATCGCCACGGCGCAACGGGCCGGTACGCGATGCGGGGATCTCGTCGCCACGAACACCTCGAGGCAGCACGGCGGGCGCGGCTCGAGCGCGCCGCCCGCCCAACGACGGTCTGGGCGGCTATGCTAGCATGGCGCGCCGCACCGCGGCCGTTCGAATGAACCGTGCCGCCGCGCGCCCGGCGCCGTCATGCCGACCGTCCGCACAGAGGGAGCGCACATGGCTCGACCGACGAAATCCCGACCTAGGAGCACCGCGGTGGGCACGCTGGCCGTGCTCCTGGCCTTCGCCCCGTATCACACCTCGGGGCAGGCTCCGCAGGGCGACCGGTACGAGGTCGTGCTGGACTGGGCACGCCTGCCGGAGGGCCGCGGCTGGGGATCGTCGAGCGCCGTCTTCGTGGCTCACGACGGCTACATCTGGATCGCGGAACGATGCGGTCAGAACTCCTGCGCCGGACGGACCGTTCCGCCGGTCCTCAAGTTCTCCTCCGACGGTCGCCTCCTCGCGAGCTTCGGCGCCGGCACGTTCGTGCGTCCTCACGGCCTGCACGTCGATCGCGACGGGCACGTCTGGGTGACCGATGGCGAGGGCGTCGACGGCAAGGGCCATCAGGTCTTCAAGTTCTCGCAGGACGGGAAGCTCCTGCTCACCCTCGGTACAGCGGGCGTCGCCGGCGACGGTCCCACCACGTTCAATCAGCCCTCCGATGTCGTCGTCGCTCCCAACGGCGACATCTTCGTGGCCGATGGCCACGGCGGCGATTCGAACGCCCGCATCGTCAAGTTCGCGAAGGACGGCACGTTCCTCAAGACGTGGGGCCGGAAGGGCTCCGGCCCCGGCGAGCTCGACGATCCGCACGCCGTCGAGCTGGATTCCCAGGGCCGGCTGTTCGTCGCGGACCGCCAGAACAACCGGATTCAGATCTTCGACCAGAACGGCGCCTTCCTCGCCGAGTGGCGGCAGTTCGGCCGCCCGAGCGGCATCTCCATCGACAGCAACGACGTGATCTACGTCTCGGAGGCCGATTCGGGAGTCACGAAGATGGGCCGTGAAAAAGGCGTGTGGATCGGCAGCGCCAGGGATGGCTCCGTGAGGCAGTTCATTGCCGACCCCGGCGGCAACCCCGAGGGAATCGCGGCCGATGGATCCGGGACCATCTACGGCACGGAAGTGGCCCCGCGCCGCGTCAAGAAGTACGTCCGGCGGTGAGGCGGGGCGCCTCGCGCTACTGACGACAGGCGTCGCTCACGCTCGTCAAGGCCGTCAGGTTGATGCGATCTTCCTTCGGCATCCTGATCAGGATGCCCTTTGCTTCGATTCGGCTCCCGACATGGGCGTCGGCCTCGAGCAGGTCGGCGTCGAGCAGCGTGAACACGCGCGTCCCCATGGGCTGCTGCGCCGCATCCGTCAGCTGCCGCGCCGACATCGGGCGTTCGCGGCCCAGCCTGGGCTCGGTCGCGCGGGTCAGCACCCAGTCCTTGTCCGGATCCGCCGCCAGGCAGCCGATCACGCGCACCAGGGACATGTTCGGCGGCGGGGCGGCGTCCTGCTTCGTCGCGATGAGGATGTCCTCCAACGCCCCGGCGTCCAGCTCCCCGGCGCCTGCGGGTGCGCTGTTGCCCTTGAGCACGTACGCGATGACGTCCAGGCGCTCGGTGTCGCTGACCTGCGACGGACCGCTCGGCGGCTCCCCCTTGAGTTTCTCGAACAGGCTGCCGAGGTAGTCGTCGCCCCAGGCCGCCCAGA
>Ga0194132_10008538_pt1 | contig 14585 bp, 8 predicted proteins | sample TA2KigOf80mmetaG_FD_148612 | JGI IMG/M metagenome (GOLD analysis project Ga0194132, IMG submission 148612) | Freshwater microbial communities from Lake Tanganyika, Tanzania - TA2015054 Kigoma Offshore 80m | ecosystem: Environmental > Aquatic > Freshwater > Lake | place: Tanzania: Lake Tanganyika... | reverse complement strand
TCGCCAACCCGCGTCTGCGCGGCCGGGCGGCGCGCATGGCGCGCCTCCGCGCGCTCCTCGCGGACGGCTCGTCGTGGGAGCGCAGCGTGCCCTTCCGCGATCCGCCCGCGAGCGCGGACGGAGCGGGCCTGGCGATCAGGGCCAAGCTCATGCTCCCCGGCGCGCTCCCGCCCGCACCGGTGGTCGAGTTCGCGCTCGAGCTGATCGACCTGACCGGCCAGTGGGCCAAGCAGCCCGCGCTGTTCTTTCAAAGCGGCCGTGAGAGCGAACCCTTGGTGCAGGCGGTGGAGCAGCTTGCGGGCCGCTTCGGACGCGTGCCCATCTACAGCGCGGTGGAGGTCGAGCCGTGGTCCAGGATTCCCGAGCGCCGGTGGGCGCTCGTGCCGTACGAGCGCTGAATGCCCCCCTCCCCATCGCGGTCGACCACGAGGACGGGGTCCCGCGGGCGGTCCGGCGTCCGGCGTGGCCCGCGCCGCTCGCCGTGCGCGAGGTGCTCGACCGCTGGCGCATCGACGACGAGTGGTGGCGCGAGCGAACGGTCGCGCGCCTCTACCAGGCGCTGCTCTTGGAGGACGAGCGGGTGCTCGTGGTCTTCCGCGATCTCGTCGGCGGCGAGTGGTTCGAGCAGAGGGATTAGCCCGTGAGCGGCGCGGCGCTCGGCTCGTACGTCGAGCTCCACCTGCACAGCGCGTACTCGTTCCTCGAAGGCGCGTCGCGCCCGGGCGAGCTCGCGTCCGCCGCGAAGACGCTCGGCTACGGCGCGGTCGCGATCACCGACCGCAACGGCCTGTACGGAGCGATGGAGATGGCGCAGGAGTGCAAGGGCCTCGGGCTCCGCCTCATCACCGGGGCGGAGCTCTTTCTCCGGCACGGCCTGGCCGATCGCGGCTCCGGCCCCGTGCCGCTCACGCTCCTGGCGGAGAGCACCCAGGGCTACGGGAATCTCTGCCGTCTCATCACCGAGGCGCACCGCGCGAGCCCGGATCGCGACCGCATCGCGCTCGATCCGGAAAGGCTCGCCGGACGCACGAAGGGGTTGATCGCGTTGACGGGGGCCCGCCATGCGGAGATCCCCCGGCTCGCCGAGACCGGACGCATCGCGCTCGCCGCCGACGCCCTCGACCGCCTCGCGGCGCTCTTCGGCCGGGAAAGCACGTTCGTCGAGCTCCAGCGCAATCTCGTGCACGGCGACACGCCGCGCGTGAACCGGCTCGTGTCGCTCGCCGCCGAGCGCGGGATCGAGACCGTCGCCACCGGCGACGTCCTGTACCACGAGCGCTCCCGCCACCGCCTGCAGGACGTGATGACCGCGGTCCGCCACCACACCACGCTCGAGGGCTCGCACCGCGAGCGCCGTCCGAACAGCGAGTTCTTCCTCCGCCCGCCGGCGGAGATGGCCGCGCGCTTCGCGGATCACCCGCGCGCGGTGGCCAACACGATCGCCATCGCCCTCCGCTGCGCGGCGTTCGACCTCGCCGACCCGTCGCAGCTCGGCTACCACTTCCCCGACTTCGAGCGGCGCGAGAGCGAGCACGGACGGACCGCCGACGAGGCGCTCGCCGCGTACTGCGACTCGCGCTTCGAGGAGCGCTACCCCGCGGCGGCGACCGACCCCGCCGTGCTCCGCGGAGCGCGCGAGCAGCTCGCGAGCGAGCTCGCGCTCATCGCGAAGCACGGCCTCGGCGGGTTCTTCCTGATCTACCGCGATCTCCAGCACCTCGCGACCGCGGTCGCGCGCGAGGTGCGCGGACCGAAAAGCGTCCGAGAGGAGAAGGGCCTGCCGCCCGGGCGCGGCCGCGGGTCGTCGGTCAGCTCGATCGTCTGCTACCTCGTCGGCCTCTCGCACATCGACCCGGTGAAGAACAGGCTCTTCTTCAAGCGGTTCCTCAACGAGGACCTGCGCTCGGTCCCCGACATCGACCTGGACTTCGCGCGCGAGATCCGCGAGAAGCTGATCCTCGAGGTCTACGCGCGCTACGGCCACGACCACGCCGCGCTCGTGTGCTCGTACGCGACCTACCACCTGCGCAGCGCGATCCGCGATCTCGGCAAAGCCATCGGCCTGCCGGCGGCGGCGATCGACCGCCTCGCGAAGCTCTCCGAAGGGCACGGCGCCGACACCGTGCGCGAGGAGTTGCGGCGCCTGCCCGAGTTCCAGGACACGAGCTCCGGTCCGCTCTGGCAGCACCTCGTGGACCTCGCCGCGCAGATCGACGGCTTTCCGCGCCACATCGGGCAGCACGTCGGCGGCATGATCATCTCGTCGCGCCCGCTCGTGGAGAGCGTGCCCGTGCAGCCCGCGGCCATGGACGGACGCTTCATCTGCCAGTGGGACAAGGACGGCTGCAACGACGCGCGCTTCATCAAGATCGACTTCCTCTCGCTCGGCATGCTGTCGCTCGTCGAGGAGGTGATCGAGCAAGTCTGGGAGCACCGCGGCGAGAAGGTCGACCTCGGCCGGATCGACTACGGCGAGCAGGCGATCTACGACGCGATCTGCGCCGGCGACACGGTCGGCCTGTTCCAGGTGGAGAGCCGCGCGCAGATCCAGATGCTGCCGCGCACGCAGCCGCGCAACCTCGACGACCTCGCGGTGCAGGTGTCGATCGTGCGGCCCGGCCCGATCGTGGGCGGCGCGGTGAACCCGTACGTCCGCCGGCGCGAGGAGAAGCGCCGCGCCGAGGCGGCCGGGCGCACGTACCGCGCGCCCGCGGACCATCCGCGGATCCAGAGGATCCTGGACGACACGCTCGGCGTGATCCTCTACCAGGACCAGGTGCTCGAGGTGGCGATCGCCATCGGCTGCTTCACGCCGGGCGAGGCCGACGGGTTCCGCCGCGCGATGAGCCGGCGCCGGTCGGCCGAGGCGATGGAGGGCTTCCGCGCCAAGTTCATGGCGGGCGCGGCGTCGCATGGCGACGTCCCCGCCGCCGTCGCCTCGGCGATCTTCGACAAGCTCCGCGCCTTCTCGGAGTTCGGCTTCCCCAAGAGCCACGCGTACGCGTTCGCCGCCCTCGCGTACCAGTCCGCGTGGCTGCGCCGCCATTACCCCGCCGAGTACTACGCGGGCCTGTTCAACAACCAGCCGATGGGCTTCTACGCGCCGCATGTGCTCGTGGGCGACGCCAAGCGCCACGGCGTCCCGGTCCTCCGTGTGTCGGTGAACCGCAGCGAGGCGCTGTGCAGCCCGCACCGCGAGGGCTTCGTGCGGCTCGGGCTGACCACGGTGCAGGGGCTCGGGCTCGACTTGGCCAGGGACGTCGTGGCCGAGCGGGATGCGCGCGGTCCGTTCAGGACCCTCGCCGACTTCCTGCGACGCACGCTCGTCCCGCGCCTGTACATCGAGCGGCTCATCGCGGTGGGCGCGTTCGGCGAGCTCGGCCTCGCGCGCCGCGAACTCCTCTGGCAGCTCGGCCTGCACATGCCCGGCGCCGACGCCCTCCGCCCCCGCCGCGCCGACGTCACCGCGCCGCGCCAGATGGCGCTCGACCTCCCCGTGGAGCAGGACATGGTCGCCCTCGGCGACATGACGGAGTGGGAGCGGATGGTCGCCGACTACGGGACCCTCGGGCTCTCGCCATCACACCACCCGCTCGGCCTCATGCGCACGGATCTGCCGCGCGATATCCGCAGTGCCGCCGATCTGCGCCGCACGCCCGACGGCACGCGCGTCCGCACCGCAGGGCTCGTCGTCTGCCGCCAGAGGCCGGGGACCGCGAAGGGCCACGTGTTCCTGCTCATCGAGGATGAGACCGGTCTCACCAACGTCGTGGTGCGGCCAGACCTCTACGAGGAGCGCCGTTCGGTCGTGCGAGCCGAGCCGTATCTGCTCGTCGAGGGGCCGGTGCAGATGAGCTCGGGGTCACTGAACCTCATCGCCGAGAGCATCACGCCGCTGCTGGAGGTGCCCGGCGCGCACCTGCCCAAGACAGCGATGCGCCACATGCACGCGGGCGCACCGCACGATCCGCGCGAGAAGGCCGCGCTCGAGATGGCGACGCCCCCGAGTCACAACTTCCACTAGGGTTGTCCCCGACACGAGCCGCACTGTGGGGTGATGGATATGCGTGAAGCCGTCATCTGCATGCCCGTCCGGACGCCGGTTGGCAACTTCGGTGGGATGTTCAGGGACGTACCCGCGCTGACGCTGGCCGCGACCGTGATCAAGGCGGTCGTCGACCGTACCGGCATCGATCCGAAGGTCGTCGACGACGTCATCTTCGGCCAGTGCTACCCCAACGGCGAGGCTCCCGCGATGGGCCGCGTGGCTGCGCTGGAGGCCGGCCTGCCCGTCACCGTCGGCGGCACCCAGATCGACCGCCGCTGCGGCTCCGCCCTCCAGGCCGTGCTCGACGCGGTGATGCGCGTCCAGACCGGCGTGGACGACGTCGTCATCGCGGGCGGCGCCGAGAGCATGAGCCAGGTCGAGTTCTACAACTGGCAGGTCCGCTGGGGCGTGAAGGGCGGCAACATCAAGCTCGCGGATCGCTTCGAGCGCGCGCGCGAGATGGGCGGCGGCAACCGTTACCCCGTCCCCGGCGGCATGCTCGAGACGGCGGAGAACCTCCGCGCGGAGTACAAGATCCCGCGCCAGGAGCAGGACGAGCTCTCGCTCATGTCCCACCAGCGCGCCGTCGCGGCGCAGAAGGCAGGCAAGTTCGACGCCGAGATCGTCGGCATCACGGTCAAGGGCCGCGGCGGCGAGACGGTGATCACCACCGACGAGAACCCGCGCGCGGACGCGTCGCTCGAGAAGATGGCCAAGCTCACCGCCGTGCGCGCCAAGATCGACCCCGAGTCGACCGTCACCGCGGGCAACTCAAGCACGCAGAACGACGGCGCCGCGGCCTGCATCGTCACCTCACCGGAGAAGGCGAAGGAGCTCGGCCTGAAGCCGATGGCGCGCGTGGTGTCGTGGGCCCGCGCCGGCGTGCCGCCGCGCACCATGGGCATCGGTCCGGTCCCGGCCTCGCGCAAGGCGCTCGAGCGCGCCGGCCTGAAGATGGAGGACATGGAGCTGATCGAGCTCAACGAGGCCTTCGCCGCCCAGGTGCTCGCGTGCACCCGTGAGTTCGGCTTCACTGACAAGGATTTCGACCGCCTCAACGTGAACGGCTCGGGCATCTCGCTCGGCCATCCGGTCGGCTGCACCGGCGTGCGCATTCTCGCGACGCTCCTGCACGAGGCACGCCGGCGGGGCGCGCACTACGGCCTCGAGACGATGTGCGTCGGCGGCGGCCAGGGCCTCGCCGCCGTGCTCGAGTTCATCCACGACTAGCCGGTAGGACTCCCCGCGGCCGTCGCGATTAGAGGTCGGGGCTGCTCGGCAGCGAGGTCTCGCCCATCAGGTAGCGGTCGACGTTCCGGGCGGCCTCGCGGCCCTCCCAGATCGCCCACACCACGAGCGACTGCCCGCGGCGCATGTCGCCGGCGGAGAACACGCCGGGCACGCTCGTCATGCCGTTCTGATCGACGGCCACGGTGCCGCGGTCGGTCAGTTTCACGCCGAGCTGCGCCAGCATCGTGTCCTGCTCGGGGCCGAGGAAGCCCAACGCAAGGAGCACGAGGTCGCAGGGGATCTCGAACTCGCTGCCGGGGATCTCGGTCATCACCGGACGTCCACCCTCGTTCTTCCAGTCGAGCCGGACGCCCGTGAGCGCCTTCACGTTGCCGTCTTCGCCGGCGACGAAGCCCTTGGTGCTGATCGAGAAGTCGCGGACGACGCCTTCCTCGTGCGAGGACGAGGTGCGCATGATCATCGGCCAGTTCGGCCAGCTGAGCTGCGGGCGGTCCATCGGCGGCTGCGGCAGGAGCTCGAACTGATGGACCGAGACGGCGCCCTGCCGGTTCGCCGTGCCGAGGCAGTCGGAGCCGGTGTCGCCGCCCCCGAGGATGACCACGCGCTTGCCTTTCGCGGAGATCCGGCCCTGCACCGTGTCGCCGGCGTTCGCCCTGTTCTGCTGCGGCAGGAAGTCCATCGCGAAGTGGACGCCCGCCAGGTCGCGGCCGGGGACAGGGAGGTCGCGCGGCTTCGTCGCGCCGCCGGTGAGGACGACCGCGTCGAAGCCGCGCACGAGGTCACCGGGCGGGACGTTCACGCCGACGTGAGCGTTCGTCACGAACCTGACGCCTTCCGCCTCCATCTGCGTCATGCGGCGGTCGATGTGGTGCTTCTCGAGCTTGAAGTCGGGGATGCCGTACCGGAGGAGCCCGCCGATCCGGTCGGCGCGCTCGTAGAGCGTCACGGCGTGGCCCGCGCGCGCGAGCTGCTGCGCCGACGCGAGGCCGGACGGGCCCGAGCCCACCACGGCCACGCGCTTTTGGGTCTTCTTGTCCGGCGGCTGCGGCGTGACCCAGCCCTCGGCCCACGCGCGGTCGATGATCGAGTGCTCGATGCTCTTGATCGTCACCGGGTCGTTGTTGATGCTGAGGACGCACGCCTCCTCGCACGGCGCGGGGCAGACCCGACCAGTGAACTCGGGGAAATTGTTCGTGGAGTGCAGCCGCGCGATGGCATCCTGCCACCGGTCGCGGTACACGAGGTCGTTCCAGTCGGGAATGATGTTCCCGAGCGGGCAGCCCTTGTGACAGAACGGCACGCCGCAGTCCATGCAGCGCGCGCCCTGCCGGCGGAGCAGCTCTGGGGTGGGTGCGATCTCGAACTCGCGCCAGTGCTTCAGGCGGTCCTTCGCAGCCTCCTTGTGCGGCTCCTCGCGCTGGCTCTCGAGGAACCCGGTGATCTTGCCCATCAGGCCCAAGACGCCGCTTCGCGGCGCCGCTCCCCGTTCATCAGACGCTGGCCAACTTCGCGGCGTCCGTATCCAGGTGCTTGGCGTGCAGGACCTTCCGGTACTCCACAGGCATCACCTTCACGAACGACCCAGACACCGTCGCCCACTCGTCGAGCACGCGCTTCGCCACGGTGGACCCGGTGTAGCCGAGGTGCCGCTCGACGAGCGTCTTCATGCGGGCGAGGTCGTCGGCGTCGAGCGGGTCGAGCTCGACCTCGCCCGTCGGCACGACGTGGTTCTTGAACGTACCGTCCTCGTCGAGGACGTAGGCCACACCCCCGCTCATGCCGGCGGCGAAGTTGCGGCCGGTGGCGCCGAGGATCACCACGGTGCCTTTGGTCATGTACTCGCAGCCGTGGTCGCCGACGCCCTCGACCACCGCCGTCGCGCCGCTGTTGCGGACCGCGAAGCGCTCGCCGGCGATGCCGCGAAGGAACGCCTCGCCGCCCGTCGCCCCATACAGCGAGACGTTGCCGACGATGACATTCTCCTCCGCCTTGTACGCGGCGCTCTTCGGCGGGTACGCGATCACCCTGCCGCCCGAAAGACCCTTCGCGAAGTAGTCGTTCGCGTCACCCTCGATCCGCGCCTCGATGCCCGGCGCGAGCCACGACGCGAAGCTCTGGCCCGCCGAGCCGGTGAATGCGATCTTGATCGTGCCGTCGGGAAGGCCCGCCATCCCATGGCGGCGCGAGACCTCGGCCGACAGCATCGTGCAGGTGGTGAGGTTGCTGTTCTTGATCGGCAGCGCGAGCTCGACCGTCTCGCGCCGCTCGAGGGCGGGCGCGGCACGGCGGATGAGCTCGTGGTCGAGCGCCTTGTCCAGCCCATGGTCCTGGGCCTGGACGCACGAGATCGGCGTGCCCTCCGGGACGTCGGGCTTGTGGAGGATCTGCGTAAGGTCGATGCCCTTGGCCTTCCAGTGCCACGAGACGTCGCGCACGTCGAGGCGCTCGACGCGGCCAACCATCTCCTGCACGGTGCGGAAGCCGAGCTGGGCCATGAGCTCGCGCAGGTCCTCGGCGATGAAGAACATGAAGTTGACGACGTGGTCTGGCTCGCCCGCGAAGCGCGCCCGCAGCACCGGGTCCTGCGTTGCGATGCCCACCGGGCAGGTGTTCAGGTGGCAGACGCGCATCATGACGCAGCCCGACGACACAAGCGCGGACGACGCGAAGCCGAACTCCTCCGCCCCGAGGAGCGCCGCGATGGCGACGTCGCGGCCCGTCTTGAGCTGGCCGTCCGTCTCGACGCGGATGCGCCCGCGCAGGTCGTTCGCCACGAGCACCTGCTGGGTCTCGGCGAGGCCGAGCTCCCACGGGATGCCCGCGTGCTTGATCGAGGTGAGCGGCGATGCGCCGGTGCCGCCGGAGTCGCCGGAGATGAGCACGAGGTCGGCCTTCGCCTTCGCCACGCCGGCCGCGACGGTGCCGACGCCCACCTCGGACACGAGCTTCACGCTGACCCGGGCGCGGTCGTTCGACGCCTTCAGATCGCGGATCAGCTGCGCGAGATCCTCGATCGAGTAGATGTCGTGGTGCGGGGGCGGCGAGATCAGTCCGACACCCGGCGTCGAGTAGCGGATCTTCGCGATGTACTCGTCCACCTTGTGTCCGGGGAGCTGGCCGCCCTCGCCGGGCTTGGCGCCCTGGGCCACCTTGATCTGGAGCTCGTCGGCGTTCACGAGGTACCACGAGGTGACGCCGAAGCGGCCCGAGGCGACCTGCTTGATCGCGCTGCGCCGCGAGTCCCCGTTGGCATCAGGCGTGAAGCGGACCGGGTCTTCCCCGCCCTCGCCGGTGTTCGACTTCCCGCCGATCCGGTTCATCGCGATGGCGAGGTTCTCGTGCGCCTCGCGGCTGATCGAGCCGAGCGACATGGCGCCCGTCTTGAAGCGCTTGACGATTTCCGATGCCGGCTCGACCTCCTCGATCGGGACGGACGCGCCCATGCGGAAGTCGAGGAGGCCGCGGATGGTGCAGAGCCGCCTGCTCTCGTCGTTCGCGGCGGCCGTGTACGCCTTGAAGCGCTGGTAGTCGCCCGAGCGCACCGCGTGCTGGAGCAGTGCGACGCTCGTCGGGTTGTACATATGGTGCTCACCGCGGCGGCGCCACTGGTACTGGCCGCCCGGCTCGAGCTCGCCGTCAAGCGCTGCGGGCGTCGCGTACGCGTGGTCGTGGCGCAGCTGCGCCTCGCGGGCGATGCCGTCGAGGCCCACGCCCTCGATCCGCGACGCCGTCCAGGTGAAGTGGCGGTCGATCACCTCGGCGGCGAGGCCGATCGCCTCGAAGATCTGGGCGCCGCGGTACCCCTGAAGTGTGGAAATGCCCATCTTGGTCATGACCTTGAGCACGCCCTTGTCGATCGCCTTGTGGTAGTTGTGGACCGCGGTCTCCTCGTCGACGTCCGTCAGCACGGCCCGGTCGACCATCCCGTGCAGCGTCTCGTACGCGAGGTACGGGTTCACCGCGCCGGCGCCGTAGCCGAGGAGCAGGCAGAAGTGCTGCACTTCGCGCGGCTCGCCCGACTCGACCACGATGCCCGCCTTCGTACGACTGCCTTCGCGGATGAGGTGGTGGTGGACGGCGCCGGTCGCAAGCAGGCTTGGGATCGGCACCAGCGTGGGCGAGATCCCGCGGTCGGACAGGATGATGAGCGCGTAGCCCTCGGACACGGCGTCGGCCGCGCGCCGGCACAGCTCGTCGACCGCCTCGCGCAGCCCCTCGCCGCCCGACCCCGTCGCGAAGAGCGCGGGTAGCGTGATCGCGCGGAGGCCCGGCTGGTCCAGCGCCCGCACCTGCGCGAGCTCCTCGTTCGACAGGATCGGGCTCGCGAGCTGCAGCTGGCGGCAGTGGAGCGGCGACTCGTCGAAGAGGTTCTGCTCCGCGCCGATCGTGCTCTCGATCGACATCACCAGCTCCTCGCGGATCGGGTCGATCGGCGGGTTCGTCACCTGAGCGAACAGCTGCTTGAAGTACGAGAACAGGAGCTGCGGCCGCTCCGAGAGCACCGCGAGCGGAGTGTCGGTGCCCATCGAGCCGATGGCGTCCTGGCCGTTCAGGGCCATGGGCGTCATGAGGATGCGCAGGTCCTCGGCCGTGTAGCCGAACGCCTGCTGCCGCGCGAGCAGCGTGTCGGGCTGGTAGTGCACCGGCGGCTTCGCGGGCGGCGGGAGCCTCGACAGGCGCGTGAGGTTCTCGTCGAGCCACTGCCGGTACGGGCGCCGCGCTGCGACGGTCTCCTTGATCTCCTCGTCGCTCACGATGCGCCCCTGCTCCGTGTCGACCAGGAACAGGCGGCCCGGCTGGAGTCGGTCCTTGTGCAGGACGTTCTCCGCGGGGATGTCGAGCACGCCCACCTCCGACGCCATGACCACGAACCCGTCGCGCGTGACCGTGTAGCGCGACGGCCGCAGACCATTACGGTCGAGCACCGCGCCGATGACGCGCCCATCGGTGAACGCGATCGACGCCGGCCCATCCCACGGCTCCTGCATCGACGCGTGGTACTCGTAGAACGCGCGCTTGGCCGGACTCATGCTCTCGTGCTTCTGCCAGGCCTCAGGGATCATCATCATCACCGCGTGCGGCAGCGAGCGGCCGCTGCGCAGCAGCAGCTCGAGGGCGTTGTCGAACATGCCCGAGTCGCTGCCGGACGGGTCGACGATCGGGAACAGCTTCGTTACGTCGTCGAACAGCGGCGTCTCGAAGCGCGCCTGGCGCGCGTGCAGCCAATTCACGTTGCCCCGCACGGTGTTGATCTCGCCGTTGTGCGCGACGTAGCGGTACGGGTGCGCGCGTTCCCACGACGGGAACGTGTTCGTCGAGAACCGCTGGTGCACGAGGATCAAGGCGGACACGAAATCCGGATCCGCGAGGTCCTGGTAGAAGCGCGGCAACTGCTCGGGCTGGAGCAGGCCCTTGTAGACGATCGTCCGCGCCGAGAGGCTCGAGAGGTAGAAGCGCTCGCCGTCGCGGAGCCCCAGGGTGCGGACCTGCTGCTCGACCCGCTTGCGGATCGTGTACAGCCGGCACTCGAGCGCTTCCGGGTCACCCGCGTCGCGGCCTGCGCCGATGAAGACCTGGCGAATCTCGGGCATGACGCTGCGGCCGAGCGGGCCGAGCGCGCTCGGGTCGGTCGGCACGCGCCGCCAGCCGAGCAGATGCTGGCCCTCCTCGCGCACGATCTTCTCGAGGGAGAGCCTGCACGGGTTGCGCTCGTTCGGGTCGTTCGGCAGGAACACCATGCCCACGCCGTACTCGCCGGCCACCGGCAGGGTGATGCCGGCGCGCGCGCACTCTCGGCGGAGGAACGCGTCGGGCACCTGGAGCAGCACGCCCGCACCGTCGCCGGTCAGCGGGTCGGCGCCGCTCGCTCCGCGGTGCTCCAGGTTGCGCAGCACGGTGAGGCCCTGCTCGATGATCTCGCGCGAGCGCCGGCCGCTGATGTTTGCGACGAAGCCGACGCCGCACGCATCCCGCTCCACACGCGGATCCACCAGCGGGGCACTCCGCCGACCGGCGGAACCGGTCGTGGCGACGATGCGAGGCTCCATCAGCGCTGCTCCACCTTGAGCTGACCGCAACCGGCCAGGATGTCCTGCCCCTTGCTGATGCGCAGCGTCGCCGCGAGCCCCGCCTCCTCCAGCGCCGCGGCGAAGCGCTCCATGCGCTCCGCCTTCGGCCGCCGGAAGCCGCCGGGGCCAGCGTTCACGGGGATCAGGTTCACGTGGAAGTCGGCGAGGCGGCCGTGCCGGGCGACCAGCGCGGCAAGCTCGGTGGCCTGGGGCTCGGCGTCGTTCACGCCGGCAAGAAGCACGTATTCGAGCGTGATTCGGCGCTTGGTGCGCGCGACGTAGCGCGCGCAGGCGGCGAGGAGCTCTTCGACGCCCCACTTCCTGTTGATCGGCATGATCTCGCCACGCACGCCGTCGCTCGGGCCGTGGAGCGAGACGGCGAGGTTGATCGGCAGCCCTTCGGCCGCGAGCGCGTCCATCCGGTTCACGACGCCGCAGGTGGAAACGGTGATGCGCCGCGGGCTGATCCCGAACAGCGTGCGGTCCGCGAGCATGCGGAGGGAGGCCACCGTGGGCTCGTAGTTGTGCAGCGGCTCGCCCATCCCCATGTACACGACGTGCGACACCCGCTCGCCGGATGCGGACAGAGCCGCCTGCCAGTGGCGCACTTGATCGACGATCTCGCCGGCCGTGAGGTTGCGCTGGAGTCCCATTTCGCCGGTCGCGCAGAACGCGCAACCCATCGCGCAGCCGGCCTGGGTTGAAATGCACACCGCGTTGCGCTCGCCGTGGTGGGGCATGAGCACGCTCTCGATGCTCTTCCCGTCCGCAAGACGAAGGAGAACCTTGCGCGTCTCGCCGTCGGCGCTCGCGGCCTCCGCGACCGGCTCGACGGACGACCAGCGCAGCTCGGCCGCGAGCGTCCGGCGCAGCTCCTGCGGGATGTCGGTGAGGGACTCGAAGGACGAGGCGCCGCGCGCCATGTGCCGGCGCAGCTGGGCGGCCCGATACCGCGGCTCGCCGCGGGCGACGAGCCAGGCGATCAGCTCTGCCTCGGTCAGGTCGCTGATGGGCCGCATCGCGGTCGTCACGATCGCCGGGTCCGCTCCTTTCGCTTGCGCTAGATGGGCACGAAAAAGGCCTCCCTTTTCGGGGAGGCCTCGTCGCTCGCTCGGAATGCGCCAGGTGCGACTAGGCCCCGCCCGCCGGCGCCCCGGCGTCGGTCGACTTGGCGCTCGAAATCGCTACCTGTGCCACTGCCGCCAGGCTACGGCAGGGTTTTCGGCAAGGAAGTGGCGAAACGGTGCCGGGACGGTGACGGACGAAGGAGGTTAGCCAATTCCGCCCCATCAGGATGGCACGTGGCTCCCCTCAGCGTCCCGAACGCCACGAAGCCATTCGTCGCCGCGCATCGGGGCCCTCCCTTCCGGCTGCACCCGGTCCAGCCGGAGCCATCCGGCCCCCGCGGCGACATGCGGCACGCCATCCCGCGCGACGAGTGTGCCGTGCTCTTGCGGCACGCCGCCCGCGACCGTCGCCCCGATCACTTTCAGCCTGCGCCCGCGCACCGTGGTGAAGGCCCCGGGATCGGGAGTGAACGCGCGGACGCGCCGCGCCAGCTCGTCGGCTGGCCGCGCGAAGTCGAGCGCACCGTCCTGCGAGGTGAGCTTCGGCGCCCACGTCACGCCCTCGCCGGGCTGCGGCACGGCGGGCAGCGTGCCGGCGAGATAGCCCGCGAGCTCAAGCTCGAGCAGGTTGCCCCCGATCTCCGCGAGCCGGTCCGTCAGCGCCCCGGCGTCTTCGTCGGGAAGGATCGGCGTCCGCTCGACCGCGAGGATCGGTCCGGCGTCGAGGGAGGCGTTGGCCTCCATCAGCGTGATCCCCGTCTCGCCGTCGCCCGCGAGGATCGCGTGCGCGATCGGAGCGGCGCCGCGCCACCGCGGCAGCAGCGACGCGTGGACGTTCACACACCTGCCGCGCACCGCATCGATCAGCTGGCGCGGAACGATGTTCCCGTACGCCGCCCAGACGAGCACCGTGGGCGCGAGCCCCCGGATGGCGGCCACCGCTTGAGGGTCGAGCCGCGGCGGCTGCAGGATGGGCAGGCCGAGCGCCTGCGCGCGCTCCTTGACCGGGGGTGCCGTGACGCGCCTGCGGTCGCCCGGCCGGTCGGGCTGCGTGACGACGGCGACGAGATCGAGCACGCCGCGCTCGGCCAAACGCGCGAGCGCGTCGAGCGACGGCACCGCGAAGCGCGGCGTGCCGAGGAAGACGGCGCGCTCGGCTACCGCGAAGGCGGCGCCTCCATCTCCTCGCGCGAGTGCCCGCTCACCGACGTCATTTCCTTTTCCACGGGCTTCAGGTCGGCCCGCGAGCGGAGCTTGTCGATGTACAGGGCGCCCTCGAGATGCTGTGTTTCATGGAGCATGCACTGGGCCCCGAGCTCCACGCCCTCAAGCGTGAAGCGGGAGCCGCGGATGTCCTCGGCGCTCAGGCGCGCCTCGATCGGGCGCTCGAGCATCGCGTAGAGGCCGCGCACCGAGAGGCAGCCCTCGCTCGTCTCCTCGACCTCCTCCGAAACCGCCTCGATCACCGGGTTCACCACGACGACCCCGAACGAGTCGACGTCGATGATCGCGACCCGGAGCGGCACGCCGATCTGCGGCGCCGCGATGCCGATGCCGTGCGCCTTGACCATCGAGGCGAACATCTGCGCCACGAGCGCCTCCATGTCCTTGACGGACAGACGCGGCTTCCTGGCGGGCGCGTGGAGGACCGGATCGCCGACCTGGCGGATGTCGAGCGCGTGCGCGGCGACGAACTCCGGCGCGGACCACTTGGCGCGCTGGCCCTCGTCGATGACCCATGGTCGGCCCTTCGTGATTTCGAGCCGCGGGCCGCGCTCTTCTTCCTCAGCGACCTCAGCGAGCTCCGGATCCTCCGTGGCAGCCTCGCTGTCCACGCTTCGTGTCTCGAGGTCTTCGCGGTCACGGCTCATCCGAGCAGTGTCGCGGGGTCCACATCGACCGTCCACTGCGGCCCCACCTCGACCCGGTCCAGGACGCGCTCGGGATGGGGCCCGCGCAGCACGATCTGCATGCGGTGCACGTTCGCCCGCTTCGCGGCGAATGCGGGTGCGGGGCCCAGCACCTGGGCATCCTCCCCCGCCGCGTCGCGCAGGCTCGCCGCGAGCGCGGCCGATCGGCGCTCGACGGTCTCGGGCTTGGCCGCCCCCGTCTGCAGCAGCACCAGCCGCGCGAAGGGCGGGTAGCCGAGCC
>Ga0194132_10008536_pt1 | contig 14589 bp, 16 predicted proteins | sample TA2KigOf80mmetaG_FD_148612 | JGI IMG/M metagenome (GOLD analysis project Ga0194132, IMG submission 148612) | Freshwater microbial communities from Lake Tanganyika, Tanzania - TA2015054 Kigoma Offshore 80m | ecosystem: Environmental > Aquatic > Freshwater > Lake | place: Tanzania: Lake... | reverse complement strand
TCGGCGCCTTCGCGCGCGCCGCCGCGGCGCAGCCGCCGGCGGCGCCCCCGGGGGATCTCGATGCGCGCGTGCTGCGCCGTACGAGGCGGATCGCGACTGGCGCTGAGGGTTCGTGAATCCATCCCCGGACCGAGCCGGGAGTGGATCGCTTCACGGACTCCGGGGGCGGCGCGGTCCGTTTCCCGCCCCCCGGGCGTGTGCTAGGAGGGCGAAGCGGCGGCGAAGCCGTCGGGGGAGCACGCGCCAGATGTCCGGTCATTCCAAGTGGAGCACCATCAAGCACAAGAAGGCCGCCAAGGACGCGAAGCGTGGCAAGGCGTTCACCAAGCTCATCCGCGAGATCACGGTCGCGACGCGGATGGGCGGCAGCGGTGACCCGAACTTCAACCCGCGTCTCCGCACCGCGATCCTCGCCGCGAAGGCCGCGAGCATGCCCGGCGACAACATCGATCGGGCGATCAAGAAGGGCCTCGGCGAGGGCGGCAGCGCCACCTACGAAGACGTGATGTACGAGGGCTACGGCCCCGGCGGCGTCGCGATCATGGCACGCTGCCTCACCGACAACCGGAACCGCACGGTGGCCGACGTCCGGGGCATCTTCACGCGCGGCGGGGGCAGCCTCGGCGAGGCGGGCTGCGTCGGCTGGATGTTCCAGCGCCGTGGCCTGCTGGTCGTATCGGGCGGCTCGCTCGGCGAGGACCGGCTGGTGGAGATCACGCTCGAGGCCGGCGGCGACGACGTGACCGGTACGAGCGACCGCTGGGAGATCACCACCGCCCCGGAGGCCTTCGAGGCGGTGCGCGAGGCTCTCGAGAAGGGCGGTGCGGCCATCGAGAGCGCCGAGGTCACGATGGTGCCGGGCAGCACCGTGCCGGTCGCCGGCGAGGCCGCGCAGCGGCTCCTCGGGCTGCTCGACATGCTCGATGACCATGACGACGTGCAGGCCGTGTCGGTGAACGCGGATCTCGACGAGGATGAGGTCGCGCGCCTGAGCGCGTGACGGCGGCGCGCCGCGCGGACGCTCCGACGCGGCGACGGCTGCAGCTCCGAGGCATCGGCGCTGCGGCGGGGAGGACGGAAGAGGCATGCGAGTTCTGGGGATCGATCCGGGGTCGCGCGTCACGGGCTGGGCGCTGATCGAGTCGAGCGGAAACGTGCTGCGCGTGCTCGCGATCGGCACCGCCGCTCCGCGCACGGGCGATCTCGCGGCGCGGCTCGGCAGCATCGCCGAGCAGGTGGACCAGGTCATCGGCCAATGGGGCCCGGAGTCGGTCGCGGTCGAGCGCGCCTTCGTCGGGCGGAACGTCGCGAGCGCGCTGCGCCTCGGCGAGATCCGCGGTGCGGTGCTCGCGGCCGCCGGCCGGCACCAGCTGCCGGTGGTCGACTACCCGCCCGCGACCGTCAAGCTCGCGGTGGCGGGTTCGGGTGCTGCGGAGAAGGACGCGGTTGCGCGGGGTGTCAGCACGCTCACCGGTGGCCGCTACGAGGCCGGCGACGCGACCGATGCGCTCGCGGTCGCGATCTGCCACGTGCGTCACGCGAGCTTCGCGCGGCGGCTTCGACCGGCCCAGGCGTGAGCGTGAGGCACCGTCCGTGATCGGCGCGCTCCGCGGCAAGGTCGAGTCGAAGGCGCCGGGTTGCGTCCTGGTCGACGTCGGTGGCGTGGTCTATGAGGTGGCCGTGTCCCTGCAGTCGTTCGCCCGCCTGCCGGCGGAGGGGATGTCGGTCCGGCTCGACGTCGTCACGCACATGCGCGAGGACGGCCTGACGCTGTTCGGGTTTCTCGACCGCGCCGAGAAGAGCGTGTTCAACCTGTTGCGCTCGGTCAACGGCGTCGGTCCGAAGCTCGCGTTGAACATCCTCTCGGGCCTGCCGGCGGGCGAGATCCGTTGTGCGCTCGCGGGTGGCGACGTGCAGCGCCTCGTGCGCGTCCCGGGAGTGGGCAAGAAGATCGCCGAGCGCCTCGTCCTCGAGCTGCGCGAGCGTGCCCGTGACGAGGAGGTCGCGGCGGGATTCGAGCCGCAGTCGACGGACAAGGAGCGCCGCGACTCGGAGGCGGTGTCGGCGCTGGTGAACCTCGGCTACCGGCGGGGGGACGCGGAGAAGGTCCTCGCGGACGTGTCGACGGACGTGCCGCTCGAGGAAGCGATCCGCGAGGCGCTGCGGCGCTTCGCGCGGTGATCGGGCGGTGATCGGGCGATGATCGGGCGATGATCGGGCGATGATCGGGCGATGAGATGAGCAATACCGAGCGCAAGGACCCCGCCTTCGCCGCCGAGCCAGCCGGCGAGGACGAGCGCCACTTCGAAGCCTCGCTCCGCCCCGAGCGGCTGGTCGACTACGTCGGCCAGGAGTCGATCCTCAACACGCTCGGCGTCGCCATCGAGGCGGCCCGCGCGCGTGGCGACGTGCTCGACCACGTGCTGCTCTCGGGACCGCCCGGCCTCGGCAAGACGTCGCTCGCGCAGATCATCGGACGCGAGATGGGCGTACAGTGCCGCAAGACGCAGGGACCGGCGATCGAGCGCAGCGGCGACCTGGCGGCGATCCTGTCGGACCTCGATCACGGCGACGTGCTGTTCATCGACGAGATCCACGGCCTGCCGCGCAAGGTCGAGGAGGTGCTCTACCCGGCGATGGAGGATTTCGAGCTCGACCTGGTGATCGGGCAGGGCCCGTCGGCGCGGACGATGCGTCTCGCGCTCAAGCCATTCACGCTGGTCGGCGCGACGACGCGCGCCGGCATGCTGAACGCGCCGCTCCGCGACCGGTTCGGCTCGGCGTTCCGGCTCGAGTACTACGGCGTCGACGAGCTGATGCGCATCGTGAACCGATCGGCGCGGATCCTCGGTCTCGCGCTGGCGCCGGAGGGCGCGCGCGAGGTCGCGCGGCGCTCGCGTGGTACGCCGCGCATCGCCAACCGGCAGCTCAAGTGGGTGCGTGACTTCGCGCAGGTGCACCACGGCGGGAAGCCGGTGGACGAGCAGATCGCCTCCGAGGCGCTGGCCCTGCACCGCGTCGACGCGGCCGGACTCGATCCGATGGACCACGCGATCCTGCTCGCCGTGCTCGACCGCTTCGCCGGCGGCCCGGTCGGCATCGAGAGCCTCGCAGCACTCCTCGGCGAGGAACGCGAGACCATCGAGGCCGTCTACGAGCCGTTCCTGGTGCAGTCGGGGTACCTCGAGCGCACCCCGCGCGGGCGCATGGCGTCGCAGCTCTGCTGGGACTACTTCGGCCGTGAGCGGCCGACGGGACCACGCCAGGGACGCCTGCTATAGGCCGGACGTGCCCGAGATCGGCCGCACGCTGATCGTTCTCGGTATCCTGCTCGTCGTCGCGGGCGGGCTCGTGCTGCTGCTCGGCCGCTCGAGCGTGCCGCTCGGCTTCGGGCGGCTGCCGGGCGACTTCCTGATCAAGCGTGACGGCTTCACGTTCTACCTGCCCGTCACGTCCTCGATCGTGGTCAGCGTCGTGCTGTCCGCGATCCTCTGGCTGCTGCGACGGTGAGCACGGAAGCGGCCGGGCCGGAGCCCGAGGAGCCGCGGCGCCTGTGGCGCCGGCGCGAGGCGTTCCTGCTCGGCGCGACGCTGCTCGCCGCGCTGTTCTTCCTGCTCTTCGAGACCCGCCTGCCGCCGTTCAGCGGTGGGGACGCCGTCTCGCAGAACGTCACCTTCTTTCTCCTCATCAACCTCAACATCGTCCTGATCCTGCTGGTGGTGTTCCTTCTCGGGCGGAACATCGTCAAGCTCGTGGTCGAGCGGCGCCAGCGCGTTCTCGGCTCGCACTTGAGGACGCGGCTCGTCGGCGGGTTCCTGATCGTTGCCATCGTGCCCGCGGTGCTGCTGTTCCTGGTCGCCGTCGGCTTCATCCGCAGCTCGATCGAGAGCTGGTTCTCGGTGCAGGTGCAGAGCGCGCTGGAGGGCGCGCTCGACATGTCCGACACGTACTACCGCGAGGGCATGGCGACGGCGCTGCGCGACGCGCGCGAGGTCGCGATGCGCGTCGGCGCCGACGGCAAGCCGCTGTCGGGGCAGAAGGCGCTGCTCGAGGCCAAGCGGGGCGAGTACGCGGTGGCGCAGATCGCTCTGCTCGACGCGACCGGAGCGCTCGTCGCGTCGGTCGCGGCGGAACGGCTCGGCAGCGCCTTCGCGGAGCCGCCCGACCCGGAGTTCCTCTCGGGGGCGCTCGGGCGTGACGAGTCGACCCAGGTCGTGACGCTCGACGGGCGCGAGGTGCTGCGCGCCGCCGCCCGGGTGCGTGGCCGGAGCGGCGAGGCGCGGGGCCTCGTGCTGGTCGACGAGATCGTCCCGCGGAGCGTCACCCGCCGACGAGCCGAGATCCAGCAGAGCGTGCAGCAGTACAAGCAGCTCAAGCTGATGCGGCGCCCGCTGATCAACAACTACGTGCTGACCTTGCTGGTCGCCTCGCTGGCGATCGTGTTCGGCGGCACGTGGCTGGGGTTCGTGCTCGCGCGCAGCATCACGGTGCCGATCCAGAAGCTCGCCGAAGGCACCCGGCGCGTCGCCGAGGGCAGCCTTGACGAGCGCATCCAGCTCGAGTCCGGCAGCGACGAGGTCGCGGCGCTGGTCGCGGCGTTCAACCGGATGACGGCCAACCTCAAGACGACGCACTCGGCGCTTGCCGAGCGCGGTCGCGCGCTGGCGACGATCCTGGCCAACATCACCGGCGGCGTGGTCTCGATCGACCGCGAGGGCCGCATCGAGACCGTGAACATCGCCGCGCGGACCATGCTCGGCATCGCCGAGGAGGCGGTGGGTCGCCCGTTCCGCGTGTACTTCGCGGCGCCCGAGTTCGACGCCGTGCGCGACCTTCTCGTCGAGCTCGAGACGCGGGCGCGCGAAGGCAAGTGGGACAAGCTGCCGCCGCACCGGCTCGCGGTGGAGCAGGGCGATACCGCGCAGCAGCAGCTGCTCGCGACGGGCGTGGTGCTGCGGGGCGACGACGGGACCGTGATCGGTGCGCTGCTGTTCTTCGAGGACGTGACCGAGCTGCTCAAGGTGCAGCGCATGGAGGCCTGGCGGGAGGTGGCGCGGCGCATCGCGCACGAGATCAAGAACCCGCTGACGCCGATCCAGCTCTCCGCGCAGCGTCTCCGCAAGCGCTACGCGAAGGAGCTCGGAGGATCGGTGCTCGACGAGTGCACGAAGACCATCATCGCCGAGGTGGAGGTGCTGAAGAACCTCGTCAGCGAGTTCGCGCACTTCGCGCGCCTGCCGGCCGGGCAGCACGTGGCGACCGACCTGAACGCCCTGGTGGACGAGGTGCTGGTGCTGTTCCGCGAGGCGCACCGCGGCGTGCGCTTCCGCCTCGAGAAGGACGCGAGCCTGCCCCTGCTCGACCTCGATCGCGACGGGATCCGCCGCGTGCTGACCAACATTCTCGACAACGCCGTCGGTGCACTCGCGGCGGTCCCGGGGCGGACGTCGGCCGTCGCATCCGAAGTCGACGGCGAGAAGCCCGAGATGCTGGTGCGGGGCGCGATCGACCTCGCCACGCGCTACGACGCGGTCCGCGGCGTGGTCGTCCTCGAGATCGCCGACGACGGCATCGGCATGACCCCGGAGGTGAAGGCGCGCCTCTTCGAGCCCTACTTCTCGACCAAGCCGCAGGGCACCGGCCTCGGTCTGGCGATCGCATCCGCGGTGCTGGCGGACCACCAGGCGTTCATCCGGGTGCGCGACAACCAGCCACGCGGCAGCCGGTTCTCGATCGAGCTGCCGGTGCGCGAGAACGGGCTCGAGGCATCCCGTGGCGCGCTGGCGTGACCTGGGCCGCCGGGACCGCTAAGCGTGTGCCTGCGATGAAGCGAATTCTGGTGGTCGACGACGAGGAGCACATCCGGCACAGCTTGCGCGGCGTGCTGTCGGACGAGGGCTTTGGCGTGCTCGAGGCGGGCGACGGGCGTCGCGCGCGAGAGCTCATCGCCGAGTCCCCCGACCTCGTCGTCCTCGACGTCTGGCTACCCGAGATCGACGGCATCACGCTGCTCGAGGAGATCAAGTCGACGCACCCGGGCCTGCCGGTGATCATCATCTGCGGGCACGCGAACATCGAGGCGGCGGTCCGCGCGACCCGACTGGGCGCGGCCGACTTCATCGAGAAGCCGTTCTCTCTCGAGGCGCTGCTGGCCTCGATCGAGCGGGCGCTCGGTCGGAACGAGGCGTCCGCGGCCGAGGGCTCGTCGCCACCCGACGTCGCGCGGAACGGGGCGCGCACCGAGCACGCCTGCCCCGGCGAGGCCGGCTACCGCCCGCAGCGGACGATCGGCAAGAGCGTGGTGGCGAGCGGGCAGGGCCTGCACTCGGGCATCCGCACCGGCGTGATCCTGCACCCGATGCCGCCCGACACGGGCATCGTCTTCCAGAGCCTCGCGACGGAGAAGTCGGTCCCGGCGCTGGTCGAGTTCGCAGACTCCACCGGCTACGCGACGACGCTCTTCCGCAGCGGGTTCGGCGCCAAGACGGTGGAACACCTGCTCGCGACGCTGACCAGCTTCGGGGTGACGAACGTTCTCGTCAAGATGGAGAACGAGGTGCCGGCGCTCGACGGGTCGGCGCTCGAGTTCTGTCGCCTGCTCGACGACGCGGGCGTCGTCGAGCAGCCCGGGCCCGGCGTGCGCACGTACGTCGTCGAGCGCCGGCACCTCGTCGAGGAGGGGCCGAGCTGGCTCACGGTGGAGCCGCACGACGGCTTCGTCGTCGACTACACGCTCGACTACCCGGCTCCGGTGGGAACGCAGCATTTCGTGTTCGAGTACACGGGGCCGGAGTCGTTCCGCGATCAGGTCGCACCGGCGCGCACGTTCGGCTTCGTGCACGAGTTCACCCGGCTCGCGGCCGCAGGGCTCGCCGCCGGCGGACGCCTCGACAACTGTGTGCTGATCGGCGAGGACGGCGTGATCAACGGCGAGCTGCGCTTTCCCAACGAGTTCGTGCGCCACAAGATCCTCGACGTGCTGGGCGACTTCGCCCTGCTCGGGCGGCCGTTGCGCGGCCGCATCACCGCGCGAGCGACCGGACACCGGCACAACGTCGCGATGGTACGCGAGCTGGTCGCGGCTGCGGAGCACTAGGCCCGCTCGGCCGGGGAGGCGCTACCGTACGACCGGCGCCGCGATCGTGCCCTTGACGGTGTAGGTCGGCGGCTCGCCGGGGTCGCGCTTCGGCAGGAGCCCGCTCACGAGCTTCAGGGCCGGCGGGGCGTCGGGCGGGACCTCGACGGTCATGCGCAGGTTCAGGACGCTCTGCGGCAGCTGGTCGCGCAGCAGGACGTCGCCGCTCGCCTCGAAGCGCAGGTCGTCGCCCGCTGCACGCAGCTCCTTGAGCTGCAGGCGCGCATCGAAGACCTGCGCCGCGGCGCCGACCTCGGGGAACGACAGATCGGGCAGACGGAAGCCGCGCACGCTGACCTGATCCAGCGCGAGGTCGCGCACGGCGAGCGTGACGTCGCCCTCCGAGCTCTGCGTGGTGCGGCCGTCACCCGCGAGCTGCAACGACAGGTCCGCGGTGCCCTGGACGCGGCCGGGCGGGGGGACGAGCGGAGCCAGCGCCGGGTCGAGGCGGATGCTCCTTGCGTCGAGCGCGCCGGAAGCCCGATCGCCGGCGAGACGCACCCAGCCGTGGAAATCGCCGCCGTAGGTGCGCCCGTCGACGACGGCCTGCCGGAAGTTGCCGGTGAGGAGCGCGCCGAGCGGGACGCGCACGCTGACCTCCGACAGGGTCGCGACCGGCTGGCTCGCCCCGGTCGGCGTCACGCGCAGGTCGGTGAAGCGGTAGCCGTTGGGGATGGCGAGCTCGACCGAGCGGAACGCGACCCGCACGGGCGCATTCGCCGTCGCGACCTCGATCGCGCGCGCCGCGATCAGGTCGTGCGGCAGGGACCACACGAGAGCGACGAGAAACACCGTGAAGGTGAACGCCGCGAAGCCGATCAGCTCGGCCCGTTCACGCAGCACGGCGAGGAGGCGGCCGAGACGGCCCGGGGGAGCGGTGACGTCCGGTCTCATTGCGGACGCAGTCGCGACACCACGACGGTCGCGTCGACGCGGCTCTGGTCCTTGTACTGGCGCTTGACGGCGAGCCGCTCGACGGCGATCGGTGGATCGCGGCTCTCGACGGCGTGGAGAAGGCTCACCAGCGCCCGCACGGTGATGCCCTCGATCCGCACCTCGACGAGCTCCTCCTGCCAGGCGTTGCCGACCGCTCGGGTCGACGGGTTCATCGCGACGATGCGCTCGCGCCCCGCGATCGGCACCGCGATCGACTCAAGCTGCGCGAACAGCGAGGCGCCCTGGTCGCTGGCGGCAGCCTTCTCGAGCTCGTCCACTTCGGCGCGCAGAGCGGAGTAGCGCACGACCAGCTCGCCGATCGTCGCCGCGTCGTCGCGGCTGCGCGCGACGTCGCGGTCGAGCCGCGCGAGGGACTCGCCGAGCGGCTCGACGACGCCCAGCCAGACGATCAGCAGCAGGGTGACGGCGCCGGCGCCGAGCACCAGCATGCGCTCGCGCGGCGCGAGCCGGCCCAGTGCCTCGGCGGCGCGGTCGCGCAGCGGAGCGACCAGGCGGCCGAGCGTGCCGGACGCGTCGCGAGCGGGGTTCACGAGCGGGTCTCCGGCGTGAAGCGCAAGCCGATCCGGAACTCGATGCGCCCGTCCACGCCCGCCTTCACGTCCTTGACCTCGGGATCGAAGAGCCCCGGCACGGCCTGCAGCGAGCGCTTGACGACGTCGACCGACTCGTAGCTGTCGGTGCGCGCGTGCAGGCGGACGCCGTCGTCGTCGATCGCGAAGTCGTCGACGGTCACCGGCACCTGCTCGGGGACGGCCTCCTTGATCGATCGCAGCAGGTCGAGCGTCCCGGGACGGTTGCTGCCGCCGCCGAGGACCTTGCGGCGCGCCTCGAGGCCGTCGATCGCGCCCTCCAGCCGCGTGCGTTCCGTGCCGGGCGCCGCTCCCGGCAGCACGCCGGACACCGCGCGCGTGACCTCGGCCCGGTGCGCCGCGAGCTCTGCGCGCCGCGCCCCGATCGCCGCGACGAAGCTCGCCAGCGCCAGCACGACCACCGCGGCGCCCAGAACGCCGGCGATGCGGAGCTGGCGGTGCGCCTCCTCGCTCGGCGCGTGGTAGCCGAACTCGCCCGTGCGGAAGTTGAGCCCTCCGGCCCCCGTCCCGCTCGCGCGTGCGGCGAGCCCGACCGCGCGCAGGTGTGCGACGGGTGCACCGGCGCACCACGCCGGCAGCTCGCCCGCGAGCGCCAGCGGCTCTGTCCCGAACGTCTGGCCGAAGAGGCGCCCGGTGTCGGCCGGTGCGGCGAGGAGCAGGGGAGGAAGCGGCTGGTCTTCGTCGACCAGCGCCAGCGCCGCCCAGCGGAGCTCGCGCGCCGTGGTCGCATCGTCATCGGCCCCGTCGACGATGCGCAGGGCGGCGAGGCTCCCCGAGCGCAGCAGGCAGATGCCGCCGTCCTCGCGCGGCTCGACGAACAGCAGGTCGGTGCTGCGCGGTCGCAGCAGGGCCACCCCGGAGAGCAGCCCGACGTCCACGATCGCGGGATCGATGCCGGCCTCCGCGAGCACCTCGAGGTGCCTCTGCACGTCGCGCCGCTGCGCGATCGCGGCGAGTACCGTCGCGCCCGCGGCGTCGCGCTCGAGCACGCTGAACGTGATCACACCCGACTCGACGTCGAACGGGACCAGGCTCTCGAGCTCGAACGGTACCGTCGCGGCGAGGCGTCCCGCGTCGGAGAACGGCAGGCGGAGCACGCGGTGGCTGACGGCGGCGCCCGGGAGCGCGGTCGCGACCGTGTCGGGACGCTGCGGGCAATGGCGGTCGACGAGGTCGCGCAGCTGCCCGGCGACGGTGCGGTCGGCGTCGCGACCCTCACGCCAGCTGCCGACCAGGCGCGGCGCGCGGCCCGACGCCTCGACGAGCGCCAGCGCGATCGCACCCCGCGTCAGGTCGATGCCGAGCGCCAGCACTAGCGGATCTCCACCGGCATGCCCTCGGCGAGCCGGCTCTCCTGCCACCAGAGACGCTGCGTCGTGTCGCCGGTGCGCCGTACCGTCTCGCGCAGCCGCTGCGTGACGTCACCGACGGTGCCCGTCGCGAACACGGAGTAGAGATTGCTCTGGGTCTTCAGCATGCGCTGCGCCTCGGGCGTGCAGCTCGACGACTTCCACTCGAGGAACTTCGCGTCCCACTCGTTCTTCGCCTCGTCGCTCGCGAACGGGGATGGGCAGCCGTCGGGCGGGGGCGACCCGCTCTCGCAGCCGATCGCGGCGAGTACGATCGGGTCGGCGGTGAGCGGGTTCACCGACTGCGCGGGGCCCGCCTTGCCGTCGGCGCGCGGCACGACCGTCGCGTACGGGCGCAGCCGCGCCAGCGCAGGCTCGTCGAAGCCGCGGATCAGCAACAGCTCCTCGAGGCTGTGCAGCGGCTCCTCCCGCGGGGTGCACGACATGTCGAGCGCACAATAGATGCTCGCAGCACCGGTTGCCATCGCTTCACCCGGGGGTTTGATCCAGGCGGCGACGCGGTCGACCAGGGAGGGGTCGAGCTCGAGGCTGGCGAACAGGCTCTGCACGGCGGTGCGGTAGCGCTCCTCGTGCACCGAGTTCAGATCGAGCTTTCCGGTCTCGTCGCTCACCTGCAGCCCGACCACCCCCGAGCCCGCGGGGATCCCGAACAGCGGCAGGGCCCACGGGTTCTGGCGGCAGGTCACCCCGGGCGGGTTGGCGTCGTCGCTCGACAACAGGGCCTCGCCGGCGAGTGCCGCCGAGCGGGCCAGCAGCTGCGCGGCCATGGCGTTGCCGGCGTTGCGCGTCAGGTGCGTGTGCACCAGCGTCGCGTCGGTCATCTCGACGACGACGACGGTGAGGAGCGCGACTGCGAATAGCGCCGACAGCAGCGCCACACCGCGCTCCGTGCGGATCGGGGACGGGCGCGCCGTCACGGCTTCGTACTCCCGCCCATCGGCAGGTCGACGAGCAGTCGGTACACCGGCGGGTCGGCGCTGCCGTCCGCGAGGGTGAGCTGCAGCTCGACCGCACGCGGGATCCGCACGCCGCCCTCACCGCCCTGCCAGGTCGCGAGCCACTCGCCCCGTTCGGGAAGCACCCGCACGGTGAACGCGACGACGTCCTCGAGCACGACGTTGGCCGTGAACGGCGTGCCCTCGGTCGCGACCGAGGGCAGCTGCTCCTTCACGAGCAGGGCGCCGCGCGCATCCGGATCTCCGGCCTCGACGCGGTAGCGCACGACCTCGAACGGATCCTGCGGTCCCGCGCGGACCTTCCGCGCCGTGGTGGTGGTGAACGACAACTCGCTCGCCGGCCGGTCGAACGTGCGGTCGATCAGCACGAAGCGCCCGCGCTCGCCCCGGAGCGGCACGGCCCCGCTGAGCTCCTCGGCGAGCCGCTGCAGCGTGAGTCGCGCGGCGTTGCTGCGCTCCATCGCCTGCTCGGCGTGCTCGCGCGACGACAGCGTGCGCTGGAACGGAGCGGCCTGCGCGAGCGCCAGGATCGCGACGATGGTCAGCGAGACGAGCAGCTCGAGCAGCGTGAATCCGGCCTCGCCCGACGCGCGGCGGCCGCTGCCCCGCGTCGCGGGTCCGCGCGAGGGGGAGGGGCGGGACGGCGGCTGCGCGATCGACACGGCCATGCTCACGACGCTCGCGGCCGGACGAAGATCGTCAGCTCCGATGCGGCCGACTCGTCGCCGAACGGGATCACGCGGATCGTCACCTGGCGCACGGCGAAGATGCCGAAGTCGCTCACCGTCCGCTCCCAGCGATAGCCTGCGTAGAGCCCCGGCCAGCGCTCCTCGAAGTCGCCCCGGGCGATGCCGACCTCGGGGTAGGGCCCCAGCTCCGCCTCGGTGACCAGCGAGCGCGACAGAAGGAGCGCCTGCGTGTACGTCTGGTCGCGCGCGGCGAGGCGCAGGTTGCGCACGTGCAAGCCGAGCAACGCGGTGAACGCGGTCGCGATCACCGCGAGCGCGACCACGACCTCGAGCAGCGTGAAGCCCCGAGCGTCGGGTCCGCGGCGTCTTCGCCTGCGCGCGCCGCTCACCGCGCACTCCGCGACAGGCCTCGGCCGGGCACGCCTGCCGGCGCGGCGCCGGAGCTGCTCCCCGTCCGGACGTCTACGGCACCCTCGACGACCCGCGGCCGCGAGCGCGCCGGCTCGACGACGATCGAGTAGACGTCATCGGCGTGCCCGGAGAGTCGCACGACCATCGGGTCGGCGTAGCCGTCGGGCGAGAACAGCGCGGCGCGATGGCCGTCCCGGGTCGTGACGAGGCCGGGGCCGGTCACCTCGAGCCGAACCGCGTCCGGCAGCGCGACCGTGCGGAACAGCGGGGCGTCGTCCGGTACGAAGCGCGCACCGGAAGACGTCTCGGCGTAGACCTCGGCGCCGTAGCGGCCCGTCGCGGGATCGAACGACAGGCGGACCGCTCGTCCGCGCAGCGCCGCGTCCTCACGCAGCAGCTCGATGCGCGACGCCAGCTGTCGGGCGCTCGCCTGCAGCGATACGCCGCCCAGGATGCCGAGGCGGGGCAGGACCAGCGTCACCAGCAGGCCGATCAGCGCGATCGCGAGGGCGAGCTCGAGCAGGGTGAAGCCGCGTGCTGCGCCGTCCGGCGCCGACCGAGGCAACGGTGCGCCTCTGTCAGAGGTTGCGCGAGTCGATGTCGGCGTTGATGCCCTCGCCACCTTCCGCGCCGTCGGCGCCGAGCGACAGCACGACGTACGCGCTGCCGTCGCTGCGGAAGACGTACGGCGCTCCCCAGGGATCGACGGGGACTTTCTCGAGGTAGCCCTCGGCGTTCCAGCGCTTCGGCACGAGGCCCGTGGTGGGGCGCGTGACCAGCGCCTCGAGCCCCTGCTCGGTGGTCGGGAAGAATCCGTTGTCGAGCTTGTAGAGGCTGAGCGCCTGCTCGATCGCCTTGACGTCGGCGGCGGCCTTGGTCTGCCGCGCCTCGTCGGTCCGACCGAGGATGCGTGGCGCGACCAGGGTGATCAGCAGGCCGAGGATGAAGACCACCACCATGATCTCGATCAGGGTGAAGCCCGCGCTCGAGCGGAGTCTCGTGCGCGCGATTCGAACGTCGTTCATCGTGATTTCCTCTAGCGCACCAGCGCGTTGATCTCGAAGATGGGCAGCAGGATCGCGAGCACGATGAAGAGGACGATGCCGCCCATGACGACGATCGTGATCGGCTCGAGCACCGCCGTCAACGTGCCGAGGAGGCTCTCGACCTCGGCCTCGTACGCGTCGGCGACCTTGCCGAGCATCGCCTCGAGCTCGCCGGAACGCTCGCCGACCGCGATCATGTGCGTGACCAGCGGCGGCACCAGCCCCGACTGCCGGAGCGGTGCGGCGAGGCTCTGCCCCTCGCGCACGGCCGTGCGCGCGTCCTCGATCGCCTGCGCGAGGGCGCTGTTGCCCGCCACCCCGGCCGCGACATCGAGCGCGTGCAGGAGCGGGATGCCGTTGCCGAGGAGCGTCGCGAGAGTGCGCGCGCCGCGCGCGATCGCGATTCGCGTCATCACCGGGCCGATCAGCGGCAGCGTTAGCAGCTGCCGGTCGAACCAGAGGCGCCACGCCGGACGCCGGCGCGCGGCGAGCAGCCACAGCACGCCGCCGATCGCGAGGATCGCCAGCAGCCACCAGTAGGTCGCGATCGCGTTCGAGACTCCGAGCAGCACGCGCGTGAGGAGCGGCAGGGTCTGCTTCTGGTCGGCGAAGATGCGCGTCACGCGCGGCACGACGAAGCCGAGCAGGAAGGCGACGATGCCCGACGACACCAGCGTCATCAGCACGGGGTAGGCGAGCGCGTTGCGCATCTTCGCGTTGAGACGCGTCTGCGCCTCCGTGTAGTTCGCGAGCCGCTCGAGCACGAGATCCAGCGCCCCCGCGGCCTCGCCCGCGCGCACCATGCCGACGTAGATCTCGGGAAAGATCGTCGAGTAGTCGGCGAGCGCTTCGGCGAGCGGCGTCCCCTGCGTGACGCGGTCGCGGACGTGCGACAGCACCTGGGTCACCACCGGTCGGTCGCTCTGCTCGCCGACGGCCGCCAGCGCCTCGACCACCGGGACGCCGGCGGCGAGCAGCGTGCTGAGCTGGCGCGACACCAGCGCCAGCTCGGACGGCGACATGCGCGGGCCGCGCCGCAGGGCGAAGGCCGAGCCCGCGGCGCCGGCGCCTGTCGGAGCGGCGGTGCGCTCCTCCGCGACCTCGGTGGGAAAGATGCCGTCGCGGCGCAGGCGGACCCGCGCCCCCTTGGCGCTATCGGCGTCGACGACCCCCTGCACGGCGCGTCCGGCCGCGGTCAGCCCGCGGTAGGCGAACACGGGCAAGGGTCAGTCTCCACGAGGGGGCACGCGCCCCCTCGCCCCACGCGGCGGAGCCGCGCGGGGCCCCACTCCCCACGCTCCCTTCGGTCGGCCGCGCGCTGCGCGCGCGGAGGGGGGCACTCCCCGGGACCCCTGCGGTCGGCCGCGCGCTGCGCGCGCGGAGGGGGGTACTTCCCGGGACCCCTGCGGTCGGCCGCGCGGTGCGCGCGTGGAGG